>Ga0207754_100035_pt1 | contig 152704 bp, 150 predicted proteins | sample A23E1SouthBayCA_FD_187728 | JGI IMG/M metagenome (GOLD analysis project Ga0207754, IMG submission 187728) | Aerobic enrichment media microbial communities from Eden Landing Ponds, California, USA - A23 E1 (SPAdes) | ecosystem: Environmental > Aquatic > Marine > Unclassified | place: Emeryville... | reverse complement strand
CCGCTTCGACGCGGTACGTTCCGGTTCCGCCCCCCTCTCCGAACTCGACAACGCGGAACCCCAGCTTTTCGACGAGGTCGCGGTTCGCGTCAAGGAGCGCCGCGTCGGCCGGCGTCAGCGAGACGGTCGCCGGCGGGTCGACGGCGACCGAGTCGGTGCCCGCCGATTCGACCGCCTCGCGGAGTCGCTCGTAGTTGATGCGCTCGTGGGCCGCGTGCTGGTCGACGACGAGGAGTTCGTCGGCGGCCTCACAGAGCAGGTACAGGCCGCGGAAGCGCCCGATGACGCGGAGATCGTCGAACACCGAGGCGGCCTCGACGGGCGCGAGCGAGCTATCGAGGTCCATCGCCACCTCGCCGCTCCGCCGGAGGTCGGCCGTCGAGAGCGCGTCGCGGACGCTCGCTTCGACCGCCTCAGCGACCGCGTCGGCGTCTCTGAAGCCCACCTCGTCCTTCGCGGGGTGGACGTTGTGGTCGACCCACGCCGGCGGCAGGCGGAGTCGGACGACGCCGACCGGTTCGCGCCCGTCGGGAAGCAGCGTCCCGTAGCCGTCGGCGACCGCCCGCCGGAGTCGCGGTTCGGCGAGGGCGCGGCCGTTGACCGAGACGTGGACGTGGTCGCGCCGGGAGCGCGTCACCTCGGGGTGGCAGAGCGCGCCGTCGACCTCGACCGCGGCCGTCTCGCCGGCCGCGGAGACCTCTCGCGACGCGTCGAACGTCGAGGCGTGGCTCGCGGCGTCGCGACCGTACACCGCCAAGAGCGCGTCCGAGAAGCGGTCGGTGCCGGGCGTCGCGAGCGTCTCGCGGCCGTCGTGTCGCAGGACGAATCGCACGTCCGGCCGCGTGAGCGCGTAGCGCGTGACGACCGCCGAGACGCGGGCGAACTCGGCTTTCGACGACGCCAGCGACTTCTTCCGCGCCGGGCGGTCGGCAAACAGGCCGGTCACGTCGACGGTCGTCCCGCGCGCCCGCCCCGCGGGCGAGACGGTCTTGTCGCGCTCGCCATCGGGCGCGTTCTCGCCGCCGTCGACCGTGACCCGCGTCCCCCGCGGGCCGCCGTCGTTCGTCGTCAGTTCGAGGCGGGCGGCGGCCGCGGCGATGCTCGGCAGCGCCTCGCCACGGAAGCCGAGGGTTTCGACGGTTTCGAGGTCGTCAGCCGCCGCAAGCTTGCTCGTCGTGTGTCGCTCGACCGCGAGCGCGGCGTCCGACTCGGCCATCCCACGACCGTCGTCTGCGACGCGGATTCGGTCGGTGCCATCGCCGCCGACCTCGATTTCGACGGTCTCAGCGCCGGCGTCGAGCGCGTTTTCAATCAGTTCGACCACGACGCTCGCGGGCCGGGCGACGACCTCGCCGGCGGCGATTTTCGACCGCGTCTCCGGGTCGAGTCGGTGAATCATTCGAGTCTTCCTTTGAGCTCAGACAGGAGGTTTAGCGCCTCCAGCGGCGTTGTGTCCACGAGGTCGGCCTCGCGGAGCGCCTCGGCGACGGCTTCGAGTTCGGGGTTCGGTTCGGTCGTTGCGGCCGTCGCAGTTGCTCGGCTCGGGGTCTCCGTCTGACCGTGACCGTTCTCCAGCCCATCGACGTAGGCGGCGAGCGTGCCGTCTTCGGCGGCCCCGTCGGGTTCGCCGTTCCCGGCGGCGACGACGCCGTCCCTTCCTGTGTCGGCCGCGCGCTCGGCGTCGGCGTCGGTCTCGGGTTCGTCCACGAGGGTTCGCGCTCGCTCAACCACGCTCGCGGGCACGCCGGCCAACTGCGCCACTTCGACCCCGTAGGACGACGAGGAGGGGCCGTCGGCGACGCTGTGGAGGAACGTGACCTCGCCGTCGCGCCGCGCGGCGGTGAAATGGAGGTTGAACACGCCCTCGCGGTCGTCGGCCGCGTCGGTGAGGTCGTGGTAGTGAGTCGCAAACAGCGTCGTCGCGCCGACCTCGTCGTGGAGGAACTCGGTGGCCGCGCGGGCGATGGCGAGGCCGTCGGCGGTGGAGGTTCCGCGGCCGACCTCGTCGAGGAGGACGAGCGAGTCGCCGGTGGCGTTGTGGAGGATTTCGGTCAGCTCGCTCATCTCGCGCATGAAGGTGGACTGGCCGCCCGCGATGTCGTCGGACGCGCCGATGCGGGTGAACACGCGGTCGAGGACCGGGAGTCGGGCCGACGCTGCGGGGACGAACCCCCCGACCTGCGCGAGGACGCAGACGAGCGCCACCTGCCGCATGTACGTCGATTTCCCGGACATATTGGGGCCGGTGACGAGCGTGACGCTCCCCCGCGGGAGGTCGGCGGGGTTCGGGACGAACTCGTCCTGCGCGCGCTCGACGACGGGGTGTCTGCCGGCGTCGATGTGGATACCGGCGTTCTCGGCGGCCGGCCCGGCCGAGGAGGCGGCGTCCGCGTGGAACTCGGGGCGGGCGTAGTCGTTCGCCACCGCCACGTCCGCGAGCGTCCGGAGCACGTCGAGGTCCGCGAGGGCGTCGGCGACGGCCTGAATCCGGGCCGATTCGGTCGCCACGTCGGCGCGCACCTCGCAGAACAGGTCGTATTCGAGCGCGTCGGCGCGGTCCGAGGCGCGGAGAATCTCGTCTTCGCGCTCCTTCAGTTCGGGCGTGTAGAACCGCTCCGAGTTCTTCAGCGTCTGGCGGCGCTGGTAGTCGTCGGGCACGCGGTCGAGGTTCGGGTTCGTCACCTCGATGTAGTAGCCGTGGACCTGATTGTAACCGACTTCCAGCGAGTCGATGCCGGTGCGCTCCTGCTCGCGGGCTTCGAGGTTCGACACCCACTCGCGGCCCGCCTCGGCGGTGCCGCGGACGTCGTCTAACTCGGCGTCGAAGCCGTCGGCGATGACGCCGCCCTCGGTAATCTCCTGCGGCGGGTCGGAGACGACCGCGTCGCCGACGAGGTCGCGCACGTCTTCGAGTTCGTCCAGCGAGTCGCGGAGGTCCGCCAGCAGGTCGGAATCGGTTCCGGCGAGCGCATCGCGGATTTCCGGCACTCGGTCGAGCGTCGTCTTTAGCGAGCGCAGGTCGCGGGCGTCGGCGCGCTCCCGGGAGACGCGGGCGACCAGCCGTTCGAGGTCGTACACCGACGAGAGGTGCTCTCGGAGGTCGGCGCGGGCGAGGGCGTCGTCGCAGAGGGCCTCGACGGCGTCCAGTCGGGCCTCGATTCGCTCGCGGTCGACGAGCGGGCGGCGGAGCCACGCCTCCAGTCGGCGGCGGCCGAGCGCGCAGGCCGTCTCGTCGAGGACCGAAAACAGCGTGCTTCCCGCGCGGGCGCTCCGCGACTCGAACAGTTCGAGGCTCCGGATGGCCGTCGCGTCGAGTTGGAGGAACTCGCGGGGGTCGAACCGCGTGATGCGGGTGACGTACGCCAGTTGCGAGTCGCCCTGCGCGTACTCGGCGTAGGCGAGCGCCGCGCCGACCGCCCGGAGTTCGGCGGCCGACTCGACCACGGCGTCCGGTCGGGGCGCGTAGGCCGACAGCGTCTCGCGGGCCGCGTCGGCGTCGAACGCCTCCGGTTCGAACGGCGTCTCCATCGGGTCGAACGGGAGGTTCGGGAGGTCGCAGTCGGGACCGACGACGAGTTCGGCGGGCGCGAGGCGCTCCAGTTCTTCGAGCGCCAGCGCGCGGTCAGCCCCGGTGACGAGGCACTCGCCGGTCGAGATGTCCACGACGGCGAGGCCGTAGGTGTCGCCCTCGGCGTCGCTATCGCTACTCCCGCCGTCGCCGTCCCGAGCGACCGCGCCGAGGTAGGTCGCCCGCCCGGCGTCGAGCAGTTCCTCGTCGACGACGGTGCCGGGCGTGATGAGTTGGGTGACCGCGCGGTCCACGAGGCCGGACGCCTCCTCGGCGTCCTCGACTTGTTCCGCGAGCGCGACCCGGTAGCCGGCGTCGAGCAGGCGTTCGAGGTAGCCCGCGGCGTTGTCGACGGGGATGCCGGCCATCGGCCACGTCCCGGTGGAGTCCTCGCGTTGGGTCAGCGTCACCTCGCAGGTGCGGGCGACGGCCTCCGCCGCGCCGCAGAACGCCTCGTAGAAGTCGCCGACCTGAAACAGCACGACGGCGTCGTCGTGTTCCTCGCAGAGGTCGGCGTACTGCGAGAGCATCGGCGTCAGGTCGTCCCGCACTGCCAGCATCTCCGGCGGCGCGCCGTACACCGCCTCCCGCTGGGCGTCCGCGTTCATACTCACACCCGGGTCGCCGAACAATAAAAACGGCCGGGAACGCCCCGGTCGGCGGCCGTCGTCCCGAGTCGTCCCCCGCGATTGTGCGTGTGTACTCCTGTCGGGGTCAGTGTGGACACCCAGCAAGGTTAGGTAGACCGAGGCAGTACTAACACGCAGAGACCCGTCGGCGGTGCGGACGGTCGACGGGGCATCCGGAATATCAATGACTGATGCACATGCAGACGCCGACTTCGACCCCGCGCTCTCGGTCGAGGCGGTGTCGGACCTCGCGACACGAATCTCCGAGAACGTCGAACGGGTCATCGTCGGCCACCACGACGCCATCGAAGACATCATCGTGGCGCTGTTCGCTCGGGGCCACCTCCTCTTGGAGGACGTGCCGGGCGTCGGCAAGACGATGCTCGCCCGCGCTATCGCCACCTCGATAGAGGGCTCGTTCGAGCGCATCCAGTTCACGCCCGACCTCCTCCCGTCCGACGTGACGGGCGTGAACGTGTTCAACCAACAGACCAGCGAGTTCGAGTTCCGCGAGGGGCCGGTCTTCGGGAACGTCGTCCTCGGCGACGAAATCAACCGCGCGCCGCCGAAGACGCAGGCCGCGCTCCTCGAAGTCATGGAGGAGCTTCAGGTGACCGTCGACGGCGTCACCCGCCGCGTCCCCGACCCCTTTACCGTCATCGCCACGCAGAACGACGTGGAACCCGACCGGACGTACGACCTCCCGCTGGCCGAACTCGACCGGTTCATGAAGAAAATCCACCTCGGCTACCCGAACGAGGCCGAGGAGACGGAACTGCTCGGCCGCGTCTCCGGCCACCACCCCATCGAGTCGCTCGAACCCGTCGCATCGGCGGGCGACGTGCGCGACGCCCGCGAGCGCATCCTCGACGTGACGGTGAGCGAGCCGGTCCGCAGCTACGTTTCTCGGCTCGCCGCCGACACCAGAGCGCGCGCCGACCTCGGCGTGAGCCCCCGTGGCTCCATCGCCCTCGTCCGCGCCGCGCAGGCCCGCGCCGCCCTCGACGCCCGCGACTACGTCGTCCCCGACGACGTGCAACGCGAGGTGCGGAGCGTCTGGGCCCACCGCATTCGGACGACCGACGAGCGCGCCGGCCGCGACGTGGCCCAGCGGGCGCTCGACACCGTCCCGGTCGAGTGAGACCGATGCGGCTCACGCTCCGCGGCTGGGTCGCCGTCGCGGTCGTGGTCGTCGGCGTGGCCAACGCCGTCGCCTACGGCCCCCGGGCGCTCAACGCCGTCGTCGTCCCGGTCGCCGTCGGCCTCGTCGTCGGCGCGGTGCAGGTCTGGCGCGTCTCGCCGCCCCGCGTCGAACGCGTCGCGTCCGACGACGGCTTCCCGGGCGAGACCCACACCGTCTCGCTCGATATCGACGCCGACCGGCCGTTTCCGGCCACCGTCTCCGACGCCCTCTCGCTCGGTCTCGACGGCGACACCGCGGTCGATTCGGTCGTCGGCGACGGCCGCATCGACTACGAGGTGACCTACCGCGGCCGCGGCCCGGCGACGCTCGGCCCCGCGACCGTCGTCGCCCGCGACATCCTCGGGCTGTTCTCGAAATCGTTCACCGCCGGCGGGACGACCGAGGTGCTCGTCTTCCCGCGAGTTCGGTCGCTCGGCGCGACCGCCCGCCGCGACCTCTCGGCACTCGCGGACGCGGGGCGAACCGACGAGCGCGCCGAGTTCGACCGCCTGCGGGAGTACGTCCCCGGCGACCCGCTCCGCGACATCCACTGGAAATCGAGCGCCAAGTCCGGCGACCTCGTGGTGAAAGCCTACGCCGACCGGGTTACGGCCGACGCGGTGCGCGTCTCGGCCGGCGCGACCGACGGCCACGAGGACGACGCGGCGGAGGCGGCCGCGACGCTCTGCTGTGCGCTCCTCGACGCCGGCGTTCCGGTCCACCTCACCTCGCCCGCGGGGGTCGTCGAGGCGACGCCCGGCGACCGACGGCGCGTCCTCGGCCACCTCTCGCGGCTCCGCTCGGGGTCGGTCCCCGACGAGACCGCCGCGGTCGTCGTCAGCGGCGACGCCGGGAAGACCCGGGTCGCGCTCGGCGGCCGCGAGACCACGTTCGACCGCCTGCGCGCCGACGGCGACGCGGCGGATGGGTCGAACCGGAATCCGGTGAGTCGCGTCGGAACCCGCCGACCCGACTCGGGGGTGTCGGCGTGACGGTCGCCGGCGAGTCGGCGTCGGCGTCCGCTTCAGCCGACTCGACGAACGCCGTCTTCGGCGTCCCCGCGGGCCTCCTCGCCACGGCGGCGTCGTTGGTGCTCATCGGCGCGTTCCTCGCGGTCGTCTACGACATCACAGACGTCGTGGGCCGCCGCGACCAGTTCGTCCTCCTCGCCGCGGGGACGCTCGGTCTCGCCACCGTCGTGGGCTGGACGCTCCGCCCCCGCTACGCGCTCGGCCTCGCGGTTCTCATCGCCGGCGGCGGCTTCGCGGCGTACTTCCTCGCGCTCCCCGACAGCCAGGTCGCGCTGCTCTCGCCGGAGCGCCTCTTGGCCGACACGTTCGCGCTCCTCAGCGGCCTCTCGGCGCTCCGGCTCCTGTCGGCCGACGTGTGGGCGCTCGCGGTGACGCCCGGCCCGGTGTTCCTCGCGTGGTATCTCGCGGTCCGCGGGCGAATCGCGCCGGCCGTCGCGGTCGCCGGGAGCGGCCTCGGCCTGTTCGTCCTCACCACCGACGCCACGGGGACGCTCACGCTCCTCGGCGTCGGCGCGGGCATGGCCGCGGTCGGCTTCGACGGCATCGACCGCTTCGGGAGCGCCGGCGGCCAACTCGACGTGCTGACGGTCGTCCTCGCCGCGATGGTCGTGCTCTCTGCTACCGTCACGGTCCTCCCCGGCGCGGGCGGGTCGCCGGTCATCCCCGACGGGGGCGTGGCCGAGGAGCCGACCGTCGAAGCCAGCCTCGTGAGCGCCGACGACCGCATCTCAATCGTCGGGAGCATCAGTCTCTCGCCGCAGGTCCGCTTCGAGGTCCAGAGCACCTCGCCGGACTACTGGCAGACCGCGACGTTCGACCGCTACACCGGCGACGGCTGGGTTAGGACCGGCGACACCCGCGACTACGAGGGCGGCCGGTTGGCCGGTCCCGAAGGCCCCTCGCGGCTGGTCCGCCAGACCGTCACGCCGGCGACGCCGCTCGATTCGATGCCCGCGGCGTGGCGGCCCGTCGCCGTCTCCGGCGACATCGAAAACGAGACGCTCGTCACTCAACAGGGGAACCTCCGGCCCGACCGCACCGTCGAAATCGGGGAGACCTACAACGTCACGAGCGAGGTCCCGCAGTACACCCCGGCGTCGCTCCGGCGGACGGGCACCGACTACCCCGACGAGATACGCGAGCGGTATCTCGCGCTGCCCGACAGCACCTCCGACCGCGTTCGCGACCGCGCCGCCGAAATCGCGGGCGACGCTGAGACGCCCTACGACAAGGCCGTCGCGGTCGAGGAGTGGCTCGAAGCCAACAAGGAGTACTCGCTTCGGGTGTCTCGGCCCGACGGCGACATCGCCGAGTCGTTCCTCTTCGAGATGGACGCCGGCTACTGCACCTACTACGCCTCGACGATGGTCGTGCTCCTCCGCTCGGAGGGCGTCCCCGCGCGGTTCGTCACCGGCTACACGACCGGCGAGCAGGTCGGTGACGACCGCTACGTCGTCCGCGGCCTCGACTCCCACGCGTGGGTCGAAGTCTACTTCGAGGACACCGGCTGGGTGCGCTTCGACCCGACGCCCGCCGGCCCCCGAGAGGACGCGGAATCGACGACGCTCAGCGACGCCCGCGACGAGGGCCAGACGGGCATCGACACCGACGAGACGGACGCCGAGTCCAACGAGACCGACGAGCCCACGCCGACCGCGACCGACACCGAGACGCCGACCGAAAACGGGACCGAGACGAACGCGACGCCCGCCGGCGGCAGCCCGCCGGCCCCCGGTATCGACGAGCGCCTCGGCGTCACCCCCGCGGGCGACGGCGCGGCCGAAGACGACGAGGGCGGCGGCCTCCTCCCCGAACTACCGTCTCGGGAGACGCTGTTCGTCGGTCTCGTCGGCCTCCTCGGCGTCGCCGCCGGCGTCAGGCGAACGCGGCTCCCGGCGCACCTCCGGTTTGCGACCGCGGCGTACCAGCGGCGCACCGACTCGCCGGCCGACGACGTGTTCCGGGCGTACGACCGCCTCGAACTCGCCCTCGAACGCGAGTACCGGCCGCGTCGCCCCGGCGAGACGGTCAGGGCGTATCTCGACTCGCTGTCCCGCGTCGGCGTCGACGAGCGGACCCGACAGGTCGGCCGCCTCTACGAGCGCGCGAAGTACGGCGACGGCGTCACCCGCGCCGACGCCGACGAGGCCGTGGCCGCGGCGAACGCCGTCGTCCGCGGTCGTCTGCCGCTCGTCAGACGCTGGACGGACTGAGCGGCGCGAAGAACCGCGTCACTTTTTCTGCGTGCGCTCGCACGAACGCTCAATGGCGACACGAGACGCTGTCTTCGCACTCCTGTGTGCCGCTCTCTGCGTGCTCGCCGTGGTCGCGCCGACCGCGGCCGCACAGGAGAGCACCGCGAGCGGTCCGGGCGTCGAACCGCTCGTCCAGCAGGGCGTCGAACCCGACAGCACGCGAATCGTCGTCGAGGTCTCCGAGCGCGGCGACGCCCGCTGGGAGATTCAGTACTGGACCAGGCTCGACGACGAGAACACGACCGAGGCCTTCCAGTCGCTCCAAGACGACGTGCGGGCCAACCCCGACGACTACACCGCGGCGTTCGCGGAGCGCATCGCCTCGACCGTCGGGGCCGCCGAGAACGCCACCGGCCGGGAGATGAACGCCACGAACGTCTCGGTTTCGGCGGAGACGCGGTCGCTCCCCGATAGCTTCGGGGTCGTCAGCTACTCCTTCGAGTGGTCCAACTTCGCGGCGGTCGACGGCGACCGACTCGTCGTCGGCGACGCCATCGAGGGCTTCTTCCTCGACAGTAGCTCCCGACTCATCCTCTCGTGGCCCGACGACTACGGCGCGACGACCGTCGAGCCCGCGGGCGACGAGACCCGCGAGAACGCGGTCATCTGGCGCGGCACCCAGACCGAGTTCGTCTCGGGCGAGCCGAACGTCGTCCTCGAACGCGGCGCTGGCGGTTCGGAACCCTCGGCGACGCCCACGCCCACACCGACGCCGGGCGACTCCGAGACGCCCGCCGTGGGCGACGACCCGTTCCCGACGACGACCGCGCTCATCGTGCTCGCGCTCGTCGTTCTCGTCGGTGCCGGCGCGGTCTATCTCCGCTCGCGGGGCGCGCTCGGCGGCGGCGACGGCGGTGCAGATGCAGTCGACGCGACCGGCGGGACGGACGCCGACGCACCCGCCGACTCGACCGCCGCGAGCGCGGGCGAAGCCGGTTCGGAGCCGGCGGCCGACGACGCCGCGACGGCCGCGGCGACCGCCGGTGCCGGTGCAGATACCGCCGACGCCGACGCGAGCGACGACGGCGAGCCGAGTCCGCCGCCGGAACTCCTCAGCAACGAAGAGCGCGTCCTCCGACTCATCGAGTCCCGCGGGGGCCGCATCAAGCAACAGGAGGTCGCGGGCGCGCTCGACTGGACCGACGCGAAGACGAGCAAGGTCGTCCGCGGGATGCGCGACGAGGGGACCATCGAGGGCTTCCGCCTCGGCCGCGAGAACGTCCTGCGACTGCCCGAAGACGACGACGGAGGCGCGGACGCTCCCGACGGCGACGGCGACTCGAATGGGGTATAAATTTCTTACGACCGTTTCGGTCGGTGGTCGGTGCCTAATCGGGAGACGGCGGCGACCTACGGGTGGCTCGCAAACTGCCGTTGACTGGGGTTGATTCGGGGGCACGACCGCACGCTTATATCGGAACGGAGTTCCAAAACGAGGGTGATGAGCCGACGAACCGCTGTGCTTGCCGTCGCTGCCGCCGTGTTGCTGGCGACGGTGGGCGCACCGCTCGCTCTCGCCGCCTCGGCCGGACCGATGGGAACGGCGGCCGCGGCCACCGATGGCTCGGCCGCCGCGCCCGTCGCACAGACGACCGCGAACGACACCGCGACCACCGACACGGCGGGCAACGACAGCGCCGCGTCGTCGGAGACGCTTCCCGGGCAGCGCCTGTCCGCCGTCATCGGCGTACAGGGCTCGGAGACCAACGGCGAACTCGAACGCCGCAGCTTCGACGCGCGCTTCGCGAACGCGAACTCGAACGCCTCGAAGGCCGCGGTCGTGGCCACGCAGGTCGAGACGGTCCGCGAGCGCCTCACCGAACTCGAACAGCGCAGGGACCGCCTCGAAGCCCAGCGCGAAAACGGCACGCTCTCCGAGGGCCAGTACCGCGCGCGGCTGACCCGGACGGTTGCCGACATCGAGCGCACTCGGAGCATGCTGAACCAGACGACTGACGCCGCCTCGACGGTCCCCGCCCAAGAGCTCTCGGCCCGCGGCGTCGAGACGGCCGAACTCGACCGGCTCCGCACGAACGCGAGCGAACTCACCGGACCCGAAGTAGCCGAAATCGCCCGCGGAATCGCGGGGAACCCCGGCAAGGGCATCGGCCGCGAGCGCGCCGCAAACGAGACGGACGCCGGCGACGGCGGGCGACCGGATGACCCGGGGCGGAGTGACGCCCCGGGAAACTCGCGTTCTGAGGCGAGCGACCGCGCCGCGGACGCCCGCGCCGACGCCGGGAACGCGACCAACGGAACCGAGACCGACGGAAACGCAACTAACGGAACCGTGACCGACGTGGCCGGCGGCGAATCCGACGGGGCCGCCGACGGCGCGGACCGCGGCAACGCCCCGGAGACGCCGCCCGGGAACGACAAGCGGGCGAAGGACGCCGACGGGAGCGATGTCGCGGCACCCCCCGCCGACGAGCAGTCCGACGACGATACGACCGCGACCGACGACGATACGACGGACGACGAATCGGAAACGTCGTCCACGGACGACTCGGGCGCTTGAGGGCGCGGACGGCGACCCCGCCTCCCGATACTGTTTAATATCCCCATCTTGTAGGTCCACACTGTAATGTCGGAAGTCTGCTCGACGTGCGGGCTCCCTGAAGAGCTCTGCGTCTGCGAGGACGTGGCGAAAGAGTCTCAGGAGATAGTCATCCGCATCGACGAGCGCCGCTACGGAAAAGAGGTTACAGTCATCGAGGGATTCGACCCGAGGGACGTCGACATGGACAGCCTGTCGTCGGACCTCAAGTCGAAGTTCGCTTGCGGTGGAACCGTCGAAGACGATTCCATCGAACTCCAAGGCAACCACCGCGGCCGCGTGGAGGACTTCCTCCGCGAAAAGGGGTTCAACGTCGCGTGACCGACCTCTGAGTTAGCCCGCCGTCGAGATTTTTTCGAAGCAAGTCAGCGCGCGCGAGCCGTTAGTCCGCCAATTTCCCGACCGTTCGCGTCTCCAGTCGCGTCACCGCCCAGCGACGCCGTTCAGTTCCTCTCGTCGCCGTCTTCTTCGTCGCCGTCCGCACCCTCGTCGAGACCCTCTTCGAGCGGGCCGTCCCACGCCGCGAGCCCGCCGGCCATGCTCTCGATGCGGGCGTCTTCGGTCCCCTCGTAGGCCGACAGCAGGCGGACGGCCTGCACGCTCGCCTCGCCCCGCGGGCAGACGGTGACGATGCGTTCTGCGCCCGCGACGCGGTCGAGATGCGAAACGAGGTTCGAAAGCGGGACGTTGATGCTCCCCGGCACGTGCCCGAGCGCGAACTCCGCCTCCGTGCTCACGTCCACGACGAGCGGCGGGTCCTCGCCGTCGAGGAGTTCTTCGACTGCTGCGGGGGAGACCTCGTCGACCATTTACAGCAGGCCCTCGTCGCGGGCGAAGAGCACGCCCTCGACGGTCGCGTCGTTCGTCGGCGGTTCGGTCGCCCGCTCGATGGCTTCCTCGACCGGCACGGCGCGGACCGAGAGGAATTCGTTGTCGTCGAGGTCGCGCTCGACCGGCGTGAGGCCCTCGGCGAAGACGAAGCCGCGGCGGTGTCGGAGGACGCCCGTCGAACACCACACGTCACCGATGACCGACACCGAGTCGGCGGCGAAGCCCGTCTCCTCGCGGAGTTCGCGCACCCCGGCGTCGGTGAACGACTCGCCCTTCTCGACGACGCCCGCGGGGAGTTCGAGCTGCGTCTGGCGGATGTTCGGCCGGTACTGCTCGACGAAGACGACGTGGTCGTCCGCGACCGCGACGACGACGACCGCGGTCGCCAGTTCGGCCCAGTAGTAGCGCTTCGTGGTTCCGTTGGGCTGTTCGACGAGGTCGTAACCGCCGGTGAACCAGCCGGTGTCGTACTCGGTTTCGGACTCCAGTACGCGCCACTCCGGATCGGGCAGGCGCTCGTGTCGGCGGCCGTCACCGGTCATCGGTCCGCCCCGACCGCGTCGCCCTCGGAGTCAGTCTCGCTCCCGTCGCCCTCGGCTTCCTCTCCGAGCAGCGCGTCGCGGTAGACGCGGCCGAAGGCGTTGCGCCGGAGGGTGCTGACGGCGGCGTCCTCCTCGTTTTGGAACGTCGTTGCCAGCACGGTCTCAGCGAAGGGGACCGCGTGCCACGCGACGCGCTCTACGTCGGGGTTGCCGAGTTCGACCACCTCGTAGTCCTCGTGGGTCGAACGCCAGTCGTCGAACTCGGCGCGCGTGCCGACCGTGACCGAAAGCGACTCCGCGAACAGCGCGTTCCGGACGGTTTCGATTACGTCGCCGGTGACGCGTTCGCTGTACTCCTCGCGGTCGAACTCCATCGCCTTGGCCGTCTCGCGGACGACCACCTGTGCGGTCGGTCCGACGCGGTCGAAGGCGGCCTCGGCCTCGTCGAGCGACGCCGGCGCAATCGTCCCGTGGGTTTCCATCGCCAGTCGGTTCGGGGTCCGGACTTACGACTCTTTCCTGTCCGCGCCGTCGGTCTCCTCGCCGCGGTCGTCGGCATCGGTGGCGTCGCGGGCGTCGTCGCCGTCCCGCGGCGCGTCCTCACGCTCGCCGTTTTCGCCGTCCTCGCCGTCGTCAGCGACCATCTCGCGGGTGAGCGACTGCGCCTCCTCGAAGATACGCGCGGCGTCACCCGACAGCGACTCCGACCCGCCGGCCCCGCCGAACGGTTGCGGCTGTCGGTCGGGGATGTCGTGGTCGTGTTCCTGTCCGTGCGGGTGAGCATGGCCGGGGCCGCCCGTGCGGTCGACCGTGTCCTCGAACACCTCGTCGAACTCGCGTTCCTCCGCGAGGTCGGCCACGAGCGGGCCGAGCGAGTCGGCGTTCAGGTCGGCCCACTCGGGAGCGTGTTCGTCTAGCCACGTCTCGTGGTCGTCGCCGTGGACGATGGCCTGTAACGCGAGGTGGTTCGCGAGGTGCGTCTCGTCGCGTTGCGGCGCGTCGCAGACCGGACAGGCGTATCCCATGCCCGGCGGTAGCGGCTCTGTGTACCAAAACCCGTCGCACCCTCGCGTCGTTCCGTGCCGCGTCGCGTTGCGGCGCACCGTGTCGCGGCGCGTCGCAGCGCGTCGGCGTCGGTCTCGAAAGAAATGGAGCCGCGTCGCCCGCGTGGTGATGGTGGTGGTGGGTGCGGGCGACGGTCGGCAGTCGCGGCACCCCCGTGGAGTGTCGCGTCGTGTGGTGGTTGTGGTGGTGGGATTACCGATCCGTTCGTGTGTCGATGCGTCAGGCGGGCGTGACGATGACCGTGCCGTCGGCCCAGACGGTCACGTCGCAGGCAGCGTACCGGAACCCGATTTGACCGCGAGCGCCGCCGTCGGTCGCCGCCACCCGCGCCAGCGGGGCGAACAGTTGACAGAGCGCGTCGGGGTCGATAGCCTCGGACAGCGGTGGGAGGTCGATGGCGTCCACGCCGTGCAGTTGAGCGGTCGCGGTGACGACTGTCACCGCCAGAGCGTCTCGTCCGCTTCGGTCGTGTCGGGCGACGACCTCGTCGGTCGACCCCGTATTCCATCCCACATCGTTGCCCGGTAACACGCGAGTTTCGTCCATGGTTCGGTTCGCGCCGGCGCCTCGCCGACATCCGCACCGATGACGCTCGCGGGTATATCGGTCGCTGCTATCCAACTAGTGGTGGCGCGCGCGCCACCTCTAGGTACCTAGAACCGCCACTGAAAATCAGTTGGTATCGCTGGTCTACACGTGGTACGTCGTCACTCGAAGACGCGTTCGACCAGTTTTCGCTCGGCCGCGCGCAGGTGGTACTGGTAGGTCGGCGCGCTGATGTCGAACGTCTCGGCGAGCGTCTCGGCGGTGCTGCGGCGCGGCCACTCGTAGAAGCCGGCGAGGTGGGCCGCCCGAATCGACTCGTGCTGGCGGCTCGTCCACGCCTCGCGCATCTCGGCGGCGAACGTCTGGGGCGACTCGGCCCCGGCGGCGGTCCGCCGCGACAGCAGACTCGTCCCGGGGTAGTTCGAGTCGAGCGCGTCGACGAACGACCGGACTCGGACGCGCGTCGGAACCTCGGCGGTGAGCGTGGTCTGCGTGGGCGTCGCGTCGAGCGCGCGGAGCGTCGCCTCCGAGGCGTACAGCGTCTCGAACAGCGACTCCCGAGGGAGGCGGAGTTCGAACAGCGACCCCGAGGCGTCGGTCGAGACGTGGCGCACGCGCGTCGCGATGTCCCGCCCGGCGGCGACGACGTCCTCGGGCTCCGCGTCGCTGGCGACGAAGGCGATGACCGAGCCGTCGGACTGCGGGATGACGCCGCTGAGACTCACCGCGCGGCCGACCCGCCGGGCGAGCCGCGATATCGACAGCCGGTCGCCGCCGAGCTGTACCTGTACGTTCGTCCGGCGCTCGGTCAACATGGCGTCGGCGCGCCCCGTGGCCGCGAGCGCGTAGCCGACCGCCTCCCCCAGTTCGGTGAGTAGGCCATTGTCGTCGTCGAAGGCGCTCGCCCCGGTCGCGTGGACGACGAACAGCGCCTCCACTTGGCCGTCAGCGACCGCGGGGATGACCGCGATGGCTCGGAACCCGTAGCTGAGGGCGTCGCCGCGGTGGTCTGCCCACGCGGGGTCGTCGAGCACGTCCGCGACCACCTGCTTCTCTCGGCTCTCAACGGCGGCTTCGAGCAGCGAACACAGCGGGTCCGCGGTCGCCACCTCTCCGAGCCGGTCGGCGTAGGCGGTGTCCGCGCCGTGGACCGCGTCGCTCGGCGGGCGGTACGCCTCGTCGATGTCGCTGACCTCGGCGTGCCAGACGACCGTGATACCGTCGGTGTCGACGAGGTGTTCGGCAACTTCCGACAGCGCCGCACCGCGGGTCGGCGCGCGGATGAGCGACTGGTTGATGTTCCGGATGGTCTCGTTGATTCGGTCGAGCCGGGTGAGCGCCTCGTTTTGGGCTTCGAGCCGGCGGTCGCGCTCGCGGAGCTCCGCCTCGGCGTCGATGCGTTCGAGCAGCTCCTCGACGGTCGCGGAAAGCAGGTTCACGAGCTCCACGTCGACCTCGTTCGGCGCGACGGTGCCGGGATGGCCGGTGACGAGCACGCCGTGGCGACCGAGCGGTGCGGCGATGACGCGCTCGACGCCGTCGACGACGCCCCCGTCGGGCGCGAGTTCGACCACGCGGACCTCGCCGGAGACGAACGCGTCCCAGACGCCGCCGCGGTCGAGGCCGCCGTCGGGCGGTTTGTCGCCGAGGCCGGTCCCCGCCGCGCCCACGCGGACGAGGCTCGTGTCCGCCTCGTCGAAGACGAACAGCTCCGTCCGGGCGTCACCGAGCACCTCGTCGCAGGCGTCGGCGGCCGCCCGGAGGACCGCCTGTCGGTCGGTCGCGCCCATCATCTCTCGGGTCCGGTCGTGGAGCGTCGCGAGCAGGCGCTCGTAGCGGTGTCGCTTCGTCACGTCGCGGAGGACGCCGACCGAGCCGACCTCCTCGCCGCCGACGACGAGCGGCGTTCGGTGGTTCTCGACCCGGACGACCTCGCCGTCGGGCGTCCGGAGTTCGAGTTCGACGATGCCTCGCGACGCGGCCGCGAACGCCTCGTCGCTCCCGTCGGTCGCGGTGGCGTGCTGGGCGAGCAGGGCCGTCGACGAGCCGATGACGCGGTCGCGGTCGAGGCCGGTCAGCCGCTCGAACGCCGGGTTGACGGCCGCGAACCGCCCCTCGTCGTCCAGCGCGTACACCGCGTCGGCGACGGCCGCCAGCATCCGCCCGTACTGCTCGGCTTCGACCTCGTGTTCCAACCGCTCCGTGATGTCGGTGAAGTAGACGGACAGCCCCGTCTCGGAGGGGTACGCCCGAACCGCGTACCACGTTTCGAGGCGCTCGTAGTAGGTCTCGAAGGTCGCGGGCTCCTGTCGCTCCATCGCGCGCTCGAACTCCTCGCGGAAGACGTTCGCCTCGGGCACGGAGTCCCAGATGCGCGTCCCCAGCACCGACGCGGCGGACATGCCAAGCCCGTGTTCGGCCGTCGAGTTGACGTACGTGACCCGCCAGTCCGCGTCGAACCCCATCACCGCCTCGTCAATCCGCGCTAACACCTCCGAGAGTGCCCCTTTGAGCTCGTGACGCTCGCTCGCCGCGCCGACGACGGCCGCGATGTTCTCCAAGAACAGCACGTCGTCGTCGCAGAACTGCCCGCAGGCGACGCCGTGGACGTTGATGACTCCCCAGCAGGTCCCGTCGCCGCCGATGGCTGCGCTCATCCCGCTTTTCGGTCCCGACGGGGCGCTGTCGGCCGCGCGCTCGAAGCGCTCGTCGTCGTCGAAGTCGTCGACGAGGGTCGAACGGCCGGTCCGGTAGGTCTCGGCCGCCTGCGTCCCTCCGACCGCGGCGGGTCCGTGACTCCGGTCCGCCGACCAGCCCGCGGCGGCGGCGACGCGAAACGCGCCGTCGTCGAGCCCCTCGAAGATAGTGACGGAGTCCGCGTCGAGCACGTCGCGGACGCGACGCGCGGCGTGGTCGAGCGTCGAGTCGAGGTCGGCGGCGGTCAGCGCCCGCGTGCCGACTTCCGAGACGACGCGCTGTTGTTCGATGCGGTCTCGGTGGTCCCGTGCGAGGGTGCACTCGCCGAGCGCCCGCTCGACGCGGAACGCCAGCCACGACATCGTCTCGGGGTCGTCGTCGTCGCGGACGACGTAGTCCGTCGCGCCGGCTTCGACCGCGCGCGCCGCGACCTCGCGGTCGGCGGCCGCGACGACGACCGGGACGTCGATGCCCTGCGCGTAGATGTCGCGGACGAACGCCCCCTCGTCGCCGGTCGTCGTGGGTGCGGTGAAGACGATACACGAGACGGCCGCGGCGGCGGCGACGAGCTCCGCGCGCGCCGCGGCGGGCGAGCGGACGTGGCGGACGACCGTCGTCTCGTCGAGCAACGACAGCGACGAGTCGAGCGACGCCGCGAACGCGTCGTCGTCACTCACACAGAGGACGGTGGGGGGCGGTAACACAACTCGTGTACGCGGCTCGTCGTGATAAGCCCTCGTTCGACCGTCTGCGGTCCTGTCAAGCGCTTTGCCACTCGGCTACGTCGAGGACCATGACGTACGCGTCCTCGCCGTCGCCGTAGTAGCTCGGCACCCGGCGGGCGGGTTCGAAGCCGAGGCTCCGGTAGAGGCCGATTGCCGGCTCGTTCGAGGCGCGGACTTCGAGTTTCACGACCGTCGCGCCCGCGATGGCCATCGCCGTCAGCGACTGGACGAGCAACCGCCGGCCGAGGCCGTTGCCGCGGGCCTTCGGGCGGACCGCGAGGTCCTTCACGTGGCCGATGTCGTTGCCGTGGTTGGGCATCACGTCGGCGACGACGTAGCCGAGCACCTCGTCCCCGCGGGCGGCGACGAGGAACGCGGGTTCGTCGACGAACATCTCGAACGCGGAGTACGGCCACGGCTCGGAGAAACAGGTCCGCTCGATGCGGAGCACGTCGAGGAGGTCCGCCCGGTCGACCCGCCTGACGACCGCGTCGTCGGCGAGCGCGTCGTCGAACGCCGTCACGCCCGGCGCTACGTGGTTGGCACGCAAAAGCCCGACGGCACGGGCCTGCGGGAATCGGGAGGAACGCTCACGGTCGCGGGCGGGTCACCCCGTCGGCCGCGCGATGGCCGCCGCTCGCCGCGCGAAAAAGTGAGAAGGTGATGTTGGTCGCGTTCAGTCGTCCGCGGGGGCAGCGCCGCCCTCGGCCTGCTGCTTCGTGAGGGGGAGCTTGCCGCCGGCGGTGAGGATACGACGCTCACGCTCGGAGGCGTGCAGGTTCGCCGTCGCTTCCCAGTCGTCGTTCACGCGGATGGTGAACTCTTCCTGGCCGGCTTCGACGGCAGCGGCCACGTCGTCGACGATTTCGACGTCGTCGCCCTGCTCGATCTTCTCGTAGGTCTCCTCGTCGATGGCGAGGGGGACGATACCGAAGTTGAACAGGTTCGCCTTGTGGATGCGAGCGAACGACTGCGCGAGGACGGCCTCGATGCCGAGGTACATCGGACACATCGCGGCGTGTTCGCGGGAGGAGCCCTGCCCGTAGTTCTCGCCCGCGACGAGGACGCCGGAGCCGGCATCCTTGGCGCGCTGGGCGAACGTCTCGTCGACGCGCGAGAGCGTGAAGTCCGAGAGGCGCTCGATGTTCGAGCGGAACTTGAGGATGTCGGACGTCGCCGGGATGATGTGGTCGGTCGTGATGTTGTCCTCCATCTTCAGGAGGGTCTCACCCGAGATGTTGGAGCCGAGGGGGTCCTGCAGCGGGACCTCGCCGATGTTCGGGCCCTTGATGAGCTCGTCGTCGATGGCGTCTTCGGCGTAGATGAGGTCCGTCTTCGAGCCGTCGTACTTGTCGGGGAGTTCGATGCCGGGGGCGTCGAGGCCGAGTTCGTCGGCGAGGTCGCGCGGGTCGACGATTTCGCCCTTGAGCGCCGCGGCGGCGGCGACCTGCGGCGAACAGAGGTAGACGTTGTCGTCTTCGATGCCCGAGCGGCCCTCGAAGTTGCGGTTGAAGGTGCGCAGCGAGACGGAGTCGGAGGCGGGGACGTGGCCGATACCGATACACGGACCACAGGTCGCCTCGGAGACGTTGACGCCGGCCGCCATCATCTCAGCCGTCCAGCCCTCGCGGGCGAGCATCTCGCCGGCCTGCTTCGAACCGGGTGCGACGATCATCTCGAGGTGCTTTGCGACCTCTTGGTCCTTGACCATCTTCGCGGCCGGGAGGACGTCCTCGTAGCCGCCGTTGGTACAGGAACCGACGAGGACCTGCTCGACCTTCTCGCCGGCGACTTCGCGGACCGGCACCACGTTGTCGGGCATGGACGGGCAGGCGATGAGCGGTTCGAGGTCGCCGAGGTCGATGACGATTTCGTCGGCGTATTCGGCGTCGTCGTCGGCCGTCAGCTCGACGTACTCGTCGCCGCGGCCCTGGCGCTCGAGGTAGTCTTTGGTCTTTTCGTCGGTCTCGAACAGCGACGAGGTGGCACCGAGCTCGGTCCCCATGTTGGTGATGGTGGTTCGCTCGGGCACGGTGAGCGACTCAGCACCGGGGCCGGTGTACTCGAACACCTTGCCGACGCCGCCCTTGACGGTCTCGCGGCGGAGCATCTCGAGGATGACGTCCTTCGCGGAGGACCACTCGGGGAGCTCGCCTTCGAGGCGAACGTTCACGACTTCCGGCATCTCGACGTAGTACGCGCCGCCGCCCATGGCGACGGCGATGTCGAGGCCGCCGGCACCGATGGCGAGCTGGCCGAGGCCGCCGGGGGTCGGCGTGTGGGAGTCCGAGCCGAGGAGCGTCTTGCCGGGCGCGGCGAAGTTCTCCTTGTGGACGTTGTGGCAGATACCGTTTCCGGGGCGGGAGAAGTGGGCACCATATGTCCCGGCCGCGGAACGGAGGAAGCGGTGGTCGTCCGTGTTCTTGAAGTCGAACTGGTAGGTCTGGTGGTCGCAGTACTGGGCCGCGAGTTCGGTCTGGGCCTCGTCGAGGTCGAGCGCCTCGAACTGGAGCCACACCATCGTCCCGGTCGTGTCCTGCATCAGGACTTGGTCGATTTCGATTCCGATCTCCTCTCCGGGGGTGAGGTCACCCTCGACGAGGTGGTCCGAGAGAATCTTTTCCGTGAGCGTCTGTCCCATAACACCCGAACGTCGATGGTCCTCGGATATAAATCCCGCGTACTTCCCTATCTTCGAACGTGAACGATAGCGCCGTCTCTGGATTTCTAGCGTCTAAGGGCCATTAAACTCCTTGTTGGTTCTCCAATGTGACTGGTCACCGCGGGGGTCGTCACCGACCCAAACGGCGAGCGATTTCGACCCCGTTGTGGCCCCGAACGCGGGGGTCGTGTGAAGGGTGATGACGGCCGAGGTTCGGCACAGTTTTGCGCCCGCTGGCCGGGGTTCGGATATGCACCGCGCTGGCTCGTTCGTCGCACAGCACATCTCGCCGGTCACGGCCGAACAGGTCCAACCCAACGGCGTCGACCTGACGCTCGAAGCGGTCCTCGAACAGGTCGAACCGGGTCGCCTCGGTCGCGAGGGAAAGACCGTCGGGGAGCGCCGCGCCCTCGACTGCGCCGACCCGGACACCGAGACGTACCGACTCGACCCCGGCGGCTACGTCCTCCAGTACGCCGAGACGGTCCACATCCCGGAAGACCACGTCGGCTTCATCTACCCGCGGTCGTCGCTCATGCGGAACTCCTGTATGCTGAACACGGCCGTCTGGGACGCCGGCTACGAGGGGAAAGGCGAGGGCCTCTTGGAGGTCCACCACCCGGTCGAACTCGAACGCGGCGCGCGCGTCGCCCAAATCGTCCTCGCGGACGCGACCCACGACGAGACCTACGACGGCAGCTATCAGGGCGAACGGACCCGCTGACGACCGCCGACCGCGACTCTCGGAAGCGGTCGCTCGCCGGATACTACCGGATGAATACCGACATCCCGATTCACGGGACGTTCTCGGCGATGACGAATTCCTTTCAAGTCGATGGGCGTCGTATCCCTTCTCGCGGAGGGTATGTCGGGCCGAAACGAGGGGCGACCTGTACACACCGAACCTCCGCAACTTCCTCCTTCCACATCTTCGCCTTCGTCGCTTCGCGCGTTCCTGCGAACCGCTCGTACCCGTGAGCCGCGGCGTCGCGCTGCCGGCCTTCGATTCGCCGCCGCGAGCGAGCGCCACGGGACCACCGCCACCTAAAGCGGCTTCGAGCGCGGCAGTCGGGTTCTCTGACCCAAAGGCACATTTACGCGCATACCTAAGTGAGGCCAATCACTGATGTCACGGAGTCCATCTCTCCCGGAACGTCCTCATCTCGATCTGGACCCCGAGATGTCGGATGCAGAGCGGCTGTCTGCACTCCGCCAGCACTTCGAACGTATGGTCGACGTCAACCGCGAACTCGACCAGCGGCTCCAGAACGCCGACGACCGCCACGCCGAGTTGGTCGACGAGGTCGACCAGATGAAAGCGCGCAACGAGGCGCTGAAGACGGCCTCGTACTACATCGCCACGGTCGAGGAGCTGACCGACGACGGCGTCATCATCAAGCAGCACGGCAACAACCAGGAGGTCCTGACCGAGTTCGCACCGAACCTGAACATCGACGACATCGAGCCCGGCGACCGCGTCGCCATCAACGACTCGTTCGCCGTCCAGACCGTCCTCGACGACGAGACGGACGCGCGGGCGCAGGCGATGGAGGTCGTCGAGTCACCGACGGTCACCTACGACGACATCGGCGGCATCGACGAGCAGGTCCGCGAGGTCCGCGAGGCGGTCGAACAACCCCTCGAAAACCCCGAGATGTTCGCTGAGGTCGGTATCGACCCGCCGTCGGGCGTGCTCCTCTACGGCCCGCCGGGCACCGGGAAGACGATGCTCGCGAAGGCCGTCGCCAACGAGACCAACGCCTCGTTCATCAAGATGGCCGGCTCCGAACTCGTCCAGAAGTTCATCGGCGAGGGCGCGCGGCTGGTCCGCGACCTGTTCAAGCTCGCCGCCGAGCGCGAACCGGTGGTCATCTTCATCGACGAAATCGACGCCGTCGCCTCGAAGCGGACGGACTCGAAGACCTCCGGCGACGCCGAGGTCCAGCGCACGATGATGCAGCTGCTCTCGGAGATGGACGGCTTCGACGACCGCGGCGACATCCGCATCATTGCGGCGACCAACCGCTTCGACATGCTCGACGAGGCCATCCTCCGGCCCGGCCGGTTCGACCGCCTCATCGAGGTGCCCAAGCCCGCCGTCGAGGGACGCCGCCACATCCTCAACATCCACACTCGCGACATGAACGTTGCCGACGACGTAGACCTCGACGCGCTCGCCGAGGAACTCGACGACTACTCCGGCGCGGACATCGCGTCGCTCACGACCGAGGCCGGGATGTTCGCCATCCGCGACGGCCGGACCGAGGTGACGGGCGAGGACTTCGACGCCGCCCACGAGAAACTCTCGAACGTCGACGAGTCCGGTACCGGCCCCATCTCGGGCTTCACGGACTACCAGTACTGAGGTCGGCGGCCGGGGACCGCCGCCGAGGGCGGTCGCCGGCGCCTCCCGTTCCCCCGCTTTCGAGCGCCGGTATTCGTAACCCCCTTTTCCGCCGCCGCGAGAGTTCGGACATGAACACGATTCGCGTCGTCCGCGGGGTCGGCACCGCCCCCACGGAGATGGCGTCGTACGACGCCGCGCTCGCCGCCGCCAACATCCACAACTACAACCTCGTCGCCGTCTCGTCGGTCGTCCCCGCCGACGCGACCGTCGAGGCGGTCGACGTGGCTCCCGACCTCGGCCCGGCGGGCAACCGACTGACCGTGGTGCAGGCCCGCGAGACCACCGCGACGCCCGGCGAGACGGTCGTCGCCGGCCTCGGCTGGGCGACCGGCTCCGGTCCCGGGCTGTTCTACGAGGCGTCCGGAACCGACGAAGACAGCGTCCGCGCGGCCGTCCTCGACGGCCTCGAAGCGGGCCGGAACCTCCGCGAGTGGTCGTTCGATGACGAGGAAGTCGCGCTCACCACCGGCACGCACGAGGGCGAGGGCTACACCACCGCGGTCACGGTCGCGGCCTACGGGCAAAGCGAGTCAGTCTTCTGATACGCCGCGCTGACCGACGGACTCATCAGCGTTTGTGAGTATTGCTCGGGCATGAGTGGTGATGCGCCGTTCGACCTGTCCCCGAGGCGAGTGGCGCTTATCTACGCCGCCTTCGGTTTCCTCTGGGTCGCGACGAGCGACAGTCTCGTGGAGGGACTTCCGAACCACGAGTTCATCCAGACGGCGAAGGGGTGGCTGTTCGTCGTCCTCTCGGCGCTGTTGGTGTACGTTCTCGTCGACCGGAGCCAGTCCAAACTGGACCGGACCTCCGAGCAACTGGAATCGACGCTCGCACACACGAGCGTCCTTCATCGAATCCTCAGACACGACATCAGGAACGCCTGCACCGCCATTCTGGGCTACGCCGAACTGGTCGAGTCGCGGGACGACGCGGACGCGAACACCGACCCCGTCGAGGCGATTCGAGAGCGAGCGAGCCGACTGGTCGAGGTGAGCGACGAGGTCGCGCTCCTCCGGACCGTCGAGCTCGCGGAGGGGAACGAGGTCGACGTCGACCTCACGTCTGCGGTCACAGACGCCGTCGAGGACCTCGAAATGGAGTACCCGGCGGTACAGGTCTCGGTCGCCTCGCCGGAGACGCTCGTCGCGCGGGCGCACCCGGCGCTCCCGCGGAGCATCGCCGAACTACTCGATAACGCCGTCGTCCACTCCGACTGCGACGACCCGGAGGTACACGTCGGCGTCTGGCAGCTCGGCGGGGTCGTCGGGGTGACCGTCACCGACAACGGTCCCGGCATCCCGGACGCCGAGCGCGAGGCCCTGCTTTCGGGCTCGGAGACGCCGCTTTCGCACACCAGCGGCGTCGGCCTCTGGCTGGTCCGCGCCATCGTCGACGCCTCCGGCGGGTCGCTCGATATCTCGACGCCGAAGTCCCACGGGACCGTCGTCACCGTCTCGCTTCCGCGACCGGCCTGACGGCGTCGTCACCGCGTCGTCATCCGCTTTCGATTCGCCCGCCGCGTCGGTGACCGACGACGGCTTTTTACACGTCCTTCCCGTATCGCAGACGACTGATGAACGGGAACAACCCATATGCGGGCGCTCCCGGCGTGACTGGGGCCGGCCAGGCGTCGGCCGACCGAGAACTGACCGTCGACCAGATGGACGCGCTCCGGCGGGCCGTCGCCGGTATCGTCTCGCGGACGGAGTCGTACCTCCCCGAGGGCTTCGCCGTCGGGTCGGAGCTCTCGACCGGGTCGACCGGGCCGCTCGCCACCGTGGCCGTCCACCCGCCGGTCGGCCACCCCGTCAGCGCCGGCTTCTCGCCGGACGCCGACGAACTCGACGCCGGACTCACCGACGAAGACCGAAACGAGGTCGCCCGCGGGCTGGCCGCGACCGCGGCGTTTCAGGTGATGAGCGCCGTCGGAGACGACCTCACCCCCGCCGCTCGGTAACCCCGAACCACCCCCGCCGCCGCCGGGGTCCGAGTGGCCACTGACGCGCGGCTGCGCCCTGCCGACCGCTTTCTCGTTGCTGTTCCGTCGCCTCGGCTTGCGTTTCAGCGCCGCACTCTCGTCAGTTCAGAACGAGAACAATACACTTCACGGAGGCGGTCGAAAGGGAGATATGGTTTCGCTTTTCGGCTACGCGGACGAGATTGGCCCGACGACGCTCATCATCGTCGGCTTCCTGCTGTTTGTCTTCCCCGAACCGGCGACATCGGCCCTCGGCGCGGGGCTGATGCTGTTCGGCGCGGCGTACTGGTTCTGGGAGTGGAACCGCCCCTGAGCGCAAGGCGAGCGAGCGACCTCGCTCAGACGCTCCCGCGACGACGGTTCCGACCGGCGTCGTCACGGACGCGAGTGGTGACGCCGTCGAGCGGGGCGTCGGTCTCGGCGGACGCGCCCGGGCCGCTGGTCGGACCCGCCGCCGACTTCGGTGTCGCAACGAACAACCCGTAGGCGAGCACGGCCGCCGAGACGAGGCCGCTCGCGCCCACGACGGGCGAAAGCGGGAGCGGCGAGAGCGTGCCGACCGCCGTCCCGACGACGAGCGGGAGCGGCAGTGCGGCGAGAATGGCGTCGTACCGCGTCGCTTCCGAGACGATGCTGTCGCTATGGGATGTTCGTGTGCGCATGATACCACTCGGCGGCGAATACGAACGTGTGAATATTAGCTATTTCGACCGACGGGAGGGCCATGCGGCTCACGGGTGCGGTGAACCAACGGAACAATCGGGTCGCGGTTAGTCGCCTACTTCCCCCAGAAGGGGTCGCGTCGGCGGTGCTTTTCGAGGTAGCCGGACAGCGCCTCCAGTTCGTCGGTGGGGATGTCGTCGCGGAGTTCCTGTTCGAGAATCTTCGCGTGCTTCTCGGGGAGTTCAATCCAGAGTTCGTCGCCCTCCGCTATCTGGCGGCCGACCGTCGGGCCGTCGATGGCGACGCTGACGCGCGAGCCGGCGCGGGCGCTCGACACGTCCTCGCCGTTCTCCTGGATGCCCGAGAGCTGGCCGACGCGGTTGGGCTCGCCGTCTTCCCACTTCACGACGTTCATGTTGTTCTTGATGGTCCCGGACATGACTTCGACGCCGACGACGGCGGGGTTGTTCTGCCGGAAGACGTGGTCTTCGAGGATGCGGAAGCGACACGGGCGGACGATTTTGTCGAGAATCGTCTCCTGTTGGGCGCGCTTCATCTCCTCGACGTGGTCTTCGTACTCCTCGACGAGCTGATAGATGACGTCGTCTTCGAACAGTTTCACGTCGTTCTTTTCGAGTTCGGCCTCGGCGTTCGAGAGCACGTCCACGTTGAAGCCGAGGATGACCTTGTGCTCGGGTTCGCGGGCGGTCGAGGCGACGGCCACGTCGCGGGGGGCCACGTCTCCGACCTCGGCGCGGAGGATGGGGACTTCGGCCTCCTGTAAGGCGTTCGCCATCGCTTCGAGACTGCCGAGCGTGTCGGCCTTGACGACGACGCCCTCCTCTTCCGTGGTGACCTCGATGTCCGCGAGTTCGGCTTCGACCTCGCGGACGACCTCGTCGAGGTCGCGGTCGCCGACGACGCGGACCGGCGCGCCGGCCATCGCGTCTTCGAGGTCGGGCGCGGCGATTTTCACGCCGGCCGCGGCACGGACCTCCTCGACCTTGTCGAACCGCTTTTCGGTGCGAATCTCGGCGTTCGGGCGGGGCTGGAGGAGCGCGCGGACCTCGGTGACGATGGGGTCGTTCGCGCCGCCGACGACGACGGTGTCGCCCGCGCGAATCGTCCCGTCGTAGAGGACCACGTCGAGGGTCGCGCCGAAGCCGCGTTCCTCCTTGACTTCGAGGACCGTCCCGGAGCCGGGACCGGCCACGTCGATGGCCATCTCGTCTTTCATGTAGCGCTGCGAGAGGCCCATCAGGACGCCCAGCAGGTCCGGAATCCCCTCGCCGGTGAGCGCGGAGACGGGAACGACGCCGATGTTGGACTGGAAGTTCTGGACGCGCCAGTAGAAGTCCGAGGAAAAGCCGCGGTCGGAGAGTTCGCCGATAATCTCGTACAGCTTCTCGTCGAGTTTCGAGCGGGCGCGCTGTGACTGCTCCTCGTAGGTCTTCTGGATGGGGGCCCCCTCTTGGGGGTTCCAGCCCGGCGTGGTGTCTATCTTGTTCGCGGCCACGATGAACGGCGTCCCCGTCCGCTTGAGGATGTCGATTGCCTCCTCGGTCTGCGGCTGGAAGCTGTCGTTCACGTCGACCACGAGGATGGCGATGTCGGCCAGCGCCCCGCCGCGCGAGCGGAGGGTGCTGAAGGAGTGGTGCCCCGGCGTGTCGATGAACAACAGCCCCGGGAGGTCGAAATCCTCGGGTTTGACCAGGCTGCCGGCCATCTGCGAGACGGTGTCTAAGGGGACCGCGGTCGCGCCGATGTGCTGGGTGATAGCACCGGCCTCACCCTCGCTGACGGCGGAGCCGCGAATCTTGTCGAGAAGACTCGTCTTCCCGTGGTCCACGTGGCCGAGGACGGCCACGATGGGTGTGCGAAGCGTATCGGATTGTGACGTCGAATCAGTGTCGGACATGAAGAATCGCCCCGGAGAAAGCTCTTACCGGAATCGAGTCGGTGACTCAAGTTAAGTCCATCGTCACGGCCGTGCGCACGAGTCCCACGATTTGCCGTGTCGAGTGTTCTCGCGGCCCATCGGCGGACGCGGGGTGTCCGTCGGCCGCTCGTCAGACGTGCCCGTGCCGTTTATGTGAACCGACGAGGAAGGGGTGTGTATGGCCGACATACTCGCCGAGAACCTCTCCGGAAAGGCCGTTATGGGCTCGGACGGGACGGAGCTCGGGATGCTGTACAACATCACGATGGATATGAAATCGGGCGAGCTGCACGACCTGCTCGTCCAGCCGAACGAGCAAATCTCCCCCGGACGCGTCTCGTTCGACCAGGACGACCACGGACGGTTCCGAGTCCCGGTGAATCGCGTGCAGGCGGTCAAGGATTACATCGTCGTCCAACGGTAGATTCAGGATAGATTCTCAATGCGGATTCTCGACGCGTCTGCGTTCATCCACGAGTACCACACCGACGACGAGACGGCCTCGATTCCCCTCGTCAAAGAAGAACTCACCGGCGAGCACGCCTTCCGCTTCGACGCCCTCGAAGGCGCGGGCATGTACGTCCACATCCCCGGACAGGGAACCGTGGACAAGGTGCTCCGCGCCGCGGGCGAGACCGGCGACCGCGACGTGCTCTCGGAGACCGACACGCGCCTCATCGCCGCCGCGTTCGAACTCGACGCGACGCTCGTCACCGACGACTACGCGATGCAGAACGTCGCCGAACGGCTCAACGTCGGCGTCGAAGTCATCGCCCAAGACGGCATCGCGGAACAGCGAACTTGGAAGTTCCAGTGTCAGGGCTGCGGCCGCGAGTTCGACGAGGACAAAGAGCGCTGTCCCATCTGCGGGATGGAGCTGTCGCGGAAGAACCCGGCGTAAGCCGGTCGCCGCCCGCGGTTCGATTTCGCTTTTTCAGACCATACCGGTCGCCTGCGCGTAGCTCACGAGGAACTGGACCGCGTTGTACAGTCCGTGGACCAGCGCGACGACGAGCAGGTTCCCGCTTCGCTCGTAGACGACCGCGAGGATGCTCCCGAGGACGAGCACCATCCCCAACGAGACGTACAGCCCCTCGCCGGAGAACGACCAGAGGTGAATCGACGCGAACACCAGACTCGACAGGACGACCGCCGGGGCGGGCCCCCACAGCCGCCGGAGTTCGCCGAAGGCGATGCCGCGGAAGATGAGCTCCTCCGCCGGGCCGACGAGGACGATGGTGACGACCGTGAGATACAGGAAGTACACCGGGTTCTCGCGGCCCTGCTGGGCGATGACGCTGTCGCCGCTCTGGATGCCGAGCGCGGACATCAGCGCCGACGCGCCGAGGTAGACGCCCATCACGGCGACGAACCCGCCCGCAATCCACAGGGCGTCGCGCGCGGTCGGTCGCTCGAACCGAATCAACTCCCAGTCGTCGCGCATAGAGAGGTAGCCCGCGCCGACGACGCCGAAGCCGACGAACTGCCCGGCGCTCTGAATCGCCCCGATGAGCGCGGTGTCGCCCGGCACCACGCCGCGAGCGAGGCCGCCGGCGAGCGAGCCGAACGTCGCGCCGACGAGGAGCGAGAGGGCGACGACGATGATGATGCCACCGTACGCCTGGAGGTGGTCTGCGAGGCTCGCAGACGTGCGGGCGGTGTCGTGTGCCATTGTCCCCCCTTCGGAATGGGGTCGGATAATCGATTCGGGTCGGATATCGGTTTTCTGCGGTGGTGATTCGTCTGCCGTCGGAACGGGGTGCAGTACCGACGGCACCTCGAAAGCCCCCGCGGTCGACGACTCCCGCGGACCGGCGCGGTCCTCGGCCTCCGGCCTGCGGTCCTCACCGGTCCGGGGTTCGCCCTCGACCGCGGCCCCTTTCAGTCCCGCCCCGTGGACTGTTCGGTCGTCGTCGCAAAAGCCGATTCTCGACCGTAGTCGCCGCGAATCGCTCGCTCCGACTACTCGACGACCAGCCGGGACTTCTCTTCGACCGCGTCGGCCTCCTCGAAGTCGCCGCCGCCGAGCAGGCCGCGGGCGGCGCGTTTGCCCCACTCGACCGCCGGCTGGACGAACGTGTCCACGCTGGCGAGTTCGCCGTAGAGGACGCAGGCGGCCTCCATCGCGTAGAGCAGTTCGCCGAGGCCGTACTCGTCGACGCGGTCGAGTTCGATGCGGACGCTCGGGCGGCCGGCGGCGGCAAGACTCGCCTCGGTCGCCTCGAACTCGGCGTCGAGCAGGTCACCGAGCGACGAGCCGCCGAGATACGCGAGGCCGTCGAGGTCGGTCTCGGGGATGGCCACGTCGTCGCGCTCCGTGGCGCGGACGAGGGTCACGAGCTTGTCCCGCGGGCCGGCGCGGTACAGCTGGAGCTGGGAGTGCTGGTCGGTCGCGCCGAGCGCCCGCAGGGGCGTCTGGCCGAGACCGTCCTTCCCGAGCGACTCGGCCCACAGCTGGGCGAACCACTCGGAGAACGTTTCGAGCGATTCCGCGTAGGGCATCATCGCGTTCTGCTGCATGCCGCGCTCGGCGAGCGCGTAGGACACCGCGCCGTAGGCGTACGCCGGCGAGTCGAAAAGCGAGTCAGACAGGCGCGCTTCCTGTGCGGCCGCGCCCTCCAAGACCGCCTCGATGTCGTGGCCGCAGAGGGCCGCGGCGGCGAGGCCGACCGTCGAGAGCACCGAAAACCGGCCGGGGACGCCGTCGGGCACGGGAAGCGACGGGAGGTCGTGTTTGTCGGCGAGGTCGCGGAGGTTGCCCTCCTCGCCGGTCGTGACGAACGTCCGGTCGGTCCAGTCGACGCCCGCGTCGGCCATGGCCTCCCGCACGACGAGGAAGTTCGCCAGCGTCTCGGCGGTCGTGCCGGACCGCGAGACGACGTTGACGACGGTCGACGCGAGGTCCAGCGAGTCGAGGAGGCGCTCGACGGCTTCGGGGTCGACGTTGTCGAGGTAGTGGGCGTCCACGTCGCTTTCGAGCGCGTCGGTGAGGGTGGCCGCGCCGAGGGCGCTCCCGCCGATGCCGACCGTGACGACCGCCGAGGGGTCGTCGAACCGGCTCACCGCGTCGCGAATCGCCGCGGGGTCGGTGCTGTTCGGGAGGTTCAGCGATTCGTAGCCGTGTTCTCCGGCCTCGCGGCCCCGTTCGATGCGGTCGTGGGCGGCCGCGACGCGGCCGTCGAGTCGGTCGAGCGCCTCGCGGGAGACGCCGTGGGCCGGCGCCGTGTCGAGGACGTTCCCGAGGTCTACCTGCATACTGGATGCCGCGTCGCCCGGCGTCAAAACGACACCGGTCGCTTTAATCGCGACCGCTCCCAAAGGCGACCGATGGCAGACGACTACGGCGGCGTCGTCGGCGCGTTCCCGTACGCCTTCCGGCACAGCGAGTCGTGGCTGTTCAAGTTTTACGTGCTCGTCGGTGCGCTGGCGACGGGTATCGTCTCGTTGTTCGTCGTCTTCGGACTCGTGGTCCTCATCGCTGCGACCGCCGGCGTCCCCGGCGGCTCGCTCACCCTCTCGCGGTCGTTCTACGTCCTCGTGGGGCTGTTCGTCGTCGCGCCGCTCGTCGCCCCGATACTGTTCGTCGCCCGCCGACACCGCCGCACCGGGTCGAAGCCGCGGTACGACCTGAGCCTCGCGCTCGCGGGCTTCGTGTTCATGCTGTCGGTGTACGTGGGGCTTCTCGCATCGGTTCCCGCGGAGCTTCAGACGCCGGCCGAGCCGTTCACCGTGGGCCCCGTGACCGTCTCGGCGCTCGTCCCCGTCGTTCGACTGCTCTACGACCTGCCCGCGCTCTACGGCCTCGTCCCCCCGGCCGCGTGCGCGGTGGGTATCTACGGGATTCACCGACTGCTTCGCTAACCGCGACCCGCGCGTTCTCTCAGCCGACCCTCGCCGCCAACTCGTCGCGGTAGCGGTAGACGACCGCCGAGGCGACGACGCCGATTCCGACGAGGAGCACCACCGCCTCGTAGTTCGCCGCGCCCGCGTTCTCCCCGGCGGCTGCGGCGAGCGCGAACGTTGGCAAGCGACCGACGGCGACGAGGACGACGAGCGTCCGCAGTCGAAGCGGCGAGAGCCCGGCGAGGGCACAGAGCGCGTCGTCCGGGAACGCGGGCAGGAGAAACAGGACGAACAGCCCGGCGACGCCCCGGCGGTCGGCGAAGCCGTCGAACCGCGCGAGGGCGTCGTCGGAGACGAGACGTTCGACTGCGGGCCGGCCGAAGCGCCGGGCGAGCAGGAAGACGACGGCGCTTCCGGCGACGACGCCGACCATGCTGTACGCCGTGCCGGCGACCGTCCCGAACAGATAGCCGCCGACGGCGGCGAGCGCTTGGCCGGGAATCGGCGCGAGAATCACCTGGAGCGTCTGGATACCGACGAACACCAGCGGGGCGAACGCCCCGGTCGATTCGACGGCCGAGCGGACCCACGCCGGGTCAGCGAGGCGCGGGGCGAACGCGGCCACGCCGACCGCGCCGACCGCGAAGGCGACCGCGACGCCCCCGACTCTGACGAGCGCCGCGTTCCGCGCGTCGGTCGAGTCGAACAGCCGCCCGCTCACAGGAACGAGGCGGTCTTGAGTCGAGCGTTCAGCGCGTACTTCCGCAGGTACTGGCGGGCGGTCGTCTGCGTCCCGCGAGCGACGGTTCGCCCGGCGCGAATCCCGTCCAAGATGGCGTCCGTCGTGACGCCGCCGTCCGCCTCGACCGAGACGGCCGTGTACGCCTGTCCGACCAGCGTGGGCCGGTGCGCATCGCTCCCGCCCGTGCCCGGGAGTCCCTGCCGGCGGGCGTAGCGCCGCGCCTGTCCGTTTCTGAATCCGGTGAGCGTGTGGGCGTTGTACGCCTCGATGGCGTCAACGTCCCGAATCGCCCGCCGAGACGCGCCGTGTCGGAACGTCTGAAACGGGTGCGGCACGACCGCGAGTCCGCCCGCCTCGCGGACTCCTCGTGCCGTCTCCGAGAGCGGTCGCCTCGTCGCCGGCGGGTCGTCGACGCCGAGCGCGAGGAGGTGGCCGTCGGCCGTCGAGACCTCGACGCCGGGGACGACCCGGACGCCGTACTCGTGGGCGATGTCGAACGCCCGCGGGAGCGACCCGACCGAGTCGTGGTCGGTGATGGCGACCGCGTCGAGGCCGACCGCCGCCGCGCGGGCCAACACCGCTTCGACCGACATCTCGCAGTCGTAGGAGGCGTCGGTGTGGACGTGGAGGTCCACCGCGAGCGTTCGCGCTCCCCGCGCGTCCTGCGTCCGACCGCTCATACCACGCCGAACTCGAGCGCGAGGCAGCCGACGACCGTCAGGACGCCGGCGACGCCGACGAGGACGTGCCCCGCGTCGGTTTTGTACGCCTTGTAGTCGGAGGTCATGAGCGGGCAGACCGCCACGATGGTCGCGCCCGCGACCCAGCCGTTCCACAGCGGGACGAACTGGAGGAGGAAGTAGTTCGCCAGCACGACGAGGTGCGTGTGGACGACCGTCGTCCCGTGGTAGTACGACGTTCCCGAGTCGTCGCCGAACCCCTCGCTGTTGTGGCGGATGAGTCGCAGACCGCCGAAGGTGAGGACGACGAAGCCGACGACGGCGCTCACGACCGGGTTGGGCGCGAGCGCGACGTGGTACAGGAGCGCCGCCGACACGAGGTACGCGAAGATGTCGATAAACGAGTCTATCTGTCGGCCGAACGCCGAGGCGGTCCCGGTCTTGCGGGCGTAGTAGCCGTCGGCCTTGTCGAAGGCGAAGCCGGCGAGGACGGCCACGATGGCCCAGTTCGGCTCGCCCGACACGAACAGTATCGCGCCGACCCACGCCCAGAAGAGCGCGCCCAGACTCAACCAGTCCGCGGTCCCGAGCCGCGAAATCATGTTCTCCCCCGTCGATGAGCGCACGACCTCGCTCGCCCGCGCGTCGACCGCGTCCAGCCTCCCGCGAACTGCTGACCTGAGTTCGTCCGTCATGCCTGTCTGTCAGACACACTCGCTCGACCGAGTATAAATTTAACCGATATAGTATATATAAATCAAATATCTATATATTAACGTTCCCGAACGGAGCGCTCGGGACGGCACTGACTGTTCTGTACCGCTATGAACGCGGTTTGACGCGCCGGCGTCGCCACGGGCCGACCCGGTAGTACGCCCGGGTGCGGGCGACTCGGAAACCGACGCTCTCGAAGGTCCACTGCGAGGGTCGGTTGTCGCGGGCGACGAGCGCGTGGACCGTCTCGGCTCCCCGTTCGCCGGCGACGGCGACGGCCCGCGAGACGAGCGCGGTGGCGATGCCGCGGTTCCGCGCCTCGGGCGCGACGAACACCCGGCGGACGTAGCCGCCGGGGAACGTCACGTCGGTCTCCAGCGGGTGGACGTGGTACGTCAGGCCGGGGTCACCGAGAAAGAGGTAGCCGACGAGGTCGGAGTCCGCGACTTCACCGTTCTCACCGCCCTCGCCGTCTCTCTCTCCGCCCTCGGCGTCGAACGCGCACACCGCCGTCTCGTCGTCTCGGAGCTCGGAAAACGCGTCGTAGCGCCCCTCGAATCGACGCGTCTCCGCGGGGTCGAGCGCGCGAATCTCGACTCCCGACGGGGGCTCGCGGTCGGCGTCCGCCGCGGCGGCGTCCGCGACGTACTCGTCCATCTGCGTCGCCGTGAGGCCGCGGGCCTTGAGCGCGTCGTAGACGCGGCGGGCCGTCTCGGTCCGGGTCAACCGCCAGAGCGCGGGCATCGTCAGTCGCCTCGAAGCGCCGCGAGAAAAGCCCACCGTCGCCGTGGGTATCGGTGGCATACGCGGCCGCGAGCGCCCGAAACGGGGAAAAGGCCCGGTGGCGTACAGCGGGTGATGACCGAGTCCGAGACCGACACCGAGGCCGAGTCCGAGCGAACGGGAACGTTTCTCGTCACCGCCGCCGACGAGGAGTCGGCCGTCCTGAAGGACGTTCACTCCGGGCAGGTCCACGCGCTCTCGTCGAACCCCGGCGTCTCCGAGGACGAAGCCGTCCGGGGGACCGTCGCACCCGACCCGCCGATGAACGTCTCGTGGCAGCTCGTGGAGGTCGAGTCGCGCTGGACCGTCTCCGTCGAGCGCTCCACCGAGTCGCCGACGACGAACTCCCGCGACATCGCCGCCGACAACCCCGACGGCGAACTCGTCCGCGAGGAACGCGCCGGCACCGGCGAGATTCACGTCCTGTCGGTCCCCGACGACATGACCGAACAGGCCGTCGACGACATCCTCGACGACAGAGAGGGCCTGCTGTCGCGGGCCGCCAGACTCGACGTGAACCGCGTCGAAATCCGCTCGCAACCGGGCGTCGTCGCGGTCCGCTACATGCCCTGACAGGTCGGTTTTTCCCCCGGAGTTCGTCTCGCGTTCTACCGCTGTTCCGCCGTCGAGGAGACCGGCCCGTCCGCGCTCTGGACGCACCAGCCGCCGTGGACGCTCCCCTCGCGCTCGACGAACTCGACTGTCGTCTCGTCGCCAATGCGGGTCGCCCCTTCGGGGTCGAGTTCCTCCACGCGGAGCGTCAGCGTTAGCGAGTCGCCGCAACAGCCAACGTCGAGGAACTCTTCCCACTCGTCGCCCGGCGCGGCGTCCTCGTGGACCCGTCGCAGGTAGGTCACGAAGCGGTCGGCGGTCAGTTGGTCGTGGCCCCACGCGCTGAGTTCGTCGGGGAAGGAGACGACCACGCGGGTCGCCGTCGGTTCGGTCGTCATAGTTCACGATTGTCGGCCAACGATTATGGGCCTGTCGCGGGTTCGCCGTGCGCTCGCCAGACCGCGCCGCGGCCGAAATCGTCCGCGGATAAGAAACCTTATTCCGCACCGCTCAGGACCGCAACCCATGGTTGAGTTTACGGTACCGGAGGTAGACTACACCCGGTACACGAATCGCCAACTCGCGGCCGTCCCCCTCGCGGTCCTCGCGGTGGCCCTACTGGTCATCGGAGGGTGGTACGTCGCGACTGGTGCGCCGGTGAATCCGGGCGTCGACTTCACCGGCGGTACCGAACTCCGCATCGCAACGGATGCCCCGCAAAGCGAGGTCGCCGCGGCCTTCGATAGCCAGCCCGAATCGATTCGCTCCGTCGCGGCCGACGGAACCTACGTCGTGACGTTCCAGTCGGGGAGCGCGACATCGACCGAACTCCAGACGCAGGCCGAGGACGCCGGCTTCGAAGTCAGGTCTATCGACGCCGTGTCGGCCAACTTCGGCGGCGAGACGCAGCTGCTCGCCCTCGGCGGCCTCGCGGTCGCCTTCGCGGGCATGAGCGTCCTCGTGTTCGCCATGTTCCGCTCCTTTGTCCCCTCCATCGCGGTCGTCCTCTCGGCGTTCTCCGACATCGTCATCCCGGTGGCGCTGATGAACCTCTTCGGCATCGAACTGTCGCTGGGGACCGTCGCGGCGCTCCTGATGCTCATCGGGTACTCGGTGGACTCGGACATCCTCCTGAACAACCACGTCCTCCGGCGCTCCGGTGACTTCTACGAGTCGACCGCGCGCGCCATGCGAACCGGCGTGACCATGACGCTCACGTCCATCGCGGCGATGATCGTCATGACCATCACGGCGACGCTGTTCGGGATTCAACTGCTCGCCGCTATCGGGACGGTCCTCGTGTTCGGCCTCACCGCCGACCTGATGAACACCTACATGCTGAACGTGACCCTCCTTCGCTGGTACAAGTTCGAGGGGGTGGCTCGATGAGCACGCTCCGCGACAACTGGCGGGTCATCTTCCTCGTCGTGGCCATCCTGCTATCGACGTTCGCCCTCTTCTCGCCGACGATGGGCAATCAGTCCCCAATCGGCGAGGACGACAGCGCGACGAACCTCCAGTTCGGTCTCCAACTCGACGGCGGGACGCGCATCCGCGCGCCGCTCGTCGGCGTCACCGCCGAAGGCGTCGAGTTCGAAGGCGACTCCGAGCGCGTCGTCGAACGGCAGGTCGCCGCCCAGATAGCCGGTGCCGACGCCGCGGACATCATCGCCCGCACGGGCGCTGAGTCCAGCACGGTCGAAGCGACCATCGAGAACGTCACGGCCGACGACCTGAGCGCCGCGCTCGACGCCGCGGGCTACGCCCACGGCGAGGTCAGAGACGGCGTCACCGGGACGACCCGGGCCGAGACGGTTCGCGTCCTCCAGTCGAAGATTAACGAGGCCGGCCTCTCCGGCGGGACGGTCCAGCAGGTGACCACGGCGACGGGCGAGCACTTCATCCTCGTCGAGGTCCCCAACCGCGACCAGTCCGACGTCGTCGACCTCGTCGGCGAGCGCGGGACGGTCCAAATCGACATCTACTATCCGACCGGAACGGACAACGGCTCGCGGACGTACGAGACACGCGAGGCCGTCCTGACGCAGGCCGACTTCACCTCCATCGGGACCGCACAGGAGTCCCAGGCCGGAAGCGGGGCGTTCGTCCCCGTCTCCGTCCGCGACGACCCCGCGGCGGAGTTCCAGACGGCAGTTCAGGACACCGGCCTCGACCAACCCGGCGGGACGCGGTGTACCTACATGGACGACGGCGGCGAGAACACGACCGAGGGGTGTCTCCTCCTCGTCGTCAACGGCGAGGTCGTCAACGCCTTCGGGATGAGCCCCGGACTCGCGGACACCATGCGGGCCGGCGAGTGGGCCGGCGCGCCGAGCTTCCAGCTCCAGACGCGCAACACGTCCGAGGCGCAGGAAATCGCCATCAACCTTCGCGCCGGCGCGCTGCCGGCCCGCCTCGACCTCTCGGGCGAGGACAGCGGCACCTCGTCGTACATCTCCCCGAGCCAGGGTGAGAGCTTCAAGTTCGACTCGCTCATCACCGGCATCGTCGCGGTGCTCGCGGTCGCGGGCGTCGTCTTCATCCGCTACGGCAAACCGCAGGTCGCCCTGCCGATGATCGTCACCGGCCTCTCCGAGGTGTATATCCTCCTCGGATTCGCCGCGGCCATCGGCTACCCGCTCGACCTCTCGGTCATCGCCGGCTTCATCGCCGTCATCGGGACCGGGGTGGACGACCTCATCATCATCGCCGACGAGGTGATGGGCGAAGGCTCCGTGAAGTCCCGCAAGGTCTTCCAGTCGCGGTTCCGCCGCGCCTTCTGGGTCATCGGTGCCGCCGCCGCGACGACCATCATCGCTATGAGCCCGCTCGCCGTGCTCTCGCTCGGTGACCTCCAGGGCTTCGCCATCTTCACCATCCTCGGCGTCATCGTCGGCGTGCTCGTCACCCGCCCGGCGTACGGTGACATCCTCCGACTCCTCCTGACCGAGGACCGCTGAGGCCGACCTCGATTCGGCCGACGCGTTTTTCCCGACTTGCCCCTCGGACACCGCGAAGTCGCGATTCCGTCCGTTCGGGCAGCCTCGACGATTCTCGAAGCTGATATCTCCGTGCCGGGACGTGCGTTCTCTATTTCAGAATCGACAGACTGCGGCGGTTTCGGTCGTCCTCACCGGGGCGGATTTGCCGACAGAATCATATAGACTGTCTATAAAATACTGAGTGAAGCGGCAACCAAGCAACCGCCGCCCGTCGGTAATCACGGTGCACGCACTCCACTCATGGACGACACGACCCTTCGACACGACGACCCGGACGCGACGACGACCCGCCCGGACGCCTTGCGGCGCTCCGACGCTGCGGACGACGAGCTCGTCGCTATCGTCGCCCCGTACGACGACGCGCCCGACGAGTGCACCATCTTCCCCGCAGGACTCACAGAAGACGAGCTGCTGACGACGTGGCTCTCCGCACAGGAAGGTGCGTACGTCACGCTCGCCGAGATGCGGTAATCGTCTCCGCGACTCGCCTCCGAACTACCGGCCCTCCACGTTTTCCACCGCCGGTTCCCCGACGCCTCAGAAATCCCCTAGTGACGACTGTTCGTGCGCGGCCATGAGGTCGGCGCAGGTGGACCACGACTTCCGCGCGCAGTCCGGCAGAATGCCGTGCTCGCGGACGTACTCCCGCAGGAACTCGCGGGTCGTCCCGTCGCTCGGATAGCCGCTTCCGACCTCGCCGTACTCGTCAGCGATGGCCGCGACCCGCCGGTCGCGTTCGACTTTCGCCACGATGCTCGCCGCGCCGACGATGGCGTGTTCGTCGTCCGCGCGGTGCTGGGCGCGGACCTCGACCGAGACGCCCGCCTCGGCCAGTCCCTCGCGGACGCGCCGGCCGAACCGCGACTCGCTCACGTCGCCCGCGTCGCAGACGAGTTCGTCGGCGTCGGCGGCGACCGCGGCGGCGGCGTCGACCTGTGCCCGGACGGTCAGCAGGTTCATGTCCGTCTCGGGGTCGTCGATGGTCTCGGGTTCGACGAACGCGACGCCGACTTCGATGTCGTCGCGCTCGCGCAATTCGGTGGCGAGTTCCTCGCGCCGCTCGGCGGAGAGTCGCTTCGAGTCGGCGATTCCGTCCGGGAGGGCGTCGGGGTCCGCCCGGACCGCCGCGGCGACCATCGGACCCAACACGGGTCCCTTTCCGGCCTCGTCGACGCCGATGTGCATACCTCGTCGGGTCTTGGGGTGGAAAATTAGAGGTTGCGGTCTGCGACGACGCCGACCCAGCCAGCGAATGTCGGCACTCCCACCGTGAGAACTGCGACGCCCAGCACGGACGCGAGGAAGCCGGTTTTTACGTGGACTCCGAAAACGACGACCGCGGCGAGGGACGCGGCCGTGAGGGAGAGCGCCTGCTTCGGTTCGCCAACCGCTCGGGTGAGAACCGGCGCGGCTGACGCGGCCGCGAGCGAAAACAGTCCGCCGAGAGCGACGTAATCGAGAATCTGCGAGCCGCCACCAAGGGACCAGACCCGATACGTTGTCTCCTCGTATTCGACGTAGTACTCGCCCCGTCCGAGTGCGATAGTGTCGCTGTAGAAGAACTCGGGTGCGCCCGTTCCACGAAGGACAACGGTCGTGGAGTCGGCGGACTCTCCGAGTCGTTCGTGCGCGGTCGTTACCACCTTCTTGGCGGGCGAGGAGAGCGACTCACCGCCGCGAAACACCGCACCGTCAACGCTCTCGGCCTTCTCGGGAATCGAGTCTTCGACAGTCACGCGGTGGTCGTACTCCGGGCTTCCGGGCGCGGGGACGACGACGAACCCGACAGCGACGAGGATGACCGCGAGTACGAGGCGAGTCACATCGAGGGCGGAGGGCATCCCCTCAGAAAAGTCAGCTATCAGATAAGTGCTTTCCCCTCAGTCCTTGAAGAACTCGTCGTCCTCGAACGGTTCGTCCTCGCCTTCGACCGCGATGACGTCGAGCGCGGTGACGACCGCGCCCGTGTCGAGGATGCCGGCGAGACTCGGGTTAGTTCGGCCCTCGTCGCCGGAGACGAGTTCTTTGATGTAGAGTCCGCCCTCGCCGTGGATTTCGACGGTCGCGTGGCGCGCGTCTTCGAGGTCGCCGGTGGCGTCGTAGACGTGGCGGGTGCGGGTGATGCTCGCGCGGCGGTGGTCGACGCGGTTGGGGGTGTACTGCTCGATGGTCGCGCCGGTGAGTTCGTCCAGCGCGGCCCCCAGTTCTTCGTCGGTCACGTCGTCGTCGAACTCGACGGCGGCGCGGTACTCCTTGCTCGCGTCGAGTTTCTTCACGCGCTCGACCATGTCGTAGGTGGCGAGCCGAAGCCCCTCGACCTCGATTTCGCCGTCAGCCATCGCGTTGATGTCGCCCTCGAGCTGTTCGACGTCGACGGTGCGGCGACGCGGCTCCATGATTTCGACTACGAACGGCCGGCCCGTGCCGAGCATGAGCGCGTCCACGTCCTCGCGGCCCGCGCCGTGGAACTTCGCGTCGACGCCGTCCATCACGTCCGTCACGACGGGGGCGACGAAGCCCTCGACGCTGTCCTCGTAGAGGTAGCCCGAGCCGCCGCAGTAGTCGCACGGCTCTTTGCCCTTGTAGCCCGAGCCGTCGCACTCGCGGCAGGGCCACTCGGTCTGCGGGATGTCGCGGGCCAGCTTCCGATAGCGCCCGTAGACGAACGCGGAGTTGAGTTGCGCCTCGACGGTGTCGGCTTCGATGTCGAGGAGGAACTGCACGTCGGGGCGGGTGAAGTCCACCTCGGTGCCGGTGAGCCGGCCCACGCGCTTTCCGACCTCGCGGTTGAACTCGGATTTGAACAGTTCGCCGGCGTCCTCGGGCAGGCCCGCGCCCTCGCGGAGGAGCAGTTCGTTCTCCTCGACCAGCGGCGGCGCGCGGGTGCCGACCTGGTACGTTTCGACTTCCACGTCCTCGATGGCCTCTGCACAGCGCTCGGCCCAGTCGTCGAACTCGGCGCAGGCCCCCTCGCAGACCCAGCAGTCCTCGGTGTCGACGGCCTCGTACGGTTCGTCGTCGTCGAGGGCGGCGGCGACTCGGAGCGACTTGCCCCGCTCGGCGTTCGTCAGCCCGAAACTGCGCTCGGCGAAGGCCCGGCCCAGACAGGCGTCGCAGACCGGCCCGCTCTCGGCGAGCGCTCGCGCGTCCTCAAGGATGCTCATGTTCCGTCTCTATCGGGGCGCGCGTAACTAGCTTACTTTGTTCGGCGCGTCGCGGCGATGCCGCCGCAGTCGTCGCGCCGGTCGGGGTGACCGTCACCGAGGCGGTCTCTCCGACGATCTCGCTGACGCCCGCGCCGACCTTCACTCGAACTGAGACGTTTGTCAACACGACCCGAGTGGGGTGCTACCTCGGCTCCGAGAAATTTGATGTACGGCGGCGTGGTAGCCGTTTCAACACCTGGGTCTACGGTCGATATCTCGTGTCTATCAATACGCAAACGAATCGGACGCTCGCACTGTTCGCGACCATCGCGGTCCTCTGGGGGACCTCCTTTATGGCTATCGAGGTCGGACTCGACGCCCTCCCGCCCGTACTGTTCGCCGCCCTCCGGTACGACGTGGCCGGCGTCGTGCTGTTCGGATACGGCCTGCTCGCGGCGGAGGACTGGCGACCCCGCGGCCGCGACGAGTGGCTCGTCGTCTTCGTCGGCGGCGCGCTCCTCATCGGCGCGCACTTCTCGCTTCTGTTCTCCGGCCAGCGGTACGTGACGAGCGGCGTCTCGGCCATCGTCATCAGCCTCGCACCCGTTCTCACGCCGCTTTTCGCGTGGCCGATGCTACCCGAAGAGCGCCTCGACGCGTTCGGCTTCTTCGGCGTCTTACTGGGGCTGGCCGGAACGGTGATCATCGCCCTCGCGTCCGGGTCGGTCGGCGGCCAACTCCTCGGCGTCCTCTTGCTGTTTCTCGCCGCCGCGGCGTGGGCGTTCGGCTCGGTACTCGTCAAGCGACTTCCCGGCAACCCGCCGGTCGTCCCGATGCAGTCGTGGATGATGCTCATCGGCGCGGCCATGCTCCACGTCACGAGCCCCGTCCTCGGCGAACCCGGCCTCGCGAGCGTGGTGTGGTCGCCGGTCGTCGTCGCCGCGCTGCTCTTTTTGGCCGTGCTGTGCAGCGCCGTCGGCTTCATCGCCTACTTCGTCCTGCTCGACCGCATCGGTGCGGTCGAAATCAGCCTCGTCAACTACGTCACGCCGGTCGTCGCCGCCGTTTCCGGCTGGGCGTTCCTCGGGGAGCACATCGGTCCCGTCACCGTTTCGGGCTTCGCGCTCATCCTCCTCGGCTTCGCGTTTATGAAGCGCGACGCGCTCGGCCCGCTGGGGCGGCGCTTCGGCGTCCGCGTCGGCCTCGTCGCGCCCGCACCGGCGGCCGACCCGGACGGGCTGCCGGCCGACGACTGAGTCGCTCCCCGTCGCTGCCCTCGCGCCGCATTACGCTCCCGTCGCTCCGCGTGCAACAGCGCGAGTCGTCACCCGCTTCGGTCGAAAAAAAAAGCTCCGTCGCGTCCGACGCCGGCGTCGGTGCCGGTCGTCGGTCGTCGTCCTCAGTTGCTGGTCTCGTTGCCGGACGACGTGGTCGTCTCGGTCGCCGTCGTCGTGACCGTCTCGTTGGCGGTCGTCGTCTCGGTGACCGTCTCGTTCGTCGCGGTTTCGTTCGTGGCCGTCGTCGTCGCGGTCTCCTCGGCACCGACCTCGTGAGTCGCGAGGACCTCTTCGGCACCCTCGCTGCCGACCCAGACGACCTCGACCGTCGAACCGCTTTCTGCGGACTCGATTTCGAGGAAGTTACCGACCGAGACGGGGAACTCCCCGCCCTTGTCGCCGTCAGCGACCCACGTCGCGGTGCGCTCGTCGTCGACGGTGACGTAGACCTCGTCCGTTCCCTCGTCGGTGATTTTCTCGCCGCCCATGTGGACGACGCGGAGGACGCCGCTGTTCGTGCGGAAGGTGAGTTCCGGCGACGGGACCTCGGCCGGTTCGGCCTCGGTCGTCGTCTCGCCAGTCGTACTGTTGCCGGTCTCGTTGCCCGTCTCGGTATCCGCGGTCGACTGCGACTCGGAGCCACCGCCCATACAACCGGCGGTGGTGAGGAGGGCTCCCGTCGTGGCGACGCTCTTCAGGAAGGTTCGTCGTTCCATACGCCACGGTTTGCAAGCTCGTATATATGTCTTGTAGTTTATATTTTGGGGGGAGATAACCAGCCACACACCCGGTTTAGTTAGTTTGTTTTTCAGATAGTTACGATAGACCAACCTGTCCGAGCAGCCACAGGGCGACGAGCGCGGTCGCCGCGCCGAGCGCGACGAGCAGGAGGGTGACGGCGGCCACCGCGGCCACGAGGAAGCGCCGGTCGGCCGCTGCGGCCGCGGGGGAGGTGTCGCCGTATCGGGCTTCCAACAGCCGGACGTTCCGGGCGTTGGCCTTCCACACCGCGTCGAACACGTCGCCGACGAGCGGTATCGACCCGACGGTCGCGTCGAGGACGACGTTGCCGAGCATCCGCGCGAGCGTCGCCCGCGGCACACCGAGCATGGCGGCCTCGACGAGGATGTACGCCGAGAGCGCCGAGGCCGTCGCGTCACCGATTCCCGGCACGAGCCCCAGTATCGGGTCGAGGCCGACGCGGTAGTTCGTCCCCGGAATCTCGACCGCCTCGTCGAGGTAGAAGCTCACTGTACGGAGTCGCGCGAGGGTCTCCTCGTCGGCGACGCCAGTCGCCTCGAACTCGACGACTGCATCGGGTTCCAGCGGTTCGTCGCCGTCGCCGCTGCCGTCGTTGGCGTCGTCGCTCTCCGACGCGGGCGTCGCCGGGGTGTTCGAGGAATCGTTCACACGCGTCGAGTCGCGCGCGCGGACCTTGAGGCTAGCGTCGATAGGCGGCCTGTCGGGTCGAAGCGGACCGCGCGAGACTGCCGAAAAAAGCGCGACGCGCCGCCCCCACGGTTCGGGCGAGCGCGTCGCAGAGCTACGAAGCCGGACGCCGTCGTGTGACCAAGCCGGACGCGGGGCCGACGGCGGACCCCTGTGGCGGACCGCCTTCCGCGCTTACAGCCCCACCTCCATCGCGCGCTCGACGACGCCCGCGCCGTAGCGCTCTTCCAACTCCTCGTGCTGGTCCGGACGGTGTTCGTACACGTCTTGGAACAGGCTGATAGGCGTCATTGCGGCCTGATACGTCGCCTCGTCCCACATGCGGTCCTTGGCGATGTCGATTTCGGTGCCGCCGATACGGAGCGTCGCGGACTGCGTCATGGCGATAGCGCCGCGGCCGGCCTCCTTGGCCGCCTCGAACTCCTCCATGGAGTCGACGATGTCGTCCATGCTCGGGACGTACGAGGTCAGCCCGAGCAGTTCCTCGCGGAGTTCGTCCGCGGCGAGCTCTCGCGCGTCGCCGCCGACCCGGAGTTCGTAGCCGTCGTCGGTGGCTTCGAGCGAAAGACGGTCGCCGTCGTACACCTCGACGCCGTCCTCCGACGCGAGTTCGATTTCCTCGCCGTCCGCGTCGAGGAGCCAACTGCCGGTTTTCGGCGGGAGCGGCGAGGTGTTTGCCTCGACGACCTGTCCGGGCGTGAGCGACCAGATGCCGAGCATCCCCTTCGCCTGATTGTCGGTCATGCGCTCGCGGTAGCCCTCCACGTCGCGGATGTCGTCGTAGGGTCCGTCCACGGCGATACAGCCGGCGGCGCTCGCCCCGCGGGAGGTGTTGTGTCGAAGCTCCGGCCACGCCGGAAGCTCGCCGGTCGGCGTCATGGCGCGCATGTCCTTCGTGTAGTCGACCTCGCCGTCGACGAGGAGGAACAGCCGTTCGAGGTTGTTCGTCGGCTTGCCCATCTCGTCGCGGAGGTCGCCCATGGCGAGTTCGGCCGCGCCGCTCTCGATGATGACCGACATGGCGAGGCTCCCCTCCTCGAGGCCGTGTTCGTTCTCGACGATGGTGAAGAACTCGTCGGCCTTCTTCCAGTCGTCGATGCCGCCGACCTCGGGGATGACGAAGCCGTCGATGTGCTCGACCGCCCCCCGCTCGGGGTCGGTGATGTCGAGCATGTGCTGGAAGCCCTGATACCGGGTCTCGGGGCTGTCGCGGTGCCAGACCATCCGCGGGTGAATCTCGCCGGGGAAGTCGGCCCCGTGTTCGGAGATGACTTCGATGATGTTCTCGGCACCCTCGTCGCGCATCGACGGCGCGGTGGCGTCCTCGTTGTCGGGAACCCACACGTCGGGCGCTTGCATCCCGCGGAGGCCGGCCGCCCGGCGGAGCATCTTCGCGGAGTCGTCCTCGCCCTCGACGGCCGTCGGCGAGGTGAAGAACGTCCGCACGAACTCGCGGTCGTGTCGGCGCTCAGTCATCGTCGTTGCTCGTGATGGGGTCGGCCTGCTCCTCGCTGAACCCTTCGGACTCCTCGATGCGGCGGCGCGCCTCGGGGTCGAACTGCGTCTCGATGTCCTGATACCGCGAGACGAACGACAGTTCGTGGTGGCTCTCGGTCGGGTGGTCGAGGTAGCGCTGTTCGAGGTCGAACTGGCCTTCCTCGTCCTGTTCGGCCAGCTTCTTGAAGTCCTCGTAGACGGCGTGCGCGCCCGAGTGGAGGCCGAACAGCGTGATGAAGATGTACTTGTAGCCGAGGTCGCCCAACTCCTGGAACGTCAGCGGGTCCTCCTCTTCGGACCACGCGAACGACGACGAGTAGTTGAACGCGAGCTTCAGGTCCGGATGCGTCTCGTGAATCTCCTCGGCGTAGGCGACGGCGTCCTCCCGGGAGGGGTTCGGCATCTCGGGCCAGACGATGTCGACGCCGGCGTCGGCGTAGATGCGGCCGCGCTCGACGTGCTCGTCCCAGTCGCCGTTCGAAGAGCCGTAGGCGTCGGTGCGGGCGATGACGACCGTGTCCTCCGACTGCTTGGCGTCGACGGCGGCCTCGAAGCGAGCCTTGGCCTTCTCGCGGGAGACGATTTGCTTGCCCGCGATGTGGCCGCAGCGCTTGGGCGTCGTCTGGTCTTCGATGTGGACGGCGGCGACGCCGGCCTTCTCGTACTCGCGGACGGCGCGGCGGACGTTGTGGATGCCGCCGTAGCCCGTGTCGCAGTCAGCGATGACCGGCAGGTTCGTCGCCTCGACCATGCGCTTTGCGTTCTCGACCATCTCGGTCATCGTGACCATCTCCAGGTCGGGGAAGCCGAACTGCCCGAGGACCGTCGAGTAGCCGGACATGTAGGCGGCGTCGTGGCCCGTCATCTCGGCGAGGCGGGCGTCGAGCGCGTGGTACATGCCGGGGGCGAACACGAAGTCCTGCGTGTTCAGCATCTCCCGCAGTTCGCGGGCCTTCTGGTTGTCAACATCCTGTGCGAAGACGTCGCTGTCGAGTTCGGTCGGGTTCATTGGGTGTCGGTGGGCTGCATCGTTCGCTCGATGCGGTTCAGTTGGGCGCGGAGCGCGGCGAGTTCGCGCCGAATCGTCGTCATCTCGTCGTCCTCACCCGGCTGTTGGATGAAGGGGACGAGCGGCGCGTCCATGTTCTCCTCGTTGTTGGGGTAGCGCCGCGCGGCGCGAGGACGAGTCGTCGTCGAGCGAGCGGTGGTCGGCGTGCGGGTCGTCGTGTCGGTTCGAGTCGTGTTATCGCGGTTTGTCATCGGTTACGTCGGTGGGGTCGGTGGTCGGTAGCGGTCGGTTCGAGTCGCGGTCGTCGAGCGGTCGGACGCGTGGTGTGCTGCGGATACTACCATCGGATGTCTCCTCACCCGGTTCGACTGCCGAGTAGTACTAATAGTTAATGATTGATAATGATAATATTAGTTAATGACTTAGTTCTGTACGAACGGATATTAGGCCCTAATTTGACACATGGTAACACACCATCGCCCTCGCAGAGGATTCGAGCGTCGTCGGCTTCCCACGGCGACCGTCGTGCCACGGCGTGACGGGGCGTTCCGCGGACACTACGCTTAATCGCGTCCACGCCCGACGACGCACCAGCGAATGGCATCCGCGATAGAGATACGCGACTTGACGAAGTCCTACGGCGACGTCCGCGCCCTCGACGGCGTCGACCTCGACGTTCCGGAGGGGTCGTTCTTCGGGCTGTTGGGGCCGAACGGGGCGGGGAAGACGACGTTCATCAACATCCTCGTCGGCCTCGTCCGCAAGACCGGCGGCGAGGCGAGCGTCTTCGGCTACGACGTGGAAGACGACTACCGCGAGGCCCGCGACCGCATCGGCCTCGCGCCACAGGAGTTCAACGTGGACCGCTTTTTCCCCATCCGCGAGGTGCTCGAACACAAGGCGGGCTACCACGGGATTCCGCACGACGAGGCCGCGGCGCGCGCCGACGAGGTGCTCAAGCGCGTCGGCATCTACGACAAGCGCGACACCCGCTTCGACTGGCTCTCCGGCGGGATGAAACGGCGGTTCATGCTCGCGCGGGCGCTCATCACCGACCCCGACCTGCTCATCCTCGACGAGCCGACCGCCGGGGTCGACGTGCAACTGCGCCACGAACTCTGGGAGACCATCGTCGACCTCAACGACAGCGGGACGACCATCCTCCTTACGACCCACTACATCGAGGAGGCCGAACGCCTCTGCGACGAGGTCGCCATCCTCGATTCCGGCTCCGTCATCGAGGTCGCCAGCCCCGAGGAACTGATGGACCGCGGCACCGACGACATCGTCGTCCAACTCCGCGACCCGCCGACCGCGGTGCCCGACTTCACGGCCGACGACGACCGCGTCGAGGCCGTCGAACTGGACGGGACTCGCCTCGTCGTGACGGCCCAGCAGGGCGGCCTCGTCGCCCCCGACGTGGTGCAGGCGCTCGACCGCGCCGGCCACGAAATCGTCGACCTCGAAATCTCGCGCACGTCGCTCGAAGAGGTGTTCGTCGAGATGACGAGACAGGGCGAGGGCCGCGCCACCGCGGAGGTCGAGCAGTGAGCCTCACGAGCCTCGACGTGACCGGCTTTTACGCCCTGCTCCGCCGCGAGGTCCTCCGGTTCGTCCGCCGCCCGCGCAACACGTTCGTCCCGCCGTTTATCACGAACGTGCTGTACTTCTCCGTGTTCGGCGTCATCCTCGGCGAGCGCATCAACGAAATCGCGGGCGTCCCGTACATCCTGTTTATCCTGCCCGGCCTCATCGTCCTCGGAGCCGTCTCCAACGCCTTCGAGAACGCCTCTTTCTCCATCTTCCACGGCCGCTGGAACCGCTACATCGAGGAGGCGCTGACCTCGCCGCTTTCGTACTCCTCGATGGTCGGCGCGTACGTCCTCTCCAGCGCGACCCGCGGCGCGCTCGTCGGCGCGCTCGTCGCGGTCATCGGCGCGTTCTTCACGTCCGTCGGCGTCGCCAAGCCGTTCTATCTGGTCGCCTTTATGCTCATCATCACTCTGCTGTTCGCGGGTCTCGGCGTGGTCGGCGGCCTCTGGGCCGACGACTTCGACGACTTGACGATGATGAACCAGTTCATCCTCCGCCCGCTGGTGTTCTTCGGCGGCGTCTTCTACTCGCTCAACGAGATTCCGGCGACCTTCCAGCAGGCGTCGCTGCTCAATCCGATGATATACATGGTCAACGGCGTCCGATACGGCTTCCTCGGCGTCACCGAGGTGGACCCGAACCTGTCTCTCGGCGTGCTGACGGCGCTCACGCTCGCCGTCGTCGGCCTCAACGTCGTGCTGTTCCGGCGCGGCTACGGGCTGACCGACTGAGACTAACCGGTCGACGCTAGGGCGACGGCGAGCCCTCGGGCGATGCAGTTCCCCGCCGCCGTTATTGTCTGGTTGACTGTATTTTCTAATGACAAGTATTTTGAAACCGGCTCGAAAACTCACGGTCGACGTATGGTATCAAAACCCTCCTCCGCGGCGTCGACGCGGACCGTCTCGGTCCTCGCCATCGTCGCGGCCGTCCTGGTTGGAGCATTCCTCGCCCCCGTCGTCTACGACGCGGCCGCGCCCACCCCTGACAGGGTCGCGGTCATCTCGGTCGACGGGACCATCACCTCCCACACAGCTGACCAGCTGGAAGAGGACCTACAAGAAGCGCGAGAGAACGAATCGATAAAGGCGGTCGTCCTGCAGGTCGACAGCCCCGGCGGCTCCGCGGCCGCGTCCGAGCAGATGTATCTGGCGGTCAACCGGACCGCCCAAGAGATGCCCGTCGTTTCGAGCGTCGAAGGAACGGGCGCGTCGGGCGCGTACTACACGATGCTCCCCTCCGAGAGCATCTACGTGACGCCCTCCTCGGTCATCGGGAGCGTCGGCGTCCGCGGGTCGGCCCCCATCGGCGGCACGTCCAACGAAATCCGCACCGGACCGGACAAGGCGTCGATGACCGTCGACCAGCGCGAAGCCCAGATTGAGACGCTGAAACACGCCTTCGTCGGTAGCGTCATGGAGCACCGCGGCGACGAGCTCTCGCTGTCGCGCGAAGAGGTCGCCTACGCGAAGGTCTACACCGGCGCTCGCGCCACGCAGAACGGCTACGCCGACGATATCGGCACGCTCCAGACGGCCATCGACCGCGCCGCCTCCGAGGCCGGCCTCGAAAACTACGAGGTCGTCGAGAAGGAGCCGCCGACCCAGTCCGGCATCATCCTTCTCAGCTCGCAGGACGGCAACTCGACGGTCGTCGTCGAAGAGAGTCCCATGGGCTACGACGGCGTTCGCGCGCCGCAGTTCCTGATGGTGTACGGACAAGTGCAGTACGAAGACGAGGTGATCGGCAATGTCTCAGCGTAACCTACTCCGCGCGACGGCCGTCTTCGCGGTCGCGCTCGGCCTCATCTTGGTCGGGGCCGCGGTGGCACCCTACGCCGTCCAACTCGGCGGCAACGACTCGACAGACACCCAAAACGCCGCGAAACAGGCGTTCAACGCGGACGAACTCGTCGCCACGCCCGGCCCCGAATCGGGCGAGGTGACGATGGACTCCAACGCCGCGTCGAAGACCGTCCTCATCGACGTCGGCCACGGCAACGACGTGAGCGAGTCCGACGTGCAACCGCTCGTCGACGCCCTCGTCGCCAACGGCCACGAAGTTGAGTACCTCACCCGCGAGGACGCCCAGCGGAACTTCAACGCCTCGCTCCGCCGGGCCGACGCCTTCGTCGTCGTCAACCCCGAACAGCCGTACACCGGCGGCCAACTCGACGGCCTCCGGTCGTTCGAAGACGCCGGCGGCCGCGTCGCTCTCGTCGGGGACCCGCAGTCCGCGGGCACGACGAGCATCCTCGGCCTCGTCAGCGTCTCGGTGTCGTCCGGCCCCACCGGCGGCGACGCCGGACTGACCTCCGACTACGGGGTCTCGTTCGGCTCCACGTCGCTGTACAACATGCACGACTACTACCTCAACTACGAGAACGTCTACGCCACGCCGGAGGGCGACACCGCCCTGACCGAGGGCGTCGACGAAGTCGTGTTCCGCGACGCCGCGCCGCTTTCGATTTCGGCCGACAGCGTCTCGCCGGCGCTCGTCTCCGGCGGCGAGACCCGCGTCGAGTCGATTCGTAAGTCCGGTCCGTACACGGTCGCCGCCCAGAGCGAGACGGTCGTCGCCATCGGCGACGCCGACTTCCTCACGCCCGAGTCGGCCTACGAGGCCGACAACGAGGTGCTCGTCGGCAACCTCGCGGACTTCCTCGTCTCCGGCGACAAGGAGTCCGGTGCGCCCGCTCCGGCCACGCCCGAATCCGGCGGCCCGGGTCCGGGCGGTTCAGCGCCCGGCCCGGCACCGGGTTCAGCACCCACCCAGGGAACCACGCCGACGCCGGCGTAACCGAGTCGCACCGACGCGACTGACACCACCCATCGACGACGCGACCGAAGCCGGACCCCCGGTTTCGACGCGTCCCGTTCGTTTCTTTCGAGGCTCAGTCCCCGCGCCCCCGAGCGGCGGCTCCCGGTCTCGTCAGGCGTCTTCGCCGCCGTCGCCCTTGTCGCTCGCCCGCGAGTGGACACCGATAAGGCCCCCACGCGCCGAGTCGGAGTCATGCGCCAATTCATCGTCATCGGCCACGACGCGCCGACGACGCCCGAATTCTCACTCGACGACATCGCGGGCGGGGCCGGCCGCCTCGACGTGCTCTGTCGCTGTGTCAACTCCGCGTTCTTCCTCTCGCACGACATCCGCGAGGACGTTCGGGTCCACCTCGTCCTCGGAAACGAGTACACCATCCGCTTCGAGGGCTCCGAACTCCGCCGGCTCAACCCCGACGAGCGCTCCACCGCCGCCCTGATTCGCAAGGCGCTCGAAAAGCGCGAGGAGGCCATCGGCCACATGCCCGCCGAGTCGTCGCCGGGCGTCTCCATCCGCCGGATGGGTTTCGAGACGACGCTGGAAGAGGCCGCCAGCGACGCGACCGTGGTCGAACTCCACGAGGACGGCGACCCCGTGGTTCAGGTCGAACCGCCCGCAAACCCGCTTTTCGTCCTCTCGGACCACCACGACTTCACCGACGAGGAAGCCGAGTTGCTGGCGGCCGCCGCCGACGAGCGGGTCCGACTCGGCCCCGAAATCCTCCACGCCGACCACTCGATTACGGTCGCGCACAACTACCTCGATACGGCGGGCTATTCGCGGTACTGAGTCGGGGTCGGCGGTGTGCCACGCCGTCTGACGGTGGCCCGCAATCACAACTGTTAAACGCGACGGTGGCTTGCCTCAAAATGCGGGCCGGTGGGGTAGCTTGGTATCCTTCGGCCTTCGGGTGGCCGTAACCTCAGTTCGAATCTGAGCCGGCCCATATTCTCCCCACCTTTCACAACCCACGAGCGATAGCGAGTGGTCTGTGGTCGGAGATGGTGCTCGGAAGTGTGCTAAGGGCACGCGCCTGCGGCGCGAAAAACGCAAGCTGACTCCTTCGACCGTCGCTGTTCCAAATCAAGCAAGCGAAACGTTGGTTTGACTCCAAAGGTATTTCACTCCACCACAAGGTTACTACGACAAGAAGCCGTACTAGCGGTTTGGGTTAAATAAATGGTCAGCGCTGAATTACTGCCTTTGGCCCTGCTATACGTGGATAACCAGCGCGCCATCGAAGGGATAACTCGACTTCAGAAGCTAGTTTTTCTAGCACAAGAAGAGAGTTCTTTAGAAATTGGCTACGAATACGAGGCTGACAAGTACGGGCCGTTTTCAAAAGAACTCTATGGAGCCCTCGACTCTCTGGAGTCTCGGAACCTGATTAAACGTGAGGTTGAGACGACACGTAGCGGGAATGAGAAATATACGTATCTACTCACCGATCGTGGAAGAGCGGTAATTAAAGAAATACTTTCGAATGAAGAGTATGAGCACGCTCGAAAGGTGTTCGAAGAGGCGCATTCGATTAAGAAACAGCACAACCAAGAGCCGCTTGACACTTTACTTCGTTATGTCTACCGGAAATATCCCGATTATACGGAGAACAGTACGATCAAGGAAGACTTATTCTAGCTATTCTTCGTCTTCATCCTCGGCGATTGAACCCGCTATGTCTCTGATCTCTTGCTGAGTCTCGGTATCAACGTCCTTCTCTTCGGCGGTAAAGTCATCAAGTTCCGATTGTATAGGGATTCCTCCGAGTATTTCTTCGAGTATGCCTTCGAGTTTTTTCGGACTCTCATAGCCTTCCGTTTGGTCGATAGGACCATTCTCTTTCTCTTCTGAAATAGCTTGAGTACGCTCTTGATCGGGATCTTCGATTGTAAATATGACCCTAGAAATCGCTTCTTCCCTTAGAAGGATGCTCCGACCAAGATCATGCTGAGTGATACGCTCACCCCCATCCTGTGAGTAGACAACCTCATACGGGTTATCTAAGAACAACTCTCTACGATTCTCGTCCCAAGCTGTTTCGTTAAACTCGCCTTGAATTACCGTTTCGTCGTTCATTACGACTTCAATCTCTTCGCCGTGACTGGGTACTTCGTTGAATGCATAATGCCAAGGTTGGCGACGGTCCAAAGAACGTCCTCGGTGGAGTATTTTATCTACGCCAAGTCCAATAAGTGCGCTTCCCCCACTTGAAATTACAACATGCAGTAGGTAGAGCGTGAGAAGAACTGGTAAAGTAAGCGCAAGTATCTGCTCTTCTGAGACGATGTTGAGATTTGTAGCGGTATCAGTCGCTAATCCATCTATGAATTCGTAGTACAGTGGGCTTGCAAAATACAGCGTAAGAAGCGAGATGATACTGACGAACGTACTGTATACTACCCACTGAATCCGGGTAAGCGATGCATTCTTTTTTGAGAGCAAATAGTAGAACTCGATACCGAGAAGGCCCGGTACTACCAGTAACAAAATAGTTAGTAGGCTTACTGGTAGTGTCCCCAGTGAGGCCATCATAACTACCGTCTGAATGGTCTCTGAAAAAGATATCCTTATTTTAGATATCTTCTTTATTGAAGATCTGTTGTGGTCTGATTTTTGCTTGCTTTGACTCCAGATGACTTCCAAAGTCGCAGAACGATGATTTTAGACTCCCCCCACCTTCGCGGTTCACACATGAACAACTCGAATACCGGGGCCTAAAGCTTTGGAGAGCTCAAATACGTAGATCCCCCTCACAGCTACGGGTCTTCGGTGGTTCCTTTTGAATACTCGAAATCGTCCGGCCTTCCCACTCCCAATACATTAGGCCAGCCTAAACAAGCGGGAGAAAAGTATCGACGGCCCACTGTCGTCCGAGAACCGAAGCAATTATCTATTTTAGGCAGGCCTAAAAACTATGGAGCACGACGAGACGCCACGGACGGGACTGACGCGGCGCGACTACGTGAAGTACGGCGGCGCGGCGGTCGGCGGCGGGCTGCTCGCCGGCTGTACCGGGGGAAGCGGTTCGGAATCGACGGCGGACGGCGAGACCGACGCCCCGACGCAGACCGCGACCGAAGCGGCCACCGAAACGGGGACCGAATCGCCCGCGGACGCGTCGTACTCAGTGACGATGTCGCCGGTCGGCACCGTCGAGTTCGACGAGCCGCCCCAGACCATCTTCACGCGGCTTTCCCACCACGCGGGGATGGCGTTCGCGCTCGGCCGCGGCGACGACGTCAACGCGGTCAACGGGCCGGCGTACTACGACGCGACGTGGAAGCAGTTCACGGCGCGGCTCCCCGGCATCGAAGTCGACTGGGCCGACCTGTACCCCTCGTGGGAGACGAGCAAGGAGAAGCTCTACGAACTCGACAGCGACGTGCATCTGGCCGACCCCGCGTCGGTCGTCCAACTCGAACAGTGGGACATGGGCGACATCGAGGAGGTCGCCGAGAACATCTCGCCGTGGTTCGGGAACTCGCTGAGCGCCCGTCACGCGTCGCCGACGGACGAGTGGACCGGCGACTACGAGTACTACACGCTGTGGGAGCAGTTCGAGAAGGTCGCGCAGGTGCTCGGAGAGGAGGAGCGCTACGAGGCGCTTGCGGCCGTCCACGACGACGTGCTCGCCACCATCGAGGCGGGGCTGCCGCCGGAAGACGAGCGCCCGAGCGTCGTGTTGCTCACCGCATCCGACATCGAAAAGCAGGTGTGGGCGTACACGGTCGGCAACCCCGGCTTTATGACCTCGCACATCCGGCCGCTCGCACCGCACGACGCGTTCGAGGGCTCCATCGAGTCGGGGTCGACCGTCGATTTCGAGGCGCTGTTGGAGGCCGATCCCGACGTTCTGCTCTTCCTGAGCGGGATGCAGCCGAGCGTCAGCATGAACGACCTCCGGGCGACGCTCGAAGCCGACCCCGTCGCCGCGGAGATTTCGGCGGTCCGGAACGGTCGGGTCTACCCGCAGGGCGCGCGCTATCAGGGGCCGATTCTCAACCTCTTCCAGCTTGAGATGAGCGCCAAGCAGTTCTATCCCGAGGCGTTCGGGGAGTGGCCGACCTCGGACGGCGGCCCGTACCCCGAAATCCCGGAAGACGAACAGCTGTTCGACCGCCAGCACGTCGCCGACATCATCAACGGCGAGTTCTGAGGGGTCTCGCCGCCGCTTTTTCGGCCAGCGACCGGCCCCGAACCCGCCGGCATCCCCGCCCGGCACAAGAGATTTGGTCCGTCCTCGACTCCACCAGCTAGACAGATGACGGACCGACCCGCGGTCGACAGACGGGCGTTCCTCGCCGCGCTCGGGAGCGCCGGCGTCGGATCGCTCGCCGGCTGTTCGGCCCTCGGCGGCGACGCGACCGAAACCACCAGCACCGCCGCTCCGACCGCGAGCGTCGATGACCACGTCGCCCGCGACCTCGCCGCGCGGTTCGCGCCGACGCTCTATTTCGACGCCGCCGAGACGTGGTTCCCGACGGACCCGCGGTCGTACGCGAGCGACCGGGACGGCGAGACGGTCGTCGACGGCTTCGACGCGCTCGACGGCTACCACGCGACCCGGCGGGAGACCGGCGAGCGAGCGCCGGAACCGACGGTGTTCTACAACGTGGTCGGCTACGAGGACTCGTCGCTGACGGCGGTGCAGTACTGGTTCTACTCGGTGTTCGACCAGTTCACGACGAACTTCCACTGGCACGACTGGGAGGTGTTGCACGTCTTCGTCGATACGGCGGGCGACGAGCCGGTCCCCCAGCTGTACGTCGCGAGTTCGCACTCGCGGTCGGTGCCGAACAACGAGTTTCTCGACCCGGACCCGGCGCGCCCGCCGCGGGTGCTGTCGGAACTCGGGTCGCACTCCAGCGCGCTGTCGCTCAACGACCGCGCCGACCGGTTCCAGCGACTCCCGACCGGCGGGACGTTCGCGGACATCACGAACCGAGCGCTCGACCGCATCGAGGACGCCGCGGAGATACCCATCGCCTACGGGCTTCCGCGAGACGAGGGCGCGCGCCTGCCCTACGTCGTTCCGGAACTCGACGGCGCACCGGTGTACGAAGACGAGCGACTCCCGTCGGTCACTCGCGAGTCTCTGGTCAGCGAGGCGCTCACGGTGCGGTCGTTCGACGCGCTGTCGTCGCCGCCGACGGACCTCCCGGCGCGGGCGACGGGGCTGGTGTTCGCCCCCGAGACGGCGGACGCCGGTAGCGACGCGGGCGCGGACACGACCGCCGACGCGGACGCCGCCACCGACGCAGACATCGAGTACGCGCTCGTCCCCGCGGGCGAGGTCGAGCACATTACTGAGTTCACCGGGCCGCAACTGAGCTTCGAGTTCGCGGTCCCGGGCTTCGTCGAGGACGCGATTGCGAGTCACCTCACGACGACGAGCGCGCCGTGGAGTCAGCCGCGCTACGCCGACCCCGCGGCCGATATCACCGACCCGACCCACCGGAGCGAACTCGCGGACCGATACGACGCCGTCGACGACCCCTCGACGCTCAACACGCTGTTCGTCCGGGTGACGGAGGCCGTCACCGACGCGGACGCGCCGGACGGCGAGGGCGTGACGACCCGCGAGTCCGGCGTCGAGTCCGTCCTCCTCTTAGAGAGCGACCCGGAGGCCGCGCCGACGTTCGGCGGTCTCGGCGTCCTTCGGGACGTGCCCGCGGGCGAGCACCGACTCACGGTCAACGGCGCGGGGTCGGCACCACACAGCGAGTCGGTTCGGGTCGGTGACGCGGGTTCCGGTTCTGCGTCCGCATCGGAGCCCGAACCGTCACCCGGCGGCGATGCGGGCGAAACAGTCGTCACGGCCGGTGTTGACGGCGAAATCCCGCTCGTCGCGCGGGAGTCCGCGACGAAAGTCGAGGTCGACACCGACGGGACGGACCGCGACCTGACGGCGCTCGCGCTCGAAGACGATTTCGGCGGCCGACTGTACGACGCGCCGCTGTCCGGGCCGGACGCCGTCTACGTCCACCGCGGCGGCGCGTACACCGTCGAGGTCCGCGACAGCGACGACGAACTCGGCGCGTTCCGGGTGAATCCCGACCCCGACCCCGGCCCTGACTCGGATGGGTCGGATGCGGATTCGAACGGCGACCCCGCGCCCGCGTCGATTCCGAGCGTCCGCATCGACGAACCCCGAACCGGGAAAGCGTCGCTTGCGACATTCCTCGCGGACATCTCCGCGGAGACGGCCGCGGCGGTGGCGGCGGCCGACGGTGGGGGCGACGACAGCGACAGCGACGATTCGGACGACTCGGCGGACACGACCACCTCGGACGGCGCGACCCGAACGCCGACGGGCGGCGGGCAGGCGAACGCGGTTCGCGGGCTGGCGCAGGCGCTCGAATCGGTCGCGGAGGCCGCGCGCCGGGCCGCCGAACGCGCCGAGTCGGGCGACCGCGGGCGGGCGGACGAGAGTCTCGACACCGTCGCCGCGCGACTCGAACGCGTGGCCGAGCGGTTGGCCGAGGCTCGCGGAGAGCTTCCGGGGTCGCTCTCGCGGGCGACGGACCGCCGGCTCGAACAGGCGCGCCGTCGCTCCGAGCAGGCCCGCGCGGCCGACACGCTCTGAGTGGCTCGGCGTGGTTACCTGACCGCGAACGCGTCGCTCGCCGGTCGAATATACGCAAAATGTAAGTTATCGTTCTGCCGCGAAACGCGGCGTACTAAATTAGTTTAAAGGCGCGTGAGGTTCGTCGCGCGGGGGCCCTTGGGGGCCTGCTCGATGTCGAACTCCACATCCGTGCCTTCTTCGAGGTCCGGGCCGCCGATGTCTTCCATGTGGAAGAACACGTCGTCGTCAGCATCGTCCGTCGAAATGAAACCGTAGCCGCCAGTGTCGTTGAAGAAATCAACGTTTCCTTTCGCCATTGCTTTTGAACACACACGCCCTTTACGGATAAGACTTGTGAGGGTCGTGTTGTCACGGGGTTATTTTATTGAATATATTTCTGAATCGTAGATGTTTGTAGACAAATGTTCTGGTATGTCGGTTCTCGACGCGCTCACCTAGTGGTTCGACGGCGATTGCGGGATTACCTGTGGTATCGACAGTTCTGTTCACCGAGACAGTCGGGCGCGGCCGACGAGGCTTTACGCGTGGCCGGACGGTCTCCGACACCGTGGATGCTAACGACGTTCGTCGGAAGTGGGCAGACCGGTCGGGAGAGTTCTCGCCGGAGTACTACGCGTACTACGGGCCGAACGAGACGAGCGAGGCGATTCGGCGGGTGTTCGACGAGCGACTCGACGCCTCGGCGTCGATTCTCGAACTCGGTTGCGGACCCGGCCGACACCTCTCGCACCTCCGCGAACACGGCTTCGAGAACCTCCACGGCGTCGACATCAACCCCGACTGCTTCGAGGTGATGGCCGACGCCTACCCCGACCTCGACGACTGCGGGACGTTCCACGCCGCCGCCATCGAGGAGGTCGTCGAGGCGTTCTCTCCGGGGCAGTTCGACGCCGTCTACTCCGTCGAGACGCTCCAGCACGTCCACCCCGACGACGCGTGGGTGTTCGAGGCGGTCGCTCGGAGCGCGAGCGACTACGTCGTCACCGTCGAAAACGAGGGCGACCGGTCGGTGCCGCCCGAGGACCGCGGCGTCAACGACGAGGAGTACGACTTCCCGCTGTACTACCGCGACTGGGCGGCCGTGTTCGAGCCGTTCGGGTTCGAACAGGTCGCCTGCGAACACGGCGACCGCGACACCCGCCGCGTGTTCCGCCGGGTCGACTGAGCCCGCGAGCGCGGCCGCCCCGCGTTCACCTCAGAAGCCCCCGTAGCGGAGGTACACCATGTCGGCGATGAGGACGAGTTGGAACAGTCCCTGCACGCCCCCGAGCATGGCGTTCTGTTTTCCGATGGCCGAGATGACGCCGGGGTCCGGGTTCTCGGAAGTCATCTCGAAGTACATCCGTATTTCGCCGGGCATCAGGAAGCCGAAGCCCTGCACCGAGAGAATCGTGACGACCACGAGCGCGACGACGATGGCCGGGGTCGTCATCCGGAAGTCGCTGATGGTGGTTGCGACCCACGCGAGCGACCCGACGGTGGCGACGGCGAAGGCGACCTGCCAGCGCCGGTCGCGCCACGCGTTCAGCCGGCGACCGAGCAGGAGGCAAATCGGAATCAGGTTCGCGGCGGTGAACAGCGCGAGCCACGGTTCGGCGTGGGGAAACACGCCGAGTCGCTGGGCGAGCGTGATGCCGCCCGCGATGGTGACGAGCGCCATCGACGGGAGGAAAAACGAGGTCTTCGGCGTGAGGCGCTCGAACACCGCGGCGCTCTGTTCGTCGCTCAGGCCGCCGATGACCGGCCCGAGAATCGCTCCCATGAACAGGTCGGTGCCCGTCCAGAGCAGCCCCGCCATGACGTGGACGAACGTGTGTTGCTGGAGCGACCCGACCGTCACCGCGTAGGCGAGCGCGACCACCGAGACGGCGACGATGCCGCCCGCAAAGGCCGGGTTCGCCCGTCGTGCCATCCCACCGATCGTCCCACCGATCGATGCCCTGTGTTGGCTCATCACATTCGAGACGCGTATCACCGATGATAAATCCGGCGACGGACGCACTTATCCCCTCCAATCACCACCGTCCGACCATGACTGACGCCCTCTCGTTCGATATCGCGAGCGTCGACGACGTTGCGGCCAATCGCGACGAGGTCGTCGCCGCGGTCGAGGCCCACGCGGGCACCATCGCGCGCGAACTCGCCATCCTCCAGGGCGGCGACTACGGCCAAGAGACGTTCAAGACGCGCCGCGGGACGTGGACGCTCAAGTACGAGGCGGGCGCGCTCCAGTATCTCCGGTTCAAGGGGAAGTCGGGCGGCGAGACCTACGTCGTCTCGACCAAACAGCCGCCGGAGCCGAAGGCGCTCGCGACGGCGATGCAGGACTACCCGGCGTTCGTGGAGGCGTACAACGACCACGTCGAGTCGCTCGACGGCGTCCTCGACGACGTGCCGACGGCGTTCCCCGCGGTGACGACGACCGAGGAAATCGTCGCACAGCGGGACCAACTCGTCTCGACCATCCGCGAGGTGGCCGACACCATGGCGGGCGAACTCAACCGCTTCGACGGCGAGTACGGCACCTTCACCCAGCGGGTCGGCGGCACGCGCTGGGAGCTGAAGTGGGACGGTCCGCAGGCGTCGTACCTCCGCGTCGGCGGCGAGGGCGGCATCTACCTGCTGTCGCAGTACGAACCGCCCGCCGCGCCCGACGTGCGCGAACTCGCCGGCGACTTCGCCGCGTTCGTGGAGGCGTACAACGAGTACGTCGACGACCTCGAAGCCGACCTCGCGACCGTCTCGTTCGACGACGCGGGGTAGCGGGGTATCGCGACGCTTTTGGAAACGCCGCCGTCACCTGATGCTATGAGCGACGACGACCTCGCGTGGGAGACCACCGACACGCGCATCGACTACTCGTGTCCCGGCTTCGACATCCGCATGGACGACGTTCGGCTCCCCGACGGGACCGAGACGGACTTCCACTACGTCGACGAGCCGGCGGCGGTCGTCGTCCTCCCCTTCACCCCCGACGGCGACGTGGTCATCATCGACGAGTGGCGACAGGCCGTCGACCGGACGAACCGCGGCCTCCCCGCCGGCGGCACCGAACCGGACGACGACGACTACGCCGCGGCCGCCCGGCGCGAACTCGCAGAGGAGACCGGCCACGAGGCCGAGACGGTCGAACCGCTCGTGACCGTCGAGCCGGCCAACGGCATCGCCAACTCCGTCCACCACTACTTCGTCGCGCGCGGATGCGAGCCGAGCGCCGACCGGAACCTCGACTTCAACGAGAGCATTCGCCCGACGACGGTCGATTACGACGACCTCAAGGGGGCCGTCCTCGCGGGCGAGGTCCGCGACGCTAGGACGGTCCTCGGCGTTCTCTACTACGAACTCGCCGGCGAGTAGCGCGGTCACTCGCGCGCCCGCGTTCGCCCCTCGAACCCCGTTCCGAGGCGAGAAGGATTTTGACGCCGGCGCTCCAACTGGTCGCCTGTGTCTACTACGACGCGTTTCCCCGACCTCGCTCGGTCCTTCCTCGCAGCTATCGCCCTCGGCGGCGGCGGTCTCGTCGTCGGCACGATACTCGTCTTTATCACGCAGTTCGCGGCGGCGAGCGCGGGCGTCGAACTGACGCCCCTCGCGCTCGTCGTCACGTCGCTCATCCTCTTGCAGGGCATCGCCTTCGGCGGGGTCGCCCTCGTCTACACCAGATACCGCGGCCTCGACCGCTCGTACTTCGGCGTCTCGATGCCGTCGCTCCGCGACCTCGTCGCGGTCGTCCTCGGCTACGTAACCGCGCTCGTCGCGGCGTTCGTCGGCGCGTTCCTCGTCTCGACGTTCGGCGTCCAAGCGGGGTCGAACCAAGTGACCGAAATCGCCGCACAGGACCCCGAAGTGCTGTTGCTCCTCGTCCCGGCGTCGTTCCTCCTCATCGGCCCCGGCGAGGAACTGCTGTTCCGCGGGGTCGTCCAGAACCGCATCCGCGAGTCGTTCGGCCCGGTGCCGGGCATCGCCCTCGCCAGCGCCATCTTCGCGGCGATTCACTACGTCGCGCTCACGGGCGGCGCGGGCGGCCGCCTCGTCACAATCGGCATCCTGTTCCTCCCGAGCGTCGTCTTCGGCACGGCGTACGAACTGACCGACAACATCGCCGTCCCGGCGCTTATCCACGGCGCGTACAACGCGACGCTGTTCTCGCTCGCGTACCTCGTGTTCAAGCTCACCGAGATGAGCCCCGGCGGGGTTCCGACCGAACTGCTGTTCTGAACCGTCGCCGATACCAGCCTTTTTCCTTCGCTATCCCCTCCGTCAGACGTGTTCTTCTCCACACTCGTGTCGGCCGTCCAGGGGCTTGTTCCGGCGGCCGTCACGGTGGATATGCTCGTCGTCTTCGCGCTCATCCTCCTCTCTCTCGTCTTGTTCGCCACCGAGTGGCTCCCCATCGACGTGACCGCCATCGTCGTGATGGTCCTCCTGATGGTGCTGGAGCCGTGGACGCAAATCACCCCGCAGGAGGGGCTCTCGGGCTTCGCCAGCCCCGCAACCATCACCGTATTGGCGATGCTCATCTTGAGCACTGGCGTCAACCGAACCGGCATCGTCCAACACATCGGACGAAAGATGGCCGCGTTCGCCGGCAACAGCCAAACGAAACAGCTCGCCGCGACGATTAGCGTCACCGGCCCGGTGTCGGGGTTCATCAACAACACGCCGGTCGTGGCCATCCTCGTCCCGGTCGTCGCGGACCTCGCGCACAAGGGCAAGACCTCGCCGTCGAAGCTCCTCATGCCGCTTTCGTTCGCCTCGATGCTCGGCGGCACCCTGACGGTCATCGGCACATCGACGAACATTCTCGCCAGCGACATCGCGGCCCAACTCGGGCGGGAGTCGCCCGGCCTCGGCCTCCACGCCTTCGGCATGTTCGAGTTCACCAAACTCGGCGTCATCGTCTTCGCGGTCGGCTCGGTCTACCTCATGACGGTCGGCGTCCGTCTGCTCCCGAAGCGGGTTCCCGCCGAGGACGACCTCGTCGAGGAGTACGCGCTCCAGGAGTATCTCGCCGACGTGGTCGTCCCCGCCGATTCGTCGCTCATCGGCCAGACCGTCCACGAGGCCCTCGGGAACGACGACCTCGACATCGACGTGTTACAGCTTATCCGCTACGGCGAGCAGTTCTTGGAGCCGCTGGCCCGCAAGGAGATTCACGAGAACGACACGCTTCGGCTCCGAACGAACCGGGAGACGCTCGAACGAATCATGCGCTCGGAGGGGCTCACGTTCGTCGGCGGGCCCCGCTCGGAGAGCGAGCTCCACCCGGGCGAAGAAGAGCCGGTCATGGTCGAAGTCGTCATCCCCTCGGGTTCGTTTCTCGTCGGCGAGAGCCTCGCCAGTTCGACGTTCCGCCAGCGCTACGACGCGAACGTCCTCGCCTTTCGGACTCGGGGAAAGGTCGTCCGCGACCGGTTCGAGGACATCGACATCCGCGTCGGCGACACGTTACTCGTGCAGGCACCGCCCGACAGCCTCACGCGGCTCGTCCAAAACGAGGATTTCATCGTCGCCCACGAGTTCGACGACGCCGACTACCGAACCGAGAAGACGCCGTTCGCCGTCGCCATCATCGCCGGTGTCGTCGCGCTCCCGGCGTTCAACGTCCTTCCCATCGTCGTCTCGGCGCTCGGGGGCGTGGTCGCGATGATTCTCACCGGCGTCCTCAAGCCGAACGAACTGTACAAATCGGTCGAGTGGAACGTCATCTTCCTGCTGGCGGGCGTCATCCCGCTCGGCGTCGCGCTCCAACAGACGGGTGCCGCGGCGCTCCTCGGTGACGCCGTCGCCTCGACCGCGACGTTCCTCCCCGCAATCGGCGTGCTGTGGGTGTTCTACCTCGCGACCGGACTGCTCACGAGCGTCATCTCGAACAACGCGAGCGTCGTGCTCATGATTCCGGTCGCCGCCAGCGCCGCCCAATCAATCGGGGCCAACGCGTTCTCGTTCGTCCTCGCCGTGACGTTCGCGGCGTCGACGGCCTTCATGACTCCCGTCGGCTACCAGACGAACCTGTTCGTCTACGGCCCCGGCGGCTACACGTTCTCCGACTTCCTCCGCGTCGGCGCGCCCTTGCAGTTGCTCCTGTCGGTCGTTACCGTGGCCGGCATCGCCTTCTTCTGGGGCGTCGGCGCGTAGGCGCGTAGGTGCGTGACCCTCGTTGTGCGAGTCGGCGGAAAAACATCGGGGCGCTCGCGCGTGCGCCGGTCGTCGGTCAGTTCGGTCGGTCGTCGCCGGCCCCGTCGGCCCGCATCGCTCGGTTCGGGGCCGAAGCCGCGGGCGTCGCTGTCTCGCCGCCCGGTGCGCCGCCCGTCGCTCGCCCGGAGTCGAACTGCGAGACGAGCGATTTGAGCTGTTGTGCGCGCTCCGAGAGCGACGAGGACGACGCCGCGATTTGCTGGGTCGCCGCCGTCTGCTCTTCGGCCGCGGCGGAGACGTTCTGCGCCTCGGACGCCGTCTGGTCGCTGAGGTTCGTTATCTCGTCCATCATCGTGACGACCTCCTGGGTCGACTGCGCCTGCTCGTCGGTGGCGCTGCTGATGGACTGGATGGAGTCGTTGCTGTCTTCGATTTTGTGGACGATTTCCTCGAGCACCTCGACCGTCTCGCCGACGGTCTCGCGGCTGGATTCGACCTCGGATTGCGTCTCGAAGGTGTCCTCGGCGACGTTCTCGGTCGACTGCTCGATGTCGCGGATGAGCGAGTCGACCTCTTGGGTCGCCTCGGCGGTCTCCTCGGCGAGCGTCTTCACCTCGCTTGCGACGACGGCGAAGCCCTCGCCCGCGTCGCCCGCGCCCGCCGCCTCGATGGAGGCGTTGAGCGCGAGGATGCTCGTCTTCTCCGCGATGTCGTCGATGAGGTCGACGACCTCGCTGATCTGCGTGACCGACTGCTGGAGTTCCTCGACCTCGTCTACGGTCTCGGTCGACCGCGACTCCAACTGCTCCATCTTCTCGATAGTCGAACTGGCGGCCTCCTGGCTCTCCTTGGCGCGCCCGACGGTCTGTTGGGACTGTCGCGCGATTTCCTCGGACGAGGAGGCGATTTCCTCGATGGTCGCAGAGAGGTTGCTCAGTTCGGACTCCGCGGCGTTGAGGTTCCGGTGTTGGGTCTCGTTGCCCGCCGAAATCTCCTCGATGCTGTTGGCGACGTCCGTGCTCGTCGTCTTCACGGCGTTCGCGCTCGCGGTGACTTCGGAGCTTTCGTCGTCGACCTGCTCGGCGAACGTCTGAATCTGGACGATGACCGAGTCGATGGCTTCCAACATCTCGTTGAAGCCTCGGCCGATGCGGCGCATCGCGTCGTTCTGGCTCTCGGCGTCGACGCGGACGGTAAGGTCGCCGTCGGCGGCCGTCTGCATCGCGTCGCCGTAGTTCTCCGCCTGTCGTTCGAGGTCCGTCGTGAGCGCGTCGAGTTCGCGCCGCCGTTCGTCGGCGTCGTCGACGAGTTCCTTCATGTCCGCGACGATGGCGAGCGTCGCGGTGCCGCCGATGGCGAAGACGGCGACCGTGGCGGTCATGAGCGGCGAGGTCACGAGGTTGAATATCTCGGTGTAGAACCCGAGTTTCTCCATCGTGAGGCTGAACATCCACAGAATCGCCAGCACGGAGGCGAACGCGTACGTCAGCCAGAACGACGCTTCCGCGTCGGTGTCGCGGTAGTTGAGCCACGCCAGCACCGCCGCGCCGATGAACCCGAGGGTCCCGATAGCGTCGAACAGCGCGTCGATTATCACGAGGCGTCACCGCCCTTGATGACGTTTTTCCGACGGAGGTACGCCGCCGCGAAGAAGGTGACTCCCGCGAGGCCGATGCCGAACGCGTGCTCGACGAAGTTGAGCACCGACCCGAGGAACAGCGCCTCGAGGTTCGTCGCGACCATCCCGACCACGAGCAGGACGTACCCCGCGGCGAACAGTTTGGTCTCCTCTCTGTACTGCGTGATAACCGGTATCAGCCCGACGAGGGCGACGGCGAGCGCGGTTACTTCGAGTGGTGATAAATCGGCTAACATCTATCTTCTCGGTTGAATCAATCTCTTTGTAAACTGTTCGCCTAAAAAATCACGTTTGATATCCCTCCTGTCTATTTTTCTAGAATATTTTGATGAATGAACCGATATGTCGTCGTGCGTCTATTTTTCACCCCGGCGACCGGCCCGCGAACGCAACTCTTACCGCCGCCCTCGGGAAACGACAGTCCATGCGCGACCATTTCGAACTCCGCGACGGGGACCTCGCCGGGCGCATCGGCCGGCTTTCGGTCCCGCGTGCGGGGGTCACCGTCGAGACGCCGGCGCTCCTGCCGGTCGTCAACCCCAACATCGACACGATTTCGCCCGCGCGACTGGCGTCCGAGTTCGGCGCGGACATCCTCATCACCAACTCCTACATCATCAAGACGAACGAGCACCTCCGCGAGGAGGCGCTGGACGTGGGCCTCCACGAGATGCTCGACTTCGACGGGGCCATCATGACCGACTCGGGGTCGTTCCAGCTCGCCGAGTACGGCGAAATCGACACGACGACCGAGGAGATTCTGCAGTTCCAGCGCGACATCGGTACCGACATCGCCACCCCGGTCGACATCCCGACGCCGCCGGACGTGGCCCGCGAGCAGGCCGAAACGGACCTCGAACTCACGAGGCAGGCCCTCGCCGACGCCGAGGCCGCCGACACGGGCGAGATGCTCGTCAACGCCCCCGTTCAGGGGTCGACCTATCCGGACCTCCGCGAGGAGGCCGGCCGCCACGCCGACGCGACCGACCTCGACGTGTTCCCCGTCGGCGCGGTCGTGCCGATGATGAACGCCTACCGCTACGACGACATGGTCGACGCCGTCGCGGCCGCCAAGCGCGGCCTCGGCGTCGACGCCCCGGTTCACCTGTTCGGCGCGGGCCACCCGATGATGCTCGCGCTCGCCGTCGCGCTCGGTTGCGACCTGTTCGACTCCGCCGCCTACGCCCTCTACGCCCGCGACGGGCGGTATCTCACCGTCCGCGGGACCGAACACCTCGAAGACCTCGACTACCTCCCGTGTACCTGTCCCATCTGCACGGAGTACTCGCCGGACGACCTCCGCGAGAAAGGGTCGAAACGACAGGAACAGCTGCTCGCCGAGCACAACCTCCACGTCACGTTCGCGGAACTCCGCCGCATCAAGCAGGCCATCCGCGACGGCGACCTGATGGAACTCGTCGAGGAGCGCGCCCGCTCGCACCCGGCGATGCTCGACGGCTACCGCGCGCTTCTCGACCACGTCGACCAGCTCGAACGCGAGGACCCCGCCTCGAAGGGCGCGTTCTTCTACGCCTCCAACGAGAGCGCCCACCGGCCCGAGGTCGCGCGCCACCACGACCGCATGGACCGCCTGACCGCCGAGGGTCACGTCCTCCTCACCGAGGGCGGCATCCCCTCCGGCGACGACTTCGACGCGACGTGGCGGGTCGTCCCGCCGTTCGGTCCGTTCCCGCGGTCGCTCTCCGAGACGTACCCGCTCACCGCTGAGGTCCCCGAGCGCCTCGACCGCGACGCCTACGAGCAGGCCGCCCGCGGCGTCTCGCGACTGGTCGAGGAGAACCCCGACGCGGCGTTCACGCTGGCGCACGACGACTGGCCCGAGTCGGCACTCGCCCGCGTGCCCGAGTCGGTCGAGTTGGAGTCGCTGTCGGCGGTTTCGGAGCGATTGGGCGACGAGGCGTCGGAGGCTGACGACGAGAGCGGCGTGGATGACGGCAACGACGCGAGCGACGACGGGCGCGTCGAGGGCGACGCCGCCGGACTGTCGGACGAGTAGCGCCGACCCGGTCGGTCGCGTCCGTGTCCGTCGGTCGATGCTCTTAGGTTCACCCGACGTATCAACGAACACGATGGAGGCTGTCCTCTGGTACGTGCTCACGGGAACCCGCGGGGGCGAAAACCGTGTGCGTATTCTCAAGACCGTAGAGGAGCAGCCCCGAAACGCCAACCAACTGGCCGAGACGCTCGACCTCGACTACAAGACCGTCCGGCACCACCTCGACGTGCTCATGGACAACGACGTGGTCCAGCGAAGCGGCGACGACTACGGCGCGGTCTACCTCCCGTCGCCGCGGTGTCGCGCCAACTGGGAGACCGTCGAGACCATCGTCGAGCGGATGGACTGAGCATGCGGGCCACGGACGCGGTGATTATGGAAAGATTTGGGAAAGCGTATATCAGGATGACGGGGAAAGGAGAGAACGAATGAGTATCTGGGTGGACGTCGCGACGGTCTCCTCGGGCGTCAACGTCGTCGTGCTTCTCGCACTGTCGGCGGTGTGGGCCCGAAACTACCTGACCTTCAGGTCCAAACACGCCGTCGGTCTCCTCGTGTTCGGCGTGTTCCTCCTCGCCGAGAACGCGCTGGCGTTCTACATGTACATCCTCGACCCGACGCTCTCGGGGTGGTTCAGCACCGACGTGCCCGTCATCGCCTGGCGGCTGATGATGCTGTTACACGTCTTCGAGACGGTCGGGCTCGTGTTCCTCGCGTGGATTACGTTCGACTGAGGCCTCGCACTCCCGGTTGCTTTCCTTCTCGCCTCCGCCTGCTCCGCCCGCTCAGTCGCGGTGTTTCCGCTCGTGAGTCGGATGTTCCGAGATGTAGACGCTCGTGTGGTCCGGCACGTCTTCTGTGACCCACGAGTTCGCGCCGATGCTCACGTGGTCGCCGACGGAGACCGCGCCGAGCACTTTGGTCCCCGCGCCGATGACGACGCTGTCACCGATGTCCGGGTGGCGTTTGTACCCCTTCTTGAGCGAGTGTTCGTCGTCTTCGTCCTCCTCGAAGTGGAGCGCACCGAGCGTCACGTCCTGATAGATGCGCGCCCACTCGCCGATGGTCGTCGTCTCGCCGATGACGACGCCGGTGCCGTGGTCGATGAAGAAGTAGTCGTCGATGGTCGCGCCGGGGTGGATGTCGATTCCCGACTCCATCTTCGCGTACTCGGTGAGTTCGCGGGCGTACGCGGGCGCGCCGGCCTCGTAGAAGGCGTGTGCGACGCGGTGGACGACAATCGCCTGTACGCCCGGATACGACCGGATGATTTCGACGTAGCTGCGCGCGGCGGGGTCGCCTTTGTACGCCGCCTCCACGTCTTTCTTCAGCCGCTCGCGGATATCGGGGAGTCGCCTGACGACTTCGTCCACGATGGGCGCGGGGTCCTCGTCTATGTAGGGGTCGATACCGGAGTAACAGAGCGCGCCGAAGTTGGCGACGCCGTCGCGGAGGAGTTCCTCGTCGCCGACCCACGGCCCCGCGTTCCAACACCGGGGAAACAGGAGGCGCTTGATGAGGTCGACGTCCTCTCGCAGGTGGTTCCGGCGCGGGAACGAAAGCGACGTGTCCGTGGGGAAGGGGTCGTCGTCGGCGCGGTAGGACGCCGCGAGCCCGAGATGCGCGTCGCCCGTGTAGCTGTAAGACATCCGATAGCGATAGTTGGTGGACGAGCGGTATTTAACCCCGTCTCATCGGGCCCGATTCGCCGCCTTCGAGTCGCGGATCGTGTGTTCGAACTGGCGCTCGACAGCCGGCGCGTTCGCTCTGCCGACCCGGCGTGAGCCAACCGCCGGATAAGGATTCTGGCCGCCGAAATCGGGCGACTGGGGACACATCGGGGAGAGATTTGGGTGACAGTTCGGAAAATCTTCTTTTAAATATTCCTCCCCCTCTGAGACATGCGACGCACACTCGCAGTGTTGATGACACTCGTCGTGGTCGTCGGGGGCATCCCGGCGGCCGCAGCGGCACAACAGGAGACCACGGCCGTCTCCTTCGAGAACCAAGCGACCGGCGGCACGACCGTCACGGTCGACTCCGTCACGCTCCCCGAGGGCGGCTTCGTGACGATTCACGACGCCTCCGTCACGGACGGCAACGTCCTCGGGAGCGTCGTCGGGTCGTCGGCGTACCTCGACGCCGGCACCCACGAGGACGTGACCGTCCGCCTCGACGATCCCGTCGACGAGTCCGGCACGTTCGTCGCCATGCCCCACATGGACTCCGACGGCGACCGCGTCTACTCGTTCGTCGCGGCCAACGGCGAGGCCGACGGCCCGTACACGGCCGACGGGAGCGCCGTCGTCGACACCGCGACGGTCAACGCGAGCGCGACCGTCTCGATGTCCGACCAGCCCACGACCGGCGACTCGGTCGTGGTCGACCGGGTCGAACTCTCGCAGGGCGGCTTCGTGACGATTCACGACGGCACCGTCACCGAGGGCGCGGTGTTCGAGAGCATCCGCGGCACCTCCGCGTACCTGCCCGCCGGCGTCCACGAGAACGTCCGCGTCGAGCTGGACGCGCCCGTGACCGAGAACACGACGCTCGTCCCGATGGCGCACATGGACACCGACGGCGACGAGACCTACACCTTCCCCGAGTCGGAAGGCGAGACCGACGGCCCGTACACGGCTGACGGCAGCCCCGTCGTCGACACCGCGATGGCCATGCCGTCGGACACCGCGAGCGTGAACTACACCGCGCAGGCTACCGGCGGCTACTCCGTCGTCGTCGACTCGGCGTACCTGCCAGAGGGTGGCTTCGTGACGGTCCACGACGCGACGGTCACGGAAGGACAGGTGTTCGAGAGCATCCGCGGCACCTCGATGTACCTCGAACCCGGCCTGCACCGCGACGTGCGGGTCACCCTCGACTCGCCGCTGAACGAGACGACCACCGTCGTCCCGATGGCGCACATGGACACCGACGGCAACGAGACGTACACCTTCCCCGAGTCGGAGGGCGAGGCCGACGGTCCGTACACGGCTGACGGCAGCGCCGTCATCGACAGCGGCGAGGCGACCGTCTCCGCCAGCGTCGACTACACGATGAAATCGTCTGACGGCGCGACCGTCGTGGTCGACCGGGTCGAACTCTCCGAGGGCGGCTTCGTGACGATTCACGACCCGTCGCTGTCGGGCGGCGCGGTGTTCGACAGCGTGGTCGGTACCTCGATGTACCTGCCCGCCGGCGTCCACGAGAACGTCGCAGTCACCCTCGACGAGCCGATTCGCTCCTCGCAGGTGCTCACCCCCATGGCGCACATGGACTCCAACGACAACGAGGCCTACGACTTCGTGACCAGCGAGGGCGAGTCCGACGGTCCGTTCACCGCTGACGGCGGCGCGGTCGTCGCCAGCGCCCACACCTCGGTCAACGCGGTCGTGACCGCGATGGACCAGTCCGGCGACGGCGCGACCGTCACCGTCGAGTCCGTCACGCTCCACGACGGCGGCTTCGTGACGGTCCACGACGCGACGGTCACGGAAGGACAGGTCTTCGAGAGCGTCCGCGGCACCTCCGCGTACCTCGAACCCGGCACCCACGAGAACGTCGAAATCAGCCTCGACGCGCCGCTCGAGGAGTCCGGAACCGTCGTCCCGATGGCGCACATGGACACCAACGGCAACGAGGCCTACGACTTCGTGACCGGCGAGGGCGAAAACGACGGGCCCTACGTGGCCGCCGGCGGCGCGGTCCTCACGACGGCCGACTACACGGTCGACGGTACGATGACCGAGACCGCGACCGACGAACCGACCGAGACGATGACCGACGAACCGACCGACTCGATGACCGACGAACCCACGACCGAGATGACGGACGAGTCGATGGAGACGACGACCGAGTCGTCAACCGACGCGCCCGGCTTCGGTCTCGTCGTGGCCCTCGTCGCGCTCGTCGCGGCGGCGCTCGTCGCCGCCCGGCGTCGGTAATCCCGCTGACGACGCACCGGCCACCTACCACACAGAGGCACCCTTTTTCGTACGCCGCGCGGGCCAGAAAAGCCACCCCCGCGCGGCACGCGCCCCGCTTTGGGGTTATTTTGCGCTGTCACACGTCAGAGAGCGTCCGCGTTCTGTCTAGCTAACAGATAGCTCTCCCTTTGTCTGCAAGACAGCCGCTGTGTTCTGGTGAGCCTCATTCAACTACGTCGGTTCGTCGTTGCACCCCAAAACGCATACGAGACGAAGAGCGAAATTACGTCGATGCGACTGCCCTCCCGCAGAGTCGTTCTCGCCGGTCTCTTGACCGGTCTCGTGCTGGTCGCCGGTTGTACGTCACCGCTCTCCGACGATGAGTCACAGATTCTCATCGAGAACGAACGAGAATCAAGCTACTCGGTCACGGTCTTCCAAAGCGCCCACGAGACCCCCGAGAACCTTCGCTTCGACGTTACCACGGGGGACGGTCGCCAGAAACTCGTTCGGGGAGCGGAACTACGGACCGAGGCGAACTACACCAACGTCACTCTCCACGACCCGGTCCGTTCAGACCGTGTGCCGACCGTTCCGAATGGCAACAGTACGGTGTTTGTCGACGATTGGAACGAAAGCCAGACGACTGTTTACGTGGTCGAAACACACCAAAACGAACTGTTGGAGGTTCACCTCATGCAGTGTGGTCTCGACATGGCACTCACGTTCACGGCCACGCCGGACGGGGAGTTTAGAACTACTTCGCGCTGCGTTCAGGATGTCCACGGGTGATTACCACGCGCAAGTCCCGACTGCTTGACTGGCCCCGACTGCATACACACTGTATTGGCCGCACAGCGTCCGGTCACGTTATCTTCTGAGGTTTCAACGGACCCTCCGATTTCGCTACGCAATCAGTAACCGGGGAGTTCACTAGCACCGACTACTCCGACGAACGCATCCGCGCCGCGTAGTCCCACGTATGCAGCCGCTCGGGCCGAATCCGAATCACGACCTCGTCGCGCTCGGGCGAGAGCAACCGCTTCGCCAGTTCCGAGTCGGTGTCGCCGAGATACCGGACGATGAGTCGCCGCAGCACGTCCTTTTCGGCGTCGGGTTCGACGGTCGCGGCCCCCCGGCCGCGGACGCCCCGGTACGGCGGGTCGTTGGTCGAGATTTCGAACGCCACGTCGTCGCGGGCGCGGAGGAACCGCACCACGTCGGCGTCGGCCGAAGTGGCACACCGGAGTTCGGACGCTTCGGGGTCCCACTCGTACCACAGCGAGAGCATCCAGAGGTCGTCCGACGGGGTGCGACACGAGAGCCGGACCGGGACGGTCGACGCGGCGAGGAAGTCGTCGACGCGGTCGCGCGACCACGGGCCGGTGGGGTCGGAGGCGTTCATAGTGGCTGTTCGGGCGGGACGGGCTAAACTCGGTAGGCTCGGTGGAAGTAGAGCGGTCGAACTGGTGGGCTCGGTCGCCGCCGAGTTCGCCGTGCCATCAGACATACGAGTGTCTGGACACAAGTGCCCGTGATGACGGACACAGACCTCGGCACGGCGGTAATCGTCTACGACGACCCCGACGAGGGAACCGTCGAGAAACGCGTCGAAAACGAGAACATCGCCTACTTTCAGGACCATTGGATCGTCAAACTCGACGAGGACGCCGGCGGCAACGACGTCGTCCGCCGGGTTCCGATTCAGCGAGTCCACTACGTCGAGCGCTCCGTCGAGGAGTTCGAGACGGAGGTCAAGACGCTCCGAAACCAGGTCGAGTCGTTCGCGAAGAACCTGCAATCGTCGCTCCTGGGCGACCGTGACGACGCCGACGCCGACGCGCGAACCGAAGAACCCCAGCGCATCGAAGTCGAAGACGGTCGGTCAAACGAGTAGTCCGTTCGGTTCCGCTGTTTTTCGCGTGACTCGCCGTTTGCGAAGGCCCCCTGCGTCCCACCGGTTTCGGCGCGCCCGCAGAAGACAAGTTAATTGCCTATCGGGGGCCGAAAGCGGGTATGACCGACTACTTCGAGGTTCACGCCCGCGACGGCGCCGCCCGAATCGGGGAGTTGCGGCTCTCCGATTCGGTGACGACGCCGGCGGTCGTGGACGACGTGCTCGCGGACGCCGGTAGTCTCTGGGCGGCCGAGCGCGAACTTCCCGACGGCTCCGACGACGTGCTGACCGTGCTCCCCCATCGCTCGCTCCCCGCCGGGAGCGCCGACGAGGTGCGCGAGTCGTTTTCGGTGGCCTACCCCGACGTGGACTTCCCCTCGGCCGCCGTCGTCACCGCCGACACGGCCGACGATTTCGGCGCTGACGCCTACATCCTCTCCGACGCGCAGGGCTTCGACGGCCACGCGCGCGCCTTCCGCGACAACGTCATCGAGGCGAAGGAGAACCTGCCCGCCGACACGGCGCTCATGCTCTCGGGCGTCGCCACGCCTCGGAACGTCTCGCTTCTCGTCTACGCCGGCGTCGACCTCGTCGACGAGAAACTCGCCCGCGCCCGCGGGCTGGAGGGCTTCTACCTCACGAGCGACGGCGAGTACTTCCTCGAAGACCTCGACGAACTCCCCTGCGCCTGCGAGGCCTGCCGCAAACCAGCCTCCGAGTTCACCCGCGCCGACGCCGCCGACCACAACGCCAACGCCCTGTGCGCCGAACTCGCTCGGGTCCGGCGTCGCGTCCGCGACGGGCGGCTTCGGGACTACGTCGAAGGGCAGGCCCGCCACGACCAGTGGTTGACCGCCCTGTTCCGCCGGTTCGACCAGCAGTACAGCTTCATGGAACAGCGGGTTCCCGTCATCCGCGATTCGGAACTCACCGCGGCGTCCGAGGAGTCAATCGACCGCGTGGAGATTCAGCGGTTCGCTGACCGCGTGACCAAGCGCTACCGCAACCGCTTCGACAACCCGCTCGTGCTCCTGCCGTGTTCGGCCAAAAAGCCGTACAGCGAGTCACAGAGCCACCGACAGTTCCAGGAGGCCGTCCAGTACCGCGCGCACATGGTGTCGATGACCTCGCCCATCGGCGTCGTCCCGCAGGAACTCGAACTCACCTACCCCGCCCAGCACTACGACTCGGTCGTCACGGGCGACTGGTCGGAAGACGAGAAGTCGTTCGTCTCCGAGGTGCTCCGGCGCTATCTGGAGCGCAACGACTACCCGCGAATCATCGCGCACGTCCCGCCGGGCGCGTACACGGACATCGTCGAGCGCGTCGCCGGCGACTTAGACCTCGACGTGGAGTTCACCGTCTCCGAACACCCGACGACGACGGAGTCCATCGGCAACCTGATGCGGACGCTCGACGACGAACCCAAGTTCACCCGCGAGGAGCGCGAGCACAACGTCGTGAAGGCCCTCGCGGACTACCAACTCGGTCCGGACGCGGGCGACGCGCTCTTTTCCGACGTGGCGTTGGAGATGACGAGTCGGTACCCCAAACTTCAGGTGTGGAACGACGCGGGCGTGCAGTTGGCGACGATGGTCCCGCAGTACGGCGTGCTCTCCTTTACGCTCGAAGGCGCGAAGGTGTGGCGCGACAGCGACGCGCCGACGAAGACGGTCGAAATCGACGGGTTCGTCCCGCACGGGTCGGTTCTCGCGCCGGGCGTCGTCGACGCCGACGCGGACATCCGTCCGGGCGACGAAGTCGTCGTCGAGGGGCCGAAGGCGTTCGCCATCGGTCGCGCGGAGATGGGCGGCCGCGAACTGGTCGAATCCACGCGCGGCATCGGCGTCGAAATCCGCCACGTCGAAGAGCGGTAATTCGGCCCCGGTTTGGGCGAGCGGTCTCCGACTCGACCGAACTCGACCCGACCGGACCCAAAACCGTCTGACACGTCGAGGCAATTCTCAAAACCACACTTACCTGATATTTTGGTTCGTTGTGGTTAATCAGCCTTTGAATGCCGCTAAATGGACCGTTACTCGGTTTTCTATACACCGGTCCATGGCGGAAATATCACGCCACTACAACTTTAAGTAGCATCACGGCCCAAGGTGGGCAATGATGGCAGAACGACAGGAGGGAGAACGACCTGAGTTCGACGAGCTTCCCGACGAGGGGGCGGTAGACTGGATGATTACCCATGCGCTGTTGGCGGCGAGCGATTCGACCTCGCGGGCCTTAGAATCGCATCTGTTGCAGTCGCAGTACCACGGTGACGCCGGTTTCGACGCGGCGGCGACGGCCCGACACATCGACGACGCAATCGACCGACACGCGCGAATTCTCGAGGATTTACGCCTCGCGCGCGACGCGCTCGACCACCGGTAAACCGACCCGAGACCGCCGCGTCGTTGTCCCTCGCCGCGCGAACCCGACCGGACGCCCTCCCACATAAGTTGTTTATTTAACAGCGGCTACGAACACCCGTGTATGAAGTTGGCCGTCCCAACTGACTTCGACATCCTCGAAGCGCTCTCAGATCGGAGGCGAAACACCGCCGTGAACCTCTCGTATATCCTCGATAAGAACCGCTCGTACATCAACACGCGACTGCCGATTCTCGCGGACTACGGCCTGTTGGCGCGAGTCGGGCCCGCGCCGAACTCCGGGCTGTACGAAATCACCGACAAGGGGCTGGTCGTCCTCGACAACCGCGACCAGTACCGAGCCGACGGCGTCGACTTCGACGCGCTCGTCGAGTCCGAACTCAGGGCGCGGACCGACGAGGCGAACGCCTAACAGGGAGCGACGCGCCGCAACCGAAGGTCGGGACGGCCTTCGGAGGCACCCCGGCGCGCTGTTCCTCGCGCGGAGTGGCAACGCCGCTCAGCTCCGCGTTGTCGACGGGACCGTGGCGTCGGGAGTCACCGCGCTGTGCTGCGACCGTCGCCGCCTTTTTGCCGCTTTGCCGCCCAGTTCGAGGTATGGCTATCGAACCACTCTCGCTCGGCGTTCCGAAGCCCATCATCGACTCGCTGCCGGAGGCCGACGGCACGGCGGCACAGGACATGCAACGCGCCGTCGAGGGACTCGAAACGCGACTGAACCGCGCAATCGAGGACGCCGACACGGAATCCGAGGCCGCCGGCTACGTCGTCGACGCGCTCGAACGGCTGGAAGGCCACTACGAGCGCTACGACGAGTTCATCCCCGAACTCCGCGCGTGGGGGCAGTCGCCCATCTACGCCATCGCGTGGCGGAACCTCCAAGCGGACCTCATCCTCCAAATCGAGGAGTACGACTGGCTGAAACCCCACATCGACCGCGAACGGAACCTCAGACTGGTCGAAGACGGCATCAGGTACGGCAAGTAGGTACGTCGCCCGCGGCGTCGACTGGGTGCCGTTTCCGGAGCGAACGCTTGTTCAGTTCTAGTAGACGTGTGGATAAAATACACTATTGTGGTTATATCCACCACATATAGAATTTATTTACTAAATATAAATACTTGTATTTTAATTATAATAGTAGATTACATTCTACTATGGCCATATAAATCGAATGATGTCGTGGATATCGGCAGATGAATCTCCATCTTGATATTCTTGACTTGGTTCCTGTTCTTCGATAGTATTGTCTATTTAAAACACTATTATCTCCGAAATTCGCCCTCTCACCCGTATTCTCTCGTTCGGCGGTGGCGGCGGGCTCGACCCGACCCGTCCGAGTGATTCATATGACAGCTATCCGGGACGACTTCCGTCGGAGTCGAAGCACCTCGTTCGCGCCCGTCCGTTCGACGTCACCGACGCTCTCTGGAGAGACACAACAGCACAGTCGCTAGTGAGAGTCAGTAGTCGCGCCCCGTAAAGGGGTGACCGAACCTAATGGGGAAGGGGGGAAGGGGGGATGAGTTCGGTCATGTGGATGCGTCCGAGGGGTTACTCTGTACGGTGTTGCATCCAATTGAGTACAACCACTTCGGATATATAAATCATTCTGATTGTCAGTCCAGAGGACAGTATTGGGGTTGGTGTAATAGGTGTAATAGTGTTATACACGATGAAACGGCCATGGTGCTCGGTGACGTAGCCCTGATACGGCGGAATCTTCTTCCACCCATCGTTAACGACACCTTCGACGGGGCCACCGCTCACGTCGACCGCGCCGAAGAGCTCCTGTGGGAGTGCGTTCGCGGCGTCCCTTCGAGTTCCCAACGACCGACGACTGACCGCGGTTCGCCTTCGGGCGGGTTCGCCGGACTGGGGTTCGCTACGCTGCCTGCTTCTCTAACCACTCGCTCGCGTCGACGACGAGGTCGGACAGCGCCTCCTCGACGGACTCGTCGCCCGCGAGGCCGACGCTCCAGGTGACCTGCGACTGTATCGCTTGCAGGCTGAGCATCGTGTTTTGGACCCGCGACGCCAGCACCACCGGCACTGTCGCGTCGAACCGACGGATACCTTTGACCGCTTCGATGCCCTCGAACGCCGGCGGGGCGTGGAGGCAGATAACCAGATGCACCGGTCTCTCGGTCAATCGCTCGAACAACTCCCGACTCGACCCTACGAACTCGACGTTCACGTCGCGCTCTCCCGCCCCCAACCCCTCGGGCTGTGGGCCGTAGGCGAGAATGCGCGGCGTCGCCGCTATGCTAGTCTCGGACACGCATTCGACTGTTCGTCGAGAGGGTATTTGACAGTTTCTCCGACCCGAGTCCACGCCGGACGCCGACGGCGGTCGCACTCGGCGTCGGACCGCGGGACCGGCGGGGGCTATCGTCGAGGCGGTCGGGTCAGAAAAGCGAGTCGAGGCGGTCGTCGACGACGGCCTCCGTTCCGTCTTCGCGGTCGGCGGCGTCGCTCGCGCTCCGTTCGCGGCGGTTCTGCTCGGCCTCGACGGCGGTCGACCGAATCTCGGCCACGCGGTCGCTCCGCGACACGTCGCCGAGGAGGACGAGCACGCCGACGTGGTTCGACTCCGACAGCGGGTAGTCGCCCCCGCGGACCTCCATGCTCCCGGTCTGTTCTTCGACCCACGTCCGACTCCGCTCGACGGCCTTCCGGTTGAGCCACTCGGGCGGGCCGCTGACGACGACCAGCCCGCGGGAGGCGGAGTCGACGTCGCACGGGAGGGTGAGCTGTCCGAGCACGGCCTTCCGCGTCTGGGTCGTGATGCGGTTGATGGAGTCGAGTTCGTCCGTCGACGACGAGTCCCCGCCCAAGAGCCCCTTGATGCTGAACCCGCCGCCGCCGTCGCTCTCGGGGAGTTCGCTCGCCGCGTAGCCGATCGTCGAGATGCCGCCGCCGCGGAGGGTGTTGATGACCTCCGAAGAGTCGACGACGCTCTCGGCGACCGTCCCCGACTCGGCCACTTCGCCCGAGGCGAAGAGGATGCCGAGGCGTCGCACGAGCTCCTCGTTCATCGTGTCGTGGGCCTGCGCGACGTCTTCGCCGCTTTCGGCCCACGCCCCGTTGTCGAACGCGAAGACGTGGTCGGTCACGTCTACGAACGCCCTGAGCGACCTCGCGGCGTTGCGCGAGTACAGCGCGCCCTCGTCGGCGGCGGGGAGGATGCCGACGCCGTAGATGGGCTGTTCGTAGATGCGGTTGAGATGCTTTGCGAGCACGGGGGCCGCGCCGCTGCCCGTCCCGCCGCCGAGACCCGCGAAGATGAGAAACGCGTCGGCCGTGGAGGTCGGCGCGCCGTCGGTGCCCCGCAGAAGCTGTCGGCTGTCGCGCTCGGCGAGTTCGGCGGCGAGTTCATTGTCCGCGCCGACGCCGTGACCGCTCACCTCGTCCGCGCCGAAGAGAATGCGGTTTTCCTCGGGAACGAGGTCGAGGCCGCGGAGGTCCGCCGACGCGGTGTTGTACGCGACCGCGTCGACGACGTAATCGGCGTTCGTGCGCTGTTCGTACCGGAGGAGGGCGTCGAGGACGTTCCCACCCGCTTGTCCCATTCCGAAGCAAAGGACCTTCATCGTCTCTCTTTGACACGTCATCAGTGGTGAATCTTCTGTTAGTTGCCTGCCACACCGAGTCGAACGCGTCGCCGGGGACGGGGTAGTTCTATACGACCCGGGCGAGAATCATCGGCAAACTGCATGACTTGTCCGCGGTGTTCACAGCCACTCTCGACGCTCTCGTTCGACGGTCGCGCGGCGCGCTACTGCGAGCGCTGCGGCTTCGTCGGCGTCGAGACCGTCCACGAGCGCGACGCGCCGAGCCGAGAGTCGTGGGACGACGCCATCGCTCGCTTCCACGAGCGGGCGCTCCGCGAGGCGCGCGAGCGGGACGACGGCGCGGGCGGTACCGGCGGGGCCGACAGCGGCGAGGCAGCCGACGGCGACACCGCGGTCGAAGCCGAGCGCAACGAGGCCGGCGCGGAGGACGATGAGACGCACCCAGCGGACGATGCGACCGACACGGCGGACGACGCCGAAGCCGAACACGGGAGCGGCGACACGACTGAAGACGTGGCTGCTGCCGGTGACGACGAGGGCGACGACGAAGCCACCGACCGCGAGCCCAGTGACTCGCAACTGAAAAACGGGGAGGACGGCGACCGCGGGGACCGCGCTGACCGCGCGGGCGACGAGTGACGCGCGCTCGCGCGTCGCCGGCGGCGCGTCGACCTCGGTCGTGACGTACTGTCCGGCCGGTGTGTCAGCTCGGGCCGGCGCTCAGTTCGATTCCGGCGCGGCTTCAGCTTCCGGTTCGGGGTCGGAGGCGCTCCCGTCGGATTCCTCTTCGGAGCGGGCGGCGACGAGCGACCCGCGGGCGACGCTGTACAGGGGGCGGTCGATGCTCCGGACCTCGTTGACCGAGAACGGAATCGTCGAGTCTTCGAGGTGGTGTTCGAACAGCTCCTCGAAGCCCTCGGGGCTGGAGGTGCCGCCGGTGACGACGACGGGCACGTCGAGGCCCTCCTCGATGTCTTCCTCATCGACCTCGCGCTCGATGTTCTCGATGACGTAGTCGAGGAGGTTCTCGTAGTAAATCGACAGCGCGCCCTCGACGCCGCCGACGTCCGTGCGGAAGTCGAGCTGGAAGTCGTCTTCCTTGATGGACGTGACCTTGTCGACGGCCGTCCCGGTGGCCTGGGCGGTCTGCTGGTCGATCCAGTCGCCGCCGCGGGCGATGGAGAACTGCATGACCGGCACCGCGTAGTACGCCAGGCAGATGTTCGTCATGCCCGCGCCGAACGAGACGCCGAGGCCGGTGAAGTTGTTGTCGGCGAGTTCGCTGTAAATGACCGCCATCCCCTCGTTGATGGGTTCGGGGTCGTAGCCCATGTCGCCGAGCATCGATTCGAGCGTCTTGTCGTGATACAGCGTCGAGAGGTCGGAGTCGATGGGGTCCGCCGGACTCGAATAGAACAGGCGCTCGTTCGGCCGGGAGGGCGAGCCGACGACCTGCTCGATGATGAGCTTGATCATCGGAATCGCGGAGGACTCCTCGCTGGAGAGGATGCCGTGTTGCATCGGCCGTCGCGTCTCCTTGCCGAAGATGTTCGCGAAGTTGAGCGCGTCGTCGCCGACGACGTACACCTTGTCGTCCTTGCGGATGTGGAGCACGTCGCTGCGCGAGAGCATCTGCTCCGCCATGTCGCTGTAGTCGATTTCGACGAACGAGTTGCGCTGCTGGACAAATACGGTCTCACTCCCATCCTGACTCGCGGACAGGATGTTCATGGTTCCTACGTCAAGGCCTTTCGCCATACCTCACGCGTCGTAGGGCTGTCGCATAAATCTGTATGCGCGTTTGCGATTCGGTTCGGCCGGGACCGACGCCGAGCCACCGTCGCGTCACTCCCTGACCGACGCCGCGTCAGTCCCCGCCCGCCGGCCCGCGACGGCTCAGGAGAACAGCCCGCGAATCCGGTCGACCAGCCCCTCGGCGTCCTCGCGTTCGGCCTCCGCCTGCTGTTGTTTCCGCAACTCGGCCAGCGCGGCGGTCTGGTCGTCCGTGCTGTCACCGACCGCCGTCTCTTTTTCACCGCCGCGAAGCCCCTGGAGCCCCGCGACCGCGTCGTCGACGCCGCTACCGCGCGTCTCGGTCGCCTTCGCGTTCTCGAAGCTCGCGCGGTCCGCGTCGTCGACGGCGGAGGTGTCGAGCTTCAGGCGGGTGGTCTCGGTCTTGCGGACGCCGCCCCACGAGAGTTCGGTGTTCGACAGCGCCTCGTCCATGTCGCGGCGAACCTGCGCGGAGACGGCTTCCTCGTCTTCCTCGTCGGTCGCGTCGGCTTCTGCGTCGCTCCCGGCGGCGGCGGGGGCGCTCGTCCTCGCGCGGGCGAGTTGGAAGCCGACGAGCGACGTGCCGCTCGCGGCGACGACCGCCACCGCGCCGAGCGAGTAGATACCGACGATGCGGCCGCTCCGGTCGGCGTTCGCGGCGACGTTCCAGTTGTGGGGATACGCGCCGACGAACTGGACGACGGCGACCGCACAGACGAGCAGCCCCGCGCCCGCGAGGAGCTTCGGAAACCGGTACTGCGAGGGAAGCAAGACCACGACTGAGGCGAGGAGGAGGGGAATCCCGAGCGCACCGGTGACGCCCGCGACCTCGCGGAGTTCGTACTTGAAGATGTTCTCGGGCGGGATGCCGCCGCTCCACACGACCGCCGCGAGCGCGACGGCGAGCAGTCCGATAGCCGTAAAGAACAGTGCGAAGCCCGCGTAGACGGTCGTCTCGTCGGGGTCGGCGTCGACGTACCGTCGGTAGAGGGCGATGAGGGTGTTCTGCCCGTCACTCGACATACCTCAGACCATTCCCCCGCGCGACATATAATGTTCGCCGGACTCGGGTCGAACCGCGGCCGGGCGTTCGACTCGACTCGACTCGCCCCGCCCCGACCCGACCCGACCCACGTCACGAGCCGCCGGCGGGCTCGACGGAGATGTCGTAGGCCGCGACCGTGTCGCCGAGGGCCGCCTCGGTGAGCGAGGGGTCCGCGTCGAACCGGGCGCTCGTGAATCGGGCGGGTCCGTGGACGACGGTGTCACCGAAGGCCGCGGCGTCGGTCACGTGCGTGTACGCGAAATCCAGTCGCCCCTCGATTTCGACGCCGAACGTGAGCGTCCCGACGGTACAGTCGGAGAAGTCAACGTCGCGTCCGACGCGGACGCCGGAGCAGAATAGCTCGTCACCGAAGCGCGCGTGGTCGCAGATGACGCTCCCGTCGACCGTGGTTTCGACCAGTCGAACGGGCGAGTCGGCCGAACAGACCGCGTCGGAGAGGTCGAACTCCCCGTCGACGGTCGCGTGGACGAACGACGCCGGTCCCGACTCGAACCGGGCGTTCCGGAAGCGGAGCGCTCGGCCTTCGACGGTCGCGTTGTCGAAGTAGACCGGCCCGTCGAACGCGCTGTGCGTGAAGTCGACGGGGCCGTCGCGGGCGGTCAGTCCACCGCAGTCGACCCGGCCGCCGAAGGCGGCGGTCGTCGCGTCGATACCGCCGCCAACCGTGAGCCGAGTCGCGTTGAGTTCGCCGTCGACGACCACGTGTTCGAGCGAGAGTCCGCCCTTGACGGTCGCCGACGCGGCCACGACGCCCCCGCGGATGCGGCAGTGCGCCAGCGAGAGCCGGTGGTCGCACGCGGCGTTTCCGAGGTCGAGGCGGCCGCCCAGTCGAGTGTGGGAGAACCACGCCGGCCCGCCGAACCTCGATTTCGCGAGCGACACGTCGTCGTCGACGACGCCTTTCCTGAACGTCGCTCCGCCCTCGAAGCGCGCCTCGGTCGCCACGACGGACCCCGCACTGAAGCCGGTCGCGTCGAAGCGCTCGCCCAGTTCGGCCTCGCAGAGCACCCAGCGGTCACCGACTTGCAGGTGGCGACAGGTGACCGCTCCGGTGGCGTCGAAGCGCTGCATGCACACCGCGCCGCCGACCGAGACGCGGTCGAGCCGGAGCGCGCCGTCGAGCGTCGCATCCCGGAGGTCGATATCCGATTTCACCATCGCGCCACGGAAGTCCAGCGGCGCGTCGGACGGGAGCGTCACCCCCGTGAGGTCGATGCGTTCGAACGTCGCGCCGACGAACGCCGAGGGTCGCCCGTCGTCGGTGACCGCCTCGCGGAGCGCCTCGGTGACGGCCGCGGGTCGCGTTTCTTCGACGGGGCGGTGGAACAGACAGCGGGTGGACCCGTCGCTCGCGGGATGCGGACACCGCCACACCGACGACGACTCGTCGGCACCCGTCTCGTCGGCGGCGTCGAAGACGTGCTCGTAGGCACAGCGACTGTGTTCCACGTCACCTGACCATTCATTGTCTTAACATAAATAGGTTGTCACTAAATCGGATGTCGTCGTCATTCTCCTCACACCTCCCGTCTCGTCGCGTCGCTCGAATCAGTCTCCGGCGAGCGGTGCGCCGACTTCGGCGTCTCCGACGACGGCCGAAAACGTCGCCGCGAACTCGAAGTCGCGGGCGGGAAGCGTGATCAGTCGAACCGTCTCGCCGGTGCTGTCGTGGAAGCCGACGATGGTCCGCTCCGGTTCGAGTTCGACGGAACAGCCGGCGAAGACGGGGCGGTTGAGCTGTATCGTCCGTACCTCCCGGACCTCCTCGGGGTTCGCCTGCCCGCCGTCGTGTCGAATCTGGACGAGTCGCGTCTCGGTCAGGAGCACCGTCATCTCCTCGTAGTGGCTCACCGACCGGAGCGTCTCGCGCTCGCCGACGAACTGATGAATCGACTCGTAGAGACTCATACGCCGCCTACTCGGTCCACTCGTATCAACGTATCTACAACAGTTTTCCGCGACCGCCTCGCGGCGTCCCCGCGGACTGCGTGTTCACAGCCCGCGGTCGAATCGCCGGACCGTCGACCGCCCGTCAGAGGCAACCGGGCGGGACGGATAGGCGTGATTGGGCAATCGTGCTGTCCACATCCTGACTAACTCGACTGCCCGCCGTACAGTCGGCGTTCGGAGTATATCAACGTTGTCCGACGGAGCGGCCAGTCGAGAGCGAAGTCGCCGCGGTCAGTCGGCGGCTTCGAGCGCCGGATCACCCGTCAGGACGACGATGTCGGCCATCCCCCGTATCCACTTGAACGGCACTCGGACGCCGCGCGGGCCGACTTCCAACCCCTCCGGGGGGTCTTCGACGGAGACGAGAAGCGCGGTCACGCGGTCGGCGTCGAGGTCGACACAGAGGTCGACCGCCTCGCCCAACCGCTCGCCCGAGGCGGTGTACACGGGGCGGCCTTCGATACTCGGAATCGGTTCGATGCCCGTCGGTGACTGGGGGACCATACCTCCGGTATCGGACGTGTCAATAAAAAATACCTCGGTCGGCGCAGGCCGTGTCGGCTCCGCGGTTTCGACGCCTGCGGTGCGCTCGGTCCGGACGCGGTTTCCAGTTTCGGCGTGCGCCACCGTGACTGAAACGCCGTTTTAGGCGCTCGTGGAGCCGTGAACGGCGAATATCCACAATTTCCGATACGTATTTAGGCTCACCTAACAGATATCTATCTGGTCAGGATAGCTGGGCCTCGGTGTTCCTTCCGTAGACCCACCACCACTACCGGGGCCTCTGGCCACATTCCGGTCTCCGAAGTCGCCCGCGAGCGCTTTTTTCGGGCATCTGTTGGCCGTCGCGGCGGCCGTCAGCGGTGCCGTACCCTCTCGGGTTTCGTCGCTCTCGACTCCGTGCTCGACGCGGTCACCGTCTGGAATTATCCGGCCGCGGTCGGCGTGATGGTCGTCTGCGCGGTCGTCAGTTGGCTGACCGACCTCCCCGGTATCCCGTCGAGCGAGTTCGGAGGCAGCGGGCGGCAAACCGCCCGGAACCGACCTCGGAAACGCGACTCGCCTCCGTCCGACTGCGCTGCGGTCAGTCGTCGTCTCGCTTCTCGTCGGTCGTAATCATCGACTCGCGGATGTCCTGTAACCGTTCGGTGCCGCGGAGTTCGGACATGTTCACGCCGAGGGCGTCCTCGTCCTCGTCGGTGGCGACGCCGCTCGTGAGGATGCTCCGGATGCCCTCCTCGACGGTCATGTCGATGTCGTACACGTCGTCGGCGGGGATGTAGGTGAGCAAGCCGCCGGTGACGGGGTTCGGTGCGAGCGGGAGGAACATCGAGACCATCTCCTTGTGGCCGGTCGACTGTTCGATGGTCGCTGGCGACCCCCCCGTCTGGAAGCCCAGCACGTACACGTCGTCGTCGAAACACTGGACGAGTTTCACGTCCTGGAACTCGTCTGCCCCCTCGTCGAGAACCACGTCACCCATGCGGCGGAAGCTCTTGTACACCGTTCCGACGCCCGGAATCGACGAGATTACGAGGTCGAACACGCCGATTATCTTCTCGCCGTACTGGTTGCGACCGACGGTTCCCACGACTGCGACGATTGCGAAGAGGACCAACAGCGCGACCAACTCGGTGAAGAAGTCGACGACGAACGAGTAGACGCCGAGGTCGATGAGGAGGCTGATGAACTCGACGCTCTCGAAGCGGCTGATGACACCCGCCCAGCGCAGGAGTTCGATGAACGGTTCGAGAGCGTTTCTGACGAAGTCGATGCCGACGCGCAGGACGTACAGCGTGATGACGATGGGAATCATAATCGCCACGCCCGTCAGCAGGGTGTTGTACGCCCGTTCGTACAGCGACTGACCGGTTTCCTTAGCGCTCACGGCGAGTGTACCCGGCGAGCGCGGAGGGTCTGCGGAGGACACGCCCGGAGATTCCCGTGGGCGGTAAAAATAGTACTGGCAGTCGAACTGTCTGTGTTTCAGGCGCGTGTCGGCGCGGACGCTCTGCGAGCGTCCGGCGAGAAGCGAGTCCGGCGAGCGCGACGAAGACGGGGGCCACAAGCGGGCCGAGAAGATGCGGGTACGGTAACCGTGAGCGACGACGGAAGGCGAGACGGCGGCCCGTGCCGTCCCGAACGCGGGGTCAGGAGACGACTTCGAACCGTCCGACCGAGAGGTCGACCGCGAGCTGTTCGCGCGGGTAGACGAACTCCTCGTCGTCGTACATCGTCCGGACGGTCTCGTCTTCGATCTCCACCACCGTCTGTTCCGTACACAGCGTCGAATGCCGGATGGTCGACCCCTCCGTGATTACGTGCGGGGCGACCTCGAGTGCTTGCGTCATCGTTTCACTAATGGGCGGTGAATAGTATAATTCTTTCGCAGGTACCGGTGTCTAGTATCCAAATGTAGCTATATAGTGGTATTGTCGGGTGGATTGTGCACTTTCTGCTGCGGTCGCCTTCACACCGATACGAGTCACTCTGACGGACTCGTAGTCGGATGATGACGGCAATCGGGAGCGTCAGGCGCGCCGCTATCGGGGGCGTCACCACTCGCGGACGGGACTCGCATGACTCGACTCGCACCGCGCCTCGGCGGTTCTTCCCGGCGCGCTACTCGCCGTCGAACGGGTCGCGCTCGGGGAGTTCGTCGTCGAGGACGGCCGCCACGGCGTCGACGAACGGCTCGTGGGCCGACAGCGCCTCGCGGAGCGCCTCGTAGTAGGCGACGGTGTCGCCCGCGAGGAACTGCGAGTCGACCCGCCAGAGCGTCCGCCCGGTGCCGAACTCGCCGGTCGGGAGGTCGTCGTGTTCGTCGCGCGCCTCGTCGAGCGCCGCGACGAGTCGGTCGCGGAGCGCCGCGTACGGCGAGTCGCCCGAGAAGTCGGCGTCGCCGTGGATACCGTCTTCGAGGTGGAGTTCGAGCCGGAACTGCCCGCGCTGGAGGGCGCGCGGCGTCGGGTAGTGCTCGAAGTGGAGGTCGTAGCCGCGGTCGCGGCCGCGGTCCCACGCCGCGGGCGTGACGCGACCCCACGGCTTGCCAGAGTCGAGGGCGTGCCACGCGTGGGTGCCCCCCGGGGACGACGCGCGGAGGTAGTCGGCCCACTCGTACTGGAGGACCTCACGAGCGAGCTTCGCTACGGCGTCGCGGGTCGCATCGACCTGTAGCTCGTAGTCGAAATAGAAGCTCGTTTCGTCCGCGGTGTCCGGGCCGTTCATACCTCCCTGCTAGACGCCCACACGGATAAAGATTCGACACGGACCCCCGAGCCCCCGTGTTCGTTCAGTTCTCGCGCCGTACTCGGCGTCCGACCCCGAACAGGAGCGCCGCGATGGCGACGACCGCGGAAGCGACGCCGAAGCCGGGGACGCCGGTCGCCGTGGTCCGGGACTCAGTCGTCTCGGTCGCGGTTGCGGACTGCGAGGGCGACTGCTGCGTGGTTTCGGCGCCGTCAGTCGTCGGATTTGGCGACGCGGTAGACGTGGGCGGCTCTGCCACCCCGTCGTCGAGGTCGGCGTTCAGCACCGCCGACTCGAAGTTCTCGTACTGGCTCGAATACGCGCTGTCGGTGTAGGCGACGTAGAGGTCGACGCCCGACCCCGATGCGGTCACCGGCGTCTCGAAGGCGTCGAGGTCGCCCGTCGGAACCGAGACGGTGACGGTGCCGCTCGCGTCGTCGTAGGCGACGGTCGTCGTCTCGACGTAGCCGCCGTTCCGGTCGGCGAAGGCGGCGGTTCCGCTCACGCCGGTCACGCGCGATGGCGCGTCGATGGTGACCGTCGTCCGGCCGTCGTCGCTCGTCACGTCGACCGCGTCAGTGTCCACCGCCGTATCGACCCGACGCATCCGGTCGTCGGATTCGGTATCGACCTCGGCGGCCGCGATGGTCGAGCGGTTTTGCAAGTAGGCGACGACGCCGTCGGCCATCGTCGTCTCGTTGTAGACCGTCACGCGCGGCTTGTCGGCCAGCGGGTAGCCGCTGCCGCCGCCGGCGACGTAGGAGTTGGTCGCCAGCGTGTACGTCGCCGAGTCGTTGACGGGTTCGCCGTTCACCGTCAGGTCGCGGATGGTCCCGTCGCCCTCCTCGGGCGACGAGCTATCGCTGTGGGGTACCCACTCGAAGGTGGCTCCGCTCACCTGCTGTTGTGTCTGGGTGCCGTACTGGTTGTCCATCCCTAACGGCGTTATCTGGCTCTTGACGACCTCGCGGAGCTCCGCGCCGGTCACCTCGACCACGACGATGTGGTTGCCGAACGAGAGGGTCGAGGTCACCATTCCCCGGGTGACGGTGAACTCCTCGCCCGCGGCGTAGTCGCTCGGATAGAGCGTGTCGCGGATGCCGCCGGCGTTCGTCACGGCCACGTCGGCACCGGTGTAGCCGCGGACGCCGTCGGTGACGAGGTGGCCGGTCGCGGAGTCGTCGGTGTAGCTGGAGCCGACGCCCGTGTGCTCGGGCATGACCGCCGTCGCGAGCTCCGTGCTGAGGTACTCCTCGCGGAGCGGGTTGATGTACGTCTGCCACGAGTCGTTTCGGGGCACGTCGGTCGTCACGTTGACCAACTCGCCGGAGGCGTCGGTGACGTTCCCGTCGTCGACGGTCAGCTCCATCCGAATGATGGCGTTTGCCTTCCCGGTGGTCTCACCGATGAGGACGCCGTTCGTCGTCTGTGGCGGGTAGCGCTGTTGGTCGTCGCCCGAGATGAGCGCGTCGATGCCGTCGACGTTCTGCGCGAGGTTCTTCGAGTCCGGAATGCCGACCGGAGCCAGCGCGACGACCACGTCGACATCCTCCTCGGTACGGAGCGTGTCGACGGTCCGCCGGGCGGCGGTCGTCGGGTCGACGACGGTGTAGCCGTTGCGCTCGATGACGCCGTCCGACTTGGCGTTGATGGCTTCGTCGGTCAGCCCGAAGAAGCCGACCCTGACGCCGCCGCGCTCGACGACGGTGTAGTTCTGCGTCCCGGGGAGGTTCTCGCCCGTCTCCTCGTCGACGACGTTGGCGAGGAGCCACGGGTAGGTCGATTCGTTGGCGACGGCCTCGAAGACGGCGAAGTCGTTCGTCCCCGCGTCCTCGTCGTAGTCGAGTTCGTGGTTCTGGACGACCTCGGCGTCGGGGTCGATGAGGTTCATCGCCGTCACCGGTGGCTCGTAGCCGTGCTCCAAGCCGTCGTAGTTGCGGAGGGCGTGGGGGCTGAGTTCGTCGCCGCCGCCGGCCACGAAGACGGGGCCGGAGGCGTTGGCGCGCTCGCGGTCGATGAGCGTAATCATCCGGCCGAGCTTGTCGTCGCCGGAGCCGGCGGCCGCCTTGCCGATGTCGTTGAAGCCGACGAGCGTGACGTTCGTTCCGTTCGCGCTCGCGGTGTCGTTACCGGCGTCGCCGTCGGCCTCGTCCGACTGGAGGGTGGCGGCGGTCACGTCCGGCGAGGCGGACGCCTTCGCCGCCGACTGGACGCTCGAATCGAGTGCGCTCGCGTCCCCTTCAACCGCGACGCCCGCCGCACCGGTTGGGAGCGTCGCGGTCGTGAGTACTAACACTAATACAACCGTTATAGTATGCCTGAAACGTGTTCGTGGTGTCATGTGCGGAAACACAACAACTCGCACTAGGGTGGCTGTGATAATCGCTGGTAAGACCTATATGTAGATAAATATATTACTATATACTGACGTGTGTGGCGTAATACGACCCGACGTGAAGACGGGAAACGCTCACCGAACTCGGGCGGAAGCCGCGTCTCGAATTTTAGCACAAATCTGATAATAGCTCAAAATCACCCAATATATGATAGTTAGTCGAAGCGGTTAGCCGGAGACCAACTGAACCAGATGGTGCAGACGCCGGCGCTCGCCCGAGAACCCCCAAGAGACGCCCGGCGTCGAGTGTAGGTGTCGCGCCGTCGGCGGGCGGTCAACGATGCTGGGCTTCGTTCTCAGAACCCCGTCATTCCGCCACTTGACCGTGGAGACCCGCGAAGACGGGCGGAGATGTTCCGTGATGACCTCGGGAACGGCGGCGAGAGATGGAGGCTCTCGTAGGCCGTATCGGCCACCGCGAACTGTCCGTGCGAGTCGCGCGTCGCGTTGTTCGAGTCGCGTGCCGTTCGCATCGCATGCTCGTGGGTCCGGGCGGCACGCGGCCGACTGTCGAACGTTCTGGCTGGCCCGGCCGGACGTGTCTCCCGGGCGCGCTCACTGACATCGGTGAGCGCGTTTCCGGCCGAGTTGCGGCGGACACCACGGCCGCATACGCAGTAAATATACTATTTCAATCATACTTTGAAATCAAAGATGTTCCGTCGTCGCTCCCGGTGGGGCGGCGTCTCTACCGGCGTCTCTCGTCGCGCCGAGACTCGTCCGGCCGAGTCACTCGGCGTTCTCATCGAGCGCGGCGCACACTCGGGTTCGAACGTCAGCGGGACTCGCCGCCGACGCGTCGCGCCGGGCCATCCGTCCGGTGACGAGGTCGAGGAGGTCGAGCGCGGTCAGCGCCTCACGGACCTCGGCGCGGTCGAGTCCGAGGCGACGCTCGACTTCGTACAGCGTCTTCGCGCCTGCGACGGCCGCACACACGTCCGCCGTCGAGCAGTCGAGCGAGGACAGCGACGCGGGAAGCGACGGGAGGTCGGTCGCGGTCGGCGGCTCCTCGGTCGCCCCGCTCGTCTCGTTGGCGTCGACCGCGACCGACTCGGCGTCCGCGTCGGCGTCCGCGTCGGCGTCCGGGGCCGCGTTCGATTCCGATTTGGGAGACGGTTCGGGAGCCGGTTCGGACTCGGTCGTGTCCTCCGCGTCGGCAACGCTCGGCTCCGAGTTCCGCGCCTCGCCGTCGCTCGTTCCGCCCGAAGACGCCGGTTCGGACGACGGGCCGTAGCTATCCGGCTCGTGAATCCCGCGTTGAATCATCTGGTTGCGGACGGTCTGTGGGGTCACGTCGACGCCGAGGGCGTCGGTCATCTCCTTGAACGTCTCGCAGGTCTCGTAGGCCTCCCGAAGCCGAACCGGGTCGTGATGGGCCGGTACCGTCTCGGGTTCAGTCTTCGCGTCCGCGTCCGTGCCCGTCGCTGTCTTTCGGCTGGCGTCCGCGTCCGCCCCCTCGTCCGCCTCGACGGCGTCGTCCGCCGATTCCGCTGTGCCCCGGTCGCGCTCCGGCGCTTCGTCTCTCACCGTCGGGACCGCGGACTCCATCGTCGGCGGCGACGCGCCGGGGGTGACGGGTGTGTCGACCGACGAGTTGCGCGTCCCGGAGCCGTCGGTTCGGGCGACCGGCGACGCGGTCGGTTCGGGGTCGTCCTCGCCGGCGCGTCCGGACGACATCGGTTCCGGTTCGGCGGCCCCGCTTCCCGGGGGCGCGAGCGTCACGTCGAGTTCGAGCCGAAGCAGGCCGTCGGTAACCGCCGCCGCGGGCGACGACACGCGGAGTCGGTTCGGGTCCACCGCGCACTCGGATGCGAGGTCGTACTCGACGGTGACGGAAGCCGAGACGCCCGCCGCAGTCGAATCGCCTCCGCTCGCTAGTTCAACCCCGGCAACCGCGCCCGTCATCTCCGTCAACTGTTCGAGAACCGCCGTGAGTTCTCGGACGTTTCTGACCACTTCCATATGTGAGTGTCAACTGTCCCACATCGGATATAATTTCTTGCCGCCTACATCATCTAGTAATATATATTCTATACAGGTGTCTATTCCCCCGATTCCCGGTGTCGCGGGCGGTCTGTGGCCCGCCGTCGCCGCGTTCGGCCGCCGCCGTAGCTGTTTTTATCGTTGTGCCGTGATTCCACGGATGTAATGGACGTGTCTCCGCTACACGGCATCGCTCCGTTCAGCACGGGACAGCGTGCGATGCGAATTCTGCTGGTCGACGATGACGAAGCGATGGTGAACCTGTCCGCGACCTTCCTCGAACGCGAACTCGACGATGCCGAGACGGAGACGTACACCGAGCCGGGGCCGGCGCTCGACGAACTCACAGACGGAGAGTACGACTGCGTCGTGAGCGACTACGACATGCCGGGGATGGACGGGCTCGAACTGCTGACGGCGGCGCGCGAGCGGTCCATCGAGATTCCCTTCGTCCTCTTTACCGGCAAGGGGAGCGAGGAGATTGCGAGCCGCGCCATCTCCGCCGGCGTCGACGAGTACCTCCAGAAAGGCGGTCCCGAGGAGTACCCGGTGTTGGCGAACAAGGTCTCGAACCTCGTCGAGAAGTACTGGGCCGAGACGCACATGCGACGTGGCTTTCTCGCCATCGAATCTGCCGAGGAGGGAATCGGCATCATCGACGACGACGGCGTCTACCAGTACCTCAACGAGGCGTACGCCGCGCTCTACAACCGCGACCGGTCCGAACTCATCGGCGAGCACTGGGACATCCTCTACCCGGCCGACGAGGCGCGACGCTTCCACGACGAAATCCTCCCGCAGCTCGAATCGGAGGGGTCGTGGCGGGGGCTTTCGACCGGTATCACCAAAGACGGCGAAGCCGTCCCCGAGCGCCTCGTGCTGACGCAGATGGACGACGGGGGCCACGTCTGCATCGTCCAAGAGCTCACCGAGGTCGACGCGCTGCGGGCGGAAGCCGAGCTGAAAGGCCGGGTGCTCGACGCCGTCGAAGTCGCCATCGTCGTCATCGACCCCTCGCGGCCCGACAACCCCATCGTCTATCTCAACGCGGCGTTCGAGACGCTCACGGGCTACGACGCCGAGTCGGTGACGGGGCGCAACTACCGGTTCCTCTGTGGTCCCGAGACGGACCCGGAGACGGTCGCCGAGGTTCGGCGGGCCGTCGACGCCGGCGAGTCGATTTCGACCGAGATTCGCAACTACGACGCCCACGGCGACCCCTTCGTGAGCCGCCTCGATATCCGTCCCGTCCGGGACGACAACGGTGCGCTCGACTGTTCGATCTGCTTTCATCGCCCGGCCGACGGCGACGGCGACGGCGACGCCGACGACGCGGGGTCGTCCTGACGCGGCGGCCGACGGCTGTCGGCACCCAGATACTGGAAACGGTGGGGTGTCCGTCCCCGGTGTGAGTAAGAACTATGTTCGCGGCGGGTATCAGCGGCGACCGTGTCGGCCCACGTTCGACTCTATCAGGTCCTCGCCCTCTCCGCGTTCGGCTTCGCGACGTACCGGTGGTTCGATGACTCGCCGCTCGTCGCGGCCGGCTGGACCGCCGTCGGGCTGTGGTATCTGTACGTGCTCCGATTCGGACCAGACCGCATCGACGAGTATGCCGTGGATACGTAACAAAAAGACGGACCGGCTGCGTCCGGTCTGTTATTCGTCCGAAGCGCGCTTGAAGAACGCCAGCGCCGCGCCGAACAGCGTCAGGTTCTGGAGGAACGACGTGAGCTCCTCGTCGCGGGCGTCGTCGTCGACGGCCCAGAAGTCGTGCATCGTCGGCGTGACGCCGGCGAAGAACGCCGCGATGCTCGCGGAGGCGAGCCGGGGAAGCTTCCAGAACCCGACGCCGAGACTCCCGCCGAGAAGCAGGCCGGTCGCCGCGGGAACGAGTCGGTCCGCCTCGGGGACGCCTTTCGCCTCCGCGTAGGCGATGCGGCCGTCGAGGTCGGTCAGGTTGCGAATCGCCAGAATCGCGAGGCCGCTCGCGAAGAGGGCGCGGGCGAGCCGAGATGGCGTGCTGCGTTCGGATTCGTCGGTGTCTGTCATCACCGTTTGAAAGCGGATTGCTAATTATAAGCGCTCTGGTTACAGACCGCCCGGTATGCTTTTCATCGTTCGGCGCTCAGTCCGCCGACTTCGGCCGCTCTCGCGTCGCGGACACCGCGGGCGCGCACGGCTGCGTCGGCTTCGCCCGGCACCACCATTATGTTCTCTTGGCGTTATCTACCATCGCGTATGGACTCATCTCGTGACGTGCCGCGTTCACTCTCGAAACCGGCGTCTATCGCCGTTCTCTACGTCGGCGGCGGTTGCGATTTCGCGGCGCGCTTGGAACGCGAGCGCGAGCGCTTTACGGTCCATACCGAGTCGGACCCGCGGGCCGCACTCGATCGGATTCGGGGCGGTGACGCGGCGTTCGACTGCGTCGTCTGCGACTACGACCTGCCCGCCCTCGGCGGCCTCGACGTGCTGGACCGCGTCCGCGCCGAGTTCCCCGAACTGCCGTTTATCCTCGTTACCGAACAGAGCGACGACGAGGTCGCGAACGAGGCGATTTCGGCGGGCGCGACCGACCACTTTCGCAAGCGCGACGATGCGGCCCGACACCAACTCCTCGCCGCCCGCATCGCGAACGCCGCCGAGCGCGCCCGAACCTCGCGAGCGCTCGAATGGGGGCTCACGGCCGTCGAGACCGCGCGCGACGCCGTCTGCATCCTCGACGAAGACGGGACGGTCGAGTACGCGAACGCGGCCTCTGCGACGCTGTTGGGCTCCGACCGCGAGGGCCTCGTCGGTCGCAGGTGGGAGTCGTTCGTCCCCGACGACGAACTGCAACCGACCTGCGACGCGATACTGTCCGAAGCCCGCGAGGGGCGCTGGTCGGGCCGGTCGTCGCTCGTCCGCGGGGACGGCGACCGCATCGAGGTGGAGCACACGCTCACGTCCACGAGCGACGGGGCACTCGTCTGGACGGCGTCGCGCAGCGACACGCTCGAAGAGCGCCTGTCGCGTCGGGTGCGGGCGATGGACGAAGCGCCAATCGGCATCGTGCTCACCGACCCCAACCAAACCGACAACCCCCTCGTCTACGTCAACGACGAGTTCACCAGCCTCACCGGGTACAGCCGCGACGAGGTCCTCGGGCGGAACTGTCGGTTCTTGCAGGGCGAAGCGACCGACGAGGACGCCGTCGCTGAACTGCGGGCGGCGGTCGACGAGCGCGAGGCCGTGACGACCGAGCTACTGAACTACCGCAAGGACGGCACCGAGTTCTGGAACCGCGTGCGCATCGCGCCCCTGTTCGACGACGACGGCGTAATCGACTTCTTCGTCGGCTTTCAGGACGACATCACGCCGCGGAAGACGTACGAGGAGCTCCTGCGGTCGAACACCGCGCGGCTCGAAGCCCTGTTCGAACACTCACCAGACCTCGTCGTCGTCCACACCGACGACGGCAGCATCCGAGACGTGAACCAACGGATGTGCGAGGAGTTGGGGTACAGCGAGGCGGAGCTCGTCGGCAAGACCGTCTGGGAGCTCGACCCCACGTCCGACCCGGAGCGGTCGCGGTCGTTCTGGGCTGGCCTGCCGCCGAACGAACCCACCCGGTTCGAAGGTGCGCTCGAACGCCGCGACGGCACGACGTTCCCGACCGAAGTGCATCTCATCGAACTCAACGTCGACGGCGAGGACCTGTTCGTCGCGATGATTCGAGACATCAGCGAGCAGAAGCAACGGGAGGCCGAACTCATCGAGCAAAACGAGCGACTCGACCGCTTTGCGAGCGTCGTGAGCCACGACCTCCGCAACCCGCTGCAAGTCGCGATGGGTCGGCTCGAACTGCTCGCAGACGACTGCGACAGCGACCACATCGACGATATCGACCGGGCGCTGGACCGCATGGATGACCTCATCAGCGACCTGCTCGTCCTCGCCCACGACGGAAACGACGCCATGGATATCCAATCGGTCGCGCTGTCCGACCTCGCGCGGACGTGTTGGCAGAACGTGATGACCGGCGACGCCACGCTCACCGTCGAGACCGAACTGGTCCTCGACGCCAACCCCGAGCAACTCCAACAACTCCTCGAAAATCTGTTTCGGAACGCGGTCGAGCACGGCTCGACGGGCAGCCGGACTGCGTCTGGTGACGCCGTGGAACACGGTTCCACAGGCAGTCGGATGCCATCCGACGACGCCGCCGAACGCGGCTCCGGCGACGGCGGCGTGGCCGTCACCGTCGGTGAGACCGACCGCGGGTTCTACGTCGAAGACGACGGTGTGGGCATCGACCCGGCGGACCGCGACACCGTGTTCGAGGCCGGCTACACCACGTCGGCGCAGGGGACCGGCTTCGGCCTGAACATCGTCTCGCAGGTCGCGGCCGCACACGACTGGGAGGTGCGGGTCACGGAGGGCACCGAGGGCGGTGCGCGGTTCGAGTTCCGCGTCGAGTGAGCGACTGACTTAGGCGTCGTCGTCCCCGAGGTCGAACTGCTCGTTCTCGGAGACCGCGTTGAGGACAACGCTCGTGTTCGACTCGCGAATCGGTGCCTCGCTCAACAGCGCCTTGATTTGGCGGTTCATGTCGTCGGTGTTCTTGAACTTCCCGACCGCGAGCACGTCGTAGTCGCCGGTGACCTCGTACACCGAGACCATCTGCGGTTCGTCTGCGAGCAGTTCGGTGACTTCCGCGAGGGCGCTGCCCTCGACTTTGAGGTGCATGACCGCGGTCACGTCGTAGCCGAGCGCGTCGTAGTCGACGCGGGGGGTGTAGCCTTCGATGATGCCCTCGTCTTCGAGGTCTCGCAGGTGGTTCGAGACGGTCGTCACCGATACGTCGAGCTCTTCGGCGAGGCTCCGAAGGCTGCGTCGCCCGTCTTCGAGGAGTGCGTTGATGAGGTCGGAATCGAGGTTCTCGTAGGTCATCTCCGGAACTTTTGCGTGTGATTGTCATTAATCTCCCGGTCTAAATTGACGATTCGGTGAATCAACGCCCAGTGGCGTCCGGAAACTAGGTCGAACGTGACGGTCGAATTGCGTTTGTCGTGCGCCCGCCTCGTCGCACCCGGCCGTTTTCCAGCGGACGTGCGATAAACGAATATCTCACACTTTCCTCTCACCCGTTCACAATACGAAAATAGCGAATAATTATTTATGTTACTCAGGACTGAGTGAGTCTGAGGAAACACAATGGCAGCAAGGGACACTGGAAACGGAGATGCGGCAGACGAGACGACTCGGGAGACACGACGCGGCATCGAGCGGCGCGACGTTCTCAAATCGGGAATCAGCCTCGCGGCGATAGCTGGGGTCGCGGGCTGTCTCGGGGGCGGGTCGGACGACGAGACCACCACGACGACCGCCGCGGACGACGGCGGCGGCGACTCGGAGACCACCGGCGAGACGACCGAAAGCGGCGGGTCGGAGGGTGAGACGACGAACGTCGCAATCGTCTCCAGTCCGGCCGGCTTCGGCGACCAAGCGTTCAACGACCTCGCGCTGCAAGGGCTTCAGACGGCGGCCGAGGAGTACGACATCGATATTCAGCAGGTCGAGGAGACGAACCAGTCGAACTACCAGACGGTTCAGTCTCGACTCGCCGAGAGTACGAACCCCGACTACGACCTCGTCGTACTGGTCAGCTACAACCACACGCAGGCGCTCCAGACGAACGCCGAGGCGTACCCGGACCAGAACTGGATGTTGATTAACGACTCCATCGACCAGCCGAACGTCGCGGGGTACACGTGGGCGAACCACCAGATGTCGTTCCAGGCGGGCGTGCTGGCGGGGACGATGACGACTCGCGAACTCTCCTACGAGGGGAACTCGCTCGACCCGGACTCGTCGACCGTCGGGTTCGTCGGCGGCGTCGACGGCTCGCTCATCAACGCCTTCGAGCGCTCCTACCGGGCGGGCGTCGAGTGGGTCGACGAGAACCTCGACGTCACCGTCGGCTACATCGGGAACTACACGGACACGCAGACCGCCAACAACATCGCCACCTCGCAGTACGACGCCGGGGCGGACATCGTCTACCACGCCGCGGCGGCGGCGGGACAGGGCGTCTTCCAGGCGGCGCAGGACGCAAATCGCTTCGCCATCGGCGTCGACGCGGACCAGTCCGTCACGCTCCCCGAGTACCAAGACGTCATCATGGGCTCTGCGGTGAAGTACATCAACGAGGGGACCTACGAGGTCGCGGAGGCCACCGTGCAGGACAACTGGTCGGCGGTGCAGGGCTCGAACATCCTCGGTCTCGAAGAGGAGGCCGTCCGCGTCGTCTTAGGGCAGGCGGTCGGCGGCGAGCTTCCGGACGTGGTCACGGAGAACCTCGAAGCGGCGAGAGAGGCCATCATCAACGGCGACGTCACCGTGCCGTGTAGCGCCAGCGGCTGCTAGCGACGCAGCCATGGCACCACCTCGCAGGCTTTTTCCAGATAGCGTAGACACCAACCCATGACAGACACGACCGCACCAGCAGTTCAGCTCACGGACATCACGAAACGCTTCGGCGACGTCGTCGCCAACGACAGCGTCGACCTCACCCTCGACCGCGGGTCGATTCACGCCGTCATCGGTGAGAACGGCGCGGGCAAGACGACGCTGATGAACGTCCTGTACGGCCTGTACGACCCGAACGAGGGGACCATCGCCATCGACGGCGAACCCCGTTCGTTCGACTCGCCCAGAGACGCCATCGCGGCGGGCATCGGGATGATTCACCAGCACTTCCAGCTCGTCGACAACATGACCGTCCTCCAGAACATCGTGCTCGGTCACGAGCCCTCGACGCGGGGCCTCGTCGACGAGCAGGCGGCCCGTCGTCGCATCACCGACATCTGCGACACCTACGGCTTCTCCGTCGACGAGCATCTCGACACGCCAATCGAAGAGCTCGGACTCGGCATCCAACAGCACGTCGAAATCGTCAAGAGCCTCTATCGAGGTGCCGACACGCTCATCCTCGACGAGCCGACGGCCGTGTTGACGCCCCAAGAAGTCGAGGGGCTGTTCGACGTGATGGAGGCGCTCACCGCCGACGGGCGGTCGCTCATCTTCATCACCCACAAGCTGGACGAGGCGATGCACGCCGCCGACGACATCACCGTCCTCAGAGACGGGAGCGCCGTCGGGACGGTCGACGCGGCGGCGACCTCGCAGAACGAACTCGCCCGCATGATGGTCGGCCGCGAGGTGCTGTTCGACGTCGACTCGCGGGGCGGAACCCCCGGCGAGGTCGCGCTCACCGTCGACGGCGTGACCGTGCGCGACGAGCGCGGGCTCGAACAGGTCCGCGACGTGAGCCTCTCGGTTCGCGAAGGGGAGATTCTCGGCATCGCCGGCGTCGAGGGCAACGGCCAACAGGAGCTCATCGAGGCCATCACCGGGATGCGAACCCCCGAGCGGGGCACGGTCTCACTCCAAGGGCGCGACATCACCGAGCTGTCCCGTCGCCGCCGCATCGAAGACGGCATCTCGTACGTCCCCGGCGACCGGCTCGAAGAAGGCCTCGTCCAGGACTACTCGCTCGTCAGGAACGCGCTTTTGAGCAATCAGACGATGGACGCCTTTTCGGACGGGCTCTTCCTCGACTGGGGGCGAATCGGTGACCACGCCGACGAGATAATCGACGCGTACGACGTGCGCCCGCGGAACCCCGAGGCGACCGCGAAATCGCTCTCCGGCGGCAACCAACAGAAGTTCATCGTCGGCCGCGAACTCGAACGCGACCCGTCGGTGCTCGTCGCGGCCCATCCGACCCGCGGCGTCGACATCGGCTCTATCGAGTTCATCCACCAGCGGTTCCAGGACATGCGGGCGGAGGGCGTCGCCATCCTCCTCGTCTCGTCGAAGCTCGACGAGGTTCAGAAGCTCTCTGACCGCACGGCAGTCATGTACGAGGGGTCGGTCGTCGACACCGTCGACCCCGACGACGTGACCGAAGAGGAACTCGGCCTGCTGATGGCCGGCCGGGCTCGGGACGGCACCGAACGCGCGGCTCGCGGCACGGAGGGTGACGCGTGAGCGACGCTGCGACCGGCGTCCGGTCTCTCGCGGACCGCATCGCCGCCCGGATGCTCGACGCCTCGGTGCTCGAACGCGTCGTCATCGCGCTCGTCGCGACCGCGCTCGCGTTGCTCATCGGCGCGGTCATCGTCGCCGCCTCGGGGTACGACGCCGTCGAGTTCGTCTCGTCGCTCGTCTACGGCGCGGTCGGGAACGTCTCGAACCTCGCGTTCATGCTCCGGCAGTCGTCGATGCTGATTCTGACGGGCGTCGCGGTCGCGGTCGCGTTCCGCGCGGGCGTGTTCAACATCGGCGTGCAGGGCCAGTTCGTCGTCGGCGGCTTCGCGGCCACCCTCGGCATCCTGTTCGCCGCGCCGCTGCTCCCGAATTCGCCGGTCTCCGCGATTCCGCTGTTGGCGCTGGCCACGCTGTTGGCGCTGGCGGCCGGCGGCGCGTACGGGGCGCTCCCGGGCGTGATGAAGGCGTACGCCGGTGCGAACGAGGTCATCACGACCATCATGCTGAACTTCATCGCCTCGGGGGTCGTCTACTTCCTGCTCGACGCGTATCTCCGCCCGGAAGGGGCGGCCGCGCCGAACACCGAACAGTTCCCCGACTACGTCGGACTGCCCGGACTCGTCTTCGAGAGCCCGTCGTTTTCGATTCTCGGACTCGGCGTGGCGCTCCTGACGGTCGTCGTCGTCTATCTGGTGATGGACCGGACCGGTTTCGGCTACGACCTCGTCACGAGCGGCTACCAAGAGCCGGCGGCCAAATACTCCGGCGTCGATCCCAAGCGGATGATCGTCCGGACGATGACCATCTCCGGGATGATCGCCGGTCTCGCCGGCGCACTGTTTGCGATTATGATTCTCGGCTATTACAGCGACCCCAACACGTTCCCCACGTTCGGCTTCGACGCCATCGCCGTGAGCCTCCTCGCGGCGAACAACCCGCTCGGCGTGATTCCCGCCGGCCTGCTGTTCGGCGGCCTCGACGCCGGTGGCCAGTACATCGGCTTCACGCTCGACGTGCCGAGCGAACTCGTCGACGGCGTCATCGGCCTCATCGTCCTGTTCGTCGCCGCACCGGAGCTGTTCCGCGCGGCGGGGCAGTACACCTCGCTCGGAGGTGACCGCGAATGAGCACCGCTCGCGCGCTTCTCGACGACCGCCGGACGCTATTGGGCGTCCTCGGCGCGCTCGTCGCCGTCATCGCGCTCCTGCTTTTCGTCGACCTCCCGGGGTCTGACCTCGTGACGGTCGGCGCGCTCGAACGCGCCTTACAGGCGGCGACGCCCATCGCGCTCGCGGCCATCGGCGGCCTGTACGCCGAGAAAAGCGGCGTCTTCAACATCGGGCTGGAGGGGTTCATGATATTCGGCGCGCTCGTCGGTGCCGCGGTCGCCTGGCTCCTCGCCGGCGGCGAGGGCATCACACAGGTACACCTCTGGGTGGCCTTCGTCGCGGTCGCGGTCGTCTCCGGCGTGCTGGCGACGCTGTTTGCCGTCCTGTTGATTCGGTACGAGGCCAACCAAATCGTCGCCGGCCTCGCCGTCTGGTTCATCGGCCTCGGCTTCGGACCGTTCGCCGCCACCGTGCTGTGGGGCGGCGTCTCCAGCCCCTCGCTGCCGAACGTCGACGCGGTGTCCGTCCCCGTCCTCGCAGAGATTCCGGTCCTCGGACGGCTGTTCTTCGACGCCTCGCCGCTGGTCTTGCTGACCATCGTGGTCGCCGTCGCGGCCTGGGTCGTCCTGTTCCGCACGCGCTACGGCTACTGGGTCCAGGCGGCCGGCGAGAACCCGGAGGCGCTCGACACCGCCGGCATCGACGTCAACCGCGTCCGCTACGCGACCGTCATCTTCTCCGGCGTCATGGCCGGCTTGGGCGGCGCGGTCCTGTCAATCGGCATCGGCAGCGGGTTCACCGGCACCGGCGTGACGATGGTCGACGGCCGCGGCTGGATTGCCATCGTCGCGTATCTCTTCGGCAACTACAACCCCCTCGGGACGTACGGCGCGTCGCTCCTGTTCGGGGCGATGGACATGCTCCAGATTCAACTGCAAACCATCGGCATCTCGCTGCCGGGGAGCATCACCGGACTGTTCCCCTACGTCGCCGTGCTCGTGGTCCTCGTCGGCGTCGGCTACACGCGCGTGCCGTCGGCGGTCGGCGAGTCCTACGACACCGAAGAATGACATCCTCCCCGGCGCGAACGCCGGGGTTTCCTCTCGCTGGGGGTATCGCTTACCGACCCACGGAGGCAACTTGCGGGTTCGTGCGCTCCTCGTTGGAACAAGAGCGTGGTGACTCTGACCAGTCGTGGTCGTTCCACTTGAGGCGCACGGGCCGTGCCATCGGCCGTGCTACGTCGGCCTGCCGTTGACGAGACACAGCGTGTCTCGTTCGCCAATCAGAACGTTCTGAGTTCTGATGACGTCTCAGGAACGTTTCGGACGCTGTGAGGTCTGCGTGGCCCTCGAAACCGCACGGGCACGTCAGCGTGTCGCGGTGGCGTGTCGTCCGATCTGTTGAACCGCAGTTCGGACACTCTTGAGAGGTCCATGCTTCCGAACGAACCTCCACCAAGATACCATACTCCTCGGCGGTACAGGCGAGTCGGTCGATGAACTGCTGGAACGCCCAAAAGTTGTGCGTCTTCGCGTTCGCTTCGACCGACCAATGCGTGTCGAGTACGTCTGTGAGTGCCCCGACGTACACCGTGGAGACGCCTTCGTCGTGCAACCGTTCTATGAGGTCACGTGCGAGTGCGTCTTGGGCGTGGTCGCGTCGGCGCGTCCGACGGCGGTACAACGAGCGTATCCGATGACTGCTGTACCTGCCGTCGTCCAAGAGCGATTGGAGACGAGCGATTTCTCGCGTCGTCTCGCGGAACCGCTCGAACAGGTCGCACCCCGCGTACAGCAGTTGCGTGCCGGTCGTGGTCGTGCAGGCGACGAGGTTGTTCGCACCAATATCCAGAGCGGCGGTTTCGTCCGCCAGTGGGTGTGCCAGCCGAGAATTGTCTACGGTGACTGGCTGAAAGGCCCTGAACGTCTGTGCAGTCTCGTCCCAGAACAACTCCAACCGGCCTTGCTTGTCGTACTCTTTCCAGTTGGGTTCGCCCCGAACTTCGAGCCGAAGCCTCTCGCGGTATCCAAGACCGTACTCCTCTTTCAGGTCTTGGCCGACGAGGATTTCGAGCCGGGAGTATTCGCCCCACTCGACAGAGTACGACGTGTTCCGAATGTACGTTCGGAGTTCGCGGCCGTCCTCGGCGTTGCCCCAGTATCCGGGCTTGCCGTTTGCTTCGCCCTTCTTTTGGAGCGCGAAGAACGACCGCCACGCTTCGCGGTTCTTCCGTTCGATTTGCTGAACGGTCGAAGCCCCGAGCGTGCCGCCGTAGCGCCCGCGATACTCGCTGATGTCCCATACGTCCGCGTCGGAGTCGGCGTAGTGTTCGCGGCGCTCGTAGTTGATCTCGTTCCAGAGAGCGGTAGAAGCGTCCAATAGGCGTCGAAGCAACACCTCGTCCGCGTCGGACAGAGGAACCACCTCGAAGGTGTTGGTCCGCTTCATCAACTTCTGGTTCGTGCGCCACATTGATAAACCAATGGTTAATCAATGGTGACATGGCAACGACGGTCCAAATCGAGATAGAGGATGACGAACAGTACGAGCGGTTACGGGCGATTAAGCGGCACAACGGGCTGACGTGGAAGGGGATGTTGCTCCACGCGGCGGAGAACTTGGATACCCCGGACTGAGCATTGTCGGCGGTTGTGTCCCTGTTGTCGGATTCACGCCCGCCGTGAACGGCGGGACCCTCTCCTTGATTCAGGTAGGGTAGCCTCCCTCGCGGGACCGCGTTCGAACCGACGCCGCCGGCCGCGTCGCTCGTAGTCCTGTCGCCAACGAACAGTTCAATTATCGTTCGCCTCGAAAGGCGGGGTAGTGACCATTGATGAACCAACCGTCCGCGAACGGCTGAAAACGTTCGGCTTCTCCGACAAAGAGGCCGACACCTACATCGCGCTCTTGGGACAGGGCGAGGCCAAGGCGAGCGAACTCGCCCAGCGGGCCGGCGTGTCCAAGCGCTACGTCTACAACGTTCTCGGAAGCTTCGAGGACCGCGGTCTCGTCGAGGTCAACGACCACGAGACGCCGACGACGATTCGCGCCGTCGACCCCGCGGTCGTCATCAGACGGCTCTCCGACCAGCTGTCCTCGCTCGAAACGCAGCTCGAATCCATCCACAACCCCGACCCCGGCGAGGACCGACGCTACGAGGTCATCAAGTCAAAATCCACCGTGAAAAAGCGCATCGCGTCGCTGGTTCGACAGGCCGAAAACGAGGTTAACGTGTCGGTGCCGGCGTCGCTGCTGCCGGACCTCGTACCCGAGTTGGAGGCCGCCGTCGACCGGGGGGTGCTCACGCTCGTCCTCGCCAACGGCCACGGCGACGAGGCCGTCTCGGAGTCGACGCTGAAGGGACTCGGCAGCGTCGTCCGCTACTGGGCCGACGGCGGCCCGATGCTCGTTTGCGTCGACCGGCGACACGGGCTGTTCTCCCCGCCGGAGTTCGTCATGGGGCGGGGGTCGGACCACCAGGCGATCAGCTTCACCGAAGACCGCCTCTCCCCCGCGCTCGTGGGGTCGTTTCTCGGTAACTACTGGCCGCTCGCCGAGGAGATTTATCTCCACGAACCGGACGAGCTTCCGGCGACGTACGACCGCTTCCGACACGCGATTTTCGCGGCGACCCGCTATCTGAAACGCGGCTACACGCTCGTCGCGGAAATCGAACTCAGACCGGCGGACTCGAACGAGGCGTTCGAAACCCGGTTCGGGACGATTACCGACGTCACCCAGGGGCTCGTGAAACCGACGACGAACTCGATTCCCATCGAGAACGCGTTCCTCATCGACGACGGCACCGAACAGTTGAGCGTCGGCGGCCCCGGCGCGATTGTCGAGCCCTACGAGGCCAGACGCGTGACGCTCGACGTCGTCGAATCGTCCGGCCAGTCGGTCCCGGAACTCATCGCCCGCTCTGACGCCCTCAACCGATGACGGTCGCCGTCCGCCGCTTGCCCCTCAGTACGTCGAATTTACAAGCGCTCTCCCCGAACTCCGCGCATGGTCTGTGACCCGTTTCTGAGCGTCGAGATGAAGACGACGCTCGCGTTCATGTTCCTCGGGCTCACGTCGTGGTACTTGGCGCAGCGATATCTGAACAACGGGTTCGTCGAACTCGTCGCGCTGTTCGGTGTGGGGGTCGTGCTTCCCACGCTGATCAACGAACTGCGTCAGCGGTCGCGGACAGAGTGAGTCGCGTCTGAAAACATTCGTATCATGATAAAAGACGCCTCAAATACGGACACGAACTCCGATTCGTGAGCGTCACGCAATTTGCAGAAATCCGATATATATCTAGATGGGTGTCGAAAACGAACGCGTTGAATTTCAACCAAACACCTAACGTATCGGTTCGAGTTGCAGAAAAAGTCAGATATGGCATGCAGATTTGTCTATATAGATTCTATTCACTGTCGATAACGAATCGAACATGAATTCGAACAACCCGACTCACCGCTCTCGGCGTTTCGCCGCCGAGAAACTGTCTGTTCCCGGTGAGTTAAACGGTGGTTCTCTGCGTGCGTTGCGGTCTATCCCCACTCCAGGTTCAACGTGGCCGCCCGGTTTGCGAACTCCTCGTCGTCGATTTCGCCGCGCGCGTACTGCGTCCGGAGGTCCCGCATGGCGCTGTCGGCTTCCTTCGGTGGCGTCGTCTCGGTACTCGCCGCCCGGACGCGACTGACGTACGCGAGACTCACACCTGCGAGTGCGAGAAGCAGGAGGACTCCGGCCGCGAGCCACCACAGCCCCATGCCGCCGGTGGCTGTCGCGCCCCCCGCGGCGACCCCGTGGCCGCCGTGGGGACCCATCGGTCCGTGTCCACCCCACTGGAGTACGACGGTCGCCATTTCGCTCATCTTTCTCACCTCTATGTAGTAGTTCACTCACGGACCGTATCAACTCACGCCGTGATTATCGCTCGCTGGGAACGCCTCTGTCCGGCCGTCCGAATCGCTGTCGAACAGGCTTCCCCCGTCGCGTCCTCTCGTTTCGTGCGCTGTGAATCAGCCGTCGACGACGTTCTCGAGGACGACCGCTCCGGCGAGGTACACCGGAAGCAGATACAGAATCGCCATCACGGGGAGCACGATGAACATCGGCGTGTGGCCGTCGCCCGTCTCGTACACCTGTGCGGCCAACAGAACGACTATCAATCCGAGGAACAGGTCCGTCCGGTCCATGTGCACCCGTGGGCGAGCAGTCTGTTAGTTGTGGTGTGTCCGGGACCGCCGTGTTCCGACTCACGAGAGACGCGTCGCCATTCGCGGTTCGTCGGGGGGCGAATTGAACGCCGAGTGACAACCTCGACGGCCGGCCCGCATTCGGTCGCGGGTTACCCGTAGGGAAGCCACGCGACCCGTGGGAATACCTCCTGAGAGTCCGATTTATGCGAGCCACGCGTCAAACCGCAAGTCCATACGTCGTTCGAGTGATGAGCGAGTCGCTATCGAGACGTTCGAATCTGCAGATATACACCGCCGAACAGGCAGATAGTCGATACAAGCAACAGACCGCCGCTCAGCACGTCTCGAAGGCCGCCAGACACGCCCGGGTCCGTCACCAGTCCGAAGGCACCTTCGAACACGACCGACTGACTGACCAGCGCCAACCCCCCAATCGAAATCAATAGGTGTGGCACGCGTGCGCTCGCGTCTGAACTCATGTTTCGAGGGTCATCGGCGTCGCTCATGAACGCTGTGTCTTCTTTCGTCGTTTGGTGAATGCCTCCATCGCGCAGTGTTACGACGAGGCTATCTACCACCCCGGCGTTCGACTACGGTTGCAAGTCCCCGTTGATGATGTCAGCCACGCGCTGTCGGTCGAACAGTCGCTCGGCTTCCGGAACGTCGGGATACGGGCCGCCTTCGTAGGTCGGCCACGCGCCGAACTGCTCGGGATACAGCTGCTTGGCGATCATCTCCAACTGGAACAGGTTCATGAGCGGGCCGCCGTAGCGAACTCCAATCGGGAAGACGCGGTCGTTTGCGACCGCCGAGAGGCCCTGCGCAGTCGGCTCGTCGTACAGTTCCTCTTTGGTCGTCGTCCAGTCCGGGCCGAGGCCACCGTCGACGAGGATGACGTCCGGGTCGGCTTCGACGAGCGCTTCCATGTCGATTTGTGTCCCGCTCGGCACGTCGGCGAGTGCGTCTTCGGCGTCGAACACGCGCGTGTGGGCCCGGACCGTCCCGGGGCCGTTGAGTGGGTACACCCAGATACCGCCTCGCCACAGGAACCGCGCCGTCGACGGCCGCGCCTCCGTCTCTTCGAGGCCGGCCGTAATCGTCGATACGAGGTCGCTGTGGATTTCCGCCAGCGCCTCGTACCGCGCCCGTGCTTGGAACACCGCCGCTACCCGCTCGAAAATCTCCCAGAGCGTGTGGTACCGGTACTGGTCAGCCCACCTCGCCGGCGGCTCGCTGTGGTTTCGGCTCAGCGAGTTCCCGAACCACGGGGCGACTTCCGTCCGAATCTCCGCAACGTCGTCGGGGTCCCACGCCTCCATCGTCGCCATCAACGCCGGGTCTTCGAGATGGATATCGCTGTCGAGCTCGTAGAGCTCCTCCTTGTCGGGATTCCAGGTATCAACCAGCCCAGACCAATCGACCGAGACGCCGGGGAGTCGCTCGAATAGCAGGTCGTACAACTGCCCGAACCCCTCCGGGTTGTACATCCCGTTGAGCGACTCGCCCTGCCCGAGTGCGACCGCCATATCTGCGTGATGAAGCAGGACGGTAAACACGTTCTCCGGGGGCTCGGTGAACTCCACACGTCCGGCCGGCGAGAGGGTGGCTGCGTAACGCTCGTCGTCCGTTGGTGTCGCCGTCGTGTTCGCTTCGGTTGTCGGCGGGTCGGACGCCGACTGTCCGCCACAGCCGGCGAGTGCGGCCGTCGCCGCCGCAGCCCCGTACTTCACGTAATCCCGTCGCGTGAGTCGTTTGTACTTGTTCACCATGGTTTTAGGCTAGCCTAAATTAAGATAACGGCTTCGGTTTTAGGCAAGCCAAAATATCGTGTGCTGTCGAAGTGTTTACTCTGGTTGGCCGGTGTTTCAGCATTCTGTGTGGGTTTGGTAGCGCTACGCTGTGGCACCGATATGGCTGTTATACCTCACGCCGGGCGACCGTTGGTTCCCTCAGTCGTCCTCCTCGAACGCATCCCACGTCGCGTTCACACTCCGCTTCGGCGTGAACGACGCTGTGCAGCGACAGTCGCCTGCGGGGAGATGGTTGCCCAGTAGAGACTGAATCCCAAGCGGGGAGCTACTCCGTTCGCCCGCCGATCTCTTCTATCGCCTTCGGCCGTAGAACCATTACGAGGCCCAGCATTGCGACAACAACCGCGCTGCCGATGTCTTCGCCAGTGAACACGGTGAGCTCTAAGCCGGCCATCAGTAGTGCGACGAAACAGAGGAGCGCACCGAACCATCTCGTCGACAACGAAATCCACGGTGAGACGATGAACGCAGTAGCGAGCACCCCCAACGCAGCAAACGCCGCGATAGTCCCGCGGTCAGCGAACGCGCTCGGCGCAACGAGCAGTGTGAGACCAGCGACGAGTCCGCCAACAAACACCAACAGCACCCCACCGGCTTGCTCATCGAGCCGATGTGAGACGAACCGATAGCCGAACAACAGCGCCAGTATGGCCACCCCGCCGAACGCCCGAACCACGCCGGCTGAAGTCGTTGCGTCGACGAGGTTCCGAAGCAGTAGTCCGACGAGAATGAGCGCAATCGCAATTGCTCCGGCGGTCTCTGCCAAATCGAAGTCCCAGCGTGTCCGTCCCACAGTCGAACGAGCGAGAGTGGATACTTAGTACCGGGAGTGTCGGCCCGCTGGCGTAGCTATGCGGATCTCACCGTAGTACGGACCGGGCCGTACAGTTCACGGTGTACGCGCAGTACGTCTATCCACGTGCAATCGGTTCGGCTCTCCTCGTGAAACCGTATCGCTCAAAGCCAGTGGTGCGGGCCGCGCGGTGACGCAACCGACCCAGCGCCGACGGACACGAGACGAACCCACGCAGATTGCACCACCGCGGGCGATACGTTCTTGTCACTCGGTGAGAGCTTCGATGTATGGACGGCAAACGAGTCCTCGTTACTGGCGGTGCCGGATTCATCGGCTCGAATCTCGCGAACCATCTCGCTGAAGACAACGACGTGATTGCGATTGACGACCTCTACCTCGGGACGCCCGACAACCTCGACGACGCCGTGGAGTTCCACGATATGAGCGTGCTCGACAACGACCTCCCGACCGAGGGCATCGACGTGGTGTTCCACCTCGCGGCGCTGTCGTCGTACAAGATGCACGAAGAGAACCCGACGAAGGGTGCTCGCGTCAACATCGAAGGCTTCGTGAATACGGTCGAACAGGCCCGCAAGGACGGCTGCGACACCGTGGTGTACGCGACCACGTCGTCGATTTACGGCTCGCGGACCGAGCCCTCGCCGGAAGACATGCCCGTCGAATCGCGGACGGGCTACGAAGCGTCGAAGCTGGGCCGCGAACGCTACGCGGAGTACTTCCACCACCACTACGACATGCAGCTGGCCGGGATGCGGTTCTTCTCTGTGTACCAGGGCTTCGGCGGCGCGGAGGAACACAAAGGCGAGTTCGCCAACACGGTCGCGCAGTTCACCGACAAAATCGCGAACGGCGAGTCGCCCGAACTGTTCGGCGACGGGTCGCAAACGCGTGACTTTACGCACGTGGACGATATCGTTCGCGGCATCGAACTCGCGGCTGACGAGCGACTCCAGGGCATCTACAACCTCGGGACCGCCGAGAGCTACTCGTTCAACGAGATGGTCGAGCTGATTAACGACGTACTCGGGACGGACGTCGAGCCTGAGTACGTGGAGAACCCCTTCGAGGTGTACGTCCACGACACCAAGGCTGACTACTCGAAGATACACGAGGCGACCGGGTGGGAGCCTCAGGTGTCGTTCGAGGAGGGCGTCGAGCGGGTCTGTGAGCCGTATCTCGACGGCTAACGCGCACCTCTCACGGGATGTGTTTCGACCGAGGGTTTGGTTCACTCTCCGAAGCGTGGGGTCGACAGTCGAACCCACTGAGCGGGTCATGCGTCAAATTGGGGTTGTCGCCCGACACGGCGTAGTCGACGCTTCCGGAGACTGTCCCTCCGAGAACGTGTTCGAGGATGATTGACCTACTTTTCACTTGGCATTCGTAATTTGATTGCGCCCCCTATTTCGGCACAGTTCCGACCACACGTTCCCCGGGGGGTCCAACAGAGCCATCGCAGTGTGAAGCACTTTGGCGGCGGAGTCCCTCCGTTCTCGAGTGATGGGTCGAACGGTTTCACTCTCCGGGACGTGGTTCAGCTATCTGCTGTACGCGTTCCAACTGACTACGCTCGCGTTAGTGCTCGTGTTCGTCGTGCCCACGCTCCAGTACCCGGTCAATCTCTTCTTGGGCGGACTGTTCGCCGCGGTCGTCTTCGCATCGGGAGTCGCGCTGTGGCGGCGCGCGACCGGACAGGACGAAGGAAGTCGGCTCGGAACCGCCGAAGACATCACCTACGACCCGTTCGCTGACCCCGGGCAGGCCGCCCGCGACAGGTGGGAAAAGGCCGTTCGACGGCTTCCCGGTTCGGACGACGAGGAGTGAACCCCCGAAGGTGTGAGAGCGGTCAGTGGCTCACGAACGACCTCCTCAGTCGCCCCTCCTGAGTGTCTGTACGAACCTCTGTACCAGTCCGCGAATACGGTCGCATCTCCCACCACACTGCGGTCACAACGATGTGCAAGCGGTACGGCCTCGCTCGGCGTCAAGAACGGGTTTGTTCACCGGGGCAGTCGCCCGGTAGCCCCCCTCGCGAGGCCGATCGGGTCGGTACGAAAACACACGGATCACTGAATCCGCTCGTACAGTTCGAGGAAGCCGAGCGACCACACGAGTGCGCCGGTAAGTCCGGGAAACGCCGATGCGTTCCCAAAGAAGCCGAGCCATTCCCCATACAGAACTCCCGCGTTGAGGCCGAGCAAGAACCCGTCGAGCGACGTGAGGGGTTTCGCACGGGCTCCCGCGTAGCGTTCGAGGACGACGGCGGTGAGGCCGTACGCCCCGGCCCGTTTGCTCGTCTCGGCGACCGGGCGTGTGTCAGCTATTCCGTACACGTGTATCGGGTCGTGCGGTGAAATAAGTCAGCGCCGTCTCGTGGGGGCGCTACTGCAGTCGGAAAAGCACACCCGTTTTGGAGCGAGTCAGAGTACATCCACACCAACTCCCGCAACAACGTGTCGTTCTCGGTCGTCGTCGCATCGACTCCAATTTGGTCGGCAATCGCGGTCATATTCGGGCGTCGTCGACGAACCCCGATTTCAGGTCGAACGCCCCGAAACGAGCGTTCAGACGGCGACAAACGAGGAAGTGTGAACAGTCATCGTCCCACGTCGCGACTGTGTCCGAACGCCAATTCGGTCTCGATTCCCGCTCGCGAAATCGGGCGGTACACCCCCCGTTCGAGAGGGTGTGTAGGAGAATCGACGAATCTCGACCCTGCTCGGGCGACGATACGTGGCCGTCGAGACGGCACTTGCACGGAGGATAGGAACGGGCGAATCAGCCCTGTGAGCGGTGTGGGACGCACGTCGGCTGGAATGGGGTGGGCGACGAGCACCACACAGCCTGCGTCGATGGCGACCCCGATGTGCCAGGAATCGACGCGAACCGCGTACACCCTTGCGGAGAATCGGCGTCCATGTACACCGCTGCATGTCGGGGTGTGCAGCGCGTGTGACCCGGTTTACCCTCGCCACTACGGTGTAGAACCGACCGCAATTTTCGCTAGGGGTGTAGCACGATGGTCGGGTTGTTCGCGTGGTCGCTCTCGCGGATGACTGGTCGTCAAGCATGTCCAATTTTCGGTGGTAGCGGTGTTAGATTCTCCACAGGAATTGGACGCGGGAGTCTGTCGCAGATGTGCTATCTTTTTTCAAGGCGAGAATCCCGCCCTTTAGGGCGGGCGTGAAGCCGACAACTCCTACCCGAACCACCGCCGGTTGCAGGCCGAATACCCCACGACTGCAAACCTCTATTAGAATTGGGTATATAGAAATCAGTACGGCCAAATGAAGTACAACCTCGAAACCAGGTCGCACACGGTCTACGCGCTCCAATATCACTTTGTGACCGTCACGAAGTACCGCGCAGACCTACTCACCGACGAAATCGCAGAACGGGTCGGTGAGATTGCCAGCGACATCTCCGAGGACTTCGGCGTGAACATCCAGAACGTCAACGGTGGTTCCGACCACGTTCACATTCTGTTCACGGCGAAGCCAACGACCGACCTCACCAAGTTCATCAACTCACTCAAGGGCGTTACGTCCCGCAAAATCCGCGACGAGAATCCCGAGGTTCGGCAGGCGCTCGACAAAGCGTTCTGGCAACCGGGATACTTCCTCGCCACCACCGGCCAAGTGAGCATCGACGTACTCATGAAGTACGTCGAAGAGCAGTAGCGTGTCTCCGACCGTCACGAAGACGTTGCAGGCGACGTTTGCGCCACCCACCGCGCACAAGCAGTCAAAACTCAACGACCTGCTCGAAACGTACCGTGACGGTCTACAAGAAGCGTTCGACGCCGGGGCGAGTACCATGTCGGCGGTGAGCGACATCGTGACGCCCTACGACCTGCCGTATCAGGCCAAATCCGCTCTCTGCAACTACATCCCGAAACTCCGCAAGACGTACAACGCGAAGGAGTTGGACGACAGCCACCCGATACGGCTTACGAACCAAGCCGCGAAGTTCGACCACTCCGAAGAACGCGAGTACGAGTTCACGTGGTGGGTTCCCCGACCGGGGCGCGGAACGAACTTCTGGATACCGCTCCGCATCAACCCCGAACAGGAAGACCTCTGGCACGACCTCGTATCGGAGGACGCGAAGGCGGGCGAGATACGGCTTCAACAGCACCGGAAGAACTGGGTACTGCACGTCACCGTCGAGTACCCGGTCGAAGAACCAGCGACGGACGGTGACGCCACGCACATCGGCTTAGACATCGGAGAAACCGCCCTCATCACGGGCTGTGCCCTCAAGGACGGTTCTCCGACTGACCCGTTCGTGTGTAGCGGAAGCAGAGCGAAGCATCTCCGCAAAGAGATGCACACGACCCTGAAACGACTCCAAGAGCGTGAAGCATCCGAGTGGCGGATTGAAAACCGCTTCTCGCACTACCAGAACGCGCTCACCGACATCGTGGAGAAAGCGTCTCGACAGGCCGTCGAGTACGCCAAGCAGTTCGAGAACCCGGTGTTGGTGATGGAGGACTTGACGTACATCCGTGAGCGTCTCGATTACGGGAAGTACATGAACCGTCGGCTTCACTCGTGGGCGTTCGCCCGACTCCAAGGGTGCATCAAGGACAAGGCGGCGGAAGAAGGCATCCCGGCCGAGTACGTGAATCCGGCGTACACCTCGCAGACGTGCCACTCGTGCCACCGTCTCGGTCGGCGGGACTCCCAAGCCGAGTTCCGGTGTCCGAACGACGACTGCCACGTTTCGACGTTTCAGGCCGACATCAACGCTTCCACGAATATTGCGCGACGGGTTGACCCGTGGGGAGAGAGCGTCCTGCTTGACAAGGCGGAACGCGATGACTCGCCACGGGATGGGAGCGGTTGTGACACCGCCCCGACTCACCGTGAGAAGAGCGTACCAGCGCAGATGACGCTCACGGCCTACGAAGAGTCTGAACTCTCTGCCAGCGACGACTGACTGGTATTCCCCATGCGTGGGAAGCCTCGCCGTTTAAGGCGAGGAGGATGTCACGAGGAACTCTACGTCTTCGGCGGGCGGTCGTTCAGCATCTTCACGACGGACGGCGAGCGGGTGTTCGACAGCGGGAGCGACTTCGAGGACATCACCGCAGAGCGATTCGGCGACCAGTTTAACAACGACAACAACGAGCACGACCCTGACGGCCGCAGCGACAACAAAGGCCCCGAGCCGGAAGGGCTCACAATCGGGCAGGTCGGCGACCGGTATTACGCGTTCATCGGACTCGAACGCATCGGTGGCATCATGGTCTACGACATCACCGAACCTGAGTGTGCCACGTTCGTTGAGTACGTCAACAACCGGGACTTCTCGGTCGACATCGAGTCGGACATCGAAGACGGTGACGCCCCCGCTGGCGCTGCGGGCGACCTCGGCCCCGAGGGACTGGACTTCGCGACCGCCGAGGAGATCCCGATTGACGACCCGCTCGTCTTTGTCGGCCACGAGATCAGCGGGACGACGGCGATATTCCGCGTGACGAGCGACGAGAGCGATGACGTTGTGGGATCGTGCAGCGCCGACTCGCGTGGGAACGGGCGCAACGAACACGTCAAGGAACGTAGAAACGGACACGAGAACGGAAACGCCAACGGTCGTGGAAACGGCCGGCGGGTGATGTAACGGCGGGTCGATGACAGTCTCCCCGGCTTGAACACCGGGGGGTCGTATACGCACACGAAACACCCACGTACAGACAGTCTCCGTGTTCTCACCTTAGCGCCCGCCGAACACTCGTCGTGTCTACCTCGACGACCACCTCGTTCGTCCGGAGCCACGGGGGCGTGAAGGGCGCGTCGTAGCGCAAGAGGCGAGGCTCACCCGTCGGTTCGATGCCGGCGTGCGCCAGCGTCTTCCGGAGGGTGCGTTCGTTCAGCGAGACGCGGATGCGCGGAGCCCACCACGAAAAGCGGTGGACGGCCAGCGTCCGCGGCGGGTCGACGACGAGCTTCACGTCATCGTTGGTTGGCTCCGGAGCGGTCTCCGGCGTGTACGTTGCGGGGAGGAAAAACGACATCGTCGCGCCGGCTTCCCGGGTTGTCTCGACGGGGGCGGTCATCGAGATCGACTCGCCCGTCACGCTGGCCCCGTCATCGGCGTCTCCGGTGGCCCTCGCATCCGCGTCCGTTTCGACGGGTGTGGTCATCGAGACGGACGTGCTGCCTTCGTTCGCACCGTCGATGTAGTTGAACAGGCGGAAAAACGCCTCTCGGCCGTTAGACGCGGTGGTCCGGACGTGAATCGTCTCTGGGTATCGCCGGAGTTCGACGCCATCGATTCGCCCGACCGTCTTGTAGGGGACCCGTTCAGTCCCGCGGTTGTTCACGAGGTCGAGGGCCGTCCAGGCCGTCGCGGCGGCCAGCCCCACACCGATGATGCCCGCACCCAACTTCGCTTTCGTCTTCCAATCCATGTCTGGTGTAGGCGACGTGACTGCAAAAGCCGACTTGTGTGGCTCTGCGTTCCGCTCGCGTCGACTTCGGTGAACACAGTCGAGCAGGGCGATAACAGATGAAGTCGTGGGGGCGGGTGGTGTCGCGAATGTCGAACCAGATGGAGTACTGGTTCGAGCGTGACGTTCCACTCGCGGTCCCTAGACGCTCCGCATTCGTCGTTTCGGGAGTTTCGAGTTGTTACTACGTACAAGTTCAGGTGACTGAATGAGTCGGGTTCGCATGCGTTCGAGCGAGCGCCAACCGTCGTTTGACTACTCAGTCTCATCGATGTGGTCGCTTCCTCTTGAGAATGGAAGGGCCGATACCATGGGCGTTACAGCTTGAAACGTGCCGAAACAGATGAAGCCGTAGGGGGTACGGTACTGCTTCACATCGCCAGAACGAATTCCGTAGCGTCTCCGAATCCTCGGTGTGGACGTTCAATACCGTCTGCTCTCTCCCCCCACGACTTCATCTGTTCTTGCGGAACGCCCACAGACTCAGCAGGACTACATCACGAACGAACCCTTCGCTTCCGATGGGCTGTGAGTATCGGAAATCGGAGGGGAGAAGCTATGAGAAGCAGCTAAACAGATGAAGTGATGGGGTTCAGGAGACGAACGAACATCCGTGATCAACTGATTGACGACGACGAACAATGTTGAGACCCCCGCACCCCATGACTTCATCTGTTCTCCGATTCTTTGCAGCGGTTGCTGTGCAGTTGAGCGGATAGTCTGTGTCACGATCGGCTGCCAGATCTGTGTCTGGGATTGTAGACGGGTCGAGCAATCCAGAACAAATGAAGCCGTGGTGTTCATAGCATATATACTCAGAGAACAGATGAAACAGATGAACCGATGGGTATATGTGGTATACATCTCTGCATGAGGTATGGGATCTTTCGAGTTCTCGCAGTCAAATCAGATCTTCAAAAACCGGGACGTGCTACGTGAGGATTATACCCCGGAAGAACTCGTCGGCCGAGATGAGGAGCTGAGCGAATACCACTCAGCTCTCCAGCCGGTTATCAACAACGAGCTCCCATCGAACATCTTTCTGTACGGCAAGTCTGGTGTCGGGAAAACTGCTGCAACGCGGTTCTTACTGGATCGACTCCAAGAGGCCGCTCAGTCGATTCCCGACCTCGACTTGCATGCGGTACGCGTCAACTGTGACGGACTCAACACGAGCTATCAAGTCGCGGTGACGATCATTAACCGTCTTCGGGGGCCAGAAGACCAGATTCCAATGACTGGCTACCCCCAATCGAAAGTATACCAGTTCCTGTGGAACGAACTCGATCAGTACGGGACCATACTCATCATCCTCGACGAGGTTGACCACGTCAACGACGACTCGCTTCTGTATCAGATTCCACGTGCACGCGACAACGGCTACGTCAACTCAGCGAAGGTTGGACTGGTCGGCATCTCGAACGATCTCTCGTACCGAGAAGGGCTTTCGGCCAAGGTCCAGTCAAGTCTCTGTGAAACGGAGGTGTACTTCCCACCGTACGATGCGGGAGAGCTCCGCAAAGTGCTCGAACAACGGACTCAAGTTGCCTTCCACGACGATGCACTCTCGGAGGATGTCATCCCGCTTTGTGCAGCCTATGGTGCGAAAGATTCGGGTGACGCTCGACAGGCGATTAACCTCCTCTTGGAAGCGGGAGACATCGCACGGAACGAGAACGCACCACAAGTGACGAAGACGCACGTCGAGCAAGCCAAACGAAAGCTCGAATCCGACCAAATCACGACTGGTGTGTCAAAGCTCACAGAACACGCCCGACTGACCCTGTACGCGCTCACGACGTTTGCTGCGGATGGAGAGACACCAGTCACCTCCCCCACAGTCCGTGAACGCTATCTGGCACTCTGCAATTCGAGTGGTATCGACCCGCTTTCACACCGACAGATGCAGAGTCACCTCTCTGAGTTGAAGATGATGGGCGTGATCACCGGCCGAGAACGGAATCTGGGTCGTCGCGGCGGAAAGAAGGTGCTCTACGGACTCAACTACGATCTCGGATTAATTGCAGAAACGCTCGCCGAGACAATCGACGAGGTTGGCGTCCACCGGTCGATTCAATCGTTCGTCAAGAACCATTCGGAGCGGTAATCCACAGAACGGATGCAATCGTGGGAGACTGTGCGCTTCGAATGCAGTCTCACGTGACGTGTGGAGCATAAAACCGGAGTTCGTGTGTTTCGTCTGTTTTCGTTGCTGGGGCTGGCCCCCACCGATACCGGCGTGTGAACGTGTGTTCGGGGGTATCTGTGCGTCGAAGCATGCGAAACGTCCTTTCTGTCTCAGGCAATCGTCGTTATCTCACCACAACCGACCCTGTCGTCGAGAGATAGATCATTTCGTATGCTTTTCGCCCGACAGCGTCGGCTTCAACAGATCGTCGAGTCTTCGCGTCGACGTCACATGAACAGGTGGTATCTCTGCCCACACTCAGAGGTGGTTCCCTCGTCTCAGAACAGATGAAGTCGTGGGGGGAGGGAGTACGTTCTGTATCTCCAAATAACAGATGAAGTCGTGGGGTGGGGTGGGGTGGGGTGGGGTGGTTCCGTGAGTACCGCTTGGCGTGGCACGCGAGTCGCGACTCGCATTTGCGGCCCGATTCCCGAAGTCATTATCTTGAACTATTCACGATATAGTTCTATGGGAGAGCCTGCCAGATCCACTCTCTCCGGCCCTAGAACCGTTTGAAGTGTGTCTTGCCGAACTATCAACATGATATGAATTTGGTAATGATGGCGTAGCACAGACTCGAGAGCGGCGATTCGCTCAATTCACTGAAGGAGGATATCTTCGACAGGTGTACTTCGTGTCAGATGTAGTCTTAGAAATGGAGCGAACCAAGGCGCTCACCGGTTGTCTCATCGTTCCGTGTCTTCTCTACGGTTCCGCCTTCGCCATCGTGGTAACTCAGTTTTCGGATGTCGTTGGTGCCAGCACTCGAAATTCAGGGCTGAGTTGCGCGAACTGTTCGCATCCGATCAGCGCAACGTCGTTCTCCACCGCAACACGTACGCGAGTGAGGCAACCCAGAACGCTGCGAGGAAGACATACATCGCGTCGCCCCCGGGGTTGATTGAGTCGGTAAACGTCCCCGAGAGAGCGTATGCGAGGACAGCGACGAGAACGGGCGCTCCAATGTACGCGACGAGATGCGGCTTCCAGTTCGTACCTGCGGCGCTCGTGCGTTTCACGTGAAGATACATCGCAACGCCGGTCAGCGGAACGAGTATCATGATAAGACCGAACATGCCGAACACAGTTGCGAGGACGGCCGCTCCCTCGTGTGGTCCGAGAAATGCAGTTCCGATGACGAGTGGCGCGATGACCACGTAGCCGACGATAACACCTAGCCATCCGCCGGGGACTTCGACCTGTGAGCCGAACCGTTCGACGAGCGCCGGCGTCAGCGGATACCGCCACGCGTCCCCGAATATTGCCTTGCCGGTTGCGATGAATCCGAACAAGAACGTACAGGTCGTGACGATCATCCAGACGAGGAGCAACGCTGAGATGACGAGACCGGCCCCAGCGGCGATGGGTGCGGAAAGCGTAACGACATTGGTGATGCCCTGTTCGGTGAGTTCGGCGTAGACGAATACGGAACCGAACGTCAGTACTGTCAGTGCCAGCACGGTGAAATGCCAGTCCAGAGCGTTGCGGGCGTTTCGTTTCGTGAACTCGTTGGTCGCGACAAGATACACCAGTCCGGCGCCGATGACGCCGGTTGGGATCGACAGCAGGTGGACGAGAATGCCGCCGATCGATCGTTCGTTGAGCAGTTCGGGACCGGGTGTGGCGGGCGTGGATGTCGATGTCATTGGGCTTTGGAGGGTTGTGGTGGGTGATGAGGTACTGTTGGGTGTGCTGGTTATGTCGATGAGAGGAGGTTCAGCGGGCCGTAGCGGTCGCGAACCCAGCGAACGAGTCGCTCTACGACGAGCAACGCCAGGCTGGTTACGAGCAGATCGACTGCGGTGTCCCACAGCACGATATCGCTCTGCGTGCTGCGTATATCAGCGCCGACGATCGTGAGAACACCGCCGAAAGCGAATAGCACTAAACTCAACTGAAGCCCGGCGAGTACGAGCGTGCGGATTCCTGCCGTGTCCGATAGCGTGAGGAATCCTCGTGTGGAGAGCCGGTCAAGCGGGGTATCTGCGTTTAGCGCGCGTTTTCCCTCGGGCGAGAGGGGCCAGTCCGACGCTGGATGGTTAATGTAGTACAGGGTGATCGAGTCGGGATACGTCTCTGTGGCCACGACATCGATTGCCTGTAACTCCTGTAACCGATTTCGAACTGTCGCCCTGCTTACTTCGGGTTTGATTCGTGCGTGCAGTTGCCGGAGGGAGAAGAACGGTCGATCGGACTCGATCATCGTCTCAACGACGTGCTCTTGTGTGAGCGTGTTGTCGAGGTTCCGATCGATTCGTTCATCGATCCATGACGGGAGCGTGGACACGGATCCACCGTTGTCGACGGGGATTATTAAATCGAGACGGATTTTTCGACCCCACGAACCGCCGTTTCACGGCCGTGAAACGCCCGGTCATCGCTGTGAGAACGGTCTTCCGGATGGACACCGATACTTCGATACTGGTTGTGGTAGTCGGTACCGTCGTTCACTCGACTCTGTGTCTGTCGTTGTCGAAAGACATCACGCGCGTTCTAGTGTCGATGCGGACTCCGATGTGGACGACGGGATTCCTGAGGCGTCGCAACCCTCACGGAAATGACCTTGGGTCGATTTTATCTCGGAGCGCTACCCGAAACCACCCAGTATGGCTCGTGACCGACTCCTGAGCGCCGAGACGAAGACGGCGCTCGTGTTCATGTTCTTCGGACTCACTGCCTGGTATCTGGCACAGGGGTATCTGGGAAATGGGCTTGTGGAACTCGTTGCGCTGTTCGGTGTGGGTATTGTGCTTCCCACAGTAATTAACGAACTTCGTCGGCAGTCCAAAGGGTGAGGTGGCGACGTTCTCGGGTGGGTTGTGGTTGGGCGTCACCACAGGTCCAGTTCGTACGTCAAGACGTATCCGAGAGCCAGCGCGGTGAGCACACCCAGTATAACGATTACGGCCCGGCGTGGTCGCCGATAAGTGGTTTTGTGTACACTGAGCGAACCCCCATCGTATCTCCACAGAACCCGGAGAAATTGACGCACCGGTGTAGCAGCACGAAATAGCTATCTACGTGTCTACGAGACCATCGAGTACCGATGGCCCCACCCCTACCCGCACGCGACACACTCCCCGACGAACTCCTCGAACGGGACCACTGGGTGGGATGGCGTAAACAGACACGCGGTGGGGCCGAAACGAAGGTTCCAGTCTCGGTGAACGGCGGCTACGCTTCTGCAACCGATGCGGCGACGTGGACGACGTTCGACGACGCGCTCGCGTATGCAACAGATGGCGCGGCAGATGGTGTCGGCTTCGTGTTCAGTACTGACGACCCATATGTTGGTGTCGATCTCGACAAATGCCGCAGTCGCGAAACGGGCGAGACAGACGAATGGGCGACAGTGATCATCGACCAGCTTGCGTCATATACAGAGGTTAGTCCGTCAGGAACAGGCTATCACATCATCGTCCGTGGATCACTGCCGCCAAGTGGCAACCGAACAGGGAACCTCGAACTCTACGAAGACTCGCGATTCTTTACGGTGACTGGTGACCACGTCGACGAGACGCCCACGACAGTTGCTGACCGAACGGACGAACTCACCGAAATCCACGGTGCGTACTTCGAGACACAACATACCCAGCGCGGCACACACACATCGAACACAGACAGCACGATTCAGAAACCGAGTGCTGTCGACACGCCAGGAAACGACCTCACCGACGAAGATGTGGTCGAACGTGCATCGAACGCAGCAAACGGCCTGAAATTCAGCCGACTGTGGAAAGGTGACACGAGCGCGTACGACAGCCACTCAGAAGCGGACATGGCGCTGTGTTCGATCCTCGCGTTTTGGACAGGTGGCGACGCAGCACAGATAGACCGGCTTCTCCGAGACTCTGGACTGTATCGCAAGAAATGGGATGACGTTCATTTCGCCGATGGGTCAACATACGGAGAAAAGACCATTGAGCGGTCGGTCTCAGGCACGTCCGAGTTTTATGACCCCTCACAGTGGTCGACTACAGCCGGCCGTTCACCATCGCGCACAGACTCCACCCGAGATGGAACTGGACGTGGGGACCACCAGCCACCACGTAAGCCGACATCGGCCACACCAACCGGCAGTGAAAAGACAGTCGCAGCTCGGGATACCAGCACTCTCGAACGACTCAAAGACCTGCAGAGTCATCTCGAAGCGACACTCGCAGAGAACGAACGATTACAAGCGGAGTTGGAAACCGAACGCGAACGGCGACGTGAACTAGAAGCGGCGGTCGCTGCGGAAGGCGAGACAGATGAGAGTGGTCGTGGGTGGTCGCTGTTTGGGTGGTTCAGACGGTAGCCCAGCCCTGTTTCGTTGGTTCTCTCGTTTGTAACTGGTGACTGGCGATTTTCACGACTGGGACAGTACCGACTGCAACTCCTGTAGCGTGCGCATCTCGGTGAATCCGGGTTGGTGAATCTTGAACGACGATGGCGGCGAATTCGAACTGTAGGTCTTTTCGACGCGTGGGTAGCCCTCGTTTGGCTCGTTGAGTGCACGGAGGACCTCATGTGCATCACTTCGATTCTTCACGACCCACACCGCTGCTTCGGGATCGCACGCAGCCATCTTGTCATAGTCGTCTGGAACCGCAGTCAAAATATCGTGATTCGCTCGCTCAGCTTCGAGGGTGACGACGATGTCGCCATGCTCATCGAGACAGACCGCATCGAGACGCGAGCCTTCGTGTTCGTAGTATGCAACAGCTTCGACAGCTTCCGAGTCATCGTCGTCAACGAACTGTGCTTCGAGATACCGCCGGCCAAGTTCGACCATGACGACGTGGAGACTCGACTCACTCAGATCGCCGCGGCCGTGGCCGTGGGCAATACCTTCGCGATGGCGAACTGCAATCGCACGACGACCTTTTGGTGTGACTGTGTAGAGCTTGTGTGGATACTTACAATCGACCGAGAGAGATCCGCCATCGATGAGTTCTTCTACTTCCTGATATCTGATGCCAGTGTATTCTTGCAGACGAACCATACTGTCATACAAGAGGTCGTACTCGAACTCGGGGTCGAATCGACGCTGATGTGCAGAGTAGACCGCTTGGAGGAACCGTAGTTGTGCGTCAGTAAAGGCACTACTACCGCGTTCGACTGCCGAGAGTTTGAGTGGGAGTTGTGAGATTGGGATGTCATCGCGGTCAACGTCATCGAGGCTGTGACAGCACTCGACGGCGTTTTTGATGCCCGTGAGTGTTGGGTCGTATCGGGTCGAACACTCCCCACAGACAACGACGTGCACTTCTGAGTCATACACAACCATCGGTGGGAGACGCGACGTGTAGGGTAGCGCAGAGTTGATACGGGCATCGGGTGTTGGTGCGTTCCGATCTGGGTAGGGTTCTGGTGGTGAGTGCCCGGATGGTGTCTGTGAGGGCTCGGGAGTCCCGTGGTGTGTCGACGCTTCTGAATCAGCAAGCGGCGTTGATTCACGGTGGCCCAGTGACGTGTGTGTTTGCTCTGTGGTGGCCCGACTGCCAATCTTCGAGACATCGATCCCAGACGTGTGGGAAGATCGAGTAGTACACAACTCCAGTGCTGTCGTGTATGCTGTCTCACGAGCGGGCGAAAACGGGGCCTCACTTTCTGGGTGGCCAGCCGGGAGTGGTGGACTTTGGAGGACGAACGGGTGTGGCTCTGGTTGTCCGAATCCCGCAGGGAGCGTTGCGAGCCACTGGCCACGACGAAGCGCCCGGAGTCGGGTTTGGACTTCCGTTGCGGGAAGTTCGGCTGTTGCAAATCGCCGACTAAACTCCGGGTCGACTGCGACGTTCCCCGTGACAATCGTTGAGACGTTATTGAGGACTTCACGATAGGCCTCTGGATTGGTCTCTTTGAGTTGTGCCGGAAACTGCATCGCCAAGGTAATCGAGAGGCCGAACGAACGAGACTGGGCAAGGAGGTCTGACAAGAGCGATGAGGTCGATAACTGCGCGGCTTCTTCGAGATACAGATTCACGAGTGGGTGGTCTGTTTCGTCGTCACCTTGTTGGGTTCGGCGTCGAAGGGCAGTCCACAGTGCCGAGAGGATGACAAGCGTGATGACGCGTTGTGAGGCCGGTCTGAGACCACCCGTCTCGATAATGATGACTGCATCTTCGTCGATGAGCCTCCGAAGATCGAAGTCAGAGTCATCACGATCGTCGGCTGGGATATGATTGAATATCTGTGCAAGGCGTGCATCAAGTGGGATTTTCTCGATACGATTTGCAACCCCTTGCATGAGCTCGTCGAACGAGCGCTTCGAATTGGCGGCGACACCGGCGAGCATCGCTTGGAGATCTTCATCTACCACCGGCGGCGGGTCGCGCGTTTCGTGTAATCTGGCGACTGCCGTCTGGAACTCACGATGGCTAAATGCGTTCGACCCATGAATCGGATCAAACATCGCTTTGAGGACGTAGCGAATGATGTCGGGTGACCGAACCGCCTGTTCGAATCGGTCGCGACCCATGATGCCGATCAGGATATCGATGTAGTGGTCGACGACGTCTTCGACAGCAGTTGTCCGGTCGATGCCTGCATCGAGTTGGTCGCGAATATCGAAAAACGACAGCGCGGGGAGTGTCTCTGTGCAATCGAAGTAGTAGACGTCATCGAGAGAGCCGTATTTCGCATAGTGTGCTCGGAGATAGTCGTCGGCCATCCCGTCGCCTTTGGGGTCTATGAGGATATCAGCGCCATCGGTTGCTGCGTGATTCGCGAGCAGCGCCGCAACGAGACTCGATGACTTGCCTGATCCAGTCCGGCCAAACATACCAACATGGAGTGGTTGGAGTGCTGGCGGCAGTGAGATGGGGACGGCTTCGGCATCGCCATCGGCCGTCTGTGCATGGCCGAGGGTGAATCCCGCTGTTCGATATCGCTCGAGTCGATCACATGGCGGGCGTGGAAGCCCGTGTTCGTCAGCCGGTGTGGGCGCGAGCCCACGGTGGGCTGTTGTCGGGAGGCTGGCTGCATCTACGAGACATAGCACCGGAAGTTCACACCCATCCATGACGAGTCCACGACTGGCATTTTCGGTCCACGGAAGTCTCGCAGTAAACTTCGCGTGTTCTGGGTCGATCGTGACGCGATTGCGTAGTGAGTCGTAGATTGAGTTCGCGTCTTCGCCGTGGTGTGTGCGACCTTCAATTCGGTAGTGGTCACCATTGAGATACGAAAATGCCGTGGTGACCGGGGTGAAGTCGGGTAATTGTGCACGTTGGTCGGTCGTCACCGCGACTGCCCGAGCAGTGACTGTAAAGCTGTGTTGTGCGTCTTTTTCTTCGAGTGCAGCCACGCGCGAGCGAACCTCTGGGTCAGAGACGTTGGTCTCGGGGTCTGTCGAGACAAGCCAGTCTTCGACGAATCGCTGGAAGACCGTATCCCGGCCGCGTTTGAGTCGTTGTTTTCTGTCGAGGGCGTGGTGTCGCCAGTCTGGATACGGTGTGATGAGTATCTGGAGTGCCATCGGAACCGATGAGCTGGCAAGCGCACTCACTACCGTTGCGAGTGGTAGCTGACTGTGTTCCTCGGTGAACTCGTCGTATCGAGTGAGCGTGGTTTGCCAGTCTTCGCGTCGGTCTGTGACGCCCACGAACTCGACTGCTCGGTATTGTGGTGGTGAATACGATTCGAGAGCCCTATCGTTTGGGTCGACGTCAGCGTCAGCAGGTGAGAGCCGATTGAGTGGGTCTGCTGTTGTAGTCGAAATATCGAACGAGTTCGGAACGAGTTCTCGACACCACGCTTCGATCGTCGATGCGAGTGCAGTGTCGACGCTCAGAACGTACTCGATCGTGTCTGCGTTCGATCCATCAGTGACGAGTAGCCATTCGAGAGTGGATGGGGTTTGTGTCGATGCTAAGAGGTAGTACAATCGAGTGAACTGTGCGGTGACAGTCGAAGGGGTGAACGTATCCGCAGTTGGCGAGAGGCGGATGAAGGCTCGGTCGGTTGTAGACGAAATAACGAGTTTCACTCTCACACAGTGGACATAACCTCTTCTATATTTGTGGTTTCAGAAATAAAACTAGACAAAATTACATTATTGTTTGATAATTGGGGTCGGGCTTGACTTTTGACTGACACAGAACACAGAGTCAATTCGTGACGTTCGACTTGACGTCCGATGGTTCGAGGACAGCGCGTAGACAAGGCCTCAACTTAGTATCCTTTAGTAAAATCACGATTAAGATAATCAGAACGACTATCGGAGATTACTGACATCCCGGCAGTCCCCAGATAGCACCACCCGTTCCCTTTCAATTTGAATAAATCTGGTTCAGAGGTTGACTGGCCCGACGTTCTCGCGGTCGGCTCGGCGGAGACGATGTTTCCTCTCGATGGAGTATCATGCCGTCTGTTCCAACTACGGACGCCTGTACGCTCGACGAGTGCTCTCACCACCGGGTAACGATTTCGCAGACGACTCCGTTGGATCGAAGTCGATGACTCGCTTTTCTTTGGGCATCGCCTCGACGCGAATCCCTCGCCACTCACCGTCGACGCCAACGAGCGCTTCGGAGTATCCCGCATCCTCATTCCCCGGAATCGCATCTTGGACGAACCGCATCTGGGCGTAGTTCAGCCCGAACTCTTTGGCCCACGTTTCGTCCATACCATCGAGATGGTGGAACTGCTTGACTGCACACTGATCGAGAATCGCTTCGGACTCAGTATGTTGGAAGAACTCGTCGACAGTCTGTGTGACAAGTCGAATCGAGAGATCGTGGTGGCGGTGATGACGGAACACCGTCTCTAAGAACGCCAGACTTGCAGCGTCTTGCATGATGTACCGTGCTTCGTCGATGACGAACACGACTTCCTTGTCTGTCTCTTTGGCACGTTCGTACACCAAAGAGATGAGAAGCTGCATCGTCAGTGCCGTACTACTGCTGACGCTGCCTTCTTGTTGGGCTAAATCAAGGTAGACGACCTTCTCGTCGCGGATGTTGAACTCAGATTGTCGACCCAAGTTTGCATATCGGCCACCGTCTTCGAACAGACCAAGTTGTCCAAGAAGCCACGTCGCGTCCGCGCGGAGTTTGTGCGCCTCGGCGTCCGCCCGAACGACAAACTCGCTGGGTGATGCAACCATCTCCTCGAAGATGTCCATCATATCGCGGATGGTCGGACTCTGATTGCCGTGCGTGTCGATCTCGTCGGTGATCCCCTGTCGTTCGTACGCCTGTTGAAGTCCGAGTTCGAGTGTAGTTCGGCGGTCGCCAAGCGAGATTCCACGCAGTGCGAAGTAGTTCGTGAGAAAGCTCATTGCGTCATCGAGTTTCTCGTTGAACGGACTCGCATCCTCACCCATCGCCCGCTGGACGTGCTCGGGAGTCTGGCGAATCTCTAAGGGATTTAATCCGAGCGTCCCGCCAACGGTGATGCGCTTGGCGTCCAAGGCTTCGGCGACGCCAGCCCAATTGTTGAGTGGTTCGAGGATGATGCCAATCCGGTCTGTGCTTTGTTCGATCGACCGGATGAAGTTCTGTTTCGAGCCAAACGACTTCCCAGAGCCGGTATCGCCGACGGTGAACATCGCATAGCCGTTATCGCGAGCGAATGGGTCGATCACCACCGGGCTGTGGGTGTCTTTGTGAATCCCGAATTCGACGCCCCCCTCTTCGAGGATGGTCGCATTGTGTGGTGATGCAAGGAGCGCGCCAACGGCCCCACCAAGCGCGATTGAGTTGCGACCAACGATGTTCTTTCCAATCGGTGCGGCAGATTGGAGTGCGAGGTCTTGTTTGCAAATCGCAGTCTTCGGTGTGAGACTGGCCGGCTCATCTCGAAGCGCACTTTTGACGCGTTGGACGGCATCGTTGAGTTTCTCGCGTGTGTCGGCACGCACAGTGACGAACACCGACTGGTCGAAGACACGAGTCCCACTTTCGACCGCATTGTACGTCGCCGCAGCTTGGTGTGCTCGCTGTTGGAGATACCCACTTCGAACGCTCTGTTCGAGGTCGGCGTCAACCTGGAGGTCGTCAGCGATCTCTTGGAGTTCGCTTCGAGCACGCAGTTGGTTTTTTGGCCGTATATGGGCTGTGAGGTCGAACTCAACGTCTGTTAGCTGGAACAGATCACTGAGGTAGCCATCATTCGGGTAATCAGGGTAGTCCGTAATCATGAGTGTCGAGGTCCACTGTTCGCCCACACGGGCAGTTCGGGTCTCCCATTCGATGGCTGTGGGTGCAATCGTGGTTTTGTGTGACTCTGCGATATCATCGAGGAGTTGCCCCTCCGTGTGTCCTGTGTGAATCGTGTCTTCGTCGAGGACGTCCGAGAACTCGACTTCGGGTACGACGTCGGGAGAACGGTATTTCCACACACCGATAGCCCCGAGCGCAATACCGAGCGCTCCGACAGCGTACACGGCAGCACCTTCGGGTGACGTTGGTTGTTGGAGCCACTCGAAAAGCTGGTGTGCGAGTTCGCTCGCCGTTTGGAAGGTGAGATTACGCATCGAACGCATCCTCTCGACGAGCCCGTCCGATAATCGGGTGGTCACGGATCACTCGTTGTGGGTTGTCATAGTCGTGTTCGTGGCCATTCCAAAACTCCATTGTCAGTATGAACAACTCGGCTGTACTCACGCGACGAGCCGACCACCCCGACGCCTGCTGGATGAATCCAGAATCGATGTTCGTGATTCGGGTTGTTAATCGCTCAAACATCCGGGCACGCTCTTCGGGTTTCGAGAGGTCTTCTCGGCGCGTGACGAATGGCGTGAATAGGAAGCCAATCCCAGGGAGTTCAGTCAACTTCTCTGCGGGTGTTCGCTCATCGTGGAAGCGGTCATAGACTTCCAGTGGCGAGACCTCGACGCCGATGAAAAAGCGAATCTGTTGTGTCCCGCGGTTTCGCATCGCCCGTGGGCGTCTCTCGCGGTACTCTTCGAGGAGTTCGCGGAAGACAGGGTTTTGGGTGACGTCTTCATCGGAAAGCCGCTGTTCGATGTTTGCTGTGAGTTGTTCGACTGGAAACGACCGCGTCGTCGCGTGGAACGTCAGCTTCGAATCGAGTTCCGTGTTTGCAAACGCAGTGCCTGCTGCTTGGAGACTCGCCCAGTCATCGGACATGGCGAAGTCCATGTTCCCTGGGTTCACTTCGATGAATGCCTCCATCACACCGTCAGAACGCTGGATTGCACCCACACCGGGCCACGCCCGCTCGATGTTGGTGAGCTCCTGTGTTCGTTCATCCGGTTTGAACGGTGTGTAGTTCGCAAGGCCACCCGCATTTCGAACGGACTCTGCGGTGGTGTTTGTGTCTGTTTCGATAGGCGCACTAAACGTCTGCCGCGGTCGCAGTGCGAATCGAGACACGTCTGTGGCCCATGCCCACGCAGTGAGGTGGTCCGGGGTGACATAGACGACGGCGGCACCGAGTCCGATGCCCCCTGCGATGAGTGGGACTGCGAGTGAGTTGATTCCAGTGAGTCCAGCAATGAACAATCCGAGCAGTGGGAACACAATGAGGACGCCAACGTCCCCTTCTTCGATATTGAGCCCTGGAATGCGGCTTTCTTCTCCGAATTCGTCCATGAGGCGGCGTTCTGCAGCGTCTGAATCAGTCGACATGATGAATTAGCGATTGGTGTTGTGTGGGTCGTTTTCGGTCCGGCGATACGCAGCAGTCGTGTGTGTGGTGGTGCTTTCAGCTCGGGTGGCAGCTTTCTGTGCGAGTACCTGCCCAGCAGCGGCTTTTGGCCCCCAACGGGCGGCGGTCGTTGCGACGCTTGACCCGCCGATAGCCGCACCTGTGGCGACGCTTCCGGCGATGACTGCGCCTCTGCTTGCGGTTCCAATGGCCTTCGCAGTGAGTGGGGTGGCGTAGGCGAAGGTCTTCCACGTCAGATAGAGTGCGATGACGGGCAGCGAGACGGCAACGAGATACTGGAGAAAGGCGGTTGCAGGATTGAATGTCCCACTGGCGAATAGGAGGTCATAGCCTTTGAACACGACCGCTGCGGGGAGTGGGAGGACGACTAACGGAACGAATCGTTTTGCGAAGCCAGTCGCGATGTCGGAGAGAATGGGGATGTTGCCATATCCGAGCGCGATGGCGATGGGCATCCCATAGACGTAGACATATAGCAAGATCTCGCGGATGAAAAAGAGGGCTTGAATCGCCCACATTGAGATGCCCCCGAGTGCGGCGAGGAGGAGGCCTAAGATGGGGTTGGTGAGTGTTGCGCTCAGCAATTGAAGCATTGCATCTGACAGAGACCCCAGGCTCGGGAGTAAGGCGATAGTAATGCCGTCTACTAAGTACAGGGAGAGGACACCAACCCAGTACCAACCAATAATTAGAATTCCTCCGGTCCAAGCTGTTTTCTGTGTTTTTCGGGCTTTGTACCCGCTTCCGATATTGAAGATTCGTATCGTGTGGCGACCTTGCACACTAACGATGAGAAGTAAGAATGAGATCAGCATGATTTCACCCCCAACGAGTGAATCCTGAATTGTAGGCCACGGAGCATTCGTTGGAGTCCCAAATACGAACCCACCGTCTGTATTCGGGGTTGGTGTTCCAAACATTGATTCAGAGATGGCTCTGTATCCTTCCTTGAGTCCGCTCTCGAAGAGGCTCATAATCCAATCGACGACGTCTTTGAATCCCTCAAGAACGACGTCTATGAGTTCAACCATGATTATGGGGCAGAAATGTTGATCTCGCAGTCGCGCATCTCTTCCGAGCCAGAGTACGTGACACCGAACGTTCCTGTAATCTCACGGCCGGAAACCATGGACTCAATAACCACAGTAAACTCACCCCGATTCCCGTCGATTGAACAGCCCATTCCGTCGTCGCCAAGTTGTGGACCGAAAGGTAATGTGCTACTGAAAAGGTTGATCTGACTGTTTGGTAGGACAATGCTTCGTTCAGTCCTGTACAAGCCACTTCCCTCGTAAGTCTCCGCTAAATGAGGAACATCTCCTCTAAATCGAAGTCCAACCACGGCATCGGGGCCTGTCCCTGTATTCCGAACTTCGACATACGCTTCGCTATTTCTCGTTCGATTAGTCTCACTCTCTCCGTAGATCTCATCCCACGGCTTGTCTGGGTTGTTCCTAAAGAGACCAACATCAACGATTTCGAGTTGCGGTCGGATCTCCAAACTCGTCTCGGCGACTGTCTCGTCGCCGTGAACGGCGAGCACTCGATAGTCACCGGGGTCGTACGCAGTCCCAATCTCGAATGGGACCTGCTGAACGCCGGTTGTGACCTCGCGCGTCCCGAATAGCTCACCATTCGGCTGGATGAGGTTGAGCTGTTCGACAGCACTCCCAGAGCCGAGTCTGACGACAAGCGTGGTTCCCTCCACAGCGACCTGACGCAAGATTCCTTGGTCGTCTGAATCGCCGTTCGTGCTGGTCGTTTCGTCACTGGAGCCACTGCCGTTGAGACAGCCAGCAATGCCAGCGAGTGAGAGCCCTGCTGTTGTTCGGAGAACGGTACGTCGATCGAACTGTGATTGATTGTGTGTCATGGATATCGTTCAGAATCATCGCGTGGCCCGAAAAATCGGAGAACCTGCTTGCCGGCATAGAACGTCACAACGAAGGGGATGAACTGCCAGCCGACCTCAATGAGTAACTCAACCCACCCATCGAGCGTTCCGAGTGGATGCCACCGGACAGTCGCCGTCTCTGAAACATAGGCTGGGTTTGCGACAAGCCACGTTCCCGGATGATAGCGTGCGGTGTAGACCCCTGGTTGGTCGATACTCACGACCGCGACGCCGGACTCGTTCGTCCGAACACGCTGGTCAGCAATGGTGATGTAGCCCCCACCAGACTCACCGTTGAGCGAGACTTGGCGTTCGTCAGCCGTGAGGTCAATCGGTGCGCCAGTCTCGTTATCTCGAAGTTCAATGTGGACGGTCGCCTGATCGTTTGTCTGCGTGACCACGTCGGCGGTGAGTCGACTCTCGCGAAGTTCGCGATCCGGACCACTGCTCACCGTTGACGTGATGGGGGTTGCGTTGCTGCCGCGGACGATGCCGCTTACACGGAGTGCATCGCGGTCAAGCTCAGTTGTGCGGACTGCAAGTCCGTAGGTGGGCGTATACGCCCGGTCGACGACTTCGACAGCCACCGTGTCTGGTATTGTGGTTTGTGGACTCGGGCGTTCTCTGCCCCACGAGTCGAGTATCTTCGGCCCATCACGAATGGGGTCAGCTCGTGGTCCGATGCGTGATGGGTAGGCATGAACATATATCGGGTGTGCTTCGGAATGGATCTTGGTCTCGTCTGTGGCTGTCGCTTGGGTGAGCCGGTCCCATCGGTTGTCACGAGCCGTGTAGAAGCGCCAGACACCGCGGACGCGTGAGTCGCCATCCTCGGTGAGTGTGTAGCCCTGCCACGGCCTCGACTGGAAGAGTGCGACTCCGGTGTCACCATTGGGATACGCCGCGTCGTAGGCGTATGCATGAAGATTGTACACCTCGACATCGAGTGAATCAGCGACGGTGATCGTCTCAGTCCGATAGGCGACCTCTGTCTGGGTTCGGTTCCCAACAGAGACTGTCGTCGTCTTCTCCAGTCGGACGTCGATATCGGCTTCGAGCGTGAGTGTTGTACTCCATGTCTCGTCGAGGTGGTACGCCAGGACTGGTGTATGAGTCCCTCTTGTGCGGACGATAACGTCATCATCCGACTTCAGGCGGACTTCCGAGATCTCGTCGTCAACGAGTGACCACGTTACAGACGACCGATTGGAGTGGTGGCCATCCGGAATCCGAACACGATAGTCAACAAATCCGCGAACGCTTCCGTTGGGTGCGACGTACAGTGGTGTCTCCCCTGCTTCGAGATGACCCCGTGTCGATGGATGGACGGCGAAGAACGTCGCGTGTGCATCGTCGATGAAGCGTCCACTTGTGAGAGACGCGTGGTCCGGATACACCGATGTCTGTGTACTGCCTGCGGTCAGGTCACCGAAGTCATTCCGTGTCCACGTTGCCGCGGTCGCCGGTGGGCGTGTGAACGTGATATCTGTTCCATTGGCGAGTTGCTGGATGGGGGTTCGGCTTTCGCCGTACCGCTGGCGATACACCGTTTCGTTCACGTACTCGTCTGCGTCACGAGACCACAGCGTTGCCGTCTCGTTTTCGGTCAAGCCATTGGATTCTGTCTTCGGGTGTGGCGTTGCTGTGACGAGACCGGTGAGACCGAGACCACTCGTGAGAAGGAGGCAAACGAAGACGACAGGCCACGCTTTCGTGCGCATGCGGGAAGGCAATGTGAGGCCCGTGCTCACCAGGGCGCGAGATCAACACACTGCGCAAGTGGGAGTCCCATCAACGACCCTGCAACGGTGTAGAGGGGGCCGAGTACGAGCAGGGTGACCGCAGACTTCAGGGCTGCACGCATATGCTCTTTCAGCTTGGCTTTCTGCTCGTGATTCGTCGTAAACATCTGAAAGAGCGAATCGCCTTGCCAGACAACGATGAGACCGATCAGCCCGAGCGCCGTGGTTAATTGGAAGAAGCCTTCGAGCATCTGCGGCAGTTTGCTTGTACTGCAGATGACTCCATCTTGGGCTGCAACAGGCTGTGTGAGGACGACGAGTCCAAAGAGGGCAGTTATCGCGAGGATACGGCCGGACGAAACGACTCGAACTGAATCGTGAGCTGGATTGACTACTGTATTGGTTGGGTTGTCTTTTTCGTTCGACATGTGGGTTGCTTGTGAATTGCGTCCCGTTGGAGGCAATTCCTGAATCTTCAACTTTCAGGCGATAATTAAGTTCTTTTGGTTGTGGAATGTGTGAGATATGTGCTAATATCTGTGAAATATCTAGATTTCAATGGTAGTTCATTATTTCATGACTGTCTTGTCTACGAGGAGTTTACTGCAGATCCCAGCTCAAGATCGCACCACGAACGACCCTTCTGTTTGTGCGTGAGTGGCCGACCGTGCGTTCACTGCTACTCAGTGTGGTTGGTCCCCTGCCAGTACTGTCGCTGCATTGCTCACTCGGTGTGCGGTGTGTCTCCTTTCGAGAACGAAAGGCGAACACACAACACACGCAACCACTACCACGGACCACCCCAGCCACGAGAAGAGCGTGCGATTGATGCAGTCTATCCAGATGATTCGAATGACGTGCTTCGGATGGTTCTTGAGAGTCTCGAGAAGCGAATCAACGATATCTGGTGGACAACAGATCTGGTTTTTTTCGTCGGAATACGAATTCGAGCAGGAGGACGGCGCAGACTATCTCGTCGGCAATTGACTAATTGATTGGTCTTCAAGACGGAACCCCGCAACTTCAGATTGAATGTCGGCGACCCGGCGGACTAGTCTCGATGAGTTGAACTGACCACTTCCCTTCTCCACGATATGATGACCAACGAACTCGACTCCTTGCTTGAATGGTTCGAGTTGAAGGACGAACTTCGGACGGGATGGGTGCTTCGGAATATCGACTCACCTGAATCTGTCGCGGCCCACACGTGGGGGACAGCGTCGCTTTGTCTGCTCTATGCCGACCAAGAGGAGGTTGACCGTCAGAAAGCAGTGACGATGGCACTCATTCACGACCTCGGCGAAGCTCGAACGGGCGATATCGCAACCCGCGCGGAAGACGGACGTCAGACCATCTCCACATCCGAGAAAGAGGCGGCTGAACGGGGCGCAGTAACCGATCTCGTCGGACCGTTCGCGGACACCGAACTGCTGTCGCTTTGGGAAGAGTACGAAGCTCGTGAGACCCCGACAGCACAGTTCGTCAAGGACATGGATCTGATCGATAATTGTCTCCAGGCGCTCAAGTACGAGCGCCAAGGCCGGTACGACGACGCTGAAGCGAACGACCACTTTGCCGAGTTCGAGAATCTGGACGAGTTCTTTGCTACCGCCGCGCCTCGTTTCCAGACAGAAGTCGGCCAGGACTTGTTCGAGCAAATTAAATCGCAGTACGAACGAGAACTCGGGCGACCCTGCCAGCTCTGAATACATCTTTCAGTCGCAACTCCCCTGCTCGGTGTAACTCCTGTATTGACCACGACTGGGCCAGAATATATCATTTTCTGAGGATTTCAACAGAGCCCTTTCGACAGATTCCCACATCGGTCCGTACTGACTGCCTTCCGCCCGAAGCGCTTATCAGTATGAATATGATACGAATATGTATGAGTAAGGGTGAACGCCGGAAAGTCGGGGAGCGGGGCCAGGTAACGATCCCCAAAGAGCTCCGCGAACGCTTCGGAATAAAGGGAGGAGATGACGTCGTGATCCACGAAGAGGCGGGGAAGCTCGTTATCGAGCGGTCAATCACTCGTGAAGAGTTGGCCGCAGGGTACCGCCAGCGTGCCCAACGGACCCACGAACTCGCTAACGAACTGGAGGGCGTCTCGACGGAGGCTGATGAACACCTGGGCGATGCCCCAGAGTGGTAGTGAATGGCCACGTCTGTCCGTCGAGGAGACGTCGTTATTGTTGAACTCAACCCGACGCAGGGATCCGAACAACGGGGAACGCGTCCGTGTCTCGTCGTGCAGAACAACGTCGGGAATGCAAACGCACCGACAACGATCGTTGTTCCGTTCACTACCTCGTTCGGAGAGCAGCTCTACCCGTTCGAAGTGCTCGTCCCAGCCGAAGAGTGTGCGCTTCGGGAGGATTCTGTCGTGCTCTGTAGCCAGGTTCGAACTGTCTCCGTAGAGCACCGCATCACAGAGAACATCGGCTCGATTCCGCAAGAGCGGATGGACGAGGTCGATACCGCACTCGAATACAGTCTCGGCCTCACCCAGATCTGAGAGGGATTGGCGAACGTTCTCGTGTTCCCAGTCGTCTAAGCCCTGCAATAGGGGGTTTCGCATGGTGATGAGCAAGAGTTTGGGTGCATGGATACTCGTTCGGTGCGATGCAGTTGTCTGGCGGGAGACACCTGTATTCGTCAGTCTATCACTCGGTTCGAGGGGTGGGAGACAGCTGCATCATCCTGTCTGCGTCATCTGCTCAAAGGCAACAAGGGACTCATCGAGCGCCCTGAGTACGCCGTGTTATTGCGTGAAGTCGGGCAGGTCGCGGTTCTCGAACTCATCGGGGTTGAGGCCAAGCTCTTCGAGGTCATCGTCGGTGAGGGGTTCACCACCTCCCTCGTGGAGAACAAGAACCTCCGCAAGCTGCGAGAGTGCTTCCGCCCGGGTGTCGCCACCACGTGCGAGATCGGTCTCGGTATCGCGGGCGGTGATGCTCCCATCATCTTCGCGGACGAACTCAACTCCGTTGGGCTCACCGTTCCGGGTCGCACTTGCCATACTGAACTCGAATCGATCTCAGACGATAAGCGTTCGGACGGTGAAAAGTCCCGTGCAGACCCTTCTTCAATCCCGTTCCCAGGGGGCAGGCGTGAATGTTTAACTTTCGAGAGCAGCAACGATATCCGAGAGATCGAAGAGGCGGAGGTCATCACGCTCGGCTGCGGCTTCCTCGACGGAGCGTTTGAACCCAGAGCGGCTGAACAAGGCGAATTCATACGTCGGCTTACCACCCCCCGTGGGTGTCCAATCGATGTGCTCCACGTCGTCTTCGAGATCCGCGAGCACGTCATAACCGAGGAGAGCGTTGGTGAATTTCGCTTCGCCAGCGATCAGCGTTGATTCGTCGGTTGGTGCGACGACATCTATCTCCTGGCCCTTGTACCACCACTGGCTTGGCACCTGTGTGAGCTGGTAGTCTGTATAGAGCGCCGGTACTGCCTGGTGACAGAGCGATTCGAACGTTTCACTAACGAAGTCTGGTAATCTCGGTTCGATGAGATCCGCGTAGGCGTTCTCGCCGTAGAGTTCGTACTGTCCCCCGCGGCCGTAGAGATACCGGAAGTAAAACCGGAATACCGGATCTCGAATCTTGTACCGAGTCCGCTTGCTGCGCGCCGGGTCGGCGAGTGCCGGATGCTGTTTCTCGATGATCTGGAGGGTTTCCAGCCGGTCGAAGTAGTACGACGTATTGGTGCTCTCGATGCCGGCTCCCTGCGCAATCTCGTTTCGACTGCGGTTCCCGCTGGCCATCGACTCGAGAACCGAAAAATACGTGTTCACCTCGTTGAGCTCCATCTGGAGGACGGTCTCGGGCTCGTCGTGGAGTGGGCCATCCGGGTCGCACAGTAGCCGCGTGACGTTCTCTCCGAGGCTCTGTGATGGATCAAGTGGGCTGAGATATCGGGGTGTGCCACCGAAGACGCCATAGACGAACACCCGTTCTTCGGGATCGTACGTCGGCACGAACTCTTGGATGGATCGAAACGGCAGCTGCGTGAGTTCGAGGCCACCATTCGGTGTCTGGGATACCCGGCCGTAGAGCGGCGCACCCCCATCGAGGACGTGGGTGTGAATCATGCCGATTGCAGAGCCTGTGAGTACGAGTGTTGCCTGACTATCACCGACAGCTGTATCCCACAGGTGTTGAATGACCGAGGGAAGTCCCTCGTTCGATTCGATGAGGTACGGGAATTCGTCGATGATGATGACTGCGTCCCTGTCGGTGAGGTACGTTACAAGCGGTTCCCATTCCTCTTTGACGGCTGTGATGTCTGGGTGACATCCTCCCCGTCGTAAACGACGGGGCTTCCCGTACCGCAGGTGGGATATTTGCTGGTCTACGACACGACCTGTTCTCGCGGTGCAAAGCAACCGCTCTCTGAGTCGAACAGGTGTACCGATGGCTGTGCCACACAGCCGTTACTCCTATCCTCGCCGTGAGGACTCGGAGTTATCTTCTGACGCATATTCTCTGCCCCGTTGCAATCCGCGTTCCCGACCAATCCACACGACGAGCAGACGTACAACCCACGATGTTTCCGGTTCCCTTTCGTGTCGTCTCCACACCGTGAACACGTCTTCGAGGTGTCCCACTCGTTCTCTTTCAGCACCTCAACGCCACGAATCTTGCCTTTGTATTCGAGGTACTGGTAGATGCGGTCGAACGCCCACGTATGCAACTTCTTGTTGCCAGTCTTGCCCCAGTCAGAGTCACGAACGTCTTCAGGCCAACTCACCGCGAGCATTCCAACACCGCGCTCGGCACACTCTGTGATGATGGTGTCCGTCAGTGTGTGGTAGAAGTGCGTTTCGCGCTCTGCGAGTTTCCGACGTGCCCACATCGACCTCTCGGACGGGCCATTCTCACCGTCTGTGTCGTACTCAGCACGCTTGAAGTAGTGCTTGTCCTGTTTGAGCGAGTTGCCGGGGTAGAGAACGTATTCCTCGGGGAAAGCGACCGTGACGATGTTCTTGATGCCGAGGTCGATTCCTGCCACCTTGTCGCCTGGTGAGTCGTTGGTTTCGAGACTGACTTTGCAAACGAAGTGCAGTTCCCACTCGTCACCGTTCCAGACGGCGCGAACGTTCTGCACCGATTCAACTTCCGAGAGGTCAACGTCGGGGCGAGTCTGGTACTCACAGAGGATGAAGTCCGAGAAATGCTCTTTGAGGTTCGAGCCTTTGCTGAGTCGAACCCGATTGTTCTCAGGGTCGTGCTTGAACCCGTCTGTTTTGAACGTGACCGTGGAACGTGGCCATTTGTCGCCGTTTTTTCGGTAGCCGGGCGGATTCGCCTTCGAGTCTTTGCGTCGCAGGTCGAACCATGACTGGAAAGCGTCAGAAAGTTCTTCGATGACTTTCTGACTGGATTGTGCGTTCAAATCTTTCCAGCACGCTTGGTTCTTCATGTACGATTTGAGCGAGCCTTCGGTTGGGATTTTCCCAACCTCATCCCACACGCGGTCTGCTGTCCATCGTGCGACGTTCCAGATTTTCGAGGCAGAATCTCCGAGCGAGTCGAGGCCATCGCAGACCTGTTGGTGGTTCTGGATGGAACCAACGTAGGTACGAGTGACCTGAATCGCCATACATAGCCTATGTAGGAAGATCAACTTAATCCTACGGATTGGCGTGGAATATCCAACCTGCCATCGACGGTGGACTGCGTAGGAAGTGTCGGACTCACTCCCGCCGTAAACGGCGGGATTCTCTCCTCGAAGAAAGATAGTTTAAACTATAATAGTTTGAGCTATAATAGTTCAAACTCTAACTCTACGGGTCAATCAATCACGAAGGCAGAACCCCACGACGGGAGGGTTCTTCGCACACCGTGTTCGATTTGAATTCACTCCGTGAAACCCGGTCTGACGGTCGTCTGCATCGATATTGGGTGGGTTACGCTTCCGGTCGGATTTCATTTCGACGATGGTGTGGGGTGACGTTCTAGTCGGTCTTTCCTGCAGAAGTGATGAAGAAGTTGACAACGAGGAACAAAAACACGGCCGAAAGCACGCCACCAAATGGCAACGAGCCGAACAACGGGAAGCCGGAGACGGCAACGCCGTGTTCAGCAACCATCTCGAGCATCGGTGCGATGTTCTGCCATTCGAAGAACATAGCACTCCCACCCATCGTGAGGAACCACGGCGTGGTCGGAACGGTTGAGCCCACGAGTGCTGTGGCGACGACTTGCCTGATCGTCCGCCCACGTGAGATCCGGGCCACGAAAAGCCCACCAAATGGTGCCCACGAGAATACCCATGCCCAGTAAAAGACAGTCCAGTTGCCGACCCACTCGCCAGATCCCATCGCGTTGGTGTACAACGACATCTCGAGGAATCCAACGAAGTAGCGTCCCACCGCCTGGAGCCTAGTATTCATGATATAGTTGGTGGCCCCAAAAGGAACGTCATGACCGTCAGGACGGCGAAGACGCCCATATTGAACCGTGAAATTCGGGCAATACCCTTCTTGACGCTGAGTGCAACCGAGGCGGTGAACGCAACCGCCAGCCCCGTAATTACCGTCTGGCCTTCCCTGAAGTATGGACGTGCGTCGAACCGCCGTCGTGAAACTAGGGTGGGGTAGTTCACACGATGGGAGTCCCAATCGTTCGATTCTCTGTGGTGTCTTGACGCGTTGCTTCGGCTGCTCACCTCACCCCACGTCGGTCCGTGGAGTACGCATACAGATAGGTACACACGAGAATCGCCGCGCCAAGGCCGACCATATTCTGGAGTAGGTCTGTAACCGTCACGACGAACATGAGCGAGAATACGCCGTAACACCCGAGGCCGCCAAACAGACACATCGTGAAGCGCTTTCGAACCCAGTACAGTTCGTGTTCGCGTTCTTGTGGGTGGCCATCGACCACCGGCCAGTACGACCCTGCAATGAAACCGACGGCGATTGCACACACGAACAGCAACAACAGCGTTTGTCCACTCCAACGCAGTAGCTCACTCGGCGTCCAGTGAGTGACTGCACTCACGACAAGGATCGACGCACTTCCGACCATTGGAAACGCGATGGAGGCAATACCAGCGCCCTGGCAGGCGGCCATGAATCGAGTCAGCGGGTCTGGACGAGTGGGACCGTACGATTCGACCGACATCGTAAGCGAATCCACTCGTGGCTCTCAGTTGGCTATTTCGGCAGGGGATATTCCTCAACGTGGCCTGGCCACCTTCGCTGCTTATCACACCTGTTGTGATCTGTCTCGATGGACTCACCACCACAAACTCGTTTTATTCACTCACACTACCGTTGTCCACAGAGGGGCTTTCTCCAATGCCGCTGCTAGAACGAGCGTCTGTACCCGCGGTGGGTGTCGACGACCTGTGGCGTGCGTCCGATTATCGACCGTTGATCACACGCTCGCTAGCGCCACCCCATCACAACGTCCGTGATCCCACTTCCACCCGCGGACGTAGGTGACGTCTCTGCGAGTTCTGAGACGGCGTGTTCAGAGAAGATGACGCGTTTTGTCCCGCGGCGTTTCACGATCTTCACGCCCTCTTTGCCAAGGTCATCGAGAAAGTCCATCACGCGAGTGACGGTTTGGGTATGGGGTGTTCGGCCTTCCTTTGCGTGGAGGACGGTTCTGATGGTACTCGAATCGAGTGCGAAGCCTGCGGGGACGTTCGTGGCGTACTCTCTGATGTCCTTTGCGATGAAGCGAGCGCGTTCTTGGTTGGCGGTGAGTTTCGAGAGCGCTTTCGAGGGGAGTTGAATGAGTTGTTGGAGTGGGGAGGTTGTGGTGGTGGATTCGTCGGTGGGGGTGTCCGATGATTCGACGGCGTAGAGGCGCTGTTGGAGGTGCTTGCGGTGGTCCGATGCTGCGTTGAGTTTGGCTTCGAGATCTTGAGTGTGAGTGTTGTATTGGGAGAGTTCCTCGCGTTGGGACGCGATTGTCTGTGCCTGGGCGTCGACTGTGTCTTCGAGTTGTTGGGTGTCGGTTTCGAGTTCGTCGACGCGATCTTCGAGTTCGTCGATCCGGGCGGCGAGGTCCTCGATGGAGGTCATTCGTTGCCCTCCGTACGGGGTGGCTGTGCGACGAGACCTTTTTGCGTGGGTAGTGTGTTCGAAGACATGCGGTTGGGGTTAACCGCACCGGATCCGTGCTCTAACACGGGTCCTTTCTGAGGAGACCAGTGATCCGGTAGGCAGTCTATCATACCGAATGAGAGTCTCGATATTAAAATTTGGTACTATTATTTTCAAATTGGGATATTTAGTGCCAATTTGGTGACAAAACCACTCGTTCTATAATCACCACGTGGCGAGGGGACTCTATGCGAGACCAAGCACAGTGGATGAACAAGGCGAGTATCCCAGTGTTGGAGCTACTAGATGAATCGGGGGTTGCCTTACCCGCTCAGACCATTTCCCTCAATCTCGACAGGATGCTATCACAGGGGCCGTCGCGAACTACTGTCTACCGAACACTAGAGCCGCTTGAGCAGCACGGGCTCATTGAACACGTTACTGGTGACAGTAAGCACTACGTCATCACCGACAAAGGCAAACAGTTCCTGGCAGGCGACCTGCGAGCGTCTAATCTATAACTGATCAACACCGAGCGTATTAGGTCTCATCTTCAGCTGACTCACAGACAACCTCCCGAAGTTCGGTTAGCAACTCGGGTTTGTGTTCGGCCAGCATTGCCATCTCCTTAGGCAGTTCTTCGTGGATTCGACGCCGTACCCGAGATACTGCTTGATACCGCTTTTCGGGGTCTTCATCGCTTTCTTCAGCAATTCGTTCCCACTCCGTGTTTGTAATGAGACCGCGAGATCGTGGCATTCTACGTCACCTACTACGAACAGTAGTTCTTAAATATCACATGTCTTACGTTGCGAGTATTCGCAACTATTAAGCTACCGTAGAATAGAGTTGTAACTGAGAAGCACTAGGTTCGCCTTTCGCAGAAAGGCCACGTGCTGGAACACGTGACCGGGTGGCTTCTCTGAGCCGAGAAAGCCAATGTCAACTACGCACACCGCGACACAAGAGCGTACCGTATCGCTAGCCGACCAACTCACCAACGCCCTCGCACGCTCGTTTACCCTTGGTATCGACGCCGAGGGGTACACACACCACTACTACCGCCGGGCCGACGCCGTCGTCGTCTTTGACGGTCGGACACTCGATCACTACCAGTCACTCGATGGTCGGCCCCTCACTGGGTGGAAGGCGTTCGTCTCTCAAAAACGTGGGTGGGCCTCGATGGGCCAGTTTGCACCCCTCGGGATTCGAGTGGATTCTGAGCGAAAGGAGACCCCTCGCGTATGAGTGCCCACGAAGAGTTGCGAATGCATCTCGCTCAAGCGCTGACGCGAACGACCGAACCCGACGTACAGGCACATCTGCACGCCGCGTTGGAGTCCTGCCAGGAGTTGCCGACGACGCTCGTGGTGTGTCCTGCGTGTGGCGTGGTGGGGCTGCCAGAGCGGATTCAGGCCCACGACTGTTGAGGTGGAGTATTGTAGATAACATATAACACCATAACAGAATTATATTCTTTCGTATAAATTGTACTTTCTTGGGCATTCTACTTGGATGTGATGTTTGGGGATCTCTCGAAGCGAGTGTGTCATTGGTCGATGGTGATACAGCGAGAGCGGTCTAGTCAGGCGCTTTTGTGTCGGTACAGCCATAGTGAGTCCCGACTACGAATACTAATGCGCGACACTTTGATTGATGCACTGCTTAGCCCCCGAATTAGCAAGGTAACAGTCCTGTATCTCACTATTCTGGGTATCAGGATCCTCAGATCTAAATAGTGCAGTCAGCTAACCGCAGTAATTCTATCAAGCTGGTTGTTACTCTCTTTAGACGGGCCTCTTTTATGTCTTCACTGCGGAAGAAAACAGAAACAACACAATACTATGGCCGTCCGTGTTCTATGGGAAACGTTGATTGGTTTGTCTGTGTGCGAATCGACTGGCCGTCCTCATTTTGGTGTGGCAGTTGTATGGCTGTGACACCAACTAGTGGTTGTGTCGGCGTTCTCTCGACTCGTTTTTGAGACCAAGGTAACTCTAAACTACTTCGCTGCGATTGTTTCAGTATGAGTTCGGACAAAGACTGGAGCATCGACTCAGCGACGATGGGAATGTGGATTGCGATCGGATCCGGTCTCGGTGTCGTGGTTTCGTGATGGACAACCTTGCACTCGGGATGGCATTCGGTGTGGCCATCGGCGCGGGCCTCGGGGCTGGACTGCCGATTCGATAACTTGCGGTCGGTGTCGGCGACAGTTGGGACCACGATGCCGTTTTTCAGGGCTGACGGGGGCGGATCGGGTTCAGGGAATTTGCAAGTGTCCTTAGTCACGTCATGGATGGCAGCGATTTCCCTCCCTAAAGGTTCGCGGTGGGCACCCTACCGTCTTCGAACTGAATCTTCTCGCTCAAATGCCAGTCTGACGGGTGTCTGCTCGGCTACGAGAGGGGGTTGTAGACACATGTGAGGTTGCTGCGTTCCGGACAGAAAGCCGTTAGAATCCCTCTGGTCGCTGTTTACCACGCGATTCGAGGAGTAGGTGATCCGTACAGTCCCTACCTGAAGCACGGATGAACATTGCCTGAATCTCACTACGTTTTGCGATACGTTCTTGTCACTTGGCGAAAGCTTCGACGTATGAGCGGCAAATGAGTCCTCGCTACTGGCGGCGCCGGCTTCATCGGCTCGAATCTGGCGAACCACCTCGCCGAAGAAAACGAGGTCGTCGCGGTCGACGACCTCTATCTCGGAACGCCCGAGAATCTCGACGACGCGGTCGAATTCCACGACACGACGGTTCTCAACGACAACCTCCCGACCGAGGGCGTCGACGTGGTGTTCCATCTGGCGGCGCTGTCGTCGTACAAGATGCACGACGTTGCGACGGGCACAACCACTAACTCAATTGACGTTCGATACTGCTAGCCGTGTCCGCGATCTCTCTCCTGTGGTCTGACGTGGTCCTCCAAACACCTCCGTTCCGTATTGGTGTGCCCGAAACAGACGTGATTGGACTTGTGGTTCTCGTTGGCCTCATCTTCGGTGGGATGTATCTGTATCCCCGCTTGCGTCAGTATCTCTAGTAGACACAGCTACCGACACTCGTCGCTTCGTCCTTGACGAACATCACCACCGACCGTCGATGGCGCGCTGGTAAGCTGCTTCGGCTTGGTTGGCGACGCTGTCCCAATCGTACCGCTCGGCGCGTTTGGTCGGTTCGGTCGGCGGTGCCTCACCTTCGAGTGCTCGGTCTAACGACTCGGCGACTGAATCCACAGTCGGCTCGGCGAGATAACCCGCGTCGCCGATGACTTCACTCGCGGCGGATTCGGGATGCTGGACGCCAATGACCGTACAGTCGGCGGCCATCGCTTCGGCGTAGGTGATGCCGAACCCTTCTCGCGTCGACGGGGATGCGAACACGTCCGCGGCGCGCATCTGGCCCAACACGTCTTCGTACTCGTCAAGGAAGCCCAGCATACTCACGCGGTCGGCGTGGTCCAACGCGCTCGCCTGTTGTTCGAGGCGGTCGGACTCCGGGCCGTCGCCGACGACGCCGAGGGTCACGTCGTCGTAGTCGTCGGCCACGCGGTCGAACGCATTGAGGAGGATGGAGACGTTCTTGTCGGCGATGAGCCGCCCGGCGAACAGCACGTCGAACGAGTCGTCCTCGTCGGGGAGCGGCGCGTTCCGAATCTGGTCGACGTCGATGCCGTTCGGGACGACCTCGATGGTGTCTCTGTTGCGGCCGATGTCGGCGAGGCGGTCGGCGGTGATACCCGAGACGGCGATGGGGTGTTGGGGGACTCGGACGGTGAGGTGTTCGGTGACCTTGCCGAAGGGGGCAAGCATGCCGAGGTAGTCGCCCCAGTAGTCGCCCCATACTTCGTGCCAGGTCGTGACGACGGGCACGTCGGTGCCGAGGGCGGCGAGCTTCGAAGAGAGCACGGGAAAGTACGGAAAGACGGAGGCGACGACGAGGTCGTGATTTTCGTCGCGGAGCTGCTTGGCGAGCGGGTAGGCGAGTCGGGCGGCGAAGTCGAGCGCTTCGGTGATGGAGCGACGGTCGTCGGTGTAGAGGTCCGTTTCGGGCGCGACCGCGCGGAGGGTGACGCCCTCGTGGGAGGTCTCTTTCGGGCCGTCCCAGAAGTGCCGGCCGTAGATGGTGACGTCGTGGCCGTTCTGTGAGAGGCGGGTGGCGATTTCGTGGATGCGTTTTTCTGCACCACCAGTTATGTAGGGGTACACGACGTTCGAGACGAAGCCCAAATCCATTGTTCGTGTCATCTTCACGGCGGGTGAATTCCTTTTCGATTAGGGTACTTTACCTGTGGTCAACGTTGTCTACCAGGTCAGCCCTTCATACGTAAGATCCTCAGACGCATCGATAACGTGTCTGCCGTCGACGACGACCTGCTGTTCCATCTGATCGAATTCCTCGTCTAACACCTCAAACTCGTCCCAGTCAGTACACGCAACGCAGGCGGACGCATCAGCAAGCGCATCAACAGCGGAGTCCGCATACTCAATATCCGGGAAGTGTTCGCGCATGTTGGTCGCCGCGACAGGGTCGTACGCGGCGATCGATGCACCTCGATCTTTGAGACCCTGAATCACCGAGATTGCTCGCGAGTTCCGAATGTCATCCGTTCCAGGCTTGAACGCCAACCCGAGAACAGCGACCTTCTGGCCGGCTACATCGACATGCTGGTCGAGCAAGGACAACAGCCGTTCGGGCTGGTTGTCGTTCACCTCGACCGCGGCTTCGAGAACAGCGGGTGTGTAGCCCTGCTGCTTGGCCGCGTGAATGATCGCGTTGGTGTCTTTGGGGAAGCAACTACCACCCCATCCAAGTCCGCTTCGGAGGAACTGTTCTCCAATTCGATCGTCAAGCCCGATCGCGTCTGCAACCTCGTAGGCGTCGACACCGAACTCCTTGCAGATATTTCCGATGTCGTTGATCAGTGAGACCTTGGTTGCCAGAAAGCCGTTGTTGGCATATTTAATCATCTCCGCAGTCCGGCTGTTTGTCTCGACGACGTGGTGATCGGCTTCGGCAATGAGTGGTGCAAACACCTCGTGCATGTCTTCAAGTGTTCGGGCGTTGTCCGCACCGAGAACCACCTTCTCGGGGTTTCGGAAGTCTTGCACTGCAGTCCCTTCACGGAGGAACTCAGGGTTCATCCCGATTCCCAGTTGTTCGCCTTCGACTTTCCCGCTCGCCTCTTCGAGAAGCGGCGTGATGACTTCCTCAGTCGTGCCTGGGACGACCGTACTTTTCACAACAACTGTATGCCACTCGGATTTCTGTGCGAGTGTCTTGCCGAGTTGTTCTGCCCCGGCCTCCATAATCGAGAGGTCGATTTCTCCATCGGCTTGCTGTGGCGTTGGCAAACAGAGGAAGGTGACATCTGTCTCGAGGATATCGGTGTAGTCCGTGGTCGCCCGTAGTCGGCCTGTGCTGTCTTCGCCTGCATGCGCCGCAACAAGTTCGGGGAGGCCGTCCTCGTGAATCGGTGGTTCCCCGCGGTTGATTGCGTCGACAATCTCTGTGTCGATATCGACGTTGACGACGGTGTGACCGAGATCTGCAAAACACGCAGCGATTGTCGTTCCGACATAGCCGCTCCCGATGACGGAGAGTTCCATTACTCCGTGTGTCCCACTCAGGTCATATCAAATACTCGGAGGAAACGGAGAGATGGGTACGACGGACAGAGAAAAACTGACTTCGATTACTGTGCTTCAGCGACTTCGCCGCTCAGTCGCTCTTCAGCTTCGTCGCGGTCTTCGGGGTAGCCGATGTCGAGACGCCAGCCATCGAGTCTGATTGCGTCGATTGTACGTCCGCTGTGGATGAGCAGGTCGATTGCCTCACTAATCTCGTACTCGTTGCGGTTCGAGGGCTGAACGAGGTGACACGCATGGAAGATTTCGGGCGTGAACGTGTAGAAGCCCGTCATCACTAAGTTGGACGGCGGGTCGTCCGGCTTCTCGACGACGTCAGTAATCTCGCCGTATTTGTTCGTGTCACAAACTCCGTACCGGCTTGCTTTCTCCCATGGGACTTCTTCGACGAGGAACGCTGCGTCAGCACGCTGTTCCTGTTGACGGTTGACAACATCTGAAAGGTTGGCGTTGAAGATGTTGTCACCGAGCATCAGCATGAAATCGTCGTCGATGTGCTCTTCGACAGTTAATAGAGCGTGTGCGAGCCCCTTCTGCTCTCGCTGGTGCGCGTACGTTATTGGGAGACCCTGGAACTCGTCTCCGTAGTGTTCAATAATTCGCTCTTTCATGTAGCCGACGACGACGACAAGTTCGTCAGCACCGAGTTCAGCAAGTTGCTCAAAGCAATGGGTGAGTATTGGCTTGTCGTTGAGTTCAACCATTCCCTTCGGCCTGTCTTCAGTAAGTGGACGGAGTCGGGTCCCCTCACCACCGGCTAGGACGACTGCTTTCATGTTGGGTACTGCGTCGTTATCCTGTATAGTTCTTATGCGGGTGTTAGTACTGTGTTGCTCTGTTGAAACCCACCGAACCTGACAGTTGTCGCGTGCTGAATATAGAGGGTGGGCCTTGTTTAGACGGTTAGACTCGGTCTGTCTGAGGGTTGTTCCATTAGTATCGTCAGGCTAGTAGCTTCGGAGAAGTACCAATTTACTAGAAGCTGAAGCGGGACGGATTGGGTGTGCAAACCAAGACAGCCCGCTTCGCAGAGACGATTGTATCGCTTGCCAAAAAAGCCGTCGCTGGTGATCCAGCTCCGGCATACCGACCCGGAAAAAAGGGGTATGCCGATTGGGTAATTCTCGCCGTTCAAGGGTTCAAAGAGTATCTCAACCACGACTACCGGAAGCTGATGGATGTTTTGCGAGAAATGCCGAGAGTTGCAGAATCGCTCGATTTAACGGTTGAGACGCTTCCTCACTTCTCCACGATCTGTGCGCGGAAGCAAGAGATTCCGATGAAGCGGTGGCGAGCGATGCTCGACGCGTCGGTTGAAATGTACGATCCCGGTGATGTTCAAGCGATCGACGCAACCGGAATGGATCGTGTCCAAGCTAGCCAGCACTACGCGAAACGGACAGACTACACGTTTGAAGCGGTGAAGACCACGCTGCTCATCGATTGTGAAACGAGTGCGATACTAGACATACACTGTTCGATGAAACAACCGCACGATACACAGGTCGGCTGGCAGGTGCTAGTGCGGAATCTTGAGAAGCTGACGGCTGTGGCGGCGGATAAAGGATACGACTGGGAAGCACTTCGGACGAAATTACGTTCTGAAAGTATCACACCGCTGATTCCGAAACGTGACCCCGGCTTTCGGGGCTGGGCGAGGAATTTACTAATTTATGATCGCGCGTACAACCAGCGTTCGAACGCTGAATCAGTGTTTTTCGGATTGCGGCAGCGGTACGGTGAGACGCTGTGGGCGAGAACGTGGTTCGGCCAATTCCGAGAACTTGTCATGAAATCGGCGGTGCGAAACATCGAACGCGCAATTGAGGGGTCAGCCCGCTGAAATCACGCGTCTAAACAACGCCTAGAGGGTGTATTTATCAATTGAGTATCTTATTATTTGGTATGCCCTCCCCATTTCCCACCTCACCCGGCGGGCTTGGAATCGCTGCATCGGTCGTATTCTGGCTGTTAATCGGAGTCGCGATAGTTCTCGTAGCGAGATTACTGATACGGAGGATGCGATAGATACGCGCTCTCTATTCAGCACGGCCTCAGCAAACTATCAGCACCTGAGGGTTTCAACAGAGCCTACTGTGTCTATTAGCAACTATGGTAAACTGTTTTGTACTGATGAGAGAACTCCACATCATGATAATCGGCCAAGCAAAAAAACTACTTGGAAGAAAAATATCGTGCTTTCAAAAGTTGTGTCAAATTCAAAAAACGAGTATCCGATACACCGACGCCCAAGATTGAAAGCCCAAAGAATGTGCTTATCATTACAATTGACTGCCTCCGTAACGACCACCTGTCGCGCACAGGATATTCACGCCAGACGTCGCCATTCTTAGATACTCTGTCTGGATGCGATGCAATCACGGCTGCACCGTGGACATACAGCTCGGTTCCGTCAATCTTATCCGGTTTGTATCCACACCATCACGGTGCCGTCTACCCTGACGACGACTCGAGGAATCAAGATCTGTCGAACCCCCCGCGTGGAATCGACGTTATGTTACGGTTCTCCACGATGTCGACCGGGCGATTGAGCGATTCCTCAACATGCTTGATGACCATGAAGAGACAATTGTCGTCATCACAAGCGACCACGGCGAAGAATTTTGGGAATTCTGAGACTTGGAGCGCGAGCAGTTTACTGATCCTCGCGGAATAGCTGGAGTTGGCCATGGTCACGCATTAGTCCCTCCTGTTCTTGAGGTGCCAATTTTATCTAACACGCTGGAAATTGCAAACTCGGATGGATTCGCAAGTACTGTTGACATCGTGCCAAGCATTTTGGCGACGCTCGGTGCGGCAGAGGCCATCGAAAGTGATGGACAAGACCTAAGTTCGCCTGACTTGCGTCCCGTACTCAGCCAGGAGATTGCTTATGGCCCAAATCAGCGTCACACAGGGAACAGATCACCTAATTATCCCTGAACGCGGGGAGTCAATCCTATTGGATATCGAATCTGGCGATATAGTGGACGATTCTGACCGAGCATCTAAACTCATACATCACCTCCCACATGGGCGAACAGTTGGACGGGAAGTGTCGGTGAACAAGGTGACAAAAGATCGACTTGCGGATTTAGGTTATCGGTGGATAATGGTCAAACAATAATCAACTCGCGCAACGGCAACTATCTCATTCACAAGATACCGATGACAAAGGAATAACTACCATCCCGCATTTAAACAGGTGCTGAAAACGCTTAATACACAAAAAGTCAGGTTATACAATATGCAAGATTGGAGAAAGGCCACCCACGCTATTTCATTCTTATTGACGGCTGTGTTGGTCTTATCCTTACGCGGTGAGCGATTTTCACTTATTGTTGGTTCTGTGGTTATGCTCCTTGCCGTCAGTCTCCTCTTCCGGTCCCGAGTTGCGGTCTCTGGGCTTATCATTGGCGGGATTTTCTGGTATCCCTCAGCCCAGTGGGGGTGGTTAGTCGGTCGAGACACACATAGCGCGGCGAACACCGCCCGACTAGTCCGAGATGTTGGCTGGCCAGCCCCGTCGGGTGTCGTTGCAACAGATTTCGTTTCGACTCCTCTCGTGCACTTGTCTGCAGCGGTCACATCAGTTGTCTCCGGTCTTGATATCATGCCTGGTGTTAGGGGGAAAATTCTTGTCACAGCTGTTCTACCGATTGTGTATCTTGGTGTGGCCTACTTGATCGTCTACTGCCTCGCCCGTCGATATGCCGAACATGTGGGGCGAGGGAACGCGACTTTCGCAATGGTCTCGATTACACTATGGACACATACGTATTATATTCGATCCGCATTTCGACGACCATCAATTGCAATCGTTGTGTTCACAGTCGCGGTCTTCTCATATCATCGTTTGATACGAACGCGACAGGCACGGTGGCTTGCTCTCGGTGGACTTTCCACGGGGGCTCTCATACTGGCGCACCATTTCGCATCAGTTCTATTTGTTGCCCTCGCAGTCATTGGTACCATTGTAATAGCTGTCACCAGATTGGCTATTCCCTTTGGGGTTAGTGGTCGATTTAGTGTGAAAAGCGCAGGGATGCTCTCTATTCTGGGTGCAGTCTTTCTTTCCAGTTGGTATGTGTTCTCAAACAGAGGTAGTCAAGGTGTGCTTTTCATTGCATTTAACGCACAAAGCGCTGGTGGAGCGGTCAAGTCGTACCCCAATTCACTAACCCCGACATTTTTTGATCTGTTTGCGCGCACATACTCAAAATTCCTCTTCTGTGCAGTACTCTCCATCCCAATCCTTAGCTACGTCATTATAAAGCTCAAAGATCGCGAGATTCCACGACTCGGATTAATTGTTACTGCATGGGGAGTGATTATCGCAGGGGTTGCTGGAGTTAGTCTCTTTACATCTTTAGAGTTAGGAACTGGCCGAATCTTGTCGTATTTCGTTGTCGCTGGTGCTGCGATGTCCCTTCCGGCACTCGATGAAGTCTTCTCGCAATCGCGGATTAACAGCAGCCATGTCCAAGTTATAATTATCCTTTGTCTCGTCATACTCTCGATGATAGCAATTCCACCAAGTTCAATCTCAGACACAGAGACTGATCTAGCCCGGTATCCAAGCGACCAACGCTACGGTAGTTCGTTCTACGCGACTGCCGAGTTTATTCAATATGTTCCGAATAACACGACTCTAGTCGGGGACGCCGACACAGCCGAGTTAACCGAGCCTGTGACAAATCGGAGAGTGTCGTATTCCACTCTTCCGTATCAAAATTCGACCGTTGAACGTGATTCGGTTGTTGTCTACCGGGATTTGAACGAGCGAACATATACAGGGCGATTAGAAGGGAGCTTCAGGACACTCAGGACTCTACCGGATGGAGCTGAAAGACTTGGCGCTAACGTCAGCAAAATATACGCAACAGGAAATGAATCCGTCTATGTTAAATAGCATGTCAGAATATAGCCATCTCTTAATTGAATATGCTTGACGCTGTCTTGGCTGTGGCTCCTGTGTGGGTCCGTGGTATGGGTTGGTATAGCACTTCACCGAATGCGTCTAGGCTAGCCTTCCTAGCAGCCTTTGCCATGCTGATTTTGTTCACCATGCCGATCGTATTTACGGACTAACACAAAACCAGTTTGAAGATCTGGGATATCTGTCTCTGTTGAAACCCTCTTCACGTCTGGCGATTTGCTGAGAGGTTCGTTTCTAACGGGATCGACGAAATCCGGTGGAAAGAGGAGCTCTTTGCAATGTCAATGCTAGAGGAATTCAACAGAGCAGGATATCTTTAGTCCGAGATTCAGTTCCGTGATGTGTAAGTAATTAGCCAATAAGCTAAATGTTTTAACGACTCATTGTGATGTTTTGTCTAATGCGGATTCTGGTCTTATCCCGGGAATTCCCGCCGTATGTACTAGGTGGAATCTCGTACCATCTGATGAACCTGTACAATCGGATACAAGAACTCGGGCATGAAGTAACCGTCCTATCTGGAAAGTGCCCACAATCATGGAATGATCTACAGAATGAGGTTCATCCAGACATAAATGTCATACCAATTGAATTTGGGTATAGAAAAGGGTATTATGTATTATACCCAATAGCATTGTATAAAAGAATGTCAAAAATAGATACAAGCAAATTCGATATTGCGGTCTCACATACTCCATTACCCTACTCTGTACCAGGGTTAGATATGATCACAAAATATCATGATTGTGTTGCAGAAACTCGTCCATTTATCAGAAATGGATTATCCAAGGTAGAAAGAGTAGGTGACTCAATCTTACATCCAATAAGAAGTTGGATTGATCAGAAGTCAATTCAAAAATCCGACCACGGTATGTTTGTTAGTAATCTCAACAAAAATTCATGGTCAAATCACTATGATATCGATCTAGGAACAAGCGTAATTTATAACGGCGTTGATAGTGAGCGGTTTTATCCTACTAAAGAAAAACAAGATTATGTGTTGTTTGTTGGTTCTTCAGAGAGAAAGGGTCTTTCAAAAGTCATCGAATACTCGAGGCATTCTGAGTATCCTGTCCACATTGTCGGGAGCGTTAACATAGACAAGGAGAATATAACATGCCACGGACGAGTATCACAGGAGAGATTACGTGAGTTGTATTCTGGTGCAATTGCAACTATCCACCCAACTAAATTTGAGGCATTCGGAAATGTGATACTTGAGTCCTTGTCATGTGGAACTCCAGTAGTAACTACACAGAGGTGTGGTGCAGCCGAAATTCTAAATGAGGATACAGGTACTGTGACTGACGACCTTGTTAGTGGTATTGAAAAAGTCAAAAATATGAATCCTGATGCCTGCCGAGAAACTGCACTAATGTATCCATGGGAAAAAACTGCCAAAAAAACACTATCTTGTATTGAGCACTTCAATTAACACATACGTTGTTGTGGCACTGTCTAGTTAAACCAGTTTGAGGAACGAGCAGGTCGTTGAGTGTGTTTGGGATGAAGCTCGCAGACCTGCTCAATAGTGCTTTGCGACGGATTTAGAAGAAACTTGGGAGCGTGAGCGGACAGCGTCGCACGTCAGGGCGTTCGCTGTCCAGTTCCACGCGACCGGATGTTCGTTCAGAGAAACAAAACAGATTCTTCGATATCTCGGCGTTGAACGCTCTCATCAAGCTGTTTGGCAGTGATTACCGGCTCTGTTGAAATCCTTCAGCGTTGACATTGAGAAGAGCGACTCTCCCCACCGACTTTCGTCGATCCGGTTAGAAACGAGCCTCTCAGCAAATCGCCAGACGTGAAGAGGATTTCAACAGAGCCTGATTACCTTATTCGGCACTGTCTAGTTAGTTGCCTCCTCGACCGGTGTTCGTCCGTCGAGCGCTTGATGCGGTCTTTGAAAGTTGTAGTATTGCGTAAATTGTATGAACCACTCGCGAACGCTTCCGTGACTGCCCACCCACGAATTATGGAAGCGGTCGACTCGCATTTTGAGGGTGTGAAACCGCTTTTCGATGAGGTTTCGCTCGACGTAGTCCAGCCGACCGCTCAATCCTAATCGAGAGAGGGCAGTCTGATAGCCGTAGCCATCAACGAGAAACACAGTGTCTGAGAGATCGTGTTTCTCGGAAAGTCGATGGAGAAACGCAGCAGCCGGGTCGGTACCATGTCGTCCAAACAATTCGACGTCAAGAATCAGCTTTGTCTCG
>Ga0207754_100034_pt1 | contig 156149 bp, 152 predicted proteins | sample A23E1SouthBayCA_FD_187728 | JGI IMG/M metagenome (GOLD analysis project Ga0207754, IMG submission 187728) | Aerobic enrichment media microbial communities from Eden Landing Ponds, California, USA - A23 E1 (SPAdes) | ecosystem: Environmental > Aquatic > Marine > Unclassified | place: Emeryville... | reverse complement strand
TTTTGGGAGGTAGAAAGACGAACATCATCGTTTGCGAATAGTTTTAGCCATGTCTCGATGGAGACAGCTCAATCGTGGCTCGAAGCCTTCGCTGTCTACCACAATTCACGCCAAACTTAACGCGATGTACCTACTCTGCTCCACCGCCCTCAATTGCACATCGGCTAATTCCGAATCAATTCACCTTGCGAACGCCACTCAGGCTTGTCTCGGTCTACGATATACCTGATATCGTTACACCACTTGTTCATCCCGCTTGCATCGATAGTCTGTCCAGAGTGAATCAGCGGGTCCACTGCATCACTGATCTCATACCCGTCACAATTAGACGACCGCATTGTGTGACAAGCACCAATAATTGCGGTATTATATATGAAAATAATATTTAACGAATCAACGCTTGTAGAGGCTGCGGTCCTTACGGACATCCTTTCAGTGTCTGTACGGCATGTCGTGGAAGCAAGAAGCCTCTCGATTGAGTAACGAACGGCGTCAGTCATGGACGAGTAAGGTGTATCGTTCACTGTCCACGACGTGGCCTGTTGTTCTGAAGTCGTCTCCCTCGATAGCACAGGAGAGTAGAAGAATCACCCGACCGTTTCACTCATATGTCTCTCCCCTGAAGCACTTGCCAAGATGCGACTCTCTGTCATCGGGAGCGGCTACGTCGGAACAACTATTGCGGCGTGTTTCGCGGACTTCGGGCACGAGGTCACAAACATCGATATCGACGAAGAGACCGTCGATGAGATCAACAGCGGAACTGCGCCGATTCACGAAGATGGACTTCAGGAACTGGTCTCGAAACACGCTGGCTCCGATGGGACAGGGCGCCTGGGAGCGACAACTGACTATCGCTCCGTCCTCGATACCGACGTGACGTTTCTCTGTCTCCCAACGCCACAGACCGACGACGGCAGCATCGACCTCTCGATCATGGAAGCCGGTGCAGCTCAGCTCGCAAAGACACTCAGGGAAGCAGAGAGCTGGCACACGGTCGTCGTCAAGAGCACGGTCGTCCCAGGTACCACCGAAGAGACGATCACACCGATTCTGGAAGAAGAAGGCGGAAAGACAGCAGACGAAGACTTCGGTGTCGGGATGAATCCCGAGTTCCTCCGAGAAGGGACCGCAGTCCACGACTTTCTCGATCCTGACAAGATCGTTCTGGGTGCGGACAACGAGCGAGCACTCGCTGATATGCACGAGGTCTTCGATCCGCTCGTCTCGAAAGTCGATGCACCAGTTGTCGAGACGGACACGCGAACAGCGGAGATGATCAAGTACGCGAACAACAGCTTCCTCGCCGCAAAGGTCTCACTCATCAACGACATCGGGAACATCTGCAAGGAGCACGGGATCGACGCCTATGAGGTCGCCGACGCGATCGGTCTTGACGACCGAATCAGCGATCAGTTCCTCCGGAGTGGACTCGGCTGGGGCGGCAGTTGCTTCCCAAAGGATACGGCTGCGATCAGGGCGGCAGCACGCCAACAGGGGTACGAGCCACGTATGCTGGACGCAGCGACCGATGTCAACGATCGGCAACCGGATCGCTTGCTTTCGCTCATGGACAGGCACGTCGACGTGTCCGGTGAACGCGTCGCCGTTCTCGGGCTCGCGTTCAAACCCGGTACCGACGACATCCGAAATTCGCGTGCGATCCCCGTTATCGGGGGACTCCAGGAACGGGGTGCGGATGTTGTCGCCTATGACCCGGTCGCAACGGAGAACATGCGTGAGCGATTCCCCGAGATTAGCTACGCGTCAAGCGCCGCCGAGACGCTCGACGGAGCGAGTGTCGCGCTCGTCGTGACAGATTGGGACGAAATCACAGCGCTCGACGAGGAATTCGATGTGATGGCGACGCCTGTCGTGGTCGACGGCCGCCGGGCGATCGATCGACGAGACGGTATCGTCTACGAAGGGCTCACGTGGTGAACACGACCGTGACCTGTCTCGGTGGCGGTTCGAATCGACGGGGTGGGGGCAGTTCCACCACTCAAATCTCTCTGTAGAGAGCGAACACAACGACCGTGGCTAGACGGTAATGTTGCTGTACATCTCGGCTCAGTCTCGAACGTCGAACGCTGCCCGAACGACCGATTCAACGTCGCGCTCTGCCGTCCAGCCCAGTTCAGCCTGTGCTCGATTCGTATCGACTTCGAACGACTCGACGAGCGTCTCGTCGTCCCCGCGTGGGTTCTCGACGAGCGCGACGCTCGGATCGAGCCCTGCCATCTCGCCGGCGACATCGCGAACCAGTTTGGCCACCGAATGGACGCTCGGATCCTCGTCACTGGCGAGTTCGTATTTCTCCACACCAGCCTCCCCGTCACGCAACTGCTCCAGTAACCGCTCGGCACTCACCACGTACGCCTGTGCCACGTCTTTCACGTGGATGTAGTTCCGAGCCTGCGTCCCGGGCTCGTACACTGTCAGCGTCTCGCCAGCCAGCGCCTTGTTCACGAAGAAGTTGATCACGGTCCCTTTCGACACCGTCTGGCTGTCGATGTCGTGTTCTCCATAGAGGTTCGAGATCATGAACTGGTGGGCCGGGAACGCGCCCTCGGCAAAGTCCTCGATGGCTCGCTCGCTCAGGAGTTTCGTCCGACCGTACCAGTTCAGCGGGTCGCGGGGATGATCCACCGAAATCGGGAACTCCTGCGGATCGCCGATGACGGCCATCGAGAAGGGGAAGGCGAGCGCTGCCCCGGTCTTGCGGCAGAACCAGGCGACGTTGTTCGTCCCCTGGACGTTGACCTCGTAGGCGAGGTCCCGCTGCTCCCCGCAGTCGTCGACGCCCGAAATGGCGGCGAGATGGAGGACCACGTCGGCACCCGACAGCGCCGACTCCAGCCGGTCCCGATTCCGGATGTCGACGTGTTCGACGTCTACGTCGCCAATCTGGCGAACCTCGCCGAGATAGAAGTTGTCGAGCGCGGTGATCTCCCACTCAGGGTGCGCTTCCTGCAGGTCGTGTACGACGCGACTGCCGATGTAGCCCGCGGCACCTGTGACGGCAACGTGGGGCGTGTCGATCTCTTTAGTCATGATTTTGATTCCGTGTCCTGAATCGTTCCGCGAGATCGCGGACGCCCTCCTCGAGCGTTCGCGACGGTTCGAAACCCGTCTGCGAGAGCCGGTCGAAGTTGACGTGATAGGACGGGCCGGGGTGTTCGTCTTCGAGGTACGTCACGTCGACGGGTGCGACCTCGTCGGCGACGATCTCGGCGATCTCTGATATCTGGTAGTTCTGTGCGTTGCTCCCGACGTTGTAGACCGGTTCCGACCAGCCGTCGGGATATAACGCTGCGTCGGCGTAGGCCTGCGCGGCATCGCGCACATGAATAAAGGGCCGCCAGTTCGACCCGTCGCCGTACACCGTGAGTGGCCGCCCAGTCAGTGCCCGGAAGACGAAGTGATTGACGACGAGGTTGAAGCGGATCGCGGGCGAGTAGCCGAAGTTGGTCGCCATCCGCAGCGCGGTCCCGGTCATGTCGAACTCCTCGCAGTACTCCTGCAAGAGCGTCTCGGAGTCGAGTTTCGACTCGGCGTAGGGGTTGATCGGGTCCGGGTCGACCGACTCGTCGATGTCGGTGCTGGTCGCCCGGCCGTAGACGTTACAGGAGGAGGCGAAGACGACGTGGTCGACGCCGAGTTTGCCCGCCGCCGTCAGGACGTTCTCGGTCCCGTCGTAGTTGATCGCGAAGGTCTCCTCGCGGCGGTCGTGGGTACTCGCCGCACCGGTGATGGCGGCGAGGTGGATCACGCGGTCGACGCCGCGCATCGCGCTCTCGACGTCGCCGTACTCGCGAACGTCGCCCTGCCGGAAGTCGAGTCGGTCGTCGACCGAGCCCACGAGCGCCCGGGGCGAACCCGAGGAGAGACTGTCGAGGACGGTGACGCCGTCCACGTCGTCCGCGTCGCGCAACGTCGGCACCAGCGCGCTCCCGATGTAACCACAGCCGCCCGTGACGAGGACGTTCATTTCAGTCCTCGTCGAGCACGCCCGGCAGGAACCGGTCCTCGTGGGCGGCGATCGTCTCGTCGTAGCGGGTCAGCGTCTCGAAGATGTCCCGAACCCCGGCCTCGAAGGACTGGTCCTGCCCGCCGATCAGGTCGTCGTAGCGGGTGTTCTCGATCTCCATCTTGTGGGTCTCGTCCTCGTCGCGGGGGTTCTCGAAGTGCTCGACGGCCACGTCGAGGTCGAACTCCCGGCCCACTTCGGCGATCGTCTCTGCGATCTCGACGATGCTGATGGCGCGGGTTACCTGATTGTACACCGTGAGACCGCTCGGACGGTCGTCGGGATCGGTCAGTGCGACCTGTGCAAGGCCTTCGACGGCGTCTTCGAGGCTGATGAACGGCTTGCGCTGTTCGCCCTTGCCGTAGACAGTAACTGGGTAGCCGGCGACGGCTTGCGCGGCGAAGCGGTGACCGACGGTCCCGAAGTAGTAGTCGAAGTCGAAGCGGGTCTTGAGGCGGTCGTCCGCGCGGGTCTCCTCGACCTCGGTGCCGTAGACGATGGCCGTGCGCACGTCAGAGATCGGGATGTCGAACTGCTTGTGGGCCAGTCGCATGTTGGCCGCGTCGTGGCTCTTGGTGAGATGGTACCAGCTGCCGGCCATCGCCGGGAAGGGCACGTCGTCCCGCTCGCCGTCGTTCTCCATCGTCGCGCCGCCCTCGGGGATCGGGAACTCGGGCGCGCCGTAGACGCCGGTCGTCGTCGTCTCGACGAAGTGGGTGTCGGTGAGGTCGTGTTCTTCGAGGCCCCACAGCAGGTTGCGCGTCGACTGGAGGTTGTTGTGCTGGGTGTAGTTGGCCCGTTCACCGTTGATCTGGGAGTACGGCGCGGAGGGCTGGGCCGCGGTGTGGACGATCACGTCCGGCTCGTGGACCGCGAGCAGTTCGTCGACGAAGGACTTCTCGACGAGGTCGCCTTCGACGAACGAGAGGTTCGTCAGTCCGTGGACTTCGCGGGCCGCGTCGAGGCGCTCTTCGATGCTCGCGACCGGCGTCGCGCTGGTCGCGCCGACCTCTTCGACCCACTCGCGGCGGGCGAAGTTGTCCACGAGGATCACTCTGTCGTCGGTCCTGTTCGCGATGCGGAGGGCGGCCGGCCACCCGACGTAGCCGTCACCGCCAGTGAGGAGGATCGTCATAGTTACTCAGATAGTGAGTAACTACGAACCGATAAATACTTTCTGGAATTGGCGGCGTTGGTCAGCGGTGTGTTCGAGACACGTTGCAAACGTTTCCTTGAGCGGGTGTTCGTCGTGAACGTTCACGCCGACGAATTCGCCCTCCGGTGTCACGGTCCCACCGTTTCGCAACCGTTAAAACGTGGCTCCACCTTCATTCTGATGCTACGTCACGGGCCGGTGGGGTAGCTTGGTATCCTTCGGCCTTCGGGTGGCCGTAACCGCGATTCGAATTCGCGCCGGCCCACTATCTTTCCCGCACTCGACGAACGCCGAGCGAGAGCGAGGCGTTCCGAGTGCGGGCAGTCGTGTCGCCAAGCGAATTCGAACTAGCAAGTCGCAGCGCGCGAACGAAGTGAGCGCGACCGTCTTGCCCAGTTCGATATTCGCGCCGGCCCATATTCCTGCTGCGAACAACTTCGTGAGCAGCGCATACGTGACAGCCGGAGTCCCAATCGCGGTCAGGCTCGCGGATCAGAACTCGACCGTGTCGTCGACGGTGATCGTCCCGGAGTCGACGATGTTCACATTGAGCCCGCCGCGGTGGATCAGCGCTCCTTCGACTCCCTCGGTCTCGGCCAGTGATTCCATGTAGCTGCAGGGCTCACAGAGCCGAACGCCGACCAGTGTCGCCGTCCCGACCCTGAACTCGCGGCCGAGGAGGTGGTTTAGCGGGACCCCACGAGTGAGGATGTTGCGGCGGGTTCGCTGTGGGTCGACCGCCGTTCCCTCGTCGCGCTCGGCGGCGTCGAGCGCCTCTCGTTCGATGAGTGTCACACCCGTTCCCTCGGGCAGTTCGTCGCGGCGGTCGTACAGCCCCTGTCCGCGGAAGTACCGGTCGCCTCGCAGGCCACGGCCAGCGATTGCTTCGACCGACTCGACGGCTTCCATCGGCTCGCCGGAGTCCGGTGAGATATAGATCGCTTCCACGGCGCCGTCAGCGTCCATACACCACGATCATCCGGTCGCGACAAAACGATTGTGAGCGTGTGCGACCTCGACTCGTAGTTGATCGTCTCAGTCGACGAGCGCCGCAAGGAGTCCGCCGACGAAATCGAACTCGTCGTCGGTGACCTCGTGGCCGACACCGTCGTAGCGTCGTTCGGTCACGTCGCCGTCGAGCGACCGGAACACGTCGGCGGTCGCACGAGCGCGTTCGGCAGTGACGTAGGGGTCGTCAGCACCAGATGCGAGCAGGACTGAAGTCCCGTTGAGTGATCCTGTGAAGTCGCCTGGATCGATCGTCGGCCCCGCGAGCGTCCCGCTGAGGACGACGACGCCGCCGTAGCGATCGGGATTCCGAGCGGCGTACTCGGCAGCGAGGCAGGCTCCCTGCGAGAAGCCGACGAGGACGACGTGGTCGCGGGGGACATCGAACACGTCGACGACGTGTTCGACGACGGCGTCGACGGCAGCCAGCCCGGACGAGACGTGTGGCTCGTTGCGGTCGAGCGGTGCAGTCACGGCGTGAGGGAACCAGCGACTCCGCCGGGCTTCCGGCGCGACGAACGTGACGCCGTGGCGGGCGATCGGGTTGAGGAGGTTGACGATCCCCTGTGCGGTCGCGCCGCGGCCGTGGAGCGCGACGACGACGGCCTCGGTCGCCCCGCGGGGGGCGCCAGCGGTGACGATCGGCTGGCCGCCGTGGGGACCGGGCACGTCTGTGAGGGGGGTCGCTGGTCCGGTCATCCGTCGTCGCTGTCACGCCCGCCAGGGGTGGGCACGTCGACCGGTGGCAGCTGGTCCTCGATCATCTCGCGGTCCGCTTCGGCCCACGGCGGCAGGACGAGCGACTCGCCCAGATCCTCGGTGCCCTTGTCGACAGTGAGGCCCGGTGTCTCGGTCGCGAGTTCGAAGAGGATCCCGCCCGCGCGGACGTAGACCGCCCGGTAGTAGTAGCGATCGTGGATGCGCGAGACACGCAGGTCGCGCTCCCGGAAGAGGTCGTGCCACTCGCGGAGGTCGTCGCCGTCGATGCGCAGTGCCACGTGGTGGACCGACCCGACGCCCTCGCGTCCGAAGCCGTCGTCACGATCGAGCAGGTCGACGACGGTGGCGCGGTCGCCACCGGCCCGGTAGCGAACCCGGTCGTCGCCCTCGGCGACCTGTTCGAGCCCGAGCGTCTCGAGGACGCTGGCGGTCTGGTAGGGGTCGACCGGTAGCGCCGTGACGCCGTGGATGCCCTGGATCGCACGCTCGACCGGCACTGGTCCCTCGTCCCACGGTTCGACGGGTGAATCGGCGGCGACCAGTTCGAGCCGCGTGCCGGCGGGGTCCTCGAACCGGACGACTTGGTCTCCGAAGCGTTCGTGGCGCTCCGTGACGACGCCACGTGCATCGAGCCGGTTGGTCCAGTAGTCGATCGACCCCCGTGGGACCGCGAAACTCGTGGCGGTGAGCTGTGGTCGTCCGCGCCGTCCCGGCGGTTCCTCGGGATAGGGGAAACAGGTGTAGATCGTCCCGAGGTCGCCGTCGCCGTTGCCGTAGTAGAAGTGGTAGCGCAGTACGTCCTCGTGGTTGACGGTGCGCTTGACCAGTCGCAAGCCCAGCGTGTCCGCGTAGAAGTCGAGATTCTCCTGTGGGTCGCCGACCATCGACGTGACGTGGTGGATTCCCGGCGTGTCGGTAAGCATCGACTGGGCGCTCGTAGGGACTCCCCCGTCATAGCCTCGGGGGCGATCGGAGTGGGTAGTGTTCAGATAAGAGTTCGAGAGATTGACCACGAAGCACCGAAAGCCCTCGGTACGCTCCGGGGTTCTGTGACGGATATCCTCACTTTGTTCGGATAGTGCCGCCGCAGAACCCCGGACCGAACCTCGCCCTTTCATCCGCCAGGATTCGGCTGTTGAACCGTCTTGACCCTGGTGGATGAAAGGGCGAGTGCAGTTGCGGGAACCCGGACCCCGCAAGCACCCACCGGAGCGCAGCGCGGGTCCCGGGACTGCAACTGCACGAGGGCTTTCGGTGCCTCAGTGTCCCAGTACGTCGTTGCGTATCTCAATACGAGCATCACAGCGAAAGGGAGCGCTCATATGGCCGCCCCGACTGGCACGGGTATGCGCCAGTTCGTCATCGTCGGTCACGACGCCCCCACGACGCCTGACTTCTCGCTGGACGACCTCGCGGGCGCGGCGGGGCGACTCGATGTCCTCTGTCGGTGTGTCTCGTCGGCCTTCTTCCTGAGTCACGACATCCGCGAGGACGTGCGGGTCCACCTCGTGCACGGCGACGAGTACACGATCTCGATCGACGGGAGCAGCGTCCGACGACTCAACCCCGACGAGCGCTCGACGGCGGCCCTGCTCAGAAAGGCGCTCGAAGAACGCGAGGAGGCGATCGGCCACGTTCCAGTCGAAACGTCGCCCGGCATCACGCTGACGCGTCGTGGGTTCACGCCGACGCTCGACGACGTGTCCGCGGATGGGACCGTCGTCCAGCTCCACGAAGCGGGCGACCCCGTGGTCGATAGTGAACCGCCAGCAGACCCCGTCTTCGTCCTCTCGGACCACCGCGATTTCACCGACGAGGAACGCGAGACGCTGGCCGATCACGCCGACCGGCGTGTCTCGCTCGGGCCACAGCCGCTGCACGCCAACCACGCGATCACGGTGGCGCACAACTACCTCGACACGGACGGGTTCCGGTCGTACTGAGCAGCGCCCCGTGTGTCTGTGGCGTCGTGCGAAAACGTCTTGGTCACGTCACGACAGTGCCAGCACATGGACGAGCGCAGGCGCCGATTCTTGCAGGGCGTTGGGGCGACCGCCGCCGTCGCCAGTGCGGGCTGTGTCGGGCAGTTGCGGGCCCTGGGTGGGTCGCCTTCGGAGCCGGCCAGCGAGACGGCCGCCGCCCAGTTTCGCGGCGACACCACCCGCAAGGGCGTCTACCCCGAGCGGACGGTCCCGTCGTCGGTGACCGTCGACTGGCGGATCGACGATCTCAACACCGGGAGCCACACCGCCGCCAAGTCCAGTCCCGTACAGGCCCCCAACGGCGACGTCGTCGTCGCGGGCGACAGCGGCGAGGTCTGGAAGGTCTCGCCGGACGGGTCGGTCCGCTGGCGCAACGACGCGACGGATACCACCCGGGGGTTCCACGGGACGCCGATGATCGCCAACGACACGGTGTACGTGGGTGCCTACGACGGCGCGCTGTACGCCTTCGACCTCCAGTCGGGCGGCCAGTACTGGCGCAGTCAGGTCGGCGACGCAATCGGGTCGAGCCCGGGGTATCACGACGGGCTGGTGTACATCGCCGTCGAGTACTACGACCCCAGCGGCGGCCTCTTCGCGCTGGACGCGATCACCGGGGAGGTCGTCTGGCAGGACCAGCGGATCTCCAATCACCCCCACTCGACGTGCGCGATCGACCGCGATGCCGGCCGGCTCGTCGTCGGCGACAACGACGGCAAGCTGTACGGCTGGTCCTACCCCGACCACGAGTTCCTGTGGACCTACGAGACGGGCGGGTCGATCAAGGGGCCGATCGCGATGCACGACGGGAGCGCCTTCTTCGGTTCGTGGAGCGAGCACGTCTACAGCGTCGCACTGGGGGACGGCAGCGAGGAGTGGACCGTCGAGGCCGGCGCGAACGTGATGGCCGGCCCCTCCGTCGAGCCCTCGACCGGGACCGTCTACGTCGGCAATCAGGACGAGTCGCTGTTCGCCCTCGACGCAGAGAAGGGGACGAGACAGTGGGAGACTGACGTGGGCGGCTGGATCATCGGTTGTCCGACCGTCACCAGCGACCACGTGCTCGTCGGTTCCTACGCCCCCAAACTCGTCGCCGTCGAGAAGGCCACCGGCGAGCCGGTGTGGTCCATCGAGGGCGAAGGGGACGTGACGGGGACGCCGCTGGTGACCGACGAGGCCGTCTACTTCACGGAGCGGGCCTCTGAGGCGCACATCCAGGGCAACGGCGGTCCGACCGGTGCGCTGTACCGCGTCGTCGCCGACGAGTGAGACGTGAGCCGATCGGCTGCCAGAAGGTCTTTTGACCTCCCGCCCGAGGTCCGGGCGTGAGCGATTCCGACGGGAGCAGTCTCGACCGACGTGCGTTCCTGACCAGTGCGGCGAGCGTGGCCGCCGGTTCGCTCGCCGGCTGTGGCGCGTTCGAGGCCGGTGACGACGCGACCACGACACCGGTCGACGACGGCCGGGCCCGCGAACTGGCCGAGCGGTTCGCCCCGACGCTGTACTTCGACGCCGACGAGCGGTGGTTCCCGACCGATCCCCGCCCCTACACTACCGAGCGCGACGGTGAGACCGTCGTCGACGGGTTCGCCGCGCTCGACGAGTACACAGCGCAGTTCCGCGAGCGTGAAGAGCCACCCGACCCGACGCTGTGGCACAACGTCGTCAGCTATGACGACTCGCCGCTCGCCGTCGTCCAGTACTGGGCCTACAGCGTCTTCGACCAGTTCACGACGAACTTCCACTGGCACGACTGGGAGGTGTTGCACGTGTTCGTCGACACCGACGACGAGGCGCCCGTCCTCTTCGTCGCCAGTTCCCACTCTCGAACGGTCCCGAACAACGAGTTTCTCGACCCCGAGCGGACGATCCCCCGTGTCCTCTCTGAATTGGGGTCCCATTCGAGCGCGCTGTCGGTCAACGACGAGGCCGACCGGTTCCAGCGCCTGCCCGCGGGCGGCGACATCGCCGACATCACCAACCGCGTGATCGACGACATCGAGGCCGTCGCTTCGCTTCCGATCGCCTACGGCCTCCCGCGCGACGAAGGCGGCCGACTCCCCTTTGCCGTCCCGGAACTCGATGGCGCGCCGGTGTACGACCACGAGCGCTTGCCGGCCGTCGAACGGGCCGACCTCGTGCCTGACGCGCTGACGGTCCGGTCGTTCGACGCGCTCTCGTCGCCGCCGACCGATCTCCCGGCCCGCGACACCGGGCTGGTCTTCGAGTACACGGGTCGGTCCGACACCGGGACCACGCCCGACGTGAGCTACGACCTCGCCCCGACACGCGACCTCGAAGACATCGCGGCCTTCGCGGGCCCGCAGTTGGGCTTCGAGTTCGCGGTCCCGCAGGCCGCCGAGGACGCCATCGCGAGTCACATCACGACCGTCGGCGCGCCCTGGAGCCAGCCCCGCTATTCGAACCCGGCGGCCGACATCACCGACCCGACCCACCGGCAGGAACTGGCCGAGCGCTACGACGCCATCGGCGAACCGGCTCCGATCAACACTGTCGTCACGGCCGTCTCGTCGGTCGTCGAAGACGACGACGCACCCGACGGCAGGGGAGTGCAGACCGAGGGAACGGAGACGGAGGCCGTGGCGCTCCTGGAGAGCGATCCCAGCGCTGTCCCGACGTTCAAGGGGGTCGCAGTCGCACAGGGCGTCGAGGCAGGTGACCACCGGCTCACTGTCAACGGGCCGGGTGCCGCGCCACACAGCGAGCGGGTGTCTGTCGGGGACGACAGCGACACTGGCAGCGACGGCGGCGATACCGGCAGTGGATCGGTGACCACCGCGGGCGTCGACGGTGAGATCCCACTCGTGGCTCGCGAGGACGCCGCGAAACTGAGCGTCGATCCGAGCGGCACCGACGCCGACCTGACCGACTTCGCCGTCGAGGACGACTTCGGCGGCCGCCTGTACGACGCGCCGGTCGACGGCCCGGACGCCGTCTACGTCCACCGCGGCGGGGCCTACACCAGCGAGGTCCGGGACGCCGACGACGCGGTCGGTGCGTTCCGGGTCAATCCGGCCGACGAGGACCGGGTCGCGATCGACCGGCCCAACACCGGGAAAGCCCCACTCGCGACCTTCCTCGCGACGATCAGCGACGAGATCCGGGCCGACATCGAGGATGTCGATCTGGAGGGAAAGGCCAACGCCGTCCGTGGCCTGACCCGCGCACTCGAATCGACCGGGAGCGCCGCCGGGCGCGCGGCCGAACGGGCGAACGCGGGCGACCGTGAGGGGGCGGACAGACAACTGGAGAACGTCACCAACGGGCTCGAACAGGTCGCGAGCAATCTTGAACGCGCGTCCGACGCGCTCCCGGACCCGGTCGAGCGCTCGGTCGACCGGCGACTCGAACAGGCCGCCCGACGGCTCGAACAGGCCCGCCAGTCCGAGAAGCTGTAAGAACCGGCCCGGCGAGACGGCCGACTGCTCATACGGTTTACTGTCGCTATTTACCGGTGATCGTCGACCCCATCCCGGCGATCACCGGTGAGAGACGACAGCAATCCGTATCACAGCAGGCTGCGAAGCAGTCGTATCTCTTCGGACTCGTCGATGCGGTCGTCGTCGAGAAGCGCTCGGATCGCTTTGTGCAGGAGTACCGGGTCCTCGACGGTAGCCGATGCTTCGACCCTGTCGTGACCACCGTCACTTCTGTCACCGTCGCTCCCCGCTATCCGGCGTTCCTGGGCCCGTTCCAGTGCTGCGATCCGGTCGTCGAGCGATCGCACGTCCGCCGCCAGCTGTGTGTGAGGGGTACCGTCACCGGTCTGCTGTGAGTCGGCACCGTCGGCTTCTGTTTCGACCGCTGTCTCACGCTCACTCGGCTGGTCGCCGTCGTCGTTCGTCGGCTCCGCGGCTGTCGTGGCTCCCGGCTCTCCCTTCGGCGGTTCTCCCGCACTCGCCTCGGCCGGCTCCGAGTCGCGCGCCGCCACTGATTCGATCTCCTCACCGTCGAACAACGTCTCGACGAACGACCGGCGACGTTGCCAGTCGAACTCCTCGATGTCCCGGAGGCGATTGCTGACCGTCGCCCTGACGACGCCGAGTTCGTCGGCGATCTCCTGCTGGGTTGCCGTCGGCTGGCGCTGAATCTCGCGGAGCGTCTCGATCTGGGCCGCCGAGAGGTCGGACGGATCGACAGCAGCGGGGTCCGTCCCATCACTGTCGACGGTCGCCGACGTGGATCCGTCGGCGGCCTCTTCGCCCGTCCCGGTACTCTCTGTCGCCTCTTCGGTCGTCTCGGAACTCTTGGACGCGTCGTCTGTGGTCGCCATGGTTTCGGTCGGTGTGGTCTCGTCGTCGGTCGCGGTCGTTCCCGGGTCGCTCGCTGCTCCGGGATCACCGTACTCTTCGAGCACTCTCGTGACGAGTGCCGGCGTCGCAGCGCTGATCTGGTCGGCGATCGCGTCCACCGACGCCTCCGGAGCGTCCTCGGCGACACTCAGGATGCGTTTGTGGACGATGGCCCGGGGTTCGCGTTCCACGGACTGGTTCGAACTCTGCGCCATACTGGATTCACCGCTCCTAACAGACGAATTCGCATAAGCAAATCGGTCATTTCACTGCAACTGCCCGTTCGTTCCCGGCAAGACAGTCGTCACTCGGTGTCCACCGGTCGGTTTTTGTTGATTCACGGAGCAGAGATGGGTATGACCGACGACGAACTCTCGTGGGAGACACTCGACAGCCGCGTCGCCTACAGCTGTGCGGGGTTCGACATCTACAACGAGTCCGTTCGCTACCCCGACGGGAGCGAGGGTGAGTTCGACTACCTCTCGGAGCAGGAGGCCGTCGTCGTTCTCCCCTTTACCACTGACGGCGACGTGGTCGTCATCGAGGAGTGGCGACAGGCCGTCAAGCGTCGCAACCGGGCTCTCCCCGCCGGCTCGATCGAGGGCGGAGACGACGACCGTGAGACGGCCGCTCGACGGGAACTCGCCGAAGAGACGGGATACGAGGCCGACAGTGTCGAACACCTGACCACGGTCGAGCCGGCCAACGGCTTCGCGGACTCGGTCTTTCACTACTACGTCGCCCGCGGCTGTCAACCGACCGCAGCGCAGAACCTCGACCACAACGAGTCGATCGACGTCGCGACGACCACGTTCGACGACCTGCTCGACGCCGCCCGCGCGGACGAGCTCCCGGACGGCCGCTCGATGCTGGCGGTGCTGTACTACGCGCTGTTCGAGCGGTAGTCGTCGGGCACCGATTTCTCGTCACGGATTTCCCCGACCGACAGCTACCTCACCCTGGCGTTAGTTACCCCGGGCATGGGCTACGACCTGTTCGAGACGGAGTCGGGCAACGCCGTCGTGATCGCGCTGGACCACGGCCTCGGGATGGGTGCGGTCGAGGGATTCGAAGACCCAGAAGCGACGCTGGACGCCGTCCTCGCTGGCGAGCCGGACGGCGTCCTCGTGGGGCCAGCCTTCGCGCGCCACTACGGCGAGCAGATCGACGCGGCAGGCGTCCAGACGCTCGTCACCGCCGACGTGGTGACGTTCTCGACGCGACCGGGCCACGACGAGGCGATGGACATCTGGACGCAGTCGTTCGACGTCGAGGAACTGCTCGCCGTCGACCCGGTCGGCGTGAAAGCGGTTCTCGTGTTCGGGCGCGAGGATCGCCGGCTGTTCGAGCGCAACATCGAGGCCATCGCCGAACTGGGGCGAAAGCTCCGGGGGACCGGCGTCCCGTTGATCGTCGAACCCGTCCAGTGGGGATCGCGGGTCCCCGACGAACTGGCGACCGACCACGACACCGTCGAGGACGCCTGTCGGATCGCCTGGGAGGTCGGTGCGGACGTGCTGAAAGCGCCCTACACCGGCGAGCCCGAACGCTACGCCGATCTCGTCGACAACTCGCCCGTCCCGGTGACGGTGCTTGGCGGGCCCGCCTCCGGTTCGACGCGCGCGATGCTACGGGATATCCGTGAGGCCGTCGACGCCGGCGCGCGTGGCCCCGTCATTGGCCGCTCGGTCTGGCAGTCCGACGACCCCGCGGCAGTCACGCGGGCGCTCGGCGAGATCGTCCACGAGGGCGCGAGCGTCGACGAGGCGTGGCTCCGGTAGCAAGATTAATCCAGTTATATCTTCTACTCGGAGATATGGCCACAGCTGTCAAGATGGACGAAGCAGTCAAATCTCGGCTCGAGGAGCTACAGGCCGATATCAGGCTCAAGACTGGACAGAAAGTAACCCAGCAGGAGATCCTCGCCCGGTTGATCAACGACGCTTACGAGTCGCGCAGTGATCTAATCGACTCGTTCCGCGAATCGACGGTCCCCGCATCGGACGAAGAGATCGAGGCGTTCAATCGCGGCACCTTCGACTCGGGTGTCGAGACGAAAGAGGAAGACGTCGACGACATTCTCTACGGATGACGGTGTTCGTCGACTCCGGCGTGTTCTACGCGCAGGCAGACCGTGCAGCGAACAGACACGAGACGGCTCAGGAGGCGCTCAACACGGCATTCGAAGGGGAGTACGGCCAGCCCTACACCAGCGACTACGTGTACGACGAGGCGGTCACGCTCACGCTCGCCCGGACGGACGACCACGAGAAGGCAGTGACTGTCGGCCAGCGGATCAGCGGTGCAGGAGAGTTTCCGGCCCTGATTCGACTCCAGCACGTGACACCACCGGTCTTCGACGACGCCGTCGACATCTTCGAGCGCTACGACGACCAGCGCCTGAGTTTCACCGACGCGACGACGGTCGCACTCATCCGGTACCACGACATTGAACACGTCCTCGCGTTCGACGACGACTTCGACGGACTCGTCGATCGGCTCGAACCGAGTGCTGTCGCGGAACGCAACCCTTAGGCCGACCGTCGACCGATTGTGGCCAATGCGAGACCACTTCGAGGTCGGCCGCTACGACGCGGCCGGCCGCCTGGGCGAACTGACGGTGCCGCGGGCCGGCGTCACCGTCGAGACGCCCGCACTCTTGCCGGTCGTCAACCCTCACGTCCAGACGATCGAACCGTCGACGCTGGCATCGGAGTTCGGCGCGGAGATCCTCATCACCAACAGCTACATCCTCCACCAGAGCGACGAGCTTCGCGACCCGGCCCTCGAACGCGGGCTGCACGACCTGCTGGACTTTTCGGGCGCGATCATGACTGACTCCGGCTCCTTCCAGCTCGCCGAGTACGGCGAGATCACGGTCACGACCGAGGAGATTCTGGACTTCCAGCAGCAGATCGGCAGCGACATCGGGACGCCGGTCGACATCCCGACGCCGCCGGACGTGGACCGCGAGCGCGCCGAGAACGAACTCGAAACGACGCAGGAGCGTCTGGAGATCGCCGAAGGCGTCGACACCGGCGAGATGCTCGTCACTGCCCCGATTCAGGGCTCGACCTACCACGACCTGCGCGAGCAGGCGGCAGCACACGCCCACGGGACCGACCTGGACGTGTTCCCGATCGGTGCTGTCGTCCCGCTGATGAACGAGTACCGCTACGCAGATCTTGCCGACGTGGTCGCCGCGTGCAAGCGCGGCCTGGGTGAGGACGCGCCGGTCCACCTCTTCGGCGCGGGTCACCCAATGATGTTCGCGATGGCCGTCGCGCTGGGCTGTGACCTGTTCGACTCGGCGGCGTACGCGCTCTACGCCCGCGACGGGCGGTATCTGACGGTTCGGGGGACCGAGCACCTCGACGACATGGAGTACTTCCCCTGTAACTGTCCGGTCTGTGTCGAGCACGAACCGGCCGACCTGCGCGGGATGGCCGACCAGCGCGGGGAAGACATGCTGGCCCGGCACAACCTTCACGTCACCTACGGCGAGATCCGGACGATCAAGCAGGCGATCCGCGACGGCGACCTCATGGAACTGGTCGACTCGCGTGCCCGCGCCCACCCGGCGATGCTGGACGGCTACCGCGCCCTGCTGGACCACGCCGAGCAACTGGAGCGAACCGACCGTATCAGCAAGGACACCGTCTTCCACACCTCGACCGAGAGCGCCCGTCGGCCCGAAGTCGTGCGCCACCACAAGCGGCTGGACCGCTTCGACTGCGCCGGCGAGATCCTGCTGACGGAGGGCGAGCGCGACGAGGCGTTTGACGAGAGCTGGCGCGTCACGCCGCCGTTCGGCCCCTACCCGAGGGAGATCACCGACGCCTACCCCTTCACCGCGGAGGTGCCTGAACGGCTCGAGCGGCAGGCCTACGAGGCCGCCGCCGACGGCGTCGCTCGACTGGCGGAGGCCAATCCCGACGCCGACCTGACGCTCGCCCACTTCGAGTGGCCCCGGAGTGCGCTCGAACGAGTGCCCGACTCGGTGACGGTGCGACACCTCGGCGAGGAGTGATTATCGCGCTCGCCCACTGAACGAGCTGTACAGCGAGTCGAAGGTGTCGTATACCGGGTACGGCATGTTCCGGATGACAGTCCGCACCGTACGGTCCTGGAGCGGCGGCTTCGACGATCGGGCGACCGCGTCGAAGTCGACGGTCTGCAACCACTCGAAGAACGCCTGCCCTCCGTCGACGGGGAACCGATCTGGCGGGTCGTGCCGGCGCATGTCCTGCCAGTAGTTCTTGTGGGGTTCGTTGTGGATCCACTCGCCGGATTCGAGCCCCTCCCTCGCGCGGTCGAAGTCGTCGGGACCGAGGTCGAACCCGTGGTTGTTGGGGTCCATTCCTTCGAGTGCGAGGCCGAACGCGGTGCGAAAGCATTTCTCGCACTCGGTGCAGTTCGTCGCCTGCTCCGAGTCGGTGCAGGAACGCACCAGCAAGTCGTCTCGCCCCGTCTCGCGGACGAAGTCGGCGATCACGCGAACTCGCTCCTGGCGGCTCAGGTCGAAGCCGTCGTGGACCACTTCGGAGTCCGCCCAGCGGACGTTGTTTACTATGTCCGGATGTGAGCCCCATGGCATCCCGCTGCCGTCCCAGTGGTCGACGACTTCAGGCACGGTGACCGCGTCCCAGACGGTCCCAGCCATGTACAATCGCTGGTATCCGTTGACTACTGCGAGGGGCGCACAGAGCCCGGTGAGACCGAGACCGCAGGCCACGGCGCTGTACCAGCCGCCGTCGTGGTGTCGGTTAAAGTGTGCGACTAGCATCCGCCAGTCGAGAAACGAGAGCATGTTCGACCGGACGAACTGAGAGGACACGTCGAACTGACCCGCGTAGTCCTCGACGACGTGTTTCGTCTGTTTCCACTGTTCGTCGTCGTCGATCCCGATAACCCAACCCTGAATGTTGATGAAAGTCGGGTTCTCTTCCCGGTGACGAATGTACGTCGCCAGCGAGTCGACGCCCCCGGTGAAGAGCGTGGCGACAGTCGAATCGTCGGTTCGGGGTGATTCTCCCACTGCGTCGCCCGGTTCAGTGACGGGAGCAGATCCCGAAGGACCGTTCTCGACGATCACCTCTCCGCCGTCCATGAGCGCCGGGTACATCTCACAGAGCGTCGCTCTGGCGGTCCGAAGCGTCTGTAGGTACCGCTCGTCGACGGTCGATACCGTAACGTCCGACTCCGTCGCCCACGCCACGGGACAGACGTGTGCGAGGACTGGTATCGTCAGGACCCGTTCCGGGACGTCCGAGACGTCCACGTCGTACTCGACGAAGAATGTTTCGTCGCCGAAGAACCGCCGCACATCCCGGGTGTACTGCACCTCGGCCCGGACTTCGGTTCCCGCGGCTGTCACCTCCGTGATGACGATTTCACCCATCGACGCCCCCGCTTTCCACGCGTTCGTTCGACACCGGGGGACTCACTTCCGGCGCTCCGGTCGAGGCCCACTGCTGGGGTATCCGCAACTGTACTGATCCAGACGCCATTGGATCCGGATATCCGAGTGAGTTGCAAAGTTATACTCTCTATACCGTTTCGGTACTGCCGGGTTCTGGCGACCAGGCGCTAGCCACCCGGGACGCTCCTGAGAGAGACCGAGTTTCGTCGCTAGGCCCGCTTTCCGGTCGAGACGGAGGCGGGGCCCGATCGAGTCCGGTTAACAGCATAATAACAAATGGACGACCCTCACACCTACCGGTATGGTTCACCGGAGAGACGTCCCCAGTCGACTGGCCGTGGATCGACGAGTGCCAGTCCGTGCGAGGGACGTATGAGTCACGAACAACAGTACGAGCGCTGGACAGCGGTCCTTCGCGCATCGACGGCCACCGTGACCGACCTGTTCGTGGTCGTCGCCTATGTCGTCGTTGCCGACGTCGTCTTGATCGAAGGGGCGCTCCCGTCGGCCGTCAAGACGCTGGTCGGGCTCCCGCTGTTACTGTTCGTCCCGGGATACGTAGTGCTCGCGGCGCTGTTTCCCCGGAACCTCTCCGCGGCGCATCCGGATGCGGCGGATCGCCTGTTCGCGACCGTCTCCGACGGCTGCCTCCGGTCCCTGGAGCGGGTCTCCCTCTCGTTCGGCGTCAGCGTCGCGTTGCTCCCGCCACTCGGACTGTTCGTCTCCTGGACCGGGGTGGGATTTCGACCGGGGGCCGTCATGGCGACGGTAACGACTGTACTCCTCTTCGGGACCACTGTCGCCGTCGCACGCCGCTTCCTGGTCCCGGAGAGCGAGCGGTTCACCGTCTCGCCGACCGCGTGGGTTTCGCGGCAATCAGCGGCCCTGCGTGACAGGTCCACGGCCAGTCGCGTCGCCACTGTCGCGCTCGTCGTCGTGGCGCTGGCGGCCACCAGCACGCTCGCGTACGGTCTCGTCGCGCCCGGCGGCGGCGACGCCTACACGAACGTGGGTCTGTTCACCGAGAACGAGTCCGGTGCGCTGGTCACGTCCGGCTATCCGACGACGCTCGCGACTGACGAGAGCGGCGACGTGGTCGTCGTCGTCGAAAACCACGAACACCGGAGGGTAGACTACACCCTCGTCGTGGAACTCCAGCGCGTCTCACGGACCGATGGCTCGGTGACGGTCAGGGAGTCGGTCGAACTCGACCGGGCGCGAGCGTCCGTCGCTCCCGGCGAGCGCTGGCGAAGCGACCAGACGATCAGGCCCGAACTGACCGGGGACGACCTCAGAGTCGCGTACATGGTGTATCACGGGGACCCGCCGGCCGATCCGGGAGTCGAAAGTGCGAACGAGTCCGTCTACCTCTCGATCGACGTCGCGGAGTGACCGGCGCCGACCACGATCCACCGGTCGCTGACGATTTCGGAGTGGCCGATCGAGCAGCGGTGCCACTGAGTCACGGATCTCGTCGCACTACGAGTGGTGACGCGAGACGACAACTGCACGCAGGCATCGACAGTGGTGCGGGTGCGACCAGCACTGATCGGCCCCCGTCAGGCGAGCACGGCCCGCACCCGGTCGATGTCGAGGAGGCCGCTGAGCGTCGACAGCAGGGCCCAGAGGGCCACGGCGACGCCGATGACGGCAAGGAGCGACGGCAGTCCGGAGACGTACGGCAAGAGGGCGTAGACGGCGACGGACATCCCGGCCGTGATCGCCAGCACTGTCCCGACCGTCCGTGCGAGGTAGCCGACCGAGATGGGCAGCTCGTCCGTGACGATGTACAGTTCCACGGCCACGAGGACCGAGTACGTGGCGACGGTCGCGGCGGTGGCGCCGACCACGCCGTACACCGGGATGAGGGCGACGTTCAGTGCGACGTTCGCGACGGAGGTGACACCTTTGACCACGGCCCGCGAGCGCGCCCGACCCAGGTAGTCGAGACCGTCGTTCGTGATCTGGTCCAGTGCGACGAGGAGTGTGTACACACCGAACACCTGCACCGCGGGAACGGCGTCGACGTACGCCCGACCGAAGACGGTCGTGACTGCCGGACGAGCGACGAGGATCATGCCGGCCGCCGCGGGGACGTAGATGGCGACGAGGTGGACGAACGACGTCTCGTAGAGGTCCGCGGCCAGCGACACCTCGTCGCTGGCCTTGTGGCTCCCGAGCTGTGGCGAGACGGTGAACCCCAGCGACGTCGCGGGCGTGCTGACCGACTCCGATATCTGCTTGGCCAGGGTGTAGTAGCCCGCAGCAGCGGGGTTCATGAGGTAGCCGACCAGCATGATGTCGACGCGCTGGTCGAGCGCGTTGGCGGCCCCGCCCGCGGTCAGCGGAACGCTGTATCGCAGGATCCGGCGCTTGAGTCCCGCTTCGATCGCCGGGGCCGACTCGTATTCGCTGTAGTACCTGCGAGCGAGGACGACGAACCCGACGACGGCACCGAGGCCCGCGGCGACGGCGAACCCGATCATCGCCCCGACGACGCCGAACCCGAAGAGCACCAGCACGACGACGATCAGGACCTGTGTCACGCTGTCGACGGTTTTCATCAGTCCGCTCCACTCGACGGCGTTGAACGCCTGAAACAGCGCGAAGAGGTGCTTCTCGAACGACCGCGCCGCGACGAAGACGGCGCCGATCAGCAACAGCGGCGCGAGACCAGGTTCGCCGAACAGCGCCGCGATCCGTTCCCGGAGCAGGGCGATGGCGCTGCAGACGATCGTGATCGAGACGGCGTTGGTCGTCAGTCCGAAGCGGACGATGTGCCTGACTTGCCCGGAACCGGTCTCGACGTACTCCGTGACGTACCGCGCGACGGAGGCGGGGAGCCCGAAGACGCTGAACAGAAACGACGTCCCGAGGATGGACATCGCCAGGAACAGCAGGCCGTACCCGCTGGGCGACAGCAGGTACCGAGACAGCAAGATCAACAGCGCTCCGCGACACACCAGCCGAACCATGTCGGCGGCGAGCATGGCCCGGAACCCCCGCACGAGACGAGCCGTTTCCGTCACGGGTTCACCCGTCGACGTAGTACAGTTCGAAGTCTCCGTTGGTGAGCACTCGGTCGACGCCGGGTTGGGTCCCGAGGGTCTGGAAGCCCCGTTCTGAGTAACGGTACTCTCTAAACGCGATCACCTCCCGTTCGACGTCCGCGTCGGTGACGACCAGGTAGCGTGGCTCGTCGTATCGCGCCGCGAGATCGCTGTCGAGCGCGCCGAAGGGCACGCTCCGCTCGGTCCGCGGGCTCCACGGGTCCGGGTCCAGTACGCCCCGGACCCCGTCCCTGAACCGGTCTGGCCCGGTCCTGATTCCGACGTAGCCGATGGTCCTGTCCTCGTGCGCGAAGGCCGTCCCGTAGCCGTCCATCTGGGCTTCCGTGACGTGTCCGCTCGGCTTGTAGATCATCGGCGAGGCGTAGGCCGTCGCCAGCGAGAACCCCAGCATCCCCGCGACGACGACGGCGAGGACCGCGAGACCGAGGCGGGACCCGCTCCGGTCCCGAAGGCGGGGCAGGAGGCGCCCGATCCCGATCGAGCCGAGAACGGTCGCGATGACCATGATGAACGCGAGGTGACGGAAGTAGATCGTCCCGACGCCGCCCAGAATGTACAGGAGCATGAGGACGCCCAGCGGGAGCGTCGCCAGCCCGAACAGTGAGACGGTTCCGAGGCGACGGTCGGCAGCGTCCGAACGGCGCAGCACGATCAGCGCCAGCACGAGCCCCGTCACGGCCAGGTACACGAAGCTGACGGCGAACAGCTTCAGCAGGATCTCGGGGATAGAGGCACCGATGGCCGTGAGCGATCCGGTCTGTTGCGCGATCTCGTTGGAACCGCCGGGGGACCCGAATACGACGCCGGCAACGCGTCCCGAGTACGTGCTGACCGCGTCGGTGATGCGCTCGTGGCCGCCGCCCCAGAGAACGAGGAAGCCGCCCAGGAAGAGGCACTGGCCGACCGGCGTCCGCACCGCGACACCGCTTCCGTACCGCCGCTTGAGGAGGATCACGCCGATTACCGTCGCGAACACGATCAGGAGGTTCGTCGCCTGTTGGGGATGGACCAGGACGAGCGTTCCCGTAGCGAGGGCGAGCAGCGCGCCGACCGGTGTGACCCGCCGTTCGCTCCCGGTCTCGGTGAGGTAGACGACGAGGAGGACCAGTACCAGGGGGACGAAGAAGACGGCCAGTGTGCTCGGGAACACCGTCAGGTGCGCGCCCACGTTGTTGATCGGGAGCAGCATCATCGCCGAGAACGCGCCGACCGTCGTCACGTCGCGATCCCCGGTGATCGCGTAGACCGCGAGCGTCAGAAAGACGACGAATACGACGACGAAGACGCCCGAGGCGAGCAGCATCGCCCGTTCCAGCCCCACGTCCAGTAGCTGTGCGAAGAAGATAGCGATCGTGTGCGTCCCGGGATAGATGAGGCTCGTCAACGACAGGTCGCCAGCGACGATCGTCCGGGTCCATCCCAGGTGGGTCAGCGGATCACCCGACCCCAGGAAGGCGTAGTCCCGGAGGAGCGGGATGCCGACGGCTGCGACGAACGCCTCGCCGCCCACCACGAGCCCGCCGAACCAGTGTTTCGGCGAGGCGGGGAGAAAGCTCACGGCCAGTGCACAGACGAATGCGACGGAGACGAGGAGCCAGAACACGAGCGGCGTCCCGGCGTACAGGGACAGCTCGTACCCGTCGGCCGGCGCGAGGCGGGCCACTGCGATGGCGGCCAGCACGGCACAGAAACCGACGAGCAGTACCGCAGTCCCGTAGGTCCCGTTTCGCTGGATCACCGCCCCTCGTCGTCTCGCTTGCGTTCGGTAGCCCATTCGGTCGGTCGCCTGTTCCCCTGTCGTACCTATTGTAATGTGATCCGTATCACGAACGTAGGTGGCCTCTTCTGGGCGGCGCGTCCCCCGAGTGATACGGACCGTTGTCGGTCTCTCCCAGATCGACTGTACGACGGCGTTCGGTCGACTGGGGAACCGTTTCAACTGCCCGTATGAGCCGTTCGTCGCCGCGGCCGGCCCCATCTGGGTGCAGGACGCTGGTCACGAACGCGCCGCACGTTCGTACACCGTCCGGTAGCGCTCGGCTGTCCGCTCCACGCTGATCTCGTGCGCCGCCTCACGGCCGTTGGATCGCGTTTCGGCGGCCATCACGTCGACGAGTGCGTCGGTCAGTCCCTCGTCGGTCGAACGGACTGCCGACGGCGACACGCCGTCGAGTCGTTCGGGCACGTCGCCGACCGGCGTCGAGACGACGGGGAGGTTGCACGCCAGGGCCTCCTTGACGACGTTCGGTGACCCCTCGTGGCGGGAGGTGAGCACCATCGCGTCCGCCGCGTTCATCACCGTCGGCATCTGGTCGTGGGGGAGGTGCCCGTCCGGCGTGTGGAAGACGACGCGGTCGTCGATGCGAGGGCGGGCCGCCGCGACGACGCGTTCGGCCCGCTCGAAGTTCTTCTCCGGCCGGGCCGTCGGTGCGGGAAAGAGGACGTGCTTTGCGTCCGGGTCCCAGCCGACCGCGGAGCGGGCCCCGGCTCGCGGCATCGGTGCGAACGTGTCCAGGTCGACGCCGTGTGGGATGACGGTCGCCTCGCACGGGAGCGCCTCGGCCATCTGCTCCGACATCACGATCACCTCGTGACACAGCGGAGCACACAGCTTGCTGAGCCAGCCGTACCGGCCGAACACGTCGCTCCCCCACAGCGAGAGGACGACTGGGGCGCTCCGCTGGGCCAGCGCGTGGGGCGCGGTAAGGCCGAAGTTCGCGTGGACGACGTCGTACTCGTCGTTGATCGCGTCACGCACGTGAGGCAGGAACCGGAGATAGTCGAAGACAGAGCGATTGACCTCTGGGTCGCTGCCGTCAATCTGGCCCGGGACCGGGAGCGTCTCGGCGTCCACGTTCAGCTCCTCGAGAGACGAGACCTGCGTCCGATAGAACGGGGCGTCCGCTGCCGGCGTGAGACTCAGGACCGACAGGTGGTCGTACCGCTTCGCTGGCTGGGCCGAGTGCATACGGGTGCCAGCAGGTACCCGGGCAGCCTCATTCAGTATGGACGTCCTACCGCTGGTATAGCGGCGATTGAACCCGATGATAACACTGGGCTCGACGCCGTCCCGCCAGTCGGTTCGGTGTCTCCCTCTAGCCGCTGTCCTGGAAGCTAATGCTCGCGGCGCCCGTCAGTTCGAGAGACTGGAGCTCCCCCGAGAACCGATACGCGTCGGCCCCGCCGAGGACCTGTCCGCTGGCCGTCGAACCGTCGATTCCGTCACTGTCCTCGAGCGCTCCGAGAGATTCGTGAGCGGCTAGTTCGCCGGAGACGGTAAAGCTGTATCCGCCTCGGTAGCCCGATCCCTCGACGACGATGCTGTTGGGGAGGTCAGACGAGGCAGTGGCTGTCTCGGTCGTTGTCACCGTTTCGGTCGGCGTCGACGTGTCCGTATCGGTGACTGTCTGGGTCTGGGTTTCGGTCGGTGTCGGCGTCGACGTGTCCGTATCGGTGGCTGTCTCGGTCGTTGTCGCCGTCTCGGTCGGCGTCTGGGTCGACGTGTCCGTATCGGTGGCTGTCTGGGTCTGGGTTTCGGTCGGCGTCTGGGTCGACGTGTCGGTGGCTGTCTGGGTCTGAGTTTCGGTCTGCGTGCTGACGATGTTGTCGATGCTGATCTGTTCGCCTTCCAGCGAGACCGTCGCCGGGCCGTCGATCTGGAAGTCAGTCACGTTGCCGGTGAACCGGTACTCCTCGGTCTCGGACCAGACGTCTTCGGTCGCCGTCGAGCCGTCGACGCCGTGGCTGGACTGGACTTGGGGATCCTCGGGCGTGAGGTGTTCGAGGTCCCCCGACACGGTGAACGTGAACGTAGCGCCCGTATTCGCGTCGCCGTCTCCCGAGATAGTCAGCGACTTCCAGTCCCCGTCAGTCGCCGTGCTCACGTTTCCCGAACCACCCGGGGTCGTGCCCGGTTCCGGCGGTTGCGGCATTGGCGGCGTCGGATCGGCGGCCTCGCCGTCCGTACGGGTGAACATGCTGTCGGCCCGGTAGACGATCGCACTCCCGGACAGTTCGTTGCCGCCGCCGCTCAGCGAGAACGACCCGTCGTGGACGACCATCGCTGGACACTCGAAGGAACTGTGGAATCGATTGTTCGAGATGTCGACCGACTCGCCTGGACCGTCGATCCGGATCATCGGTCCCGCGTCGCTGGACGACGTGAAGTAGAAGTCGTTGTCCTCGATGACGAACTGCCCGCCGCTCGTGCGGTCCATGTTCACCCAGACGCCGCGCATGACGGCACCGCCGGTCCCCGAACCGTTGAGGGTCGGCTGGACGGGGATCGGACCGTCCTTGACGATGGTCGATCCGCGCACGACGACGTTTTTCGCACCGCGGACGCCCGCGACGTTCGTGTTCCGGAAGAAACACTCCTCGAAGACGAGACGGCCCGGGGCGTCGGACATGTAGATGGTGTTCTCCGCCCAGTGCTCGCCCCACAGCCGACGGATCGTGAGTGTGCCGGCCATGTCACTGCCCGACCACATCAGCTTCGAGCCAGACGCGGAACCGGGCTCGGCAGCGCCCAGGTGAGCGTACACGTCGTGCATCAGCGCGGACGAGCCCGACGGGACCCGTGGTGACAGGAGCGTGTTGTTGCCGGTGTCACCGCGGGTGCCCCGGAACACGACGTTCCCGAACGTCCACCCGGCGCCGTCGAGGACGTTGACGCCGAAGCTCTCCTGCTGGGAGAAGTCCACCTCGAACCCATCGAAGGTCCATCCGTCCCCCGAGAACCTGAGGCCACCGTCTGGGAACACCAGTGTCGCGTCGTCGCCGACGAGGGTCCAGTCGTTCCCGTCGATGTCGAGGTGACCCGAGACGAGGTACTCGCCCGGCGGGAACGACAACTGGTCTCCCGCTCCCATCGACTGGACGATGTCGTTGATCGGCTCGTTCCCGTTCGGGTCCGCGCCCAGTTCGACGGCGTCGTTGTCCGCGGCGGACCCACGGGAGACGGCACCGATGCCACCGAAGCCAGCCAGCGTCGCGACGCCCGCGCCCAGTTTCAGGTACGACCGTCGGGACAGCTCGTCGCCGCTTGCGTGTTCAGTAGGACGGTCCTTCTCGGGGGTATCTTCTGCCATACTCGTGGTAAGCGGGAGTTTCCCTGTTAAGCGATATTGCGCAATGGCCCGCAGTTGCCCAACGTTCGTGGCGGTTACTCGGCGGATACGTACCACATAGTCACCACTCGGGCCACGAACGAGCGGGGCAGTAGCCTCTCTTTACCGATCCTACCGGGCCTCGTTTGGATGGGTAGGGACCTCGTACCCAATGTAATCAGAGCTTATCGGCGGCGCCACCCCCAGTTCGCGTGCCGACAATGGGCCATTACAATGGGGGTTTCCGCCCGTCCGAACGGATGATGAAAGACCGGCGACAGTTCCTCCGGGCGACCGGGCTCTCTCTCCCGTTTTTGACCGGGTGCTCCGGTTTCCTGGACGACAGCCAGCCGGCGACAGAGCGAGCCACGAGAACGGGGACAGCCACTGAAGCGCACACCACCAGTCCCGATCGAACGGGGACAGACGAGCCAACGGCGGAGTCGCTCGAATCCCGTATCGGTTCGGACCTCCGGTCACGGTTCGACACCGTCTACGACGTCACGGAACACGGCGCCGACCCTTCGGGTGGACAGCGCGTCGACGATGTCGTGGAGGAACTCGCCACGGACGACACGTTGTTGTATTTCCCGACGGGCCGATACCTGATCGGATCGGTGCTCGTCGAGGGGGTCCGGAACGTGGGACTGCTCGGCGAGGACACGACCTTCGAAATCGACGAACCCGGGCAGAACATCTACCTGTCCCTGCGGAACGTCGCCGATATCCTCGTGGACGGGTTCACTGTCGACAACACCGGGGCGAACGAGGCTGCAGCGGTCGACCTGAAGTGTACCGGCGGCACCAACCGGTTCCGGAACTACGCTGTCGACGGGTTCGTCGACGTCCCCGAGCGGACCTTCGCGTTCACGCTCATGGTACAGGGAGCGGACTCCGATCTCACGCTGTCGAACGTGGACCTCAGTCAGGGTGGCACGAATGCCGGCGCTGTGTTCGTCTTCCCGCAGCGGGACTTCTACGACCCGGATCAGGCAGCGGGATCGCTAACCTTCCGCGACTGCGTGATGCAGGGATGGGGGAAAGAAGGACTGTACGCCTCCGCTCACAGCGGTCCCCTCCGGGTCCTCGGCGGCGAGTACGCCAACAACGCCATCGTCCAGGTCCGGGTCGGCGGCGGGAACGCCCCTACCGAAGCGGTCGTCAGAGACGTAACGGTCCGCGCGACGGAGATTCCTGATTACATGCCAGCGAACAATCGTCTGCTGCGGGGTATCTGGCTCAAAGAGGGGGACGGCGCGCTGATCGAAAACTGCGAGATCCAGGTCCAGAACCTGGGTCGGACACAGACGCAGGGCGGCATCGTCGTCAACGATCAGTTCGGGCGCGTGAGGATCCGCGACTGCGAGATCACGTCCTCGGTCCCCAGACCGGCCGTCGTGGCGGAGAATCCAGTGACCGAGTACGACTCCCAGTGGATGCCGTCGCTCGACCGTCTCCCGGAGGAGTGGTCGATCACCGTCGAGGACACGAGCATCACCAGCTCGATCTCGGACATCGAAGCCGTCCACATCGTCGGGCGAGACGGCAGTTTGTTCCGGAACGTGACCGTCGAACAACTGGAGCGAGGCGGGGACGGGATCCAGCTGCACCGGACCGGATCGTGTCGGATCGAGGACAGCACGATCGACGCCCAGCGGTTCCCGGTCGCCGTGGCGCTCCCGGAATCGAGCGACGACTGCGTCGTCCACCTCGCCAGGACGACCATCGCCGGGCGGTCCGCCGGCCGGACCGAACAGGTCGTCGCCACTAACACCGAGAACAGGTTCTGCGTCCAGTCGGATCCCATCGACGGCACTGACCCCGCACCCAGACAGCTACTCGGTCTGACCCGGACCGGAACCGCCGGGTCGACGGGCGAGACGACGACTCGGGACAGCCAGGCCTACGTGCTCTTCGGACGGCTGTTCGACCGGTGAACGGCTCTGACTACGCCGTCGTCAACTGTTCCGAATCGGGTGGGGTCCGGGCAGTCTCCTTGCTTTCGGCGACCTGGCGAAGGAGTCGCGTCAGGTTGGGCTTCGACGCCAGGTAGCGGTCCCGTCGGTCGCGCCAGCGCCGCTGGGCGCCGTCGGAATCGAGTAATCGAACCGAATCGGCGAGCACGGACTCCAGATCGGTGTGCTGGACGAGCAGGTCTTCGGACTCGAGTTCCTCGAACTCCCCCATGGTCGATTCCCCGTCGACGAACCGGATCGCCGGCGTCCCGACGAACGAGGCCTCTGTCGCCATCGTGCCGGTGTCGGTCACGACGAGTCGCGCTTCGGCGAGCACGTCGTGGATCCGTGCCGGGTGGATGTCGAGCGTTCGCACGGGATGTCCCGACAGATCGAGCGATCCGCCTTCGTCGGAGACGAACACGGTCACGTGTTCGGCGAGTCGGTCGAGGAGCCTCATCCGCTCCGTCGACACGTCGCTGTTGTGGCCGACATCGTGGATCGAGTCGTGCGCGTTGAACCGGACGATAGCGTACTGTTCGTCCTCGCCGACGCCGAGTTCGTCCCGGACCGATGGATCGGGACTGAAGACCTCCGGGTGGAGGTAGGCACACTCTTTGAGCCCCTCGAACCTGTCGTGGTGGGCGCCGAGCGTTCGTCTGTAGGACATCGGCGTGAGGACGCGCTCGACGAACCGACTCGACAGCATCGGCCCGATGTTCACCGGCGTCGAGTCGAGTACGAGGATCGTCCGCGTCCGGTTCACTGTCCCGGCGAAAGCCGCGTAGGAGCCACGACCGAAGATGAAGTCGGGATCGTACTCCCGAACTCGGCGAAAGATCGTCGCGAACTGACGAGGGACGTTCGCGACCAGTGAGACGAACGACGGCGCCTGGCCGCCGTACAGTTCGTACGGGAGATCGTAGTACGACAGCAACTCCTCGGTGCATCCGTACGCCCGCCCGAGGACGAGTACTTCGTGGCCGGCCCCACGGAGCTCGCCGACCAGATTCCGGTAGAGATGCACGTGTGCAGGCGTATTGGTGAAGATCAGATAGCGCATTGTGCAACGAGAGGTAGACAGTTGGTTTCGTTATGTGTTATCCAAACGATCGCGAAGCAGCGTAAGGACCACTTACCGCCCGCATTCGAGGGGGTTCGGTCGTTGTCCAATACGGAACGTTGTCGGTCTTTGCCAGATCAACCGCACGCAGTCGTACGGTCAACTGGGTAAACGCCGACAACGTTCCGTATCAGTCAGTCTGGGCCTTCGGCGAAGTCTGGTACGAGACGGGCCGCCCGGATTCGCCAGCCCGGTCGATATACCGGGCGGACTCCCCCGAAATCTCCGTGTGCTCGAGGTGTTCGTTGTTTGCGACATCGAACGTCATCCCGACTGCGAGGGTGAAAAAGCAGACCAGGACGACGAGGAGCACCAGAAGCGGGGACGGGGCTCCGATACCCTCGACCGCCGTGAGGCCCGCCCGTCCGACGATACCGCCGATCCCGAAAGCAGCGGTGGCGTACAGGACGACCAGAGGGTGAAAGTCGAAGACGAGGTACCGGGTCTTGAGTCGCCAGAGGAACCCCCCGAGCAGAAGCATCGACACCCTCGGGACGAAGTCCGTGTACTCGATGGTGCTCTCTTCGTCCCCGTAGACAGCCTCCATCTCGATGTCAGCGACACGCATCCGGCGGGCGTTGAGTTTGACGAGGATGTCGTTACAGAACCCGTAGTCGTCGTATAACGCGTCCAGGTCCAGCCGGTCGAGTGCCTCGAGCGAGATCGCTGTGTACCCGTTCTGGGGGTCCATCGTCTTCCAGTAGCCGCTCGCGAACTTCGTCAGGAGCGTCAACACGCCGTTACCGAAGCGCCGCCAGCGGCTCATATTCTGGACGTGCTCGCGACTGAGTAAGCGGTTCCCCTTGGCGTAGTCGGCACGTCCGTCGGCGACGGGGTCGACGAACCGATGGAGGATTCCGGGATCCATCTGCCCGTCACCGTTCATCACCACCGTCACGTCCATCTCGTCTTCGAGCGCGTGTCGATAGCCAGTCTTGATAGTCGCACCGACGCCGCGGTTCCGGTCGTGGCGGATCGGAACGATCCAGTCCTCAGCGCCGTCACCGTCACCGTGCAGACCATTGATCGCGGCCGCAGTCTGTTGAATCTCTGTCCAGGTACCGTCTGTCGATCGATCGTCGATCACGTACGCCCGGTCGACGAACGCAGGGAGCGTCTCGATCACCTCGCCGACGAACTCCTCCTCGTTGTACGCCGTAATTACCACAGCGACCGTTTTCTGCGTGTACATGATTACTGGTCTGGGTGTTCGCCTCAGTATCGCGTACCGAGTCAGCCACCTTGGCGCAAACAGTAACGTCATGCAATCTTTGTTAATCAGGGATTACAGGAGAACAAGACAGGTACCCGCGTTGCTCGGGCCGGTTCGAGACCACGAGCCGAAGTTCGAACTCACCGTCGCGATCGCCGGCGGGTCGTCGAACGCGAAGCGAGCGGCGCCGCTTCAGCTGGCCACTCCGGCCCGGTCGGCCGCTCGAAGAAAAAAGAGAGCACGGCAGCCACGACGGGTCGGTGCCCGTAACCGGATCACTGGTGTCGCCCCCACAGACGGATAACAAGATAATTGACCGCCCGTACCCCAGGACGGGTATGACCGAGTATTTCGAGGTTCACGAGCGCGACGGCGCGGCGCGGCTGGCCGAGCTACGGCTGGCCGAGCCCGTGACGACGCCGGCGGTCGTGGACGACTACGTCGAGGACGCGGGCAGCCTGTGGCCCGAAGAGCGCGACCGTCCGGCGGGCGACGAGTCCGTCCTCACCGTGCTACCACATCGCGGCCTCCCCGGCGGCACGCCCGACGAGGTGGCCGACGCCTTCGCGACCGACTACCCCGACGTGGACTATCCCAGTGCCGCGGTCGTCTCGCCCGACACGGCCGAGGACTACGGGGCGGACGCCTACGTCCTCTCGGGCGCGCCGGGGTTCGTCGGCCACGCCGAAGCGTTCGTCGACGCGGTGATCCAGACCCGCGCGGCCGTCCCTGACGACACCGCGCTCTACCTCTCGGGTGTCGCAACACCCAGAAACGTCGCGACGCTCGTTTACGCCGGCGTCGACCTCGTGGACACGGACCGCGCTGTCGTGCGTGGGACACAGGGCCGCTATCTGACGACCGACGACGCCTACTTCCTCGAAGACCTCGACGAGCTCCCCTGCTCCTGCCCGGCCTGCCAGCAGCCACGAGACGAGTTCGATCGCGAGGACTGTGTCGAGCACAACGTCAACGCACTCGAAGCGGAACTCCGCCGCGCCCGCCGACGGATCCGCGACGGCCGACTGCGCGACTACGTCGAGGGCCAGGCCCGTCAGGACCAGTGGCTCACGGCGACGATGCGCCGCCTCGACCAGCAGTACGCCTACCTCGAACGCCACACCCCGATCTACCGGCGCGAGGAGATCACCGCCGCGACCGAGGACACGATGCGCCGGGTCGAGATCCAGCGGTTCGCCCAGCGCGTCACCGATCGCTACCAGTGTCGCTTCGACGAGCAACCGCTCGTAATCGTCCCCTGCTCCGCCCGGAAGCCCTACAGCGACTCCCAGAGCCACGAGCAGTACCACCGCGCGGTCCAGTTCCGCGGCCACATGGTGTCGATGACCTCGCCCATCGGCGTCGTCCCGCAGGAACTGGAGCTGACCTATCCGGCCCAGCACTACGATTCGGTCGTGACGGGCCGCTGGACCGCGAACGAGATCGAGTTCGTCAGCGACGTGCTCGAACGGTATCTCGACGACACGTCGTATCCCGAGGTGATCGTCCACGTCCCCGGCGAGGGGTACCGCGAGATCTGCGAGCGCGTCGAGGACGCTCTCGACACGGAGTTCACCTACACCGTCGAAGACCACCCGACGACGGACGACTCGCTGGCGAACCTCGCCGGTGCGCTGGAGGGGTACCCGAAGTACCTGAAACGCGAGCGCCAGCACAACACCCTGCGGGCGGTCGCTGACTACCAGTTCGGGGCCGGCGCGGGCGACGAACTCTTCGGCGACGACCTGACGGCAGAGGGCACCTATCCGCAACTGCGCGCCCACGGCGAGCGCCCCGACGAAGGTGGGCAGGGCGAGCAACTGGCGGCGCTCACACAGCAGTACGGCGTGTTAGGGCTGACCGTCGCCGGTGCTCGCCGCTGGGTCGAGGCGGACGTGCCGGTCAAGCGCGTCGAGATCGACGACTTCGTGCCCCACGGGTCGGTGCTGGCCCCCGGTGTCGTCGACGCCAGCGACGAGATCCGGGTCGGCGACGAGGTCGTCATCGAGGGCCCGTCGGCCTTCGGTATCGGCCGCGCCGAGATGTCCGGCTCGGCGATGGCCGACGCGACGCGCGGCATCGCCTGTCAGGTCCGCCACGTCGAGGAGCAGTGAGGGGGAACTAACGCCTGACCTTTTTGCATCCTGACGACGAGCGAGTGGTATGGTCAGACGGATCCCGCTGGTCCCCACGTCTGTCCGCTGGCTCCTGGTCGGTCTCGTCGCCGGCGGGATCCTCGTCGCCTCCGTCACACGATCGGGAGCCGTTGGCAGTGTTCTAGGGCCGCTCGGGATTCTCGGCATCGACAAGTACCTCCACGGGCTGGCCTACGCCGGGCTGGCGACGGTGCTGGCGTACGCGATGGCCGACTGGCGGCCCCCGATCGCCGCGATCGCGGTCTTCGCGGTCGCGGTCGCGTTCGGTCTCGGCGTCGAACTCGTCCAGCTCCCGCTCCCCTACCGACAGTTCAGTCTCCTCGATCTGGTCGCCAACGCGACCGGTGCGACGGTGGTCGCGCTGGGCTGGGGCGTCCTCGGCCATCGCCTGCGATTCCGTCAGGTCGAGGCGGTCGATATCGGAGCGATCGTCGGCAGCGAACGGTAGCGAAGCCGCTTTACGCACAGCGCCGCTTTGCCCGACAATGAGTACGCCGACGCCCGAAGTCTACGAACAGGGCAAGGGGATGGACGCCCACAACAAGGTGATGCGCGAGGTCCGCGCGCGCAACGACGCGTCCTACGACCCCCGCGAACCGACCCGAGTCTGGCTGGACGAGGACAACACGCCCGACGGCGTCTACCAGAGCCTGACGATCATCTTGAACACCGGCGGCTGCCGGTGGGCCCGCGCCGGCGGCTGTACGATGTGTGGCTACGTCGCCGAGAGCGTTGACGGCGGCAGCGTCGCCCACGAGGACCTGATGGCCCAGATACAGCACTGTCTCGACCACGAGGAAGAGAACGCGGACGAGAAAGCCGGACTGATCAAGATCTACACCTCCGGGAGCTTCCTCGACGAGCGAGAGGTCGGTGCCCGGACCCGCCGCGCTATCGCCGAGACGTTTGCCGACCGCGACCGGATCGTCGTCGAGTCGCTGCCCGACTTCGTCGACCGGGAGAAGGTCGCGGAGTTCGTCGACCAGGGGCTGAAGACGGACATCGCGGTCGGTCTGGAGACCGCCACGGATCGCGTGCGCCGGGACTGCGTCAACAAGTACTTCGACTTTTCGGAGTTCGAAGCCGCAGCTGCAGAGGCGAAGGAAGCCGGCGGCGGCGTCAAAGCCTACTTGTTGATGAAACCGCCGTTCCTCAGCGAATCGGAGGCCATCGACGACATGAAGCGGTCGGTCCGCAAGTGCGCCGACGTCGACGGCTGCCACACCGTCTCGATGAACCCCTGCAACGTCCAGCGCTACACGATGGTCGAGGAACTGTACCACGACGGCGGCTACCGCCCGCCCTGGCTCTGGTCGATCTGCGAGGTGCTCGAATCGACTGCCGACGAGGACGTGATCGTCGTCTCCGATCCGGTCGGGCACGGTAGCGACCGGGGCCCACACAACTGCGGCGAGTGCGACGACCGCGCCCAGCGGGCGATCAAGGACTTCGATCTCCGCCAGGATCCGAGCGTCTTCGAGCAGGTGTCCTGTGACTGTGAAGCGACGTGGGACGCGGTCGTCGAACGCGAGCGGAGCTACTCGCTGCCGCTGGCTCGATAACTCACTGCCGTCTCCGATTCCGGCCGCTTCAGTTTCACTTTCACTCCGGTAACCGCGGCTTTTTGTTTCTGGACGTGCTACTCCACGATAGGGGTCAGGACCTTGTCACACGCTCCATGGCCCCTCGTTCCCTTACTCGGCGAGTCACAGCGACCGACAGTTCAGACTCCGTCTCTCGCCGGCGGTCTCTGCCCGATCCGCGTCTCTCACACCGTCTGCGAACTGTCTTGCACAACTTATTTACACGCGACCTGACTCTGTGCGAACCAGTATGCTGGAAGACGCACTTCGATATCAGACTCAGGGGGAAGACTGGGTCGGGCGAGTCGGACTCGGCGGTCTCGTCTCGTTTCTGACCTTCTTTTTGTTCCCGGCCTTCACGCTCCAGGGCTACATGCTCGAAGTAATGCGCCGGGTGATGCGCGGCGAGATCGAGAATCCACCGGAGTGGGGCGATCTCGATATCGTCGACATCACGGTCGACGGGCTCAGACACTTCGTCGTCGTCGTTCCCTACATGTTCGGACTGCTACTGCTGACCGGGATCCCCGTCGGCATCCTCGCGGTGATCGGCGTCGTCGCCGACAGCGGTATCATGCTCTTCCTGGCCTTTGCCGTCGGCGGCCTGTTCTACCTTGTCGGCCTCGTCGCGATGGCGATCACAGTTCCGGTTGCGACGGGGAACTTCGTCCGGGAAGACAGCATCACGGCCGGCTTCGACGTCGGTGTCCTGCGAACACTCGTCACCAATCGAACGATGCTGAAGGCGGTGGGCTTCGGCGTGATCGTCAACCTCGTCGGGAACGCCGTCACCTCGATGCTGTTCTTCACGATCGTCGGCATCCTCGCGTTCCCGTTCGTCCAGTTCGCCGTCCAGTCGGCACTGTTCTACATCTGGGCCACCGGCTTCGCGGACGCCTACGAGGAGGAGTTCGGTGAACGGCCCGTTCCGACCACCGAGACGAGCGAGAGCGAGGACGCCGGTGCGCCCGCTGGCGGCGCAGTCTGAGTCCCAGAAAACCCTCTGCGTCGAAATCCGCTGCCTCGCTACTCTGCGAACCCGCGCAGCACGCCCTGTCCGACGACGTTTCCGAGATCCGGCAGCGCGACACGTTCGGGGTGGGGCATCATCACGGCGACGGTGTCCTCCTCACCCGTGATGCCGGCGACGTTGTGCTTCGATCCGTTCGGGTTGGCACCCTCGACGACCTCACCGTCTTCGTCGCAGTACTTGAAGAGAATCCGGTCGTCGGCCTCCAGTTCGTCGAGTCGATCGTCGTCGACCTCGAAGCGACCCTCGCCGTGGGCGATCGGGAACTCGACGACGTCGCCCTCCTCGTAGGCGCTCGTCCAGGGCGTGTCGGCGTTCTCGACCCGGAGGTAGACGTGCTCGCACTGGAAACGCGCGCTCTGGTTGGTCGTGAACGCGCCGGGGGTCAGCGACGACTCACAGCCGATCTGTGCGCCGTTACAGACGCCCAGCACCGGGACGCCGTCGGCTGCGGCCTCGCGAACCTCCTGCATGATCGGCGATCGCGCGGCCATCGCACCCGCTCGGAGGTAGTCGCCGTAGGAGAACCCACCGGGGAGCATGACACCGTCGAGATCTTCGGGCAGTCCGTCCTCGTGCCAGACGAGTTCGGCGTCGATACCCAGTTGATCGAGCGCCCGGATCGAGTCCCGGTCGCAGTTCGACCCGCCGAATCGGATCACGGCGACTGTCACAGTGACCACCCCGTGTGAGAACCGAGAGTCGCCGTCATAGGTGTGGCGACCGTCATGCCTCGGCCTGCTCGACCGCCACCTCGTAATCGTGGATGGTCGGGTTCGCCAGGAGTCGCTCAGCCATCTCGCCCGCTCGCTCGGCGGCCGCGTCCTCGCTCTCTGCGTCGAGATCGATCTCGAAGCGGTCGGTCGACCGCAGCGCGTCGAGTTCGAAGCCGAGCCGATCCAGCGCACGCTTGGTCGTCTCGGCTTCGGGGTCCAGCACGCCCCGCTTGAGCCTGACGGTCACGGTCGCGGTGTACTCAGTCATTGGTGAACCGACGGTGGGGACCGGAGAAAACGCTTGTGTTCTGACCGGACGACGCGGCCCGAAGACATCTGTCGACGACGACCGTCGAGACGCCTACAGTTCGACGCCGTGCCACCCTTCCGGTTGCTCGGGGAGCCCCTGCACCCGGATCTCGTGGCTCTCGTCGCCCTCCCGCAGTTCGACCTTCCCGTCGAACGCCTGCGCGACGCTCTGTATCGTTCGCTCGTCCTGTGCCGCCGGATCGACGGCACAGATTCCCAGCCCGTCGGCCGCCCTGATGCGACCAGTGACGGTGTGCAGGAAGCGATACACCGGCCGCACGTCTTCGGCGTACACCAGCAGCGGCCCCAGCGTGTACAGCCCCGTCCGAACGCGCGTCGTGCCGCTGGCGTACAGCTGCTCGTACAGCGACGAGAAGGACATCCCGATGCCCGTCAAGTCCGCCGGTGTCGCGACACCGCGGACCCGATCGCTGTCGGTCCCGTCGCTCTCCTGTGCACAGTCGATGAGACAGGTCCGATTCGGATCGGCGGCCCCACCGATCGCCTCGAAGTCGCTGACGGCTTCCCTGGCGCTTACGTCCGCCGTGACGATCAACACGCCCTCGTCGGCCCGCCCAGCGAGCAACCGCAGCGTGAGCTGGCGAAGCCCACCGAGCGACGGCCCCGTCACCAGCAGGCTCGTCCCGGCTGCGACTGGCTCCAGGGGCAATCCCTCGAACGCGTATCTCGTATCCCCAACTTGACTCATATCGTCCCCCGCCAGCTCATTCGCCGGTCACCCTTTCCTCCCGATCGCTCACTCGCCGGCGTAACTCCAGTTGCTCTGTGACCTCCTCGGCGAAGAGCCGCAGGTCACGCAGCTCTGCGTCGGTGTAGGACCGCGGTTCGCTGTCGGTACAGCAGAGCGCACCGATCGCGTGCCCGTCCGGCGTCGTCAACCGGACGCCCGCATAGGACCGAATATCCAGTTCCCGAAGCGTGTCGTTGGCCGCGAACCGCGGGTCCTCGCCTACGTCTTCGACGACCATCACCTCCTCTTCCAGAATCGTGTGCGTACAGATCGTGTCTTCCCGAGTGAGCGTCTCCCAGTTGGCCCCCTCGCAGGCGACGAACCGCTCCTCGTGTTCGTCGACCAGTCCCACGAACGCCACGTCGATGTCGAAGTGACTGGCCACCAGCTTCGTCAGTCGGTCGAACGTCTCGGCCGCGGCCAGCGCCTCCACGTCGTAGGTCGCCAGCGCCTCGATCCGTGATTCTTCGTCTTCGGGTACTGGGTACGCGACCTGGTACGTCCCCTGGGTGGCTTCGGTTACCAGCGACACCAGTCGCTCTCTTGCGCCCGGGATCGATCGTGGTACGTACTCGACGACGTGTGACTGCCTCCCGCTGGGCACGTCGGCCGCCGACGCCTCACCGAACAACACGACCGGGCAGTCGGCGTACGCTTCGCGAACCCGCCCGACCACGTCGAACCCGCTGCCGTCGGCGAGAGCGGTCGCGGTGACGACGCAGTCGATCGATTCGTTCAGCGCAGCGACTGCGTCGTCGATCGTCCCTGCCTCGACGACCTCGAATCCGGCATCCGAGAGTGCCTCGACGGTGGCAGTCCGCTCTTCGGACTCGCTGTCGAGACAGAGGACCGTCTGTGCTCGGCTTTTCACACTGTTGTGTGACGGCCCCAGGGAGTTAGGCTTTGATGCGGTTGTCGGCACACCAACGTTTGACGATGCGGATTTGCTGCTCACTCCGCAGAGCAGCCGTTGGGAAAGAGGGTAACGATCACGCAACGAACGACCTGCAGGGCTATGTGAGAAGTGGCCGTAACGGAACGATCAGGCCCCCGTCTCGTTGATGGTCGTCGTCTTGTTCATCTGGTCGCGATCCGAATCTGGCGGTTTGAGTTCGCTGTCAACGTCGATATAGTCGAGATCATCACGACTCTGGATGGAGTTGGAGGATCCTTCTTCGTAGTAGTAGCTTGCAGGACCACGGTGCATCGAGTAAAAGTAGTCGTCGATGCTGGGGCCTACGCCGTGTCCGCTCATATCGGCACCTTTCGCCGCGGACCTGTTCGTCAGGGCATGAACGCGGAGCAGATTGCGTTCTTCGGGCGTTACGAAGCGCACGTAGGTCCGATCCGGCACCCAGGAACCGTTGACCTGTTCGTTGCTCTCGTTCATATATCTCTTGTGTAGTACGACATTCGTGGCTGCGAGTCTGGCAACGATGTCTTGACGCTGGGAAACGTTGTAGAAGTCCCCGTCAATCATCGTGATGACGACATAGTCCTCCTTGCTGTTTACCCAGTAGCTCGGCTCAGAGTCGCTGGCACCATTTGGCGAGTTCGCAGTCGTAGCAAAGTCGGCAGCCCACTCACCGTATCGCTCGCTCTCGTTCCAGGTGGTTGCATTACTAGCGTACCAGCCCGTCTCCTGAACTTCGGATTCTTCGGGTTCTAGTTCGCCTTCATCGGCCCCACGATCGACAGTAAGATGGTACGCGAACGTCGAAGCGGAACTGTCCTCGGAGGCTGTCGCAATCACGGTATAGCGACCTGTGACTGGCAGTGTCTCGTTTTCGATCTTGGCGGTATCACCGAGGCCGCCGTCGTCGCTGTCGAGCGTCGTGCCGTTGGGCGCGCGAAGCTCGACCTTGGGGTCACCGCTAGTGCTAGCAGACATGGTGACGTTGATCGTGCCGTTGGCCTGTGCAGCGAAGACGACTGGCTCGTAGTAGCCGTTCTCGTTGCTCGGATCGCCACGGTCGATCTCGCCCAGCGTGTTCGGCGCGTAGTCCTCCGAGCCGAGCACCTGCACCTCGATCTCGCGGAGGTCAGTCGCACCGGGATCAGGCGTCGGCGTAGGAGTCGCCGTAGGCTTCGGTGTGGGTGTCGATGTCTGCGTGTAAGTCTCCGTCGGCGTAGATACTTCGGTTTCGCTTGGCTCTGCACCACCGTCTCGGGTGTCAACGCCGGTGCTACCAGTGTCAAGCCCGTTGCACCCAGCACTTATCAATAGCCCGACGACGAGGAGGCCGAGAACTGTACCTCGAATCGCACTATAGTCACTTATCATACGAAATCACTTTCATTTGAATTACAAATTTGTATCATTTTTATTATAGCATAAACTATAGTGTCGCTATTTGGGATGCGTCTGAGTTACTGAGATCTGACATTCTCCTCTATTAGCACCGGCCCCGCCAGATCTCCATCGCAGTACAGTTGTTTGTTACCTCGGGGCTGTTGTCGTCGGAACTGGCGCTCGAGTCGCTACTGGACGAGCCAGTCGAACCGGTGCTGGTCGGCGCAGTGAATCCGCCAGAGCCGATCGACGGACTACCACTCGTCCCAGAGTTGACACCGGAGGACGAGCTACTCGTTGATCTACTATTGGACGAATCAGCACCACCATAGTTTGCATCTTCTGGTGGCGAATCGGGGTCGGCACCCTCTGGATTGTCATTGCCACCATTATCCGCATTCAGGATATTGTTGTCGTTATGTTGGTCCTGTTCTATAATTGTATCCACAACCGCACTGTCTTCGACTACTGATCTGGCTGCATCGTAGTCAATCTGCAATACGCCCGGACTATCATTTATTTCATACTCACTGATATTCGTATGATTGGCCACATTGACCTGCTTCGACCCACTTTCGAAGGCAGGATGACTCACCGTCGTCGTGAGTTCGCCATCACCGCTAGTGTCGACGAGTCGCGTCTCTGCAACGTTCCCTTCGTCGTCGAGGAAATGCACGAACTTGTCTTCGTCTTCGTCACACGAGCCGGGCGTTCGGACCTGATCGCCGACCCGGATTGCTCGACATCGATTGCTCCCACTCCCGCCCGTTGCACTCTGGGACCCGCCAATCGAAGACAAAGCCGTCGCCCCATCCCCTGAAGCGGGCTCTGCCACCTCGACGCTCACCGTCATCGTGTTGACGTACCCCTGGATGTCCGTCGCGACGGCGCGTAATCGGGTCGTACCGCTCGATGAGAACACGTGGTTCGCCGTGACGGTGGCGCTGTCGCCGCTCACGTCGAAGCGGTCGACGCGCGACCCGTCGTGAAACAGTTGGATGCGCTGGAGCGGTGCGCCATCCGCGGTGGCCTCCGTTACGACTGGTGTCTGCTGGCCTGCGACGATAGTCGGCGGAATTCCCACCCTCACCGACGGCCCACGTAACTCCTCGACGGTGACGTACAGCGTATCGGTAGCGGTCGCGCCGTCGTCGTCGGTGACCGTGATCGTGACGGTCCAGCGACCGGTGCTGTTGGGCGTGAACGTCGACACCTGGCAGTCGCGACACGAGGGGGTGACTGTCGAACCGTTCGGCGCTCTGATCGACCACTCCGTGGCTGTGACGGTACCGTCTTCGTCGTAGGAGCCACCGGCGTCGAGATAGACGGTCGTCCCGGCGGTGACCGCCTGGTCGAGGCCGGCAGCGGCCGTCGGTGGTTGGTTGTCTGTGGCAGTCGCCGGTGCTGTACTCAGCGAGGCGGCGAAGGCGAACACGATCACGAGCGAGACCCATCGTCGCATCTACGCACTGGGGTGGTTCCGTCTCACCATATATAATTTCGGCTATTCTGGAATTAGATTATAATCTCATTTACGATGTATGCTGGGTGCGTCGTCCGGGTGATGGCGGCCAACACGAAGGCTTTTGAAGCGGCGCGACGGACGAGAGGCCAATGACCAGGGACATCGTCACGAGGTGGTGGCCGTGACCAGAGACCTGACCGAGATCACCGTCGTCGGTGACGACGACACGGGTCTGATCGCGGAAGTCACCAGCTTGCTGTTCGAGCGGAGCATCAACATCGAAGACCTGGATCAGGCGGTCCGAGACGACGTGTTCCGGATGACGATGCACGTCGACACTGCGGAGATGGTCTGTACGGAGGCGAAACTCCGGGAGGACCTCCACGAACTGGGGGAGGAACTCGGTGTCGATCTGCAGGTGCGATTCCCCGCCGATCGCGAGACGCAGTCGATCGCGGTACTCGTGACCAAGGAGAGCCACTGTCTCGAAGCGCTGTTCGAGGCGTGGGCGAGCGGGAATCTCGGGGCCGACATCGACGTGGTGATCGGGAACCACTCCGACCTGCGGCCGCTGGCCGAGAAGTACGACGTGCCCTTCCACGACATCGGCGACGAGAAGGGGACGCCCGACGAGGACGAGTTACTGGAGTTGCTGTCGGAGTACAACGCGGATCTGATGGTACTTGCACGGTACATGCGGATTCTCAGCCCCGACGTGGTGTTCCGGTACGAGAGCCGGATCATCAACGTCCACCCGTCGCTGCTGCCGGCCTTCCCGGGCGCGTCGGCGTACATGCAGGCCATCGAGGAGGGCGTCCGGATCGCTGGCGTCACTGCCCACTACGTGACGACGGACCTCGATCAGGGGCCGATTATCACCCAGCGGGCGTTCAACGTCCCCGACGACGCCACCGAAGAGCAACTGCAACAGATCGGCCAGCCGCTGGAGGCCGAGGCGCTGATCGAGGCGATCAAGCTACACCTCAACGACGAGGTGACGGTCCACCGCGGCCGGACGAAGCTTCGGAACGCCGACAACGTGGACGCACAGCTGGGTGCGCCGCGGGCACTCGACGAGGAGAACCCCGATCGTCCGATCGATGGGCTCGGCGAGATCGTGGCTACCGGCGACGAGGACGAAGCTCAGGCAGACGATTAGCGTCGTTACGGTTCGGCTGCGGCTTATTAGTTAGATACTTATCACATATGTCGGGTTCTCCAGGTGTGGTTACCGTTCGGTAGCGACTCGATTACAAGGAGTGGGGGCCGTGGGGATTCGATCATGGCATCGAGTCACGGGACAGGGGACGGCAGCGAGCAGCAATCGTCAGGAACGCAACCGATTCGCAGTTCTTGTACGGGTGAGCAGCCGTGACCGAGCGGTTCAAGACCAGCGTGATGATGGTCGACCGTCAGCTCGGCGGCGGAGTACCGGCCGAGCGCATGGTCGCGTTCGTCGCCTCGCCGACGAGCCAGTCCGAATCGCTGTTACTGGAGATGGCGGCCCAGTATCCCACGGTGTATCTCACGACCGAGCGGCCCGTGCCCGCCGTGCGATCGACGTTGCGGGAGGCCGGGAGCGATCCGGAGACGCACACGGTCCAGCGCGTCGACCCCGAGACGCCGGTGATCGACAGCTTGCGCTACGTGCGGCAGTTACCCGAGGAGTCAGTGCTGATCGTCGATCCGGTGGATCTGCTGGAGCGGGCGGACGAAGCGGCCTACCGGGAGTTCCTGGACACGCTCCGGACACGCCTCGACAACACCGGTTCGATCGCCGTCTTTCACTGCCTAGACGGTGAGCGCGTGCCCGCACAGCGAGACCGGACGACGTACACGGCCGACATCGTATTCGAGTTCGCGACTGGTGTCCAGGAGGAACGGGTCGAGACCCATCTCACGATCCCGAAAGTCCGCAACGGCGAGGCGTTCGAGAAGGCGATGCGACTGGAGTTCGGTCGATCGATTTCGGTCGACCGGAGCCGGGATATCGCGTGATTAGCGGTTCGAACGGAGCCTGACGAGTTGCTACAGGTCCTGGACTGTCTCGACGGCCGCCGACAGCGACGGCGCGTCGAACACGTCGGCGTCGACGTAGGCGTTAGTGCCGGCACAGTAGAGGTCGCGCGCGGCCTCGATCACGCGGTCGTCGAGCGGTGCCGGGCGCTCCTCACAGAGGGACTTCCAGTCAGCGACGCCGTCCTCGTCGGCCTGCTGTTTCGCGGCGCTGACGGCCTCGACCCAGTCGGCCTGGGTTCGCTTGTGGTACTGGCGGACGACTTCTTTCGAGACCTGCTGGCCGTCGTGGGAGAAACGGTTCTCGTCGAACGTGCCGACCACGTCGGCGACACGGATCTCGCCATCGTAGTAGAGACACTCGATCTTGCCGTCCTCGTGGACGAGGCCCGCATCGGCGGCTCGATCGGTCACGACGTAGTTGACGGCGCGGGCGAGTTCTTCGAGGCGGTCGATGTCGGCCAGGCCAGCGATCTCGTCGGCCGCTGCCCGGTCGAGGTAGCGGTCCTGTTCCTCGTACTTGGTGGAGAACTCGACGACCGGTTCCTCGAGGTCGACGGCCTCGTCGGGCCACGTCTCGAAGTCGAGACCGTGGTCGCTGGGATCGGTGCGCTTCCGGAGCGAGGAGCCGACGCCCACGCGATTGCGGAAGACGATCTCCAGTGGAATCAGGTAGTTCTCGTCGGCTGCTGCGTGGTAGGCGTCGTAGTCGTAGCTGCCATCCTCGAAGGGGAGGTCGGGCACCTGTGTGAGTGCGATCGACATCACGTCGGGTGCGGCGCCGGCTTCAAGCGCCGTTCCGAGGTCGATCACCTCGTCCTGGATCTCGACCCCTTCGTAGTGTGTCGGTATATCGTTCGCCTCCAGCAGTTCGAAGTTGAACGCCCCCATCGTGCACAGCGACGCCCCCTTGTCGGGGATCTGGTCGGGCATCTTCCCCCAGTCGAACACGGAGTAGTCGTCGGTGAACACGAACGCGCCCCGGCCCAGCTCGTCGGCTGTGGCCGGTTCGTCGACACGGAACTCCTTGACGCTCGTCATTACCGACAGCGTCGGCGTGGCGGGACATAGACGTTTGCACTTCGGTCGCGGGGAATACGGCCACGAACTCGGGAGCGATCGATCACTGATCGTCGCCGCGCCATCGCTGCAAGCCGGCGGCACCGAGCAGTCCAAGTGCGGTCGCCACAGCCGTGAACCCGGGGCCGTTGCCGGTCGTCACCTCCCCGTCGGACGCTGTCGTGCTTCCCGTGTCGGTCGCGGTCGGGGACCCGCCGCCCGTCGTGGTTTCAGACTGAGGTTCGTCGGTCGTCTGGGCAGGTACGTCTGTGTTTTCGAGCGTCGAGGCCTCGGTGGGCGTTTCTGCGTCTTCCATGGCCGCCGTCTCGGCATTAGTCTCTTGCACTCCTCCGTCATCTCGGCCCGTCGCCTCGGCGAGGGCATAGAGCTTGAAAGTCCCACCCGTGACGTTGAGACCGACGTAGATGGTGCCGTCGGCCACCACCGGTTCGTCGCCGACGTACGCTGGCGTACGACCGTCCAGAGAGGGTGCGTCGAGTTCGAGCGTCCAGCGCCGGTCGCCGGTCGCAGCGTCGAAGGCGTGGACCGCCTTGTCGCGTTCGACACTGCCGTCGGTCTCGGTCTCGATGTCGCCGTCAGCTTCGACGGCGGCGTGGACGTATCCCCGATTGGTCGCGTAGACGACGCCGTCTGCGACAGCGGGGGTGTTGACGATCCCGCGAGTGCGCTTGCGCCACCGCTGGTCGCCGCTGTCGGTGTCGAACGCGTAGAGATAGTAGTCGTTACAGCCGACGTAGATCGTCCCGTCGACTTCCTCGCGCGCGCCAGCGCTTTCCGGGACGACTGCCAGTCCGTTGACCGAGGAGCCGAGTTCGGCCGTCCAGCGTTCGATCCCGTTAGCCCGATCGATGGCGTGCAGCGCGTGGGACCCAGTCCCGACGTAGACCGTCTCGTCGGTGATCGTCGGTCGCGTCGGCGGGAACGAAGGGCGGCTGAACGTCCACTGCGATTCGCCCGTCTCGGCGTCGACGGCACGCACCCAGAGCACCAGGTCTTGCGATTCGGGTCCGGCATGAGCCTGTCCGCTCGCGTAGACCGTCCCGTCGGCGATACCGATTCCGACCACCCGGCCGTCGAATCGGGCCAGGAGCCGGTCATCACCGGTTTCGGCGTCGAAGGCTACCACGTCCTCGCCAGCGGCGGCATACACGGTGCCGTCGGCGACCTGGAGATCGTGGACGGCGTCTTCGGGGTCCTGCCAGCTCCACACCGTCTCGCCGCTGGCGGCGTCCAGCGCGAACACGAAGCCACTCTCCGAGGTGACGTACACCTGCCCGTCTGTAACAGCCCGGACCCGGCCAGGTATCGACCGCTGCCACTGGCGCTCGCCGGTCGCGGCGTCGAGCGCGACCGCCCCGTAGCGGTCCCACACCGAGACGAAGACCGTCCCATCGGACAGGACGGGATCGTACACCGCGTCGTGGAACTGGATCGACCACCGCGTCTCGGCTGATTCGGCCGGGCCGCTCGTCCCCGGGGCGAAACTCCGGTTTGTCGGCCCGAACTGTCGGCCGGGCCAGTCGGTCGCTGGTGCGGAGCGGAGCGGGTCGCCCGTCGGGGTCGGCTCCGGCGTCGCAGTCGGTGTCGGCGTGGTCGTCTTCGTGGGGTAGTCGGTCCCGACGACGATAGCCCCGCGCATTCCCAGCGCTTCGTGCGGTGCACAGTGATACAGATAGACGCCGTCCGCCGTGAACGTCCGTTCGAAGTGGACGCCGGGCTCACCGACGGGTGATCCCGAACTGAAACTGTCGTCCCGGGCGACCACGCTGTGTGTGCCGTTGCCGGTCCACTCCCAGCGGACGGTCGCACCGTTGTCGACGTGGACGGCGGGTGGGCCGAACCCGTAGGGCCCGCCGCTTGCTTCGACGCCCACGCTGATGGTCACCTCTGCCTGGCCGCGCTCGTCGACGACCTCGCCGTCGTAGTTGTCGACGCCGTCGAGGTATCCCCCGAAGTCCGGCGGTGCGGTGTCACTACCGCCGCTTCCGCCCTGCTGTGCAGCACTCCCGGAGAAGAAGGCCGTCGTAGCGAACACACCAGCGCCCGCACCGAGAACCCCTCGGCGTGTGAACCGTCGTCGCATACGACAGTGGCAGCATTGTGATACAAAAAGCCTGTTGCTCCCGGGCAGTGTTTCGCGTCCGGAGCTGTCGGTTCGTCACAGTAGCACATCCCATTCGCTGACCCAAACACCTAACAGCGAACGCGGTGTGACTTCGCTCAATGAGTGGGGTTTCGCCGATCGACATCGGAATCATCCTCGTTGCCACGGTCGCCATCTGGAAAGGGAGCGACTGGCTGGAGGGTGCCAGCGACCAGCTCGCGACCTACTACGGGTTGCCCCTGGTCGTGCAGGGCGCGGTCGTCGCCGCCATCGGGTCGAGTTTCCCGGAACTGGCCAGCGTCGTCGCCTCGGCACTGCAGGGGTCGCTGTCGCTGGGCGTCGGTGCGATCGTCGGCTCTGCCATCTTCAACATCCTCGTGATCCCCGCGGTGTCGGGCATCGCCACACAGGGCGAGATGGAGTCGAACCGCGCGCTGGTGTACAAAGAGGCCCAGTTCTACATGCTCGCAGTCTCGGTGCTGGTGATCACCTTCGCGATGGCGGTGATCTACTACCCGGTTGAGGGGGCGACCCTGATGGGCAACGTCACGCGACCGCTGGCGCTGGTCCCGGTCGGCATGTACGGGCTCTATGTCTTCATCCAGTTCCAGGACACCAGCGATCACGAGGCCGACCCGAGCGAGGCAGCGGGGATCGACGTGCGCCGACAGTGGGGCTTCCTGCTCGCTGGCCTGCTGGTGATCCTCGTGTCCGTCCACTACCTCGTCCACTCCGTCGACGTGATCGGCACGGCGCTGGGCGTCCCGCAGTTCATCATGGGTGTGACGGTCATCGCCGGTACGACGAGTCTCCCGGACACGCTGGTCAGCGTCCGTTCTGCGAAGGACGACAAGGCCGTCGCCTCGATCGGAAACGTCCTGGGTTCGAACACCTTCGACCTCCTCGTGGCGATCCCCATCGGCGTACTCATCGTCGGCGAGGCGGCCATCGACTTCGAAATGGCCGTCCCGATGTTCGCCATCTTGACGATGGCGACGCTGATGCTGTTTACCGCCCTGCGGACTGACATGGAGATGACGACCGCCGAAGCCTACTCACTGCTGGTCGCGTACGCCACCTTCGTCGTCTGGGTCGTGCTGGAGACGATGGGCGTCATCGTCGGGATCATCCCGAACGGGTAGTACGGAATACGGGCCAGATCCCCCGCTACCGCCACACTCCCTGCGGTCGAGTGGCGACCATCGCGGAATCAGAGATTCCGCTCAGACCCGCCACGCTTTTGCCCGTCTACCCCCATCTGTACACGATGCCGAACGCCTTCGACACGGCGGCGAACGTTCCCCGGGGCGAGTTCGACTTCGAGCACCGCCCCGTGACGGACCAGTCGTTCGAGAACGCGCTGGCGAAGGCCCGCGACGGCACCCGGTTGTCGGTCGACGACGCGATCGAACTGCTGACGACTGGGACCGACCACGAGGGGATCGACGGCTCGCGCAAGGAACTCGTTCTCGAAGCCGCCGATCGACGCCGGGCCGAGGTCGTCGGCGAGGAAGTCACCTTCGTCGCCAATCTCAACAACAACGTGACGACGGCCTGCAACACGGGCTGTCTGTTCTGTAACTTCAAGGACCGCTCCGAGCAGTTCCGCAGCGAGTATCAGGGCGAGCACGGGGGCTTCACGAAGACACCCAGCGAGTCCCGGGAGATCGTCGCCGACGCCGTCGAGATGGGGATCTACGAGGTCACCTCCGTATCGGGGCTGCACCCAGCGTTCGCACTGGACGAGCAGCACCGCGAGATCCTCGAAGCGAGCGACCGGAGTGACCTGAACTACCGCTCGCCCGCCGAGTACGACACCGACCCTGGGACCTACACTGAGCAGATGCGTGCGATGAGCGTCGACGGCGTTCACCTCCACTCGATGACGCCCGAGGAAGCGTATCACGGCCGCCGGGGCACCGACTGGAGCTACGAGGAGGTGTACGGGCGACTCGAAGATGCGGGACTGGACAGCGTCCCCGGGACCGCCGCCGAGATCCTGGTCGACGAGGTCCGGGACGTGATCTGCCCGGGCAAGATCGGGACCGACGAGTGGCTGGAGGCGATGGAAGCCGCAGCGAACGTCGGTCTCGACGTCACCTCGACGATCATGTACGGGCACGTCGACAACGAGGCCCACCGGGCACTGCACCTCCAGCGAATCCGCGAGCTACAGGAGAAGACGGGTGCGATCACGGAGTTCGTCCCGCTCTCGTTCGTCCACGAGGAGACGCCGCTCTACGAGGAGGGGATGGTCTCCGACGGCGCAACTGATGCCGAGGACGAACTCCTGATCGCCGTCTCGCGGCTCTTCCTGGACAACGTCGAGCACGTTCAGACCTCCTGGGTCAAGTACGGTGACGCAAAGGGACTGAAGATGCTGACCTGCGGGGCCGACGACTTCATGGGGACGATCCTTTCCGAAGAGATCACCAAACGCGCCGGGGGCGACTACGGCGAGATGCGCACGTTCCGGGAGTATGTCGACATGATCTCCGCCGTCGGCCGTGTGCCCGTCGAGCGATCGACGGACTACCGCCAGCGCCGCCGGATCGATCCCGGCGACCCGCCCTTCGGACCGCAACTGGGGCCGAAGGCAGACGGGACGCCGATGCTAGACTAGGTCGGCTTGTCGAACACGTGAGCTGGCCCCGTGTCGCACTCCCTCATCGTCTTCGCGGCGTCATCGTCACGTCGTGGTCGGGCCGCAAGGTGACCGCGTCGGACGCGTCTCCGTCTGGTGCCTCGCCGACGAGGTCGATTTAAGGGCGTTCCGCGTGCACCGTCGACCATGCGGTACGTCACGGTCAGCGTCACACCAACTAAGGGGGCCTCGTTCCATCCGCTCGGCCAGGCGCTGGCGGACGCCGGCGACGTCACTCGCGAGGCGGTCCACCGCGTCGAACTGATCGCGGACGGGACCGGCGTGATGCTCGCCGAGGCGCGTGGGAACCGCGAGCGGTACGAGTCGATCCTCGCGGACAGCGAGTACGTCCACCAGTACGCCGTCACCGGGGCCGAGGGGCGCTGGTACGCGTACCTCCAGTTCGAACCGAACGAGATCAACCGCCAGATGCTCGAACAGCGACAGGCCTCGCCAGTGATGATGGAGATGCCGATCGAGTTCGACGAGCGGGGTCGTATGGTGATCACGTTCGTCGGCGACGAGGGCGCGTTCGACGAGGCCGTGCCGCCCGACGACGCCTACGAGATCGAACTACTGGAGACCGGCGAGCGACCCCCGAAGGGCGACGACCTGTTCGCTAGCCTCACCGAGCGCCAGCAGACGGTCCTCGAAACCGCGATCGAACTGGGCTACTACGAGAATCCCCGCGAAGCGACCCAGGCGGAGATCGCCGACGCCGTCGGCTCGACTGCGGGCACCGTGGGCGAACACCTCCGGAAGATCGAACACCGGGTGTTCTCGCAGTTCAGTTAGTCGTCGGCCGGCACCGGGTTCTCGCCCCGATCGCGAACCGCACGGAACCGCTCGCCGTGGCTGTCCTCCCGGTCGATGGCCCGCTCGATCTGCGCCGAGACCCACCCGTCGTCGAGAAAGTGCTCGTAGACTGGGAGTCGCTCACGCAGCGGCACGTCCGCGTGGTCGGCGACCGCCTGCAGTTCTCGGAGCGCGGGCCACTCGTACTCGGGATTGATGTGATCGACCGTCACCGGCGACACGCCACCGAGGTCGTCGATGCCACAGTCCACGAGGTCGCGAGCGGGTGCGAGGTTGGGCGGGACCTGGACTGACACGTCCGCTGGCAGGCCGGCGCGTGCCATCGCCGTGACGCGACGCATCGTCGCCAGATCGGGCGACCCGTCCTGCCAGCGCTCGTTCTCGACGACTGGCTGGACGATCACTTCCTGGATGTGGCCGTAGCGCTCGTGCATGGTGGCGATCGCGAGGAGACTCTCGGCACGAGCCCGCCAGTCCTCGCCGATTCCAACCAGAATACCCGTCGTGAACGGCACGCCGAGTTCGCCGGCGACGCGGAGCGTGTCGAGCCGCTGGCCGGGGTTCTTCGCGCGCGGGCCACCGTGGGCCTGTACGTCCGCGGTCGTCTCCAGCATCACGCCCATCGAGGCGTTCACGTCCGCGACCTCGGCCATCTGCTCGCGGGTCTGATCCCCGGGGTTGCTGTGGGGGAGCAGGCCCTCTTCCAGCGCGATCTCGCAGGCCGCCCGGAGGTAGGTGTGGATCGACTCGTGGCCCCACGAATCGAGCTGGTCGTGGACGGCAGTGTAGCGGTCGTCGGGATCGTCGCCGAACGTGAACAGGGCCTCCGTACAGCCAGCGGCCGCTCCCCGCCGGCAGGTCTCGCGGATCTCGTCGGGGCTCATGAGTTCGGCCTGCCCCGGCGGGTCGTAGTAGGTGCAGTAGGTGCAGGTGTACCGGCAGGCCGTCGTCAGCGGAAGGAAGACGTTTCGGGCGAAGGAGAGTTCGGGCGCGGCCGACACGTCCGCCGGCGTCACCGACAGCAGCCGCTTGATCTCGTCGTCGGGGACGGCGATGTCTACATCGTACTCGTCGACGCCGGGAATCACGTCACCGTCTCGGACCTGCGCGGGCAAAAAGCTGACTCAGTGGTCAGGAGCGTTCGATGGTTACTCGCCCGTCCTCGACGGCCAGTTCGAACCCGGCGTCTGCGAGCCAATCGGACGCGCGACCCTCTCCGTGGAGCAGGACCTCCGGGAGGTCCGCGGGCGCGTCCACGTCCGTTCCGAGGCGGTAGGAGTCGATCTCGGTCACGTCGGCACCGATCTCGGCGGCGATCCCACGGTGATCGCGGATCGACGCGCCGTGGTAGTCCACCCGAAATTCGGGGTGGCGAGCGACGAACGCGTTCGTGCCGCCGCCACGCCCCGGCGCCAGCACCACGTCACCGCCGGTGTCGAACAGTCGGTCCAGCGCGGCCGGGGTCGCGAGCGCGAGGTCGCTCATCACGACGGCGACCGTGTCGGCCGTGGTCGCCAGCAGTTCGTCGATCGCGGGGTCGAGCGATCGAGTGTCGACGGTGACGGCCACGTCACGGTCGAGAGCGACCGGCTCGGTCGACAGTACTGTCGGCTCGACGCCGATCGCTTCGAGCGCGTCGAGTACGTCCGCGAGCATCACGCGGGCGAACTCGCGGCGCTCGTCGTCGGTCAAAACTGGTGCGAGTCGGGTCTTCGGTTCGGTGGCCCCGAAGGGCACGACGACGTGCATCTACAGTTTGGAGTAGTCGTCGCCCTGCTGGGACTGCCAGTAGTAGATGCCGCCGCCGATCAGCAGGAGCACGACCAGGCCGCCCACAGCGTACAGGATCGTCTGGGTGGTCTGGGCGGACTGCTGGGCCGACTGGGCGGTGTTCTGGGCACGGTTAGCCGTGTCCTGTGCTTGCTCGAAGTTCCCGCTGTTGTAGAACGCGATCGCGTCGTCGAGCGTGCTCTGTGCTTCCTGGTGGCCGCCGGCCGTGTCGATGGCGCTCTGGGCGTCGTCGATCGCTTGCCGGGCCGCCTGACTGTCGCTCGTGTAGTGGTGGGCGGTGTCGTTGACCAGTTCCTCGGTGTTGTTGCCGGTGCGCTGGTCGAGGCCAGCGACGATGAAGGTCTGTCTGGGCTCGTAGGTGTAGTTCTCGACCGCCGGCGCGTCACCGACGAGTTCGATCTGGACCTCGTCGCCGTTGTTGTCGACGTTCAGTGTCTGTTCGAACGACTGCTGGCCGTAGGTCGTCTCACCGTCCTGGACTGGCGTGCCGGCCCGCAGGACCGTCACGGTCCAGCGAACGTTCTCCAGTTGGGTGTCGGCCTGCAGCGTCCACTGGTTGGCGGTGTCGGTGAACGGATCGTCGATCGTGTACGTCACCGACACCTCCTCGCCGACTTGGGTCTGGCCCGGGACGCCGTCCGAAGAGATACTCAGAGCAGCAGCTGTACCGGATGCAGCGAGCAGCAGTGCAACGCACAGCAGTGCGGCCGCAGTCTTAGAACAGCGGGTCAAGTTCATCATCGTCGTCTTCGACCAACTGCTCTAAGTTATCTTCGCTCTCCTGCCGGATGTCGTCGATGTTGTCCTGGGCCTCGATGGCGACCTGCTGGAGCTCCTTGATCCGCGGGACGTTGTGAACGCCCGACAGGAGCACCGCCGCGGCGACGCGGGGCTCGTTGGTCGGGTAGTCCCCGCCCCGCACTTCCATGCTCCCGGTCTGCTCCTCGAGCCACTTGCGCCCGCGCTCTATGCCTTTCCGGTTGAGGTGGGCCGAGGGACCGGCCATGACCAGCAGCGCACGCTCCGCGCCGTCGATCTCACAGGGCAAGGTCAGGCGGCCGAGCGCGGCCTTGCGGACCAGCGACGTGATTCGATTGGTCGTGTTCGCGCTGTCCATCTCGTTGCTCTCGTCGCTGCCCGAGAACCGCGAGAGTAAGCCGCCGCCGCCGGAGGACATCTCCACGTCCTCGGAGGCGTAGCCGACCGTCGAGACGCCGCCACCGGAGAGGGTGTTGATGATCTCCGACGAGTCGACGACGCTCTCGGCGATGTTGTCGCCCTCGCCGATCTCGCCCGCGCCGAAGAGCACGCCGAAGCGCCTGACGATCTCCTCGTTGATGTGGTCGTAGCCGCCCTCGACGGACTCGCCGGTCTTGCGCCAGGCGTCGTTGTCGAACACGAGCAGGTTGTCGACCTCGCGCACGAACGTCTGGAACGATCGGGCGGCGTTGAGCGTGTAGATGCCACCCTCGTCGCTACCGGGCAAGACGCCGAGCCCGTAGACGGGTTCGGTGTAGATCCGCTTGAGGTGTTTCGCGATGACCGGTGAGCCACCGGACCCGGTGCCGCCACCGAGCCCCGAGACGATCAGGAAGCCGTCGATCTCGTGGACGGGGATGCCGTCGATCGCGCCCTGAATCTCGTCGATGTCCTCTTCGGCGATTTCCGCGCCGAGTTCGTTGTCGGCACCGACGCCGTGACCCTTGACGCGAGCCTGTCCGATGAGGACCCGATTCTCCTGTGGTATGTTCTCGAGACCGAGCAGGTCGGCCTTCGCCGTGTTCACCGCGACCGCCGAACGGACGATACCGGAGTTCGTCCGCTCGTCGTATTCGAGGAACTTGTCGACGATTTTACCGCCGGCCTGCCCGAAGCCGATCATCGCGAGTTTCATTGATTGGTGAGACTCCGCTTAAAAGGGGTAAGTAGGAATGCGGGCATAAGCCTTTTGCCAAAATATCGAATACGATTCGCTCGCGTAATCAACTCGCAGGTACCTGGAATCAGCCGGTTCCGACGCTGGCGGATCGAAGTAGTCTCGTCTTATCTGTACTACTCGAGACCGAGGTAGGCCCCGAGCGTCGTCAGATCGTCGAGGTCGAAACCGAAGGCGGCGACGTCGTTGTCGTCGGTCGTGTTGTCGAAGTTGAGCGATCGGTACTGGTCCGCACCCATCGGGAACCCGGGAACGGCTCCGAGCGTCTTCAGCCCGATGCCGGCCAGCGCCATCGGCAGCGGCACGATGCTGACAGACGTGTCACTGGCTTCGTAGACGCGATCGGTCACCTCTCGAAGCGTCAGCACTTCGGGGCCGCCGATTTCGTACGTCTCCCCGACGTGTTCGTCTTCGACAAGCGTATCGACCAGCATCGGAACGAGGTCGCCGACCCAGATCGGCTGAAACCGTGTCTTCTTGCCGCCACCGGGGAGCGGATACAGCGGCACGCCCGGAGCGAACATCCCCTTGAGCTTCTTGGTGAACGGGACGAACTCGCCCCCCTCCCCGAAGACCACCGACGGACGGACGATCACCCAGTCGAGCGACGAGTCGTGCACGATCTCCTCGGCACGCCCCTTCGACCGGATGTAGTGCGTCGGCCCGTTCGAGTCGGCTCCGAGCGCGCTCATCTGGACGAACCGCTCGACGCCGTGTTCCTCGGCGGCACGGACGCAGTGTTCGGTACCGCCGCGGTGGATCCGGTCGTGCATCTCGTTGCCGCCGCTGGGCTTGAACAGCGGCGACAGCGCCACGAGGTTGATCGCGGCGTCCTGACCCTCGAAGGCATCCTCGATGCTCTCGTAGTCGGTCACGTCGCCGGCGACCGTCTCCACTGCTGCCGGCAGGTCCGCGTCGTTCGGTGAGCGAGCCAGCGCCGTCACGTCGTGGCCCCGGTCTACAAGTTCCGCGCACAGGTTCTGCCCGATGAAACCGCTCCCGCCGACGACGAGTACGTTCATACACGATACGTGAACGGGAAGTGACGTAAAGGTGGTGCGCACCCTGTTAGGGCTGGCAGTCAGTGTCACGCCAGATCGGTGAGACGACTGATACGGGGTACCGTAGATCGTTCCCGGCCGACCGCAAGACGGTGTGCAGCCAACCGGGAAAACGACGACAATAGTCCGTCTGACGAAGCGTTCTTTCGCACGCCTCAGTGGTCAGCCGGGGCGTTTAGGTAGGGCGGCGGTGAGGGCTTGGATATGCTGATCACGCTCGAAGGCCTGGACGGGAGCGGCAAGACGACCGCGTGGGAGACACTGCAGTCCACCCCGGTCGTCCCCGACGACGCCCTGTTCACACGCGAACCGACGAACTCGTGGTACGGCGAGACTGTCCAGCGGTCGATCGACGACGACGACGCCGACTCGCTGGCGGAACTGTTCCTCTACACTGCGGACCACGCCGACCACCTCGCGAACACGATCGAGCCCGCACTGGCCGACGATCGGGTCGTGTTCTCCGACCGGTACTCCGACTCCCGGTACGCCTACCAGGGCGCGACGTTGTCCGAGCGGCTCGACGACGCGCTCGCATACGTCCGCGAGGTTCACGCGCCGTGGACGCGCCCGCCGGACGCGACGCTCTACCTGGATGTGGACGCCGAGACCGCCGCCGAGCGCAGCGGCGCGACCAACAAGTTCGAGACCGCCGACTACCTCGTGGACGTGCGCGAGAACTACGAACGACTGCTCGCCGACGAACCTGAGCGGTTCGTTCGGATCGACGCGACCCAACCCAAGGCGGTCGTCCAGGAGGCCGTCGCCGACGCCGTCACCGACCTGCTGTCCTGATACGGTTTCCTGTCGTCTGTTACCGGTCATCGACGGGACGGGGTCGACGATCACCGATACATAGCGACAGTAACCCGTCTGATCGACGCCGGCGACTACTGGGTCGTCGTGTCCGGAACCTCGACCTCGTCGGGGGAGGGCATCCAGACGTAGTCGAACGTGATCCCGAGAGCCAGCGGCAGGAAGATCGTCAGCAGCACTGCCGTCGCGCGACTCCCGAGGTTCCCGCCCAGGCCGAACACGCCCGACAGGACCAGCAACAGCACGAACAGCGCGACCGGACACAGCAAGAGCGCGTAGAGTAAACTCCCCCAGCGGGTGTCGAGTCTGACGCGGAAGAAACGAGTCATCAACGCCGTGACAGCGCTGTTGACCAGCACGATCACGAGCACTCCGACGAGACCGACGACGCTGACCATACCCGCGCTACGGCGTCGAGAAACTTTGCGGTGTCGACATCTGTCGACAGCGCCGGCCAGCCGGCCGTGGAAACGCTACTCCATACAGATGTACGTCCGCGTGTCGACGACGCCGTCGAGGTCGCGAATGCGTGTCGCGACCGTGTGCATCACGTCGTACACCTCGTCACCCACGGCCTCGGTGATGATGTCGTACTTGCCGGCGACGATGTGGGCCTCGCTGACGCCCTCGTGGCCGCGAATCTCCTCTAGGAGCCCCTCTGACTTCCCGGCCGAGGTCTTGACCATGATAAAGGCGGTAACCATACGTACCGTGTGGGTTGGTAACACGAAAAAGGTTCAGGTCGACTGGGGTCCGACCCCGGGGCTACCTTTATCCACCCCCCACTCGTAAGCGTTACCATGCGATTCGTTATCGTGGGTGCCGGTCGCGTCGGACTCCGGACCGCACGCGTACTCCGCGAGGGCGGACACGACGTGGTTCTCGTCGAGAGTGACTCCACGAAAGTAGAGCGTGCCCGTTCGGAGGAGTACGACGTCATCGAGGGCGACGGTGCCGTCGAGGAGACGCTCCAGGAGGCCGACCTCGACGACGCGGACGCGCTCGGCGCACTGACCGGCGACCTCAACGACAATTTCGTGGCCTGTATGATCGCGAAACAGTTAGATTGTCGGACCGTCATGCGGATCGACGAGGACTACCGCGAGGAGATCTACCGCAAGTACGCCGGCGACGTCGACGAGGTGATCTACCCCGAACGACTGGGTGCGATCGCCGCAAAGAACGCGCTGCTGGGTGGCAACATCCGTGCCGTCGCCGACATCGACCAGAACCTCCAGCTCGTCGAGTTCACGATCACCGAGCAGTCGCCAATGCGGGGCTACTCGATCAGCGAACTCGAACTGCCGGCCAACGCCACGCTGCTGGCCTTCGGCAAGGCCGACGGCCCGCTCGATCTTCCCGGAGAGGACGAGACGCTAGATCTGGGCGATCACCTCGTCGTGCTCGCCGATTTCGACGTGCTCGGCGACGTTCGCAGCATCGTCGTCGGCGAGACCGGGCGCGCCGCGGCCATGGGGGGTGCCTGAGATGGTCGTCGCCTACGTCATGATCAAGGTGTACACCGGCGATGCCGACCGGCTCAAGGGAGATATCGAAGCCATCGATGGCGTCGCCGACGCCCACATCGTCGCCGGCGACGTGGACTTCATCGCCAAGGTCGAGGTCGACACGCCCGCCGAGGTCAAAGACATCGCCGCCAAACAGATTCAGGGGGTCGATGGGGTCGAGGACACACAAACGTACATCGCGATGGACTAGACGAGCAGCGCCACGGCACTGTGACACGGCTGTCTGATCCGATTTTCGCTCGGTCAGATCCCGAAGACTGGGACGAACCGGAACGTGAGATACGCACCGAGCGTCGCGATGGCCGGTACCACGTTCTGCATCAGGACGACCCGGGCGGTGGTCGCGGGATTGAACAACGCCGACGGGTCGGGGACGTCCTCGACGGCCGTCTCCCCGATCGGGGGTAGCTCCTCACCTTCTTCGTCGTCGGACAGCGCGTCGACGGTGACCGGCGGTGCCTCTTCGCCTGTGACAGCCTCGGGCACGGTGATCGGGCGCGTCGCCCGACCCCAGCCGAGCCCGACGATCGACATCGTCGCGATGATGACGAAACTCGCGGGGATACCCAGCACCGAGAGGAACACGACGAGCGTCGAACTGACAGACGCAACGACGATCGCAGCCGTCAAGGGCAGTTCCGTGATGTCGCTGCCCATCGTCTCCAGGGTCCGTCGGGCGATCGTGAACGCACCGATCGCGACGGCGATGCCGCCAAGGATGATCGCCGGATTCATCCCGAGTTCGTTGCTCCCGACCAGCGGCGCGACGGCGTTGGCGATGTTCGAGGTCCCCGAGCTAAATGCCATCAGGCAACCGATCGCGACCACTGTTATCGTGCCGAACAGTTCTCGGCGGTTGGTCGTCCGGTGGACCCGTGGGATGGGGACGGACCCGGAGCGATCGACATCGAACAGCGGACCGGTGCTGCGCTCCATCGCGACGAAGCGATTCAGCCGCGCGTAGAAGTACCGCCCGAGGATCAGCGACACCCAGAAGCCGATGATCGGCGAGACGACCCACCACACGGCGATCTCTCCCATGACGGCCATATCCAGCACGCCGCCAGCGAGCGCCAGCCCAGCGATCGCCCCGACGGCAGTCATCGACGTGGAAGCTGGAACGCCGAACAGGTTCCCCAGCAGCAGCGCGATGCCGATGAAAAAGAGGACAGCGATCGACGCTTCGAGCGTGAACACGCTGGCGTCGACGACCAGTTCCGTGCCGAGTTTCGTCACGACGTTCCGGCCGATAGTCCAGGCTCCGAGGAAGAAGAAAACACCCATCAGTGCCGCTGCGGTGGTTTTGGAGATCGCGTCCGCTCCAACGGCCGGTCCGAACGCGGGCCCCGTCGTCGAACCGCCGATGTTGTAGGCCACGAACATCGCGACGAGGACGCCGACGACGAGCAGTAGTTCGACCATCAACTGTCCCCGTCCGCGGTGTCCTCGTTCCCGGTGGTATCCTCGTCTAACTGCTCTTCGAGCGTCTCTTCGACGGTCTCCTCGACTTTCTCACCGACCGTCTCCTCGACGGTTTCTTCGACAGACTCTCCGACTGTCTCTTCGACGGTCTCCTCGACTTTCTCGCCAACCGTCTCCTCGACGGTCTCCTCGACTTTTTCACCCACTGTCTCTTCGACCGTCTCTTCGACTTTCTCGCCAACTGTCTCCTCGACTGTCTCCTCGACTTTTTCACCCACTGTCTCCTCAACCGTCTCCTCGACTGTCTCCTCGACCTTCTCGCCAACCGTCTCTTCGACCGTCTCCTCGACGGTTTCCTCGACAGATTCTCCGACGGTCTCTTCGACCTTCTCTCCGACAGTCTCTTCGACCGTTTCACCCACTGTCTCCTCGACCGATTCGCCGACGGTCTCTTCGACCGTTTCTCCAACAGTTTCTTCGACTTTCTCGCCGACCGTCTCCTCGACCTTCTCACCGACTGTTTCCTCGACCGTCTCCTCGACTTTCTCGCCGACAGTCTCCTCGACCGTTTCACCAACCGTCTCTTCGACCGTTTCGTCGACGGTCTCTTCGACTGTCTCCTTGACCGCCGTGGTCATCCACTCGGGGTCGAATCGGGCCATCTTCCAGACGACGTGGATGAGATACGAGATCAGGACGCCGAATCCGAAGGCAAGTCCGACGACGTTACCGACGAGCAAGATCAATGCGACCGAGAGCGCGATCAGGAGGCCGTAGACGAGGTCGACGATCGAGTCGACGCGGCTCGGGTTCACCGCTCTTCCGTCCCAGTCACGGACCTGCCTGTTTCGAAAGCGATTCGCTGCCGACCAGATGCGAGAGAATACACAGTGTTTTTATTAGGAACTCTCGGTTGAAGTACCTTGGCAAAGGGTCCAAGGTACGGATCCGGGAAGGGCGCTCACAGCGGCGTTCCGCCGGCCTCACCGTCGCCGTTGGTCTGGGCCTGATCAAGTACCTTTTTACTGTCGTTCGAGAGAGCTTCGCTCTCTCGTGATGACGAGAGACGCCTCGGCGTCTCTCGAACCACGTCGGGTATCCTCGTGCCTTCGGCACCGCGGGTACCACTCCTTGCAAAAATCTACGCTAAAAACACTCTTCGAGTCGCGCCCGCGGCGCGCTCGAAGCGAACCGGCGGCAAGCCGCCGGATACAGATCAGCGTCTTTAGAGCGGTGTTCCACCAGCGCCGCCGTCGCCGTTGGTCTGGGCCTGGTCGACCAGTTCCGCCACCGGACCCTCGTACTCGTAGCCGGGGACGATCCCCTCGACGTAAGTGCCTTCGACGTACTCGACGAAGGTCTTGGCGACGCGGGCGGCGGTGTCGGCGTTGCCAAGTTCGAAGCCGTAGGTGACGAGCACGTCGCCGCCGTCGCGTTCGACGGCGTACTCGTCGAGGTCGACCTCCGTGCGGGTTGCCTTGGGGGCGTCTTCCAGCCGGCGCTGCAGGGTGTCGAACCAGCCGTCTGCGACGGCGTCGCCGACCTCGTCGACGGTCGACCCATCGAGGGTCGGCGCGCGAACCCTGACGGTGTAGGCAGTGCGCCATTCTTCGGCGTCGGCGGCGGTCACGACCCCCTCGAACGCGGTGGTCGTCACTCGATACCCCTCCTCGCTCGACTCGAAGGCGTCGTGGTGATCGAACGCCCGTGCAGCGCTCTCTGGAACGTCGTCGGTCATTGGTCCGCTGTAGGCCGTTGACGGGCAAAAGGGCGTCGTCACAGAGATTCAAGTAGATCCGTCGCCACCGATGGGACGATGCCCCTGACCCCGTTCCATCTGGGACCCGCTCTCCTGCTCGGCGTCCTCTGGGACCGCCGCCTCGACCTCCCGACGCTGCTCGCGGGCAGTGTCGTGATCGACGTGCGCGCCGCTCTCGTCGTGTTCGGGCCGCTCGATGGGCCGACACACGGCATCTTCACGACGTTCGCCGGGGCCACTGCGGTCGCACTCGCCCTCACTGCGTGCGTACTGGCCCTGCCTGCGTCAGTTCAGCCACTGCTCGACATCGGTCGGCTGGCCCCGACCGACGAGTTGATCCCGGTCCTCGCGGGCGCGCTCGTCGGCACGTACTCCCACGTCGTGCTGGACTCACTGCTGTACAGCGACGCACCGCCGTTCTTCCCACTCGCGGGCAATCCCCTCCACCAGACCGGCGTGATCTTGCTCCCGGTGTACGGCGGCTGCGTGATCGCCGGTTTGCTGGGAATCGCAGGGTTCGGCGTCCGCTGGTGGCAGGCGACGTGAACAGTCGAGAATGCGAGGGACGCGATTTGAACTCGATGCCAGAGCTCACTGCGCTCGAGCTGCCGTAGCTCGAATTCCACGTTCGATTTGCACGACTCTCACGTTCGTTCGAGTCGGAAAATGCGAGGGACGCGATTTGAACCGGAGGAAGACGGTCCGGGCGTGCGGCCTCGCTTCGCTCGGCCGGTCCGGGGCTACGACTTCCAGGGCTCAAATCACGATCCGTTCGTCTCACACGGACCTCACGCGGTTCGGTCCGGTTCATGCGAGGGACGCGATTTGAACGCGCGGACCCCTACGGGAGCGGGTCTTAAGCCCACCGCCTTTGGCCAGGCTCGGCTACCCTCGCGCACTCGTCACTGTGCCGCGGGTGGGAATGTCCCTTTCGGTCCACTACGAGGTCCCGGGGTCCTCGACGGCCTGCCCGGTGCCGACACCCGGGAGGAAGAACAGGAGACTCGCCAGGAGTGCTGCCACCGTCGCACCGGCGAGCCACAGATACAGTTCCTGCGTGCCGACCATGTCGACGAGCTGGCCGCCGACCAGTTGGCCCGCAGCCCGACCCGCACCGATGCCGACGCCGGTCATCACGGCCTGGGCCGTCGACGAGAGGGCTTCGGGTGCGAAGCGATGGGCCAGATTCACCGTCGAGAGGTTGAACATCGCGTAGCCGACGCCGAGAATGAGCTGGACCGAGATGATGGCCGGCACCGCGCCGGTGAAACCGTAGACGGCGTAGCCAAGGACGTACGCGCCGACGCCCAGCGACAGTTGCCATCGATAGTCGAGACCGATCCGGGCCATCGCGAGGAAGATGATCGCTTCGCCGACGGTGCGGATGAACCACGCCATACCGGTGATGTCGTCGCCGGCCTGGATGTCCCGCATGAAGACGGCGAAGAAGGAGGCTCCGGCGGAGACGACCCCACCCATGACGACCCCGACGACGAGCAGGAGGAGGAAGCGACGGTTGGTCAGCAGCCGAACCGCCTCGCTGCGGTAGTCCGGTGCGACCGTGGTGTCGGGCTTTGGCAGCCCCCACAGCGCGAGGAAGAACCCTCCCATCCCGACGACGTAGATGTAGAAGACGACTGTCGTCCCGAACCACTCGACCAGACTGCCGATCCCGACCAGCCCGAGGCCGAACGCGATCGCACCGAAGGCCCGCACCGAGCCGTACTCCAGCCCCGAGTCCAGCACCATCGAGTTGGCGATGGGCATGATGGGAGCGCGAAAGGAGGCGAAGACGACGCCGGCCGCCAGCAGGAGGCCGAACAGGACCGGCGGGTCGGTGATGGTCTGGCCGATCGCCGGGAACGCAAGTCCCACCAGCCCCGAGACGGCGGTCCCGACCAGCAGCGATCCCTTCGTCTGACCGAACCGATCCGCCACGATGCCCCACAGCGGCTGGGCGAACATCCCAGCGCCGACCATGACCGCACCGATGACGCCCATCTCGAAGCCCGAGAGCCCCAGTTCCTCGAAGTAGACGTTCCGGAACGCCGTGATCCCACTGCCCGCGGCGAAGAAGACGAAATAGAGCGTCTGGTAGCGACGTTTCTCGGCGAGCACACCACAAACAACGAGAATGACTGCTCTTGAATCTGTGGAATTTTACGGTCAACGACGGCTCGTTGACGTGTTGACGGGTGCACGAACGCCGCAGTAACGATGCCTACCAGTCGACCGACAGCGTCCCGTCGTCGTGGGGGTCGGGCGCGATCTCCTCGTTCGTTCGCCGGTCGACGACGTGGATGACGCCTCGATCTTTTTTCGCCGGACACACCTCGGCCGCGCGGATCTCGTCGTCGACCTCGTCCTCGCCGACGAAGTAGGCCTTCGGTGCGGCGATACCGGTGTCGAGACTCAGTTCCCAGTTCGTGGAGACCTCGGCACACTTGCCCGCGCCGATACACTTGTTGGCCTCGAAGATGATCTTGTAGGGCTTGTCCTCGACCGATGGGGCGTCGGCCCCGCCCATCTCGCTGGGGTCGACGGGTCCGTCCTCGTCTGCCATACGCGACAGCTAGAGGCCGGGACGCATAAGGGCGACTCTTTGGCGGCGATATCCACTACCCCGAGACCTCGCCGAACGTCAGGCCGAGTTCCGATCCCACCGTCGCGAGCACCGTCTCGACGATCGATTCGATAGCTTCGGCACCCACTGCTGCAGACCCCGCATCGGCGTGCCCACCACCTTCGCCACCGAACTCGTCGACGAGTGCCGGGAGGAGCGTGGCCCCGAGACTGATTCGTTCAGCCATCCGATCGGACGCCCTCGCAGTGACACGGATCTCGCCACCCTGCGTGGAGCAGACGACCGCGAGATCGACGCCGGCCGCCCGGAGCCGTTCTGCGGCCGCCCCCTCGTGTGCCCCGACCCGGGAAAACGCCACGAACAGATCGCCGGCCCGGTACCCGCTGGATCGGAGGACGCTGGTCGCACTGGCGATCCGCTCGTCGCGACCGACCGAGCGGTCGAGTAGCTCCGGGAGCAGTGTCGCCTGCTCGCCGACTGCGCTGAAGAGGGTCGGGAGTGTCGCCGCAGTCCGGGGACCACGGTGTCCGAGGAAGTCGGTATCGTCCAGCAGGCCGACGAGCAACGGCAGCGCTGCGTCCGCTGGAACGTCCCAGCCGGCTGCCATTGCCAGCCGAGTGACCAGTTCCGCCGTCGCACCAGCGTCGGTGTCGACGAGCGACGCGACGGCGCTGTCAGCGAGGTCGGCGGGCTCGTGATGGTCGATCAGCAGGGGGGCGTCGGGAGCGACCGGCGAGATGCGATCCGTCGACGGCGCGTCGACGACGACTGCCTCGTCGAACTCTTCGGGAAGGGCACCCTCACAGACCGTCGTCCCCGTGACACGGCGTAACCGCTGTGCCGGTTTCGTCATACCGGCCGGCGCACAGATACTCCCGACACCGAGAATCGTCCGCAGACCCACTGCTGCCCCGAGGCTGTCCAGATCCGCGCGTCGATGTGTGATGAACACGGGCGCGGTCGCCCTCTCTAGCCGCTCGGCGAGCTCAGACATTCTGTGTACTCGTCTTATCGAATCGATGTATCGGCGGCATATAGGTTGTCGGTCGATTCCGCGCGGGACGAGACGTTCCCCGAAGGCATGTCACTCACACTGCTGGTCGACGCCGCTTCGGGGCGTCCGGACCTCAACACGGTTCTCTCGTCCGTGTCACTGCCCCACGCCGGCCGCGCTACCGAGCCGTCGCAGCGTCGGGCCGTGGAAGAAGAGGCTCAACAGGAGCGCACCGGCCGCCAGCCCCGCCAGTACGTAGTACATCGAGACGACACCGACCGCGTCCATCACGTTGCCCGCCCCGAGCTGGCCGAGTGCCCGCCCGGTCCCGAGGCCGAACGCCGAGAGCACCGCCTGCCCGGTCGAGGTCAGGTCGTCCGGTGAGAAGCGGTGCGCGAAGTTCACGACGGCGAGGTTGTACAGCGCCAGCCCCACGCCCAGCACCAGCTGGACCGCCAGAATCGCGGCCGGCGTCGCGACGGTGGCGTAGACGAAGAAGGAGCCGACAAAGAGCGCCGCACCGAGGGTCAGCTGCGTGCGGTTGGCCAGCCCGATCTTCGCCATCGAGAGGAAGATCACGGCCTCGCCGACGGTCTTGATCATCCACGCCGTCCCGGTGAGGCTGTCGGGCGCCCCGATCGCCCGGACGTACACCGAGAAGTACGCGCTCCCGGACGAACTCGCGCCGCCGAGCAAGACGGCGACCCCGAGCAAGAGGAGAAAGCGCCGGTTGGTCACCAGTTTCAGTGCCTCGCGCTTGAGGTCGGGTGTCAGGTCCGCGTCGGCGTCGGGCACCCCGCGGACGATCAGGACGAGCACGACCATCCCGACCGCGTAGATGTAGAAGACGATCTCCGTCGCAAAGCGCGAGAGCAACCAGCCGATGACCAGTGATCCCAGTCCGAACGCGATCGAGCCGAAGGCGCGGACCTGCCCGTAGTCGAGCCCCTTCGAGAGGATCATGGCATTCGTGATCGGGACGATGGGTGAGCGGACCGTCGAGAGGAGCGCGGTCGCCAGCACGAGCAGGAGGAAGGGATCGGGGACGCTGCCGGCCAGCGGATAGGCGAGGACCGCGACGCTGGAGACGCCGGCCGCGATCAGCAGGACGGGTTTCGAGGCGGCGAAGCGGTCGGCCAGCCCGCCCCAGATCGGCTGGGCGAGCATGCCGCCCACGACCAGCAACGCTCCGAGCAGCCCCATCTGGCCGCCGGTCAGGCCGAGTTCCTCGAAGTAGGCGTTCCGGAAGACGATGAAACCGTTCGAGGATGCGAAGAAGACGAAGTACAGCAACTGGTACCGGCGCTTGTCCCCGAGCATACACCACACACTCGATTCCTCCTACTTGAACCCACGGTTACGATACTACACCCGTTGTTAATAGAGGTTAGAGATCGGCCGAAAAGAGCGTTTGCGGGCGTCAGAGGACACGAACGTCCGTGCTCCTGACCCAACAGTCAGCGTTACTCGTCGTGGATCTCGACGTCGTCGATCGTGATCGGCGTCGTCGGGCCGTCGTGCATGTCCGTGTCGGCGTTGCCGATGGCCTCGACCACGTCCATCCCGTCGACGACTTCGCCGAAGACGGCGTGTTTGTCGTCGAGGTGGGGCTGGGCGTCCAGCGTGATGAAGAACTGCGAGCCGTTCGTGTTCGGGCCACTGTTCGCCATCGACAGTTTACCGGGCTCGTCGTGGCGCAGTTCGTCGTGGAACTCGTCTTCGAACTCGTAGCCGGGACCGCCGCGACCGGTGCCGGTCGGGTCGCCGGTCTGGACCATGAAGTCCTCGATGACGCGGTGGAACTCGACGCCCTCGTACAGCGAGTCGCCCCGGACCTCGCCGGACTGGGGATCTTCCCACGTCGTCGTGTCCGGAGCCGGATCGTCACTGGCGGCCGGGTCGTGCTCGGCCAGCCCGAGGAAGTTCTCGACCGTGCGGGGCGCGCGCTCGTCGTACAGTTCCAGTTCGATGTCGCCTTTCGACGTCGTCAGTGTGACGCGACTCATGGCTGAGGAGAAGTGGTCACCGGGCAAAACAGTGGTGGTTACGGGGACGAAGCGCGCGTCGCCAGCACGAACTCCGTGCTCGATCCGAGCGGATCGTCTGCCACCATCGTCCGAAGGTCGTCGAATCCGGCCTCGCGGAGGTACTGCAGGGTCTGTTCGCGCCCCGGAGCCGAGAAGAACATCTGCCCGCCCATCCAGTTCCGGCGGACGGTCTCGAATCGGCCACCGGGCAGCGTCGACAGGAGCCGGCCGTCCGGCCGGAGCACCCGGGCGAACTCCCGATACACGGCCGGCTGTTCGTCACGAGGCACGTGGAAGACGGCGTGGTAGGCCGTGATCCCGTCGACTGTTTCGTCGGCGACAGGGAGTGTGGTCATGTCGCCCTCGAGAAGGCGCGCGTCCGGGACGCCTTCACGTGCGAGTTCGAGCCCACGCCGCGAGAAATCCAGCCCCACGCTCCCCGGTGGGAGGTTCGCTAGCGTCCGCTCGCCGTCGCCACAGCCCACGTCGAGGACGACGGGTTCGGCCGGTAGCTCGGCGAGCAGGTCGTCGATCAGGTCGGCGTCGGAGCCGGTGGGATCGCGACGTCGGGCGTACGTCTCGGCAACGTCCTCCCAGGCGTCGCGGATCTCTGAACGGTCCATACCGGTCGGTGGGCTTCCAGTGGCATAGGCTGTAGGTAGACCGTATTTCCCGTCCAGCGACTAGTAGTTCCTATGGGAGAGACGACACCACGAGCGGCCGCGGTCGACGCCCTCTCGGAGCGGGCGTACGAACGTGCGGGTGACGAGTACACACGCGCTGCCTGGCAGCGACTGGCGACGCCCCACGACGGACAGCACCCATTCGAAGCGGACGAGCGCGGCTGGATCGGCCGCGGCCTCCAGTTCATGACGGCTGCAGCGGTCGCCTATCGCGTCGCTGGCGTCCCGAAGCGGGCGACTCACCGGGCGGTCGAAGGGGTCGCCGTGGCACGGGATCTCCAGCGGACCCTGGACCGACCGGTCCAGCAGGCCTGTCTCGGGGAGTTCGTCGCGGACTTCCGGGTCGTCGGTGACGTGGGCGACGCGACGGCGGCCTACGAGGACGCCGCCGACGCGTTCCGTGAGGCTGCTGGGTCCGTTGAAGATCCACAGCAGTGGACGACCACGCCACTGTTCGAGGCGGCCACGGCGACACTCAAGCAGGTCGCTCGTGGACTGGACGACGGCGAGATCGCGATCGAGTGGGCGGACGTTCACGGGTCCGATCCGAACGAACCGGGACCGTTCCTCGCTCGCCGTGTCGAGTACAAGCGCCAGCGGTTCCGGTCGCTACTCGCACGAACCATCGACGCAGGCCATCTTGCAGCCAATCGCGGGACGACGGAGTACAGCAACGACACCTTTCAGTGTCCGAACTGTGGGTCGACAGACGTGAACTGGATCGCCGACCGGACGCTGTGTCTCCGGTGCTCCAGTCAGATGGTTCCCCAGTAGTCGCGGTTCGCTGTCGAACACGCTGCCGAGTCCGAGGCGGGATCTATTGGACAGATTTGATCTTCAACTGGTAATATTGTTCTCGATCCAATAATATTAACACAACCTATCCTAAAAACATCTATTATGGTAAGGGGGCCGAGTTGCAGTGGTGTGGTGGATAGTCACAGGAACCGAGACGACAGCTGGAGGGAGTGCTGATGCGTGAACTGTCGCGCCGGTCGCTACTACGCATCAGTGCGTCGCTGGGCGTCACCGGCGTACTGACGAAAGGCGCCCTCGCGTCCGAGAGCGACTCCTCAGAGTCCGAGCACCACAGCTCGCCGGACCTCGACAAGTACGTCCAGCCGCTCCCCATCCCGGAAGAACGGGAGGCCGACGGCTGGTATCGCGGGGCCGACTATCACGAGATCCCGATCGAAGAGACGACCCACTCGTTCCACCCGGACCTGGGTGAGACGACGATCTGGGGGTTCGACGGCCAGTTCCCCGGTCCGATCCTCTCTGTGTATCGTGGCGAGCGCCTCGCCGTCGAGTTCGACAACAGCGGCCTGCCCGACGATCACCTCTTCGAGATCGACGAGCGTATTCCGGGCACGACGTCCGACAACTACGTCGACTACGACGGGCCCGTCCCGGACGTACGGAACGTCACGCACTTCCACGGGCTCAACATCGACCCGGAGAACGACGGACAGGCCGAGATGTGGACCTCGCCCGACGGTGTGACCGGGCCGCGCTTCTCGAACGCTGTCCAGGAGATTCCGAACCGCCAGCCCCGCTTTACGGGGATGTACCACGACCACGCCCGCGGGATCAGCCGCCTCAACAACTACGCCGGTCTGGTCGGCCCCTACATCATCAAGAGCCGCCGCGAGGAGTTCATGGACCTGCCCGACGGCGAGTACGACGTGCCGCTCGTCCTCGCGGATCGGACGTTCCACGATGACGGCGAACTGTTCTATCCCGACGAGTTCATGGCGACCTTCGCCGGCGACACCTCGACGGTCAACGGTGCGGTGTGGCCCTACATGGAGGTCGAACCCCGGAAGTACCGCTTCCGTATCATCAACCTCTCGAACAGTCGCGCGTACGATCTCGGCCTGCGCAACGAGAACGGCGACGACCACGACGTGCCGACGAAGTACCAGATCTCGGCCAGCCACGGGTTCCTGGACGAGGTCGTCCCGATCAGTCACGGCGAGGACATGGAGTCGCTCGTCGTGGCGCCCTTCGAGCGCGCCGAGATCATCGTCGACTTCTCGGACTACGCCGGCGAGACGTTGACGGTCACGAACGGGGCCGACTTCCCGTACGCCGGCGGGAGCCACAGCGAGTCGGGCGACCACAGTTCCGACAGCGGTGGCATGGACATGGGCGGCGACGGCGGCATGGACATGGGTCACGGCGGCATCAAACCCCAGATCGACGAGGTCATGCAGTTCCAGGTCGCCGAGGCGGTCTCGGAACCGGACTGGAACGACCACCCGACCGACCTGTGGCTCCCCAACTCGCTCACGACCGACCCAGAGGAGGCCGAGACGACGCGCACGATCACGATGGGCATGGGTATGGACGAGTACGGGCTGATGCGCCACCACCTCAACGACCGACACTGGGGCGACGGCATCTTCCAGCAGCCACAGCTCGGCTCGACGGAGATCTGGGAACTGGTCAACGACACCGACCACACCCACCCGATCCACCTCCATCTCGTCCACTTCGACGTGATCGAACGCGAACAGCACGACAGCGACCACGGCCCACAGCCACCGCTGCCGAACGAACGGGGCGGCAAGGACACCGTCCGGGTCGACCCCGGCGAGACTGTCCGGATCGCCGTCGAGTTCGGCGATTACACCGGCAAGTTCCCCTTCCACTGCCACATCCTCGAACACGAGGAACACGACATGATGCGCCAGTTCGAGATCGTCGGCGGCGAAGACGACGACGAACGCGGCTGGGGTGACGACGACACCGACCACGATCAGGGCTGGGAGAACGACGGCGAGGACGGGAACAGCGGTCGCGGCAACGGCCGTGGACGAGACGACGATGACGACGACCGCGGACGCGGCGACGACGGCAACGGACGCGGCTGGTAGGCCTACAGAAAGTCGACGAGCAGTTCGTTGACCCGTTCTCTTGCGTCGAACTGCACCCAGTGACTCGCGTCAGGGATGCCTTCGACCCGGAGGTTCTCGACCCACTGTTCGTTGCCCTCGGTCAGTTCGCTATCCAGCGCGTGGTCGTTCTCGCCCCAGACCAGCATCGTCGGCACGTCGACCGACTGATTCGGGACGCCATCGCCGAGGAGGTACTGTTTCACGCGCTGGCGACCCAGCGCCCGGTAGTAGTTGAGCGCCGCCGTCACCGCCCCTGGCGTCGCCAGCGCGGACTTGTAGCGCTCGATATCCTCGTCGGTGAACGCGCCGGACTGGGTCTCTTCGCGCAGGAGCGACTCGACGACGGCGTAGTCGCTCCACTGGAATCCGGTCTCGGGGAGCCACGGCAACTGGAAGTAGAAGACGTACCACGACTTCCGGAGTTGCGAGAACGAGGTTCGAAGCCGGCGGTCGAAGCGGTTCGGATGGGGCGCGTTGAGGATCACCAGACGGTCGACGACGTCGGGGCGGTCGATCCCGACCTGCCAGGCGATCAGGCCGCCCCAGTCGTGACCGACGACGTGGGCCGCGCCGTCGCCGTAGTGGTCGACGAGTCCGGCCACGTCGGCGACCAGTTCGTCGATGCTGTAGGCCGACACCCCGGCAGGCCTCTCGGAGCGGTTGTACCCCCGGAGGTCGGGCGTGACGACGCGATACCCCGCGTCGACGAGCGCCGGGAGCTGGTGTTTCCACGAGTACCAGAACTCCGGGAAGCCATGCAGCAGGACGAGGAGATCCCCGTCCTCCGGGCCGGCGGTGACGCAGTGCAGGTCGATCCCGTTCGTCCGAGCGGTCTCGTGGGTCAGGTCGGTGTCGCCGAGGGAATCTGTGGTAGTCATGGGGGGCCGTCGAAACAGTCGGCGTCCGTCAGTAGTCGATCAGTAGTCGATCAGGTCGCCGAGCACGGCCGACGCGCTGCCGTCGTTGATCACGGCGCGGGCCTCGGCCAGTCCGTCGTCGAGACTCGACACGTCTTCGCGGGCGTACATCCGAAGTGCGGCGTTGAGTTCGACCGCGTCGGCGAAGGCGCCCTGTCGGTCGCCGGCCAGCACGTCCTCGGTGATCTCGGCCGAGTCGGCGGCCACGTCCTCCACTTCGAGGTCCTCACTCTGGAGGTCCATGCCGTACTCGCTGGTGCGGATCTCGTAGTCGACGATCCCGTTCTCGTCGGCGTCCTCGTCGTCGGAGGGCCACTCGGCGACCACGGTCGCACCGGGTCGGATTTCGTCGTAGCCTTCCATCCCCTGGAAGAAGAGTGCGCGCTCGACCGTGCTGGTCTCGGACTGTCGGAAGGTGTTGACCATCTTCTTGGCGAACGCGAGGTGGTAGAAACTCCCGAGGTGCACGTCGGCGTCTGCGGGGTTGGCCAGCGTCTCGACCGTGTTGACGAACGAGCGTACGCCCATCATGTCCCGGCGCTCCCAGAGGTCGTCGATGCCGGGGTTGAAGTTGGGCTGGTAGTAGAACCCGAAGCCAACGTCGTCGACCATGTCGGCGCTCTCGCCGGGCGTGAGATCCGTCTCGGCCCCGAGTTCGTCCAGCACGTGCTTGTAGGCGTCGAGTTTCTGCGTTGGGACGCGGTCGCCCGAGTGGACGACGACCGGCGTACCCGCCGCGGCGGCGACGACGCCCGCAGCGACCCCGAGGATCGCGGTGGTGTGCTTGCCATCGTAGTTGGCCCCGCAGTCCACCGGGTCCGCTCTCGGTGCCTCGACCTCGACGCTCTGCTCGGCCATCACGTCGACGAACGCCGCCAGTTCCTCGGGCGTGTTGCGCTTCCAGCGGTTCGCCAGCCAGAACGCTCCGAGTGTCGTCTCGTCGGGTTCGCCGTCGAGAATGCGCAGGAACGCGTCGCGGGCCTGCTCGCGGGTCATGTCCTCGGCGGACTTGTGTCCCGAGCCGACGACCTCAGTCATCAGGCGTTTGAGCGGCCACTCGCCGTACTCACTGGTCGCGTGTGCCATGCGAACGAGTTCGGGTGCGACCGGCTAAAGGCCCCCGGTTTCCCGTAAGCGTCGCCGCCCCGAGCCCCGCAATTCTTTGGGCTGAACGCGGTGAGCGCCGGGTCGGAGGCGAAAGGGATACACCGAGGTAGTCCTAAGCCGAACCGATGAGTCTCCAGTCGGGCGACTGGCGCGAGCGCATCGACGACGTTGACGCCACCCTCATCGACGGCTACCAGAGCGGATTCCCCGTCGAGGAACGGCCGTTCGAGACCGTCGGCGAGCAGCTGGGTATCGAGGCCGACGAGGCGCTCGCCCGCGTCCAGCGATTGCTCGACGGGGGGATCTTTCGTCGCTTCGGACCGGTGCTGAATCCGCCGGTGATCGGGTCGTCGGCACTCGCAGCGATCACGGCTCCCGAGGATCGCTTCGAGGAGTGTGCCGAGATCGTCAACGGCTACGACCAGGTCAACCACAACTACGCCCGCGATCACGAGTGGAACATGTGGTTCGTCGTGACCGCGAGCACGCGTGAGAAACGGGACGCCATCCTCGACGAGATCGAGGAACGAACGGACTGTTCGGTGCTCGTGCTCCCGATGCTGACCGACTACTACATCGACCTGGAGTTTCCGGTCGTCAACGGCGACCGCTTCGCACGGGAGAGTCTCCAGTCGACCGACGTGGACGCGACCCGGATCAGCGAGTCGGCCGCCGCCGATCTGACGCCACTGGCCCGGCGGCTGTTATTGGCGATCCAGGACGGCATGCCTCTGACGGCGACCCCGTACCGCGACGTGGCCGAAGACGTCGACGCGCCGGTCGCGGACGTGCTCGACACGATCGAACGACTCCGGGTCGACGGCTGTATCAAGCGGGTCGGCTGTGTCGTCAACCACGTGACGACCGGTTTCGACAGCAACTGTATGGTCGTCTGGAACGTCTCCGACGACGAACTGGACGAGCGCGGGAAAACGGTCGGCGAACTCCCCTTCGTCACGTTGTGTTATCACCGGCCACGCAGGCCCGGCCAGGACTGGGAGTACAATCTCTTCACGATGATCCACGGTCGCGAGGCCGACGCGGTCGACGCGAAGATCGACGAACTCGCTCGCGACTACCTCCCCGTCGACCACGAGCGACTCTACTCGACGGAGACGCTGAAGCAGACCGGTGCGCAGTACGCCGATCTTGTGAGCGAGTGAGTGACAACTCTCGCTCCACCGTATCCGGGAGAACTCCCGGACGGCGTTCGGTCCCCGGAACGCTTTTGCGTTAGTTGGTTCTTAGTGGGAGGTAAGTAGATGGCCGTCAGCGAGCGCGCGACCGTTCTGATCGTCGACGACGAACCCGACGTCGTAGACGCGTATGCGGCCCAGATACGCGAGCAGTACGACGTCGAGACCGCCTACAGCGGTCAGGAAGCGCTCGACGCGCTCGGGCCGGAGATCGACGTGGTGTTGCTCGACCGCCGGATGCCCGACATCTCGGGCGACGACATCCTCGAGCGCATTCGCGAACGAGATCTTGAGGCGCGGGTCGCGATGGTGACGGCAGTCGATCCCGACTTCGACATCATCGATATGCCGTTCGACGATTACGTCGTCAAGCCGGTCGCCCGGGCGGACCTCTTCGAGACGATCGAACGACTCCAGAGCTGTGCGGCCTACCAGACTCGCCTCCGCGAGTACTACTCGCTCACCTCGAAGTTCGCCGCGCTGAAAGCGACGAAGACCGACGCCGAGTTGCGATCGAGCGACGAGTTCCAGGAACTGGAAACCCAGATCGACGATCTCCGGACGCAACTCGACGAGATGGTCAACCGGTTCGACGAGAACGACTACGAGGCCATCTTCCGGGACGTCGGCGGGCGCGCCGAGTTGACCTTCGACGAGTAGCACGGGCCCGTTGTTCTTCTCCGGTACCACTTCCGAAAGCACTAACCGAAGATATTCCCTAGGGAGACGCGATGAGCCAGCAACTGCCGGACGTACAGGCGTCGAGTCCGGACGTCACCGTCGGACTCAACCGCGTCGGCGTCACCGGCGTCGAGAAACTCGTCAAGATCGACCGGGCCGACAAGCGACCGATCGTGCTGATGGCGGAGTTCGAGGTCTTCGTCGATCTCCCCTCCTGGCGTAAAGGGGCGGACATGAGCCGCAACATGGAGGTCATCGACGAGACGCTCGAAGCGGCCGTCCGGGACGAGGTGGCCGGTGTCGAGGACGTGTGTGGCGACGCTGCCGAGCGCCTGCTCGACAAGCACGACTACACGACCAACGCCGAGGTGCGGATGGAAGCCGAGTACGTCACCCGCGAGGAGACACCCGAATCCGAGCGCCCGACCCAGTCGACGGCCGACATCATCGCGTCGGCGACCGCAGACCAGGACGGGACTCGCGAAGAGATCGGCGCGCGTGTGACGGGGATGACTGTCTGTCCCTGCTCACAGGGGATGTCCGCCGCTCGTGCCCGCGAGACACTGCGTGGACTGGACGTCGAAGACGAGACCATCGACGCGTTCCTCGAAGAGGCACCCCAGCCCGGTCACTCCCAGCGGGGCCACGCCACCCTCACCATCGAGAGCGAGGGCTCCCCGGAGGTGGACCTGCTGGACGTGATCGAGGTGGCCCGCGACTCGATGAGCGCCCGGATCTACAACCTCGCCAAGCGCCCGGACGAGGACCACATGACCTACGAGTCCCACAAGAACGCCAAGTTCGTCGAGGACTGCGTCCGTTCGCTGGCCGAAGGCGTGGTCGATCGGTTCGACCACCTGCCCGAAGACGCCGTCGTGACGATGAAACAGTCCAACGACGAGTCGATCCACCAGCACAACGCTCACGCCGAGCGGATCGCCCACTTCGGCGATCTCGAGGACGAACTGGCCGACTAGTCGAACAGTATTCCCCACTCGTTCTACCTGGCGCCTGTGTCGGAACGGAGACCTCGAAAGCCCTCGGCACGCTCCGGCGGTCTGTGCGGGATATCCTCCCTTCGGTCGGATAGTGCCCACGCAGACCGCCGGATCGAGCCTCGCCCTTTCAATCGCCAGGCTCGTGGACAGTTCGTCCGGCTACGTCCTGGTGTCTGCGTGAACGAAGTGAGCGCAGGCACAGGAGAGCCTACTCTCCTGGTGGATGAACGGGCAAGCGTCGCGAGGGCTTTCGAGGTGTCCGCTCCGGCGAGCGTACTGGCGCTGTCTCATTCGGACACGTCGTCACTCACCGGCTATCTTCTGGGCGCGTTCCCAGCGGGGTTCGAACTCCTCGTAGATCCCGTCGGCGAACTCGGGGTCCTTGAGGTCGATCACGGCGAACGTCGACCCGCCCAGCGGGTGGGGAACCTCGATGCAGACCTCGATATCGTCGATCAGTTCGAACGTCGCCGTCACCTCATCGCTCGTGCGGTAGTGGTAGTTCTCGTACTGCTGGAGCCGCCGCTGATAAGCCTGACCGATGTCTTCCGGTACGGCCTCGATGAAGGAGGGGGGCAGGAGCATGTACACCGCCACCCCGCGCTCCAGCGCCCGTTCGAGTTCGTCGACCAGTCGATCGGTCGTCTCGGTGAGATCGAGTTGCTGGCCCGGCAACGCGCCGACCATGACGATCAGATCGTCGGCCGCCGAGAGGCGCTCGACCAGCAGATCGACGGTCTCCTGTGGCCCGACCGCCGCGGTCCAGAACGGTTCGTCGACCGGTTCGGCCGACTCCAGTTGATCCGAGAGCTCGTCGACGATCTCCTCGTACTGCTCGGCCTTCTCGTCGAGCTGGCGCTTCTTGTCCTCAAGCAGTCGTTCCAGCGCCGTGTCCGGTTCAACCGGCGCGTACTTCTTGGGTCGACTGGCCGTCTGACTCCGCACGAGGTTGTACGTCTCCAGGCTGTTGAGCACGTCGTAGATCCGGCCCATCGGCACGTCACTGGCTCGGGACAACTCTTTGGCGGTTGTCGGCCCGGTGTCGAGTAGCGACCGGAACGCACGATCCTCGTACTCGGAGAGGCCGAGGTCTCTGAGGTTCGCCATACAGTCGGCACGCCGTGGAGGATAAAAAACGCTCCGGCAGTTTTCCCGCGTGGATCGTTGTTCGACGGTGACGACCGAACGTCAGTTCCGCCCTCGCTCCAGTTCGGCGTCCGTGCTCAGCCGGCGGTGTCACCGCTCGTCGGTCAGCACCGCTTCGAGATCGGCCGGCGACGCCGCGGAACCGACTGGTTCTCCGTTCCGGACGAGCGTCGCCTCGTCGCCGCCCACGTCGGGGACGACGACCGTCTCGTGGTCGGCCAGCCGCAGTGCCGCACGGTGGAGGTCGCTGCCCGCGGCGGGGCCCACACGCAAGACGCTCTGGTCGAGGAAGCGGGCGGCCGTCGCCGCGTAGTGAGCCACCTCGACGCCCATCCTGTCGGCCGCCCCGGCGAAGGCAGCCACCGCATCGTGTGCGGCCCCGCGATATCGATCGTCGTCGGTGAGCGCCGCCAGGTCCAGGAGGGCATCGGCCAGCTCGACCGTCGCATCGAGGGGGTACTGCGAGCGCGAACAGAGCCCCGGCCCGTCGGCAGGCCCGTCCCGGAAAGCGCCCGAGTCGACCTGCAGGTGGTCGATGGTCCAGTCCGCGACCGCTTCGGCTGGCCCGCCCTCGCCCAGCACCTGCCAGCTCGTCGTCAGCCCCTGGAGGACGCGGGCCTGGTCGAGGAGCAGGCCAGTCGGTCCCGTCTCCCCGTCCGTCCGGTAGTGCGTGACCGCGCCCCCGTCGACCAGCGTCGCACCGATCGTGTCGCGGGCGCGCTCGGCGTACCGACGCGCGCGCTCGTCGTCGGTGTAGGCGGCGTAGGTACACAGGGCGTCGACGGCCAGCCCGTTCCGATCGGCGTACACCGTCTCGTCGACGAACGGGGCGTCGGCCGTCACGCGGTCGCTCGCGTCGAGTTGGTGGTACTGATCGTCGCCGGCCTGGCTCCCCGCGAACGCTCCACTCGTCCCCTCGACATCGACCCAGAGATCCGTCGTCAGGTAGTCGATGGCGTGCTCGGCGGTCTCGCGATAGGCGTCTTCGCCGGTGTAGCGATAGCCGTGCGCGAACGCTCGCACGAGCGCCGCGTTCTCGTCGAGCAATCGCTCGGTGCGGGCCTGCGACCACTTGCGACCGTTGGCGTACCGGTAGAAGCCGCCGTCGTCGGTGTCACGCAGGTGGGTCCGGATCGCCTCCAGCGTGCGCGTGGCTTGATCGCGAGCCCGCACCAGCGCGAACTCGACGGTCCGCGGGAGGGGGAACTTCACGTCGGTCCCCCACCCGCCGTAGGACTCGTCGTACGCCGCCAGCAACTGCTCGACCATCAGCTCCTCGATGCGGGGCGTCACCTCGCCGCCCGGGGGCGCGTCGGTCTGGAGCGACCGCGGCACCGACCCCGCCGACTCGCCCTGGGCGTTCCACGTCTCCCGGACGCTGTCGAGGATGCCGCGAAAGCCGTCGGGGCCGAGGTAGGTCGCCCCCGTGAGGACGGTCCCCGCCGGCGTGAGAAACACCGTCGACGGGAACCCGCCCATCGTGTACCGCTCACGTACCTCTGGATGGCGATCACCGTCGACACGGACGGGGACGAACCCGTCGTTGACGTTGGCCGCGATGCGTGGCTCGGCGTACGTCTCGCGATCCATCTCGCGACACTCCGGACTCCAGGGCACCGTCAGCGCGAGCAGGATCGGCTGCCCGGCCTCGCGTGCCGCCTCGAAAGCCGACGGGCCCCACTCGCGCCACTCGACTTTCGTCTCCGCTGCGAACTGATCCATACGTCGGCTACGACCGGGGCGGGAAAGAGGCTTGCATTCTGCCTCGGCACACGAAAAGCGTTTGAGGCCACGACAGCTACGTGGAGTATGCTCCGGGTTATCGCGGTGTTGCTGTTGATACCGCTGCTGGACGCCCTCTTGCTCGTCGTCGCGGCCTCGCAGTTCGACGGCCTCTCGGCGCTCGTCGTCGTCCTGCTGGTCGTGGTCACTGCCCTCATCGGCTCGCTGCTGGTCCGCGCCGAAGGACGTCACACCCTGCGGCGTGTCCAGGAGAAACTGGCCACCGGCGAGGTCCCAACGGACGAACTGATCGACGGCGGCTTCCTCGTCGCCGCCGGCGCGTTCTTCCTCACGCCGGGCTTCGTCACCGACTTCATCGGCCTCCTGCTGGCGGTGCCGCTCACTCGTGCGCCGATCCGCGCTGCCGCCAAGCGCTGGGTCATCACGCCCTACCTCGACGCCAAAGCGAACGGGTTCGTCTCGGGCAACGTCTACATCGGCGGCTTCCCGGGGCAGGGCGACGCGAGCGGTGCCGCGGGTCCCGGCCCGGGTGGTCCGGACCCAGACGGGAGCGGCCCCAGCAACGTCGGCTCCGGCGGCTCGAGCGACACCACCGGCTCGCCCAGCGGTTTCGACCACGACAACGCCACGGACATCGACTTCGAAGAGAAACGCGACGAATGACCGTACAGCGTGGTGGCGATCCACACCCCGCCCCCGAAAAGTAACGTTTAACAGTACCCCTCGGGTACACCAAAGTGCGCTCGCTTGGGCCAATAGCTCAATCAGGTTGAGCGCTCGGCTGATAACCGGGAGGTTCGCGGTTCAAATCCGCGTTGGCCCATCTCAATTTCGGCCGGTTCTTTGCCGGCTGAGATCTGGGGCTTCAACTCCCCAGACACTCACTTTTACTGTTCTAACGATTCTGAGATAGGGGTCCCTGAGCGTTGGTTCAACAATGAAACGAACGCACACCCACCACGTCCGGCACTGTCATTAGCCGGAGGTGAGCCTGCATGATGCGGCTTCGCCAGCAGAACGCCGCAGAGTGCCAGAATTGCGGTGCTCACGTCTCACGAGACTTTCGGCGGACTTTCGGCGATCAAGACGACATCGCCCACCGCTGTACGGCCTGTGACTGTATGCCTCGAATCGCTCGGGGCACCGCTGCCGGGAAGGAACTCAGTTACCCCGACCCCGAAGACCAGCCCCAGCGGAACCAGGGAGGTCGTACGGACGCGCGTGCCGACGGGGGTGAGTCGCTGTGAGTCTGTCGGCGTTCCCGTACCCCGGTGGAAAGACACGGTTCGTCGAGCAGATTATCTCCCGGCTACCCGACCACCGGACCTACGTTGAGCCGTTCGGTGGGTCGGCCGCTGTCCTGCTGAACAAGCCCGAGAGCTACACGGAGGTGTTCAACGACCTGAACGCCGACATCGTCCACTTTTTCGAGGTGCTTCGTCGGCAGCCCGACGAGCTGCGCGAGTGGCTCGGGACAGTCCCCTACTCGCGCGAACTGCATGGGCGATGGGCCAGCGAGTTCTACGACGGTCATCGACCGGACGACGATGTGGTTCGGGCGGGAAAGTGGTTCTACCTCCGGTACACCCAGTACGGCGGGAAGATCGCTGCACCTTCCGGATTCAAGACCAGCGGCGCACGGAACGAGGCTCGGAGCCTGCGCGGGGCCGTCGAGGGACTGGACGAGATCCGCGAACGCTTCCGGCATGTCAATCTGGAGTGTCAGGACTATCAGACGGTGATCGACCGCTACGACGATCCCGAGACGATCGTCTACCTCGATCCACCGTACTACCAGAAAGAGGGGTACTACAACGCCGAAGGGTTCGATCACAGCGAGCTCTCCGACACGTTGGCCGAGACTGCGGGCCGGTGGCTCTGTTCCTATGGTGAACTCCCGCCTGTGATGGCCGACGCCGTCGACGAGCACGGTTGGCACGTCGTGAGCTACGATGTTCACTACTCGCTGGACGTGCGCAAGGGCGAGGACTGTGACACCTCCACCGAGCGGTTAGTACTGAACTACAACCCTGACAATGTGGTTCCTTTCCGGCCCACCCAGCAGACGGGTTTAGAGTCATTCGGGGGTGAGCAGGCGTGAGCGAGACGGTCTTGAGCCGACTGGTCTCTAGGCTATCACAGTCGGTAACGGAGATCGTCGTCGCGTACCTGCTGGCATTCATCGCGGGCGGGACGGACCCGCTTCGGCTTGCGAAGATCGTCCTAGCGATTAAGCTGAATGTCTTCGCGCTGCCGCTGTCGTGGACGCCCGCGCTCCGGCTGCCGCTGTGGTGCTGGTACGTCGTCGCAGTCCTCTGGCTTCGTCAGTGGTTGCTGCTATCTGGCTACAGCGTTTCGGAGGCTACCGGACAGGTCGAGCGCTACGTCGGAGGTGAGCAGGTGTGACGGGCTTCGTTCGAGCCTCCCGGCTGTACGACACCGAGGCGAGCGAACCCCTTCGCTTCGACTGGGCGAAGATGCAGCCACTCAGTGAGAGTCAGAAAGCAGTCGAACAGGCTGTAGAGAGCCTGCCCGACGAGGATACAGGCGCGAGGTAACCCATGTCGAGGTACCTCAAATGCGCCCCTCACGAGGGCGACGTGCGCTTTACCGTCGGTGTGCATCCCGATCCAGCCGTTCAGGACCACGGGCTGGCACCCTACTATGCGATGCACGGGCTGATGAAAGACTGGGGCGACAACTGGCAGACAGAGGGCAAGCCGACCCGTAACATCGAGTTCATGGGCCACGAATGGGCGACAGCCTTCGACTACTCCAAGAGCGGCCTAGACCCGTGGGATAACCCCTCCTTCGAGATCGAGCAGGTTCGCGAGTTCCAGTTCTACTTCGTCGCGAAGAACTCGCCCCACTACAGCGGGAAGCCAGCCGATCGGGACGACCGCGTTCACGGCGGGACGATCACCGTGCGTCCGCGCTGGCCGAATCTCACGTCGGACGGGAAGCCCGTCTCGGTTCCTCAGTACGGCGAGCCCTACCTCGACGTGCAGGTCCAGGCTTCGAACATTCCTCACGGCGAGTACCTCACGCTCGTGCAGCGCGTGATGGACGCCTACGGTATCTCAGCGCGGTACTTCGGCCAGCCCCACCCGGACAGCCACATCAACGACCTAGCCTACTACGTGCGCCTGTACCGGGACGCCAGCGGCCCACTGTTCGCACCGGACGGACCAATCGCCCGGTGTCACACGCTAATTCAGGGCGACCGGAGCGGCTACCGGAAGCACGTCGAAGACAACACCAAGCTCCCCGGTTACTACGTCACCGCCACGGTTGAAGACGAGAAGGCCGACGAGCTGATCCGTGGGCATGGGCTGGGGAAGGAGTTGAAGCACTACTACCCGAACCACCCCGAAGAGTACGAGCCCGACGACGCCCCGTATCATCCGAAATTCGAGGTGTCCTACCAGACGAGTCTCACCGACGATACGGTTCGGTGGGAGGACCTCGAGGACGCCCGGCGTGAACTCGAAGAGACGATCTTGAACTGTCTGGAGTGGACCGGTATCGCGACCAGAGCCGAAAGCGGCGAGTTCGTCGACTTCGATCCGTACTGGTCGGTTCGTGACACCACCGAAGCGCGCAAGATGGTGAAGTGCCCGCTGCCGGAGATCGAGGACGAACAGGAACACAAGGTAATGCAACTGTGGGGGGACATGACCGACGCTGACCGGGACGTGACCGAGCTGCTACTCACCGACGGTGGGAAAGTCTCACCGAAGAAAGCGGCTGACAGGACGGGCAACACCTACCGGACGGTGCGAGCAGTGATCGACCGTCTCGAAGGACTGATCCGCCACACCTACGGCGAGATGGAGTTAGAGTCGAAGAAGATCCAGCAGGAGCTTTTGAAGCGAGTGCGCGCCGCCGGCGACCGCTTCGAGCAGTCTGTCGGCAGTGCCGTGATGGATCTGGCCGACGCCGCAGAGGAACAGGAGAAGACACGCTGGAGTCGCCTGCGCCGTGAGTACGCTATCACTGTCCGCGAGGGCGACGACTGCCGGAAGCTGCTCTCGATGGGCTACAAGCCCGACGATCGCGCCGAAGCCCGCGAGATCATGCGCGAAGTCAAGACCGCCTACGAGCAACACGCCGACGATAGCATCTACGGCGTTCACGTCGCCGTTACCTACGCTGACGGTGGGCGCGACCGCTTCCGCGATCTTCGGAACGTGTTCGCGAACGGTCGCCGAGCGGCCGACAAGGCCGCCGAGAAGTCCCGCTGGGAGAAAGCCCGTGAGAACTTCGACTTCGAAGCGTGGAAGGAAGCCGGCTGTCCGTCCAACTGGTCCGGGGGGTAGCGCGCCCCCTGGATAGAGGCATCACTGTTCAACACACCATTTTAGCGGCAATATCGTCCCATACACCCCACCCCGGCGCGTCGCGCGGCTGGGTTCGTTCCCTCTCGGTCACGTCACCCAGCCGCGCGACCAGGGGGAACCCGGAAAGCGAGTTTCCGGGTACCCCTTAGTCGTGTGGCTAAGGCCACTGTCCCAAAATACACCGCACGCTGTTGGGCTAGCGCTAAAAATCCAGCCCAGCTACACCAACGCCTACACAGGCCTGATCATTCATTAGGGGGAAAGAAGGGGGTGGCATCAGACTCGGGGGGAGCCACCCTTCTGGGGTCACCAAGATACCGCAAGTGCCTCTGAAACAGCAATCGAGAGTGAATGGTCCTTACGCTTATAGGTTGTTAACTCAATGAATCACAACGATCTTTAATTCTCATTCGATCACAGCATCAATAGTAAGCTTCGCCTGGCGAGCGTCTCGATGATCACCGCCTCCATGCCAGTCCAGCCTCGGCAGTCGTGACGAATGGCGCATCTCCCACCGTAATACTTCGACACCACGCCCTCGAACCCGATACGGCGCGAACACGTACCAGCCGTTCGCTTCTCGAAGCCGCTCGTGGTACTGATCGTAGAGCTTGAACGTGCCGGGTTGGCCGTCGGCGTGTCGATGCATCGCGGCCTTAATCTCGACAGGCATCCCGTCCGGTCGCTTCGCGTCATGCCAGCTACACCGATCCAGTTCCAGATTGTACCGGTCGGCGGCCTGGCGCTCGACGAGCGTCCCGTAGTGGTTGGCCTTGTGCGAGCGACTCATCGCGATCGCGCCTCGCGTGCGTCATATATAGATACTCCTCCGGTCTGTTCGCCGCCGTTGCCCATGGCTCCGAAGCGCTCGCATCCAGCGAGCGCGCCATGGGCCAATACAAGGGGTGCGTCGGGGGGCTGGTTGTTGTTGGTTTCCGCCAATCCGGCCGCAGTCATGCAGTTAGTCCCTCGACTTCACCAACCACGTTCCGGTGCTCGCCGTCGTGCTGATACTCGTTCCAGCGCTGGCGGACCCATTCGGCGCTGTAGGGCACGAACTCGGCGACTTCGTGGTTTGGTCTCTCTGGGTTCGCTTCCTTCGACGTGATCACTGTGTAGACAGCGAGCTTCCGCGAGAGGTCCACCGGATCTACCTCGTCGTCTTCCTCACCACCGGACCACGACCACGTCGTCGGCTCCTTGTCGTCGTACCGCCAGTCCGTCTCGGGGATTCCGGAGACCGAAAAGATCGGGTTCACACCGGAACGACCCTTCACGTCTTCGTAGAAGGTCGCTTCTTTCAGTCCCTCCTTGTGGACACAGACCGCCAGCTCACGAACGAGCGGATGCACGTCCCGACCGTCGTGGCCGATGACAATGAGCGAGCCGCCGTACTTGCGGATCTTGTACGTGAGCGGCCCGAGTTTCGTCTTCGTGTCGTAGCCGTCCTTCCCGCTGCCGCCAGCGTTCGAAGACGCCTCGTCGAAGATGAACAGCTTCGGCGACTGAGTGTTGTGCATCGGATCACCGTCCTGTTTGAGCCACTCGTTTAGCTCCCCGTAGTTCGCCAGCCAGCCGTCCCGAATGTCTCCCTCGTCGCCGACCCACTCGTCTGTCTCTTCGAGCGTACGGATGTTCGATGCGACGAGCCCGTCCGGGTGTTGTTCCTTCCAGAGTTGCCCGAGAAGGCAAGCGAAATTGGACTTTCCCGTACCGGGTTCGGCCCACTCGTAGAACATCGGAGCGGGACCGGTCATCTGCGCTCGGAGCTGATCGATCGCCTTGATTCCGGAGATATCCGCGCGTTGGCCGGCGTCACCAGTGAAGTGCTTGAGTGACTGCATATCACCGTTCTCCAGCGCTTGCCGGGCGGTTTCGGTTCCCTCAATCCGAACGATGTCGCGGACGTGCTGGAGGTCCTTGGCCTGGCCGGGCATCTTCGCCGGCCTGTCACATCGTTGCGGATCATAGTGGGTTTCGAGGATCGAGAGGTATCGCGACAGCTTCTCGTCGCGGACGATCCCGGCGTGCGCGTGCGTCTCGTCGGGTTCGCGCTGGCCGTAGCCGTCCTGGTACTCGCGGAACTGTGCCGGTGTGTAGAGGTCGCCGCTGTCGTCAGTCATCGTTCATCTGGGGGTTCTGTTGGTCGGGAATCGATACGTCGGCCGGCCCATCGCCCACGACGGCGTCGGCCGTGGGGTCGTGGTCGTCGAGATCGTGGATCGACGGCGCATCTTCAGGGTCGTCGCCCTCATCAAGGAGATCGCCGAAAGTGTCCTTCGCGGCGGTCTTCTGGATCATCTGGCCCCGCTCGTTCGCCTCGCTCTCGGCTGTGATGAGCTTCTTCTGGAGTTCCACGGCCCCGCGAGACCAGCGGCCACGAATCGCTGCCAGTTCTTCGGCCCGATCGATGAGCCAGCCGTGGATGTCTTCCATCTGCTTCTTGCTGGTCATCAACTGGGTGTCCTGACACCCTTCGAGCCACACCCCGCGCACGCGCACCTGTTCGATGTCGTCGAGATACTCGTACTCGCGAACCGCCCACGCACTGCCGCCGTTGACGGGGTAGGGATCAGGACCTTCGATCTCTTTCTCGCGCCAGAGTTTCGGCGGGATGTAGTGCTTCTGGAGGGTGTCCTCAACAGCGTTGACGTGGTGGACTTCAACCCAGTTGCGGTGTCGGAGCCACCGGGCGATCTTCGCGCCCACGAGGTAGCACGGCACCCCAAGCAGGAGCCAGCCGACGAGTACCCCGGCGATCCAGGCCGGCGGTGTCGGGAGCTGCGGCTGATAGTACACGAACAGTCCGAATGAGCCGAGGATCATGCCGGTGACGAGCAGCTTGTACTCGCCGAGAAGCCACGTCAGCCGGTCTTTGTTCGTCTGGAACGTCGGTGCGGGCATCTCAGGCCACCTCCGGCTGGCCGTCTTCCCGGCGCATCACGTTGTAGCCCGCGATGACCATCCAGACGAACGCGATCGTCGCTCCAGCGAGCCACGCCTGCAGTGACGAGAGCGTCTTCAGGATGTCCAGCCCGCTACCGTCAGGGCGTTTGACGATCTCCGAGTACAGCCTGGTGCGTTCAGTCGAGATAGCGACACCGACCCAGCCGTCCGCCTCGGTGACGGGCACCTCGATCGTCGCTGTTTCACCTCCGCGGAACGGTTCGACCTGAACCGGGACTTGCCCGCCTTGTCGGAAGCGGCCAGCGTCCGAGAACGTGATCGTCTGCACCGACCGCGAGCGAATCGTCAGCAGCGCCACGCTCTCGTTTTCACGGTACTCGGAGTCGACGATCACCGTTTGGGAGTCGATCCGGGTGGTGTCGGTCGGCGTCTCTTGTGAGCCTTGGGCCGTGGGCTGTGGGCGCACCTCGGTCGCCAACTCGCTCAGGTTTGTCGACGAGCCTGGTGTCGACGTCGTGGTTGTCGGTGTGTTCCCGGCGGTGGCCGTCGCCGTCGGGGTCGCGCCGATCGGCACTGCCAGGACTGCGAGCGATACGACTGCCAGCGTGATGGGTGTGAGAAAGCGCATGGTAGAGATTAGGCCCTGCCGATCAGTGCGGCACCGGCCAGGGCGGCCAGTGCGACCAGTGCGACCGTCTGATTGATCGAGCCACCGTTGAGGAAGCCCCCGCCGCCGCCATCGTTGCGCCGGGACTGTTCGCGAGCTTCCCACTGTGCGCGTTCGTAGCGCAGCGATTCGAGAACCTCACGGTACTCGGTCAGGTTGGTCGTCTGGTAGTTGCGTTCCTCGATCGTGACGTTCTGGACCTGTTGGCCCGACGTATCGCGGATGTCGGAGATGGTGAACTCTCCAGTGAGTTCGACCGTATCGGAGGCCGTGACAACGTACTGCTGTCCGGTGATGTTCGAAGCGTTGTAGGTCTCGTTGATCGCGAACGACCCGTTTGCGGGATTCGTTTCGCTCATCAGCATCCCACGGTACGAGCCGTCCGCCGTGGAGATGTTGAAGTGACCCATCGAGTCCAGCGCCTCGGGCGAGTTGACACCCATCGTCGTCAGCGTGGACATCGCCCAGGGCTGGAACGAACCGTTCGGCGCGTACTCGCGTTGCATCAGGTACGGGTCGACGAGATCGCTGTTGTTGATCATCCCGGCCTGATACTCACTGTAGGTCTGGTTGACCAGCGTCTCCATCTGGGATTGCACGTTATCGTTCTGCGTTCGGGTTTCGTCGAGCGCGTTCTGGTACCGCTTGGCGGGGAAATGGTGGAACTGGTCGTAGTTCGAGTTGGGCGCTTCGACCGCCCAGCCCTCGAACTCGTAGTCACCCTTGTCGCCGTTGAAGTCGTGGTGAGTCTCTTCGATCCCGAAATGCATCGGGTAATCGTTGTTGTACCCGGAATCAGTAGTCCAATCGCCCTTCACCTCGAAGCGAGTGGCAGTCCGACTGCTTCCGTTCGCGAGCGTCACCGTCGCAGTGCCGTCGCGGATCTTTGCACTGTTGGGGGAGAACGACCACCCGTAGGGGCTGGAGTCACTCCCGATTGGGACGAGGGCGAAGCTACGAGAGACGCCAGACTCGTTCTCGGCGACATCAGCCATGTATTCAGTCTGCTCGACGTGGCTCTCCCACGCGGCCAGGATCTCGATCTGTTTGACGGCGTAGTATTCAGCCACAGCCTGCTTGGCCGCGGTCTCGGCAGCGGCCTGACTGGAGCCGTTGTTCATCGCGCGGATGTAGGCGTTCTTGCCGATCATCAGCGCGATAGACTGGGAATCTTGCAGGTGGTTCTCGTGCGCAGTCAGCAACAGGTCGGCGTTGGTGTGGGCGTTCTGTGCGTCCGCGTAGATGTCCACCTTGGTTTGTGACGCATCGGTTTCGGTGGTGTTGACGTTCGAGCCGGTGATGTAGTCGTAGCAGCCAGTGGCGTAGCTGTAGAGACCGATCGCGGCGGTCGCCACCTGTGTGGCATCTGGAACGCACTTCTCGTTGTCTTCCTGGGTACCGATCCACGGCTCAGCAGCGACCGGCGCCGTGACTGTCGAGAGGATCAGCAGCACCGCGATAGCGATCGAACCGCGTCGACTCACGCCGATCCCTCCAGCGGGTCACCGTTGGCGGTGATCGTTGTCTCCGGGCTCGCGTCGGGGCCGTCGGTCGCGGGCTCGTCGAGCTGGTCGTCGCTGTCCTTGGTTCGGACGTGGTGGCCGGCGACGACCGCCGCCGCGAACAGAACCGGGACTACGACCGGGAAGGGTTGGCCAACGATGGCAGAGGCGATCGTCGACGCGCTGACGCCGATCGTCCCGAGCAGCCCATAGCCCATGAGAGTATCAAGTCTCACGGGAATCACCCGAGGTAACTGATGACGTAGTAGCCGCTCGCTTCGATGGCGACGACGGCGAGCCCGAACGCGGCGGTGCCGGCGATGATCTCCTGCACGCCCAAGATGTTCAGCCCTGTGAACAAGACGAGGACGGCAGTGCCGACGGCAAGGTACGTCTCAACTGGAGCATCTCCGCGCAGGATGTTCGCGAGGTCGGTGTCCACTTCGTAAGACGTACTCTTGCTCTCGTTGACCCTGTTGGTGGCGTACGCGCCGACGAGGGCAACGAGCGTGAGCAGGAACGCGAAGGTGATGTCGGTGCCCTGGACGGTCCAGACCGCCGCGCCGAGGTCGTTGCCGAGGATGTTGATCGTCGCGATACCGTTGGTGACGAACGCGCTGGCGGCGAAGATGGTGCCGAACAGCGCGTCTTCGATGTCGATTTTACCGTACATGGTTGCACCCGGCCGCCGATTGCGACCGTGTTCGGCGGGTGCAGTCAGCCTCCTAGAAAGTACCGAATCACGGGAATCACGTGTGATACAGACTATTGAGCCAAGCTTGAATATTCACTAGAGCATCTTTTTAGAACCACGTCACACACTCTAACTAAGAACCAGATGGGATTTGTACTACCCCTCACGAAAGCCGAGAATCCGATGCCGTTGAAATTTAATTGTACAATTGGCTATATTGAGTACTTACAAGATCAATTGCAAGGACGGCAGCAACCAATCCATCCGTGCCTAGTATTCAAGATCCAGTCGTTCAGTACATTGGGGCCGCGACTGGGAGTCTATCTCGATGGCACTCCTTACAGTGGTATCAGTATTGGTGATTTCGGTGGTCACCCGGAGAAATCTCCACATGAGTCGACAGGCACTGGAGTTGAAAATACGAAGGTTGGTTTGACCATTGAGGTTGATGACAAGCAGATTATTGAACTCCAGAGTACTTTCCAATCAATTTCTACCAACGATGATCCACCATACACTTGGGCAACAATCATACCAAAAGGGGCCGTCAGAAGGTTTGAACGACAAACTAGCCTCCTGAACAATAGGCTAAAAGAAGCACTTTCTAAGAACGTGCCAGCTAGGGTTGAATGCCCCCATTGTGGACAACGGCATTCGCGGAAGGAAGTAAACAAGTCAATTAAGACACGACCAGATCTGAGTATCCTTCAATCAGAAGATAAGCTAGACCCCGGTCGCATTCTCATTGAAGTTCGGTGTCCCACAGAACCGGGAGAAATTGAGAGTTATCAAGCATAGAGACACGAGATTGGTGAGATTCACCCGGGGATTGAAGTAACGAGACTGCAGGGCCGACGGCATGGAGATGCGAAAACTCTCCCCGGCCGGAGGCTGTGTGACCGTCTCAATTCCGATCGACGATCTTCGTGAGCGCGGGATCGTCGACGACGAAGGCGAGCTGATCGGAGACCACTGGGCGAAAGTCCAGTCCCTCAACGAGACCGACGACGGTGACTACCGATTAGAGCTGGTCAGTCCATGATCCGACCCCGACATCATGGGGTTCGAGCCAGATGTATCGCCGATCCTCGATGTATGCACCTGTGGGCTGTGGGCCGTGGGCTACGGTGCATAGATTCGAGCCGATCGGGCCAGCGGTTCGCACCGATCACGCCGGCACCCCGACCCCCATTTATCAAGAACCACCCAGTCGCTCACTCGCGAACGACGCGATTCGACCCCCCGTACATACACCAGTTTAAATCATGACTCGACGGACTTCCCTCAAGATCACCGACGAACGGCAGCGACTCCTCGACAAAGCCAGCGCGATCGTCGCCGGCGACTCCCACGACGACCCCCCGATGTCCGACGTACTCGATGCAGCGCTGACCCATCTGGTCGAGAGCGAGGAGAACATCGACAGCGCACGCGGGGAGTTGGACCCCAAGACGATCCAGCAGTTCAATACCAGTGTGATCGGGTTACGGTATCGGACCAGTGTCGAGAGCAAGTGGCGTTGAGACCGCATCAGGGTTTGACGAATCTACCCTTCCAAGAGTATTTAGCCAATGGCGAAGGAACACAGTACAATGAGTGAGGACGTGGATCTTCGGGAGTACATTCCTGACAGCTGTGAGGAGTTGTTGGGGAAGGAAGCGAACGAACTTCGATCAGATATTCCGGCGCTTGCTCGCGATAAAGAGCGAATGGGTGAAGTGGAACAGGCTGTAAAGTCTCTCCCATCGCACCACGACCTCTATCAGGGTGACGCTCGAGACCTTTCAATGATTGAGGAGGGAAGCGTTGATCTCGTTGTCACCTCACCGCCGTACTTCAATCTCAAGGACTACGAGAACGGTACCGGTGGCGAGGACCAACTCGGTGACATTGACGAGTACCAGCACTTCAACAAGCAGATCGATCAAGTCTGGAAACAGTGCTACGAGAAGCTCAGTCCAGGTGGGCGTATGATTGTGGTCGTTGGTGACGTGCTCCGATCTCGGAGTGAACACGGCCGTCACCGAGTCATTCCACTCCATGCGACCATCCAAGAGCACTGCATTAACATCGGATTCGACAACCTGGCTCCGATAATCTGGTACAAGATCGGGAACGCCAGTCTCGAAGCGGGAGGGAACGCGAGGTTCCTTGGCAAACCCTACGAACCGGGTGCAGTGATCAAGAACGACATCGAATACATACTTCTCTTCCGGAAATCTAGCGCCTACCGCTCCCCATCGATCGAAGAGCGTATCCTTAGTGTGATCGAAGCAGACGAGCACCAGAAGATGTTTCGTCAGCTCTGGGACGATATTCAAGGAGCGCCGCAGACTGATCACCCGGCTCCGTACCCGGCTGAATTGGCAGAGCGTCTGATTCGCATGTTCTCGTTTGCTGGGGACACAATTCTTGATCCGTTCGCCGGCACCGGCTCAACTGCAGTGGGTGCGTCTCGATGTGGACGAAATTCGATATCTGTTGAGCTCGAAGAGAAGTACGTCGATGTGGCTGAAGACCGGATCAAAGATGAGCGGGGAACGCTCACGAACTACCAGAATCTCACCGTAGAGATTAACCGCTAACTCTCCGTTTTCTGCTGATTTACCTAGGTTTATGTAGGTCGTCCCGGGAATCTAGCGGCGTGTCCCATCGGTACGGCGACGAACGGATTGCCGAGTGGCTCGCCGAGAATAACTACCATCCGCGCTCACCGAAGCACGGTAGCGCGTCGTGTCTGTTCCTCATCGACGATATGCTCCATGAGAGCGAGCCATTTCGCGAGGCTGCGAAGGCCGGCGAAATCGTCTATCAGGAAGATCACAACGTCGGGGAAGGAGATTCAAAGTGGAACGTTGACCTCGTGGTTGGGCCACCAAAAGACGAAGTTCAAACTGAACTCGGAAGTGATCGGCTGATCGTAGAGGCCGAGCCCGAGGAAGTTTGGCTCGCGATCGACGCGAAGTCAGTGATGACTGAGCATGGAAAGGCACGCCGTAATCGGCAACGCGACATCAACAGCTTTGCCGACATCATGCACAGCCACTATCCTGGCGCGGTAACGGGCGGTGTGCTCCTCATCAATCTTGCAGATCGATTCAAATCTCCCCTACGTGACGAGGACGACATTACCGAGCACGACCGCATTGAGCACCTCGTGGAGGAAACTGTGGATATCTTCCGCGATATCAACCGTGCGCAGGGAAAGGTTAGCCCAAACGTCGATGGGGTCGGGTGTGTCGTCGTTGAACACACGAACATGGCCGACGATCATGAAACCCGACTCGTCACCGAGCCACCAGCACCACAAACAGGTGATATCGTTCAGTATCGGGAATTTCTTGAGATCATTCTTGACGTATTTGAGGATCGTTGGTTGGTAGGAGAACGGCCAGATATTTCAGATTTGGCCGGAAGCTCCGATCTCCGTTCCGTTCTTAATCAACAAGTGGTAGACCTGGCGAGTGCCGCCCATGATGTCGGGTATGAGATCCAAAATGACGAAGTTAGTTCTGAAGTAGTTGATTCGCTCGATACAGAATTAGAGGAGCTCGAAGCTATAGTTGATGAGATCGAACGACGGCATCTGGACTAACGATCAAAGATTCGGTGTTTAAATTGCAATCTGTCGATTTCGGAGGAGCTGGGATAATCCACGAATATCGACAATCACTACCATTTTATTACTTAGGTATCTTACTCTCTCAGAGTACCCATGATTAACTTTAATCCACCGGTGGTATTTCAGCTACTGAATCTCGTTAGTAACCATTTTACATTAGTCGCTGCAATTCTGAGATACGATCGGTAGCTTGTAACACTCGCGCGATTCAAAAGACCTTAGGACAAAGCACTTCGGACAATACAACAATGACCCCCACCCTCACGTTTGACGAAAGTGCTGCAGATCATATCTTGGAAGCTTTCGGGAAGGAAATTGACGATGATGAGTTTATCGTAGACTCAGAAAAGAAGAGTAGAGAAACGACTGAACATAATAACGAAATTCAAAAAGAGAATTTTGCTGGTCTGGAAGAGGGATCCATCATTTTTCTAGATGACGATTTTAACACACTAGTTGAGCACGTGAAGCGGAGATCCGACCAGTAATGGTCCTTAACCGATTGGGTGAGATTCTCGGAGAAGAATTCAAAGACGGAATTAACGTAGAATATCTTAATCTAAGGGCTATTGAGGGGGAGGACCTACTGCAGAAAGAAGGAAAAATCCTCCACTTAAATCTTGAAAAACTCGAAAAAAGCGAAGTCCGAAGTGTTCTGAAGCTTTGCGAAGAGCAATTTGAAAGCGAGGGTAGGATTCTCCGGATCGATGAGGAGGAGCAAACTGCCGCGATGCAGAGAGGGTATAATGAAGATGACGATGAGATTTTAAATTTCTTCGATAATTATTTGTCAGATAATATCTTGGAGATAATTGAAAAGTCGCTCTTTCTTCGAGGCCTAATTGAAGAGGAGAACCTAACAAAAGACGAAATCCAACATAGAAAAAGGCAGATTGCTAGACGACATGGCTCTAACGCAATCTATCTTTCTTCGCTTGTAAGCGCGGGATATTTTGATCCTGATGGTGGTCTACGAGATATCTTTGTAAATTTAGGACTTAATCCGGAATATGATAAGTACGACTTTCAGGGAATACTTCAGGAGTATGCGAAGAAGGAGTTAATCTGCATTTTTGTTGAAAACGATGAAACGGTCTATGATGTAACGCAGGATGTGAGAGGACATTTAGCCCGTTATCAGCGCGAAGAACCTATACAAGAGTGGTTTGACATACGTGGAATCGGGGATGGCTGTGCAAACATAATTGATGGGGTGATGGATAATCTTGAGGAAGAATTCATCGGTATCGATTATGACCGTTGGAGGAACGACGATGACCTGTGGGTTAGGATTTATCCTCGATCGTTGCAACCAATTTCACCATGATAGTTGAGTAGTACTACTAAAGAAAATAGATATGTCTGACAGATCTTTGCGTAGAAATAGAATAAGTGATGGGAAAGAGCCTGATCAGCGAAACCCATTTGAGCGTGATCGGGACCGGATATTATACACACACGCTTTCAGAAGATTGGCGGGAGTAACACAAGTCGCCAGGGCAAATGAGTCATATACTTACCACGATCGGTTGAGTCATTCATTAAAAGTAGCTCAGATTGGCCGAAGATTGGCAGAATATTGTTTAGATGATGATGGACCATATGTTCCTGAAAAAGTCGATGTTAATCCAGATGTTGTTGAGACGGCTGCTCTAGCTCACGATATCGGCCACCCCCCTTTTGGGCACGCTGCTGAACAAGAACTCCATCAAAAAATCAATCAAGATCGGGGAGTGGATGAGGGTTTTGAAGGTAATGCACAGTCATTCAGGGTTGTGACAAGACTTTGTGTCAATACACCTAACTCCGGTTTGGATTTGACATTTGCATCGCTGAATGCCTTGATTAAGTATCCTTGGGAAAATGGGTCGAGTCTTAATTCCTGGGGAGAAAATGAAAGTGATAAATGGGGAGTGTACACATCAGATCTAGAAGCATTTCGAGAAGTGAGGAAATTGTCTTCTGTCGATAAAAGACGAAGCGCAGAAGCGGACATAATGGACTGGGCAGATGATCTTGCCTATGCAGTTCATGATATGGAAGATTTTTACAAAGCTGGTATTATCCCTTTAGACCAACTTTTGTCAGGAAACACCCAAGAAAGGAGCGAGTTTGTTGACAGCTGGGCTGACCAAAATGATAAAAATAGTAGAGATGGGTACGACATTTTGGACTACTTGGAAAGCAAGTCTGGAGAAACTCTTCGAACGCCATATAGTGGCACTGAAGCTGAGCGATATGAACTGAAACAACTATCCTCTGATTTGATCAACCGATACTTAGGATTTGAGGGAGGGGGAATTGAGTTCCAGTGTCATAATGACCGGAAACACTATATGCAAATTGAAGAATATTTAGAAAATGAGGTAAGTCTCTTGAAATACATGACTAGATACTATGTTATCAACGATGCTGGATTAGCCGCACAGCAGAGGGGGCAAAGAAAAGTTATTGGGGACTTGTTTGATATACTATACAACTCGACGTTACCAAGCAATAGCAGTGATTCTGAGAATGTGGAAATAGTTCCAAACCGATTCCAGAAGAAGGCCCGCGAATTAATGAAATCTGGTGACAGGAAGCAGAGATGCCGGTTTGCTGCAGATGTGATAACAAGTATGACAGAAAAACAGGCCACAGAGATGCACAAAAGGCTAGTTGGAGACACTCCTGGATCTTTACAGGATCGGATATTCCATTAATACGCGTCACATTTTCCCTCCCGGAAATGCCGCACTAATTTTTACCCCCATCCGTCGTCACGTCGAACCGAGATGATTACCGACCCCGCTGCATTCGATGACGATCAGTTGCCGCGACGACTCCTACACCGCGAAGCCGCGGTTGACCACCTGTCCCGCGCTTGGGAGCCAGCCCTCCACGGTGATCAGGCCCACGACGTACTGATGCACGGCCCGCCGGGCGTCGGGAAAACATCCCTCGCTCGCCACACCCTCCAGCGACTCACCCAGCACACGGACATCCACTCGGCCCACGTCGAGAGCCTCGGCAAGAGTACGGCCGGTGTCGTTCGGTCGATCCTCCACGATCTCCCTGGCAGTGACCCAGCGACGAACACACCACGCGAAGATCTGTGTATCGAGCTACGTGAGCGCGTCGACCAGCCGACGATCGTCATCCTCGACGAAGCGGACGACCTACCGGTTACCGGTAGCTTGGACCGACTGGCCGACGTGGATGGACTGTCAGTCGTCGCGATCTGCCACGACAAAGAGCAGTGGCTCTCGCAGTTGGAGAGTCAACTCCGTCGGCGACTGTTGCTGAAGGAGCTGGCGCTGGACCGCTTCGGTGTGGACGAACTGGCGGACATCCTCGAAGCGCGTACGCGGCGGGGGCTACCGTCCGGTGTGGTCACACGGGAGCAGTTGGAGGAGATCGCCGACGAAGTGGCCGGCGTCGCCCGGAAGGGCATTCAGGCGCTTCGACAGGCGGCGCTGCTGGCCGAGGAGAGGGATCACAGTGAGATCGGGAACGATGACGTGGACGATTCGTACGAGCGCGCCCAGCGGTACATTCTGCGGAAGAATCTGGACTCGCTGCCGTTCCACCATCAACTACTGTACGAATTGATCCGTGTGGGCGGTGGGCTGAAGGCTGGAGAGTTGCACGACCGCTACGAATCGGTGGCCGACGACGTGTACCGTGGGCGTGGACAGACGCCGATCTCGGAGCGGTCGAGGCGGCTGAAGCTCTCGAAGCTGGAAGAGTACGAGTTAGTCGAGGTAGAGGGTGAGAACCGGCATCGGGTGTATACCCCCCGAGACATTGAGGTAGAGAGTAATTTAGATGAGATTAAAGCCTTGCTCTCGGTTTACAAACCATACTAAATTCTGCAATCAAACTGGACTCGATAGAGGTTATATCCCCTATAATCTTGTTCTGAAGGAATAACAGGAAGATATGGTTCAGACTCACTATGAGCAGGAGCATTTTGACCAAGTGCTCGAATTCTATCAATCGACAGATTACAATCCCAACCGCGATAAGCTCCAGACTCGCGTAAATGATGCTTATCCAATACTCAAAGAGACAGCAGCCAATAGAGACCTGATTGAATATAAGCCGCTAGCCAAGAAGATCGGGACCGACGAGCGGAGATATCTGAGTGTCGTCTTGGGGGCGATCTCGCGTATCGAAGTCAAAGAAGAGCGTCCACCACTATCATGTGTTGCAGTTCAGGCAGGCCCCCAGATACCGAATGAACCATTTTTTGAATTGATTGACTCACTCAATTACGACGTGCCAGGGAAATCCAACGAGGAGGCATTTGAGATGATTCGTGATGAGCTTCAAAACCGGTGGAACGGATACTGAGGGAGAATCTGGGGTCGTCGACCTTTCACCAACAGCTACTGTACGAATTGATCCGTGTGGGCGGTGTGCTGGAGGCAGGGGAGCTGCACAACCGATACGAGGCGGTGGCCGACGACGTTTACTATGGGCGTGGGCTGACGCCGATCTTGGAACGGTTGAGGCGGCTGAAGCTCTCGAAGTTGGAGGTTTACGAGTTGATCGAGGTAGAGGGGGAGAATCGGGATCGAAATATATTGTGTGTGACGATCAGGTAGAAGCCGATATTTTCAGAAGGTATCAGATTACATCATTTTGACCGAAACAAATCTGAGCAGTGCTTATTTGTACTTTTTCGATAATAACCAGGCATGGCAATTCAGAACGTTGCTTGTCCAAACTGTGGCCATGAAGCGATGATCACGGTTAATGCGGCAGACGATAAGATCAAAAAGATTAGCAGTGGCAGTAATCTGTCTGGAGTGAAACGGAGTAACTATTATCAATCTGCCTGTAAGAATTGTGACGAGCCATTCTATTATTGGTTAGAATAAGGAGCAGGTCCTGATATTCTCTCGGAAATCTAGCACCTTTTTAACCCGAATCCACTCCTCGAACCATCTGTATGCAGGACAGCATGCAGGTCTACACTGGCGAAGAAGTGACCGTAGAGCACGTCAAAACCCTCTCCAGCGGCGGCGCACGCTTCGACATCACCACCGACGATGGGCGGAAGTGGCGCGTCGACGTGACCCGCGACGGCGACGTGGAGATCGTGACGAGCTGGCGGGACGGATCACTGGCCGATCTGGAACTGCCGGAGTGGGCCGACGACGTGACGGCACGACTGGCGAGGGTCTAAGAGAATGTCAGCCAGAGTCTTCGACGGGATCCAGTTCGCTGGCATCGAGTTCCTCGTCGAGGTAGGCGATGCCATCTTCGGTGATCCCATAGAGTCCACGGTGGACTTGCTGGAGGAGTCCGTATTCAGCCAGTTCACTGCATCGGGTGCTGGCGTGTTGCCGGACAGGCCCACCCTTGGCTTCGATTGCAGACGGCGTGAGGTTCCCGTACTCTCGAATAAGTTCGAGAATCCGATCATCCGAGGGAACCATCCAGTCCGCCTGTTTGCGCATGATGTCGGAATCTCGCGTTGCAGGACTCATAGAATCACCGATGAGCAGTATTTGGCGACAAGTACACTTGAAACTGCTTACGTTCGTCAACCAGCGATTAACAATCGTCAGTAAGTTATTTCAACAGGGCGCTTTAATCAGCGTGTGACCCGCCCCATCGGGGCCTGCAAAGGTCCGGCGTGCTGGTACACGCCGGGTGGGTCGAATTCCCCTGGAAGGGATTTGAACGACCCATGAAGTACGAATCAGAGCGGGCTATTGAAAGTAGCCCACCGACCAGCGGTATAGCCATTCGACCGACGACGCCACGCGGGGGTGTGTCTGCGTGAGCGACCGCGTCATCGAGGACGTGGATGAGTGTGCCACCGACGGGTGTGAGGAGTTCTGTTACCCCGGTGAACCGCACTGCCTCGGGTGCTACCGAAAGCGAAAGCGGGGGCGAGCATGAGCGACGATCTCGACCCGATCACGCCCGAGGCGGCGCTGGATTACTACCTCGACACGCGACGGTACGATCTGGCCGACGAGACGTACAAGAGCCACCGCTACCGGCTGGAGTCCTTCGTCAGGTGGCTCACGAGCGAGGAGTACGGCGATGGCGAGATCGTGAACATGAACAACGTCGACCTGCGCACGGTCCACGCCTTCCGCGTGTTCAAGCGCGAGGAGAACTTCCCCGACTCCGAGCCCTGTAGCGCCGTCTCGATGCAGGGTCAGGTCTCGACGATGAGGAAGTTCTTCGAGTACCTCTCAGACATCAAGGGCGTCCCGTCGGACTTCCACGAACGGATTCGCCTGCCGACCCTCCACGAAGGCGAGGACGTGAGCGAGGAGGTCCTGAACGCCGAGCGCGCGAACTCGATCCTGAATCATCTCCGGCAGTGGAAATACGCGACGACCGCGCATGTCTCCTTCCTCATCTTCTGGCGCACGTCCTGCCGCCTCGGCGGGCTGCAGGCCCTCGACGTGGAGGACTTCGACCGGGAGGAAGGCGTGCTGATGTTCCGCCACCGGCCGAACGAGGGAACCCCGCTGAAGAACAACAAGAGCGGCGAGCGCGACGTTTCGATCAAGCCCCGCGTCGCCAAGATGATAGAGGACTACCTGACCGGCCCACACCGGGAGGAACGGAAAGATGAGCACGGCCGCCGGCCGCTCATCACTACGCGCGAGGGCCGGCCAGCGAAGGGAACGGTCCGAAACTGGGTGTACAAGTGGACTCAGCCCTGCCAGATCGGCGAGGAGTGTCCCGACGAGCGCGACCCCGACGAGTGCGAGGCGACCAGTAGCGGCAACTTCTCGGCGTGTCCGTTCTCGCTCTCGTCGCACCCGATTCGGTCGGGGAGTATCACGGCCCACCGTGACGCCGGGACGCCCCGAGCTGTGGTGAGCGATCGGGGCGACGTGAGCGAGAAGATTCTGGAGAAGCACTACGACCGAGCATCGAAGCGCGATCGCATGGAACGCCGTCGCGAACACATTCCAGAGGAGATATAAGAACCATGAAATACGCAAGCAAGCAGTTCTTCGTACTAGTCTTTAGCACTGATAGGAAAGTCCGTACCCCGCGTTGGCCCATCTCAATTTCGGTCGGTTCCTTGCCGGCTGAGATCTAGGGTTTCAAATCCCTAGCTACTCACTTTCACGCTTCTAACGATTCTGAGATAGGGGGTACCTGAGCGTTGGTTCAACAAAACGAACGCACACCCACCACGTCTGGCACCGTCTTTGGCTGCTAGGAGAGCGCTACTCCGAAGTCGTTTTTGACGCCTGTCGCTAGCCTCACGGTATGCCAACCGCACACCACGTCGGTATTACCGTCGAGGATCTGGACCGCGCCGTCGAGTTCTACAGTGACACCTTCGGCTTCGAGGTGCTCACTCGCTTCGAAGTCTCTGGGGAGGCCTTCGAAGAGGGCGTCGGCGTGGCGGACGCCAGCGCTCGGTTCGCACATCTCGACGCCGACGGGGTTCGACTCGAACTGGTCGACTACGATCCCGACGGCGACGAAGCAGCCGCCGAGTCGCTCAACGACACCGGCGCGAAACACCTCGGCATCGAAGTGGACGACCTCGATTCGTTCTACGCCGGTCTCGACGACGGCGTCGAGACGATCAGCGGGCCACAGACCACGGCGACCGGGACCAGCATCCTCTTCGTCGTTGATCCGGAGGAGAACCTCGTCGAAGTGCTCGAACCGTGAAAAGTGTGTCCGGGAGTGGCGTTACTAGTCGCTCGTCCACTCGTCGATGTGGTCGGCGACGTAGTCCTGACCGCCCATGCCGACACTGATGCCGATCGCCAGCGCGATGCCGAGACCGAGACCGATCGCGACGGCCTGGGCCATCGTGTTGAGGATGACCGTATTGTAGCCGAAGGCGTCGAGTGCGAGAGTCACCGAGACGAAGTAGACGACGCCACGCGCCACCAGCGCGATCAGCGGGGTGAACGACTTCGCGCCGAGCACGTCGTCGTCCTTGAGTGCTCGCGAGACGTAACCGGCGATCACGAACCCGACCAGCAGGATCAGGAGCCCCCCGATCACCGATGGGAGGTAGCGAGCGCCGACCTGTGCCCAGTTCGCCATCTGGCTGGCGTTGAGCAGCGTCAGCGAGATCGCCAGCGCGATCAGCAAGAAGAGATACGAGATCAGGGTCGTGATCGCACTATCGACCTCGTCCGCCGCCTCGAAGAACGCGCCCAGTGGCGTCTCCATGAGTGCCTCGTCGAAGTCGACGCGGTCGGCGATCGCGGCGACCTTGTCGCCGATCCACGGCCCGACGAGATACAGCGCGAGGATCGGCAGTACGATCGCCAGCAGGATCGTCGCCGGCCACTCGACGAGGCCGATGATGTTGTTGATCGTCCGACTCACTCCCGGGAACAGCCCGCCGGACTGCTGGAGCAAGACGGTCACGCGCTCGCCCCCCGCTCGATCGATTCGGTTCGTTGCCAAGCCACCGTGCACGCCATCTGGTCAGTAAACATAACCATCTGGATCCATTTCCGGGCGTGAGTTAAAGATTTAGATTAATTTACTGAATATGGGGTAGGAAGTTCGTCTATCGTAGCCTGTGGTCGGCGAGGGGGGCGATCGAGCAGTCTCAGTTCCACTTGGCGCCGGGGTTGGTCACCGCACCATTCGCGGCAGAGTCGAAGTCCCGGTGGTACTTCGCGAGCACGCCGTTCTCGTAGCTGGGTTCCGGTTCGAACTCTTCGAGCCGTTCCTCGATCTCTTCGTCGGACAGGTCGACGGACATCTCCAGTTCGTCGATGTCGATCGTGATCGTGTCGCCGTCTTCCAGCGCGGCGATCGGGCCGCCGACGAAGGCCTCGGGGGCGACGTGACCGATCGAGAAGCCGCGAGTCGCTCCGGAGAAGCGCCCGTCGGTGAACAGTGCCACGTCCTCGGCGTGACCCTGGCCGGCGACGGCGCTCGTGACGCCCAGCATCTCGCGCATCCCGGGGCCGCCGCGGGGGCCCTCGTTGCGGATGCAGATGAGGTCGCCCGGCTCGACTTTGTCCTCCTGAACGTACTGCATGGCGTTTTCCTCCTCTTCGAAGACCCGGACCGGCCCCTCGTGGTGGAGGTGGTCCTCGCCGGTGATCTTGATGACCGCGCCCTCGGGTGCGAGGTTGCCCGTGAGGATGCGGATCGCGCCGCGCTCGTGGATCGGGTCGTCGACGGGCTGGAGGAAGTCGGCGTCGAGGTCCTCGATCGCGGACGGGTCGATCCGTTCGAGTGCCTCACCCATCGTCTCGCCCGTCACCGTCAGCGCGTCGTCGTGGAGCAGGTCCGCGTCGGACAGCGCTTTCAGCACGACCGGGACGCCGCCGAGTTCGTGGAGGTCGTTCATGACGCGCGTGCCGCCGGGCTGGAGATTGGCGATCTTGGGCGTACGGGCGCTGATCTCGTTGAAGTCCTCGATGTCGAGGTCGACGCCGGCCTCCGCTGCCAGTGCCAGCAGGTGGAGGACGGCGTTTGTCGAGCCCCCGACGGCGACCTGCAGCGCGATGGCGTTCTCGAACGACTCGCGCGCGAGGAAGTCGGACGGGCGGCGGTCGGCCTCGACGACTTCGACGGCGAGTTCGCCGGCCTCGCGAGCGACTTCGTAGCGGGACTCGTCTTCGGCCGGCGGCGAGGCCGAGCCCAGCGGCGAGAAGCCAAGCGCCTCCGAGATGGAGGCCATCGTGTTGGCGGTGAACATCCCGCCACAGGAGCCCGCGCCGGGGCAGGCGTGACGTTCCATCTCGTCGAGTTCGTCCTCGGTCATGTCGCCCGACGCGACCGCGCCGACGCCCTCGAAGACGTTCTGGATCGTGACCTCGCGCCCGTCGTGCTCGCCGGGCATGATCGACCCGCCGTAGAGGAAGACGCTGGGCAGGTCGGTCCGGATCGAGGCCATCATCATCCCCGGCATGTTCTTGTCACAGCCGCCGATCGTGACGAGACCGTCCATGCGCTCGCCGAAGCTGACCAGCTCGACCGAGTCGGCGATGATCTCCCGGGAGATGAGCGAGGCTTTCATCCCCTCCGTCCCCATCGAGATGGCGTCGGAGATCGTGATCGTGCCGAACTCGATGGGCATCCCCTCGGCCTCGTCGATGCCGGCGTAGGCTTCTTCGGCCAGGTCGTCCAGGTGGACGTTACACGGCGTGATGTCGGCCGCGGGGTTGGCGACGCCGACCATCGGCGAGGAGAGGTCCTCGTCGTCGTACCCCATCGCGCGGAACATCGCTCGGTGGGGCGCCTTCTCGTAGCCGTCCGTGACTTCTGCGCTCCGGAGCTCCGGGTCCTTCTCGGTATCGGCCGCCGGCGCTTGCTCCTGCTTGCTCATGCTCGCGATTGGGCGACGGGGGACCTTAAGCGCACGGACTACCGTGTTCGGCCGTCACACGGTGACGGCGTGCCCGACAGCCGATCGACGTCGACCGGTCGGGGGATAACGTTGACGGACCCACCCGTCGAGACCTCTCGTATGCCAGACGACGAGACACCGGAGTACGTCATCCCGCCGGGCGGGGGCGTCCCGTGGATGGATCACACGATGGGCGACACCGGTCGACCGCCCGAGCGAGACGTCGCGATCACCGACGTGTCGACGATGGTGCTGCAGGGGAACTTCCAGTGGGGGATCGTTCGGGTCGACACCGACGCCGGGATCTACGGGATCGGCGCGGTCCACGGATCCGGTCCCGAGGAGCCGGGGCGACTCGAAGGCGAGAACCCGCTGGACATCGAGCGCCTGCGAGACGTGATGTGGGAACCCGGCCCTGGCGTCGAGATGGCGCTGTGGGACATCAAGGGGAAACTGCTGGACGTGCCTGTCTACGAACTGCTGGGCGGGAAGTACCGCAAAGACGTTCGCGTCTACTGCGACACTCACGGTGGCGAGTCGCTTGGAGAGGCCCAGTCCGAGGATGCCGATCCGCGAGAGATCTACACGCCAAAGTCCTACGCTCGCGCGGCCGAGGAGGTCGTCGACGCCGGCTTCGATGCGATCAAGTTCGATCTGGACGTGCGGACCCACGCCGACGTGGACACCGCGGCGCGGCGACTCGACAACGCCGCCATCGAGCACAAGGTCGAGATCGTCGACGCGGTCCGCCGCGAGGTGGGCTACGACGTGGACCTGGGTTTCGATCTGCACTGGAACTTCACGGTCGAGACCGCCACGCGACTCGCCGAGAAACTGGAACCGTACGATCTCGCGTGGCTCGAAGACCCCGTGCCACCGCACAAGTACGACGCCCACCGGCGGGTCCGCGAGGCCACGAGCGTCCCGATCATGACTGGCGAGAACCTCGCGGACCCGGGCGAGTTCAAACAGATGCTGGACGCCGATGGGATGGACGTGGGCGCGCCCGACCCCCACAACTGCGGCGGCCTGCGGGACTTCCGCCGGATCGCGACGCTGTGTGATCTGGAGGGGGTGCCGGTCACCGCCCACAACATCTCCGGGCCGGTCGGCACCGTCGCTGCCGCCCACGCCGCCGCCTCTGTCCCGAACTTCCTCGCCCTGGAGTACCACGCCTTCGACGTGCCGTGGTTCGAGGACCTCGTGGATCGAACCGGTGAGTCCGGACCGATCATCGATGACGGGTCGATCACGCTCCCGGAGGGGCCGGGACTGGGCATCGAGATCGACCCCGACGTGGCCCAGGAGTACCTGCTCGACGGCGAGGAACTGATTGTTTAGCCGTCGGGTGTTCGCGGATCGACCGCGTGTTGCTGCCACGCCTCGTAATCGAAGGGCTCACGCTCGTGGCTGCTGGCGACCTTGCACGCGTGATTGAGGGCGTCGTCGAGACTCTCCGCGTGATCGTCGCTCGCCATCTCAGTTCCGCGCGTCTTCGACGGCCTGCACGAACTCGGCGGCCTGCTCGCGCACGCCGTCCATGTCGCCCGCTTCGATGGCCTCGTAGTTGACCAGCGCCGAGCCAGCGCCGACCGCGACCGCGCCGGCGTCGAAGTAGTCGTCGACGTTGTCCGCCGAGACGCCGCCCGTGGGCATGATCGGTACGTCGCCGAGCGGGCCCTGGAGTGCGCCGATGTGGCTCGGGCCGACGGTGTTGGCGGGGAACATCTTCAGGATGTCCGCGCCGGCGGCCATCGCCGCGTCGGCTTCCGTCGGTGTCATGACGCCGGGGATGGCGACGACGCTCTCGCGGTTGCACACCTCGATGACCTCCTCGTTGAGGTTCGGGGCCAGCACGAACTCCGCGCCGGCCTCGATGACGTTGCGCGCCGCGGCGGCGTCCATGACCGTGCCCGCACCGATGACTGCGTCCGTCCCTTCCAGCGCGCGGTCGACCTTCGCGATCAGCTCGCTGCAGCGCTTGGCATCGGCGGTCAGTTCCAGCGCCGTGACGCCGCCCTCGTGGATCGCCTCGGCCACGTCGACCACGTCCTCTTCGGGGATATCACGCATGACTGCGGTGACGCCACTGTCGACGATGCTGTCCATGACGGCCTGCTTGTTCGTCATGCATGGGGGTGCGGGGGGCGGTGCCAAAAACGTGTACACTCTGGACCGGTCGCGACCCGTGCTTTTTTACAGGTTTCCTCCGCCGAATCACGTGTCATAGACCGCACGACGAAACCGAGCCCGCCCGACCTCTCAGTGTTCCCCGACTGGGTCGGCGGGATCGCGATGCTCGTCGCGGCGTTTTTCGTCTGTGCCGTCGTTGGCCTGCTCTTGCTCGGTCTCTTGTGATCACCCGTCCAGAAACGCCCGCAGTTCCGTCTCGACCGCATCGTCCGGTTCCAGCCAGGGCATGTGGCCGTGGGCGGGGAGTTCGACGAACTCGGCGTCGGCCATCTGCTCGGCGACGGGACGCCCCACCTCGGGTTCCCAGAACGAGTCCCCGTCGCCCCAGATGAAACACGTCGGGCGCTCGATCGTGACGATCTCGTCGCTGAGGTCGAACAGGTCGTGCATCTGTCCGAAAGAGGCCTGTGCCTCCTGGAGCGACCGGAGACTCGCCTCCCGACCCGGCAACTCCCCGGCCGCCGCGAACAGTTCGTAGAACGCGTCGGACACCGCTGAATCGTCGACGACGAGCAGGGCGTCGGTCTGGTCTCGTGCGTTCTCGACCGGATCGCCGCGGTTCAGCAGCCAGGTAAGCGCTCGATTCACCCCGCGGACGGTCATGAGTCGCCACATGAGCGAGAACTCCTTCGAGACGCCGCCGGGCGCGCCGACCTGCGCCAGTCGGTCGACGCGGTCGTGATCCAGCGCCAGCAGGAACGCCTGCTGGCCGCCCAGCGAGTTCCCGACGACGTGGGGACGCTCGATGCCCTCGCTATCGAGCAACTCGACGAGGTACTCGACCATGAACTGCCGGAGATCCCGGCCCTCGTAGCTCGGAGCGTCCGACAGCCCGCGACCCGGTCGGTCGGGGATGTAGAGGCGATAGCTGTCGGTCAGCGCCGGGGCCAGCGGGAGCCACGTCGCCGCCGTGGTCGAGACGCCGTGCAACAGCAATACTGGCTCGCCCTCGGGATCGCCAGCGACGAGGTAGTGGATCCGTCCCGCTTCGGTCTCCGTCGTCCGGGATTCGATGTCGACGCCGTAGTGGGCGGCGAGATCGGCCTGTCGCTGTGCGTAGGTTCGCTCGGCCTCGTCGGACCAGTCTGCGGGTGTGTGCTCGTGCTCGCTGCCACTCGTCGCGCGCTCACTCGCCATGTGATACAATACCGTGTCGAACGTGATAAAGTGTCATCCGGACTGTTGTCGATCTGTCCCGGATCGACCGCAGGTAGTCGTGCGGTCGACTGGGGCAACGTTTCCAACCGTCCGTATCAGTCCTCGTGCTCGTAGGGGATCGCCGGATCGGTCCGCGGCGCGCCGGTCCCGATTACCGTCACGTCCGCCTCGGCGTCGGCGGGGTTGTACGCGCGGTGGGGGCTCTCCGGGTCGGCGACGAAGGTCTCGCCGGCCGGGACGACGAACTCCTCGTCGGGCGTCTCGACGTGGAGAGTGCCATCGAGGACGATAAAGGCCTCCTCGCGCTGGCGATGAGAGTGGTACACGCGGGGCAGTTGCTCGCCCGGCGACATGGTGTACCGGGCGAGATGCAAGAGCGTGGTGTCGGCCTCCTCGGAGATCGCTCGGCGGTCGCAGGGGTAGTCTTCGGTCGCGTCGAGGTCGTCCGGGTCGATCTGGTGGTAGGGCACGGTCGGTGGCAGGCGCGGGGCCTGTTTGTAGCTGTCGCGACGGTCCTCGACCCAGCAGACAAAGCCTTTAACGCCGTGGTCGCGTACCACCACCAAATGGTACTCGACGATCTGGGGAGTTCCCTGCGGGGAACCCTCGACAATCTCCGCGGGAAGTCCCGCATCTCCGAGGAAGACGTCGAAGACATCGTCAAGGAGATCCAGCGGTCGCTCCTGCAGGCCGACGTGGACGTGGGGCTGGTCCAGGACCTCTCTGACAGCATCAAGAGCCGGGCCCTGGACGAGGAACCGCCCGCCGGCACCACGCCGCGGGACTGGGTGCTCCGCATCGTCTACGAGGAACTGGTCGATCTCGTCGGCGAGTCCACGGAGATCCCCCTCGAAAGCCAGACGATCATGCTCGCCGGCCTCTACGGGTCGGGGAAGACGACGACGGCGGCGAAGATGGCGTGGTGGTTCTCGAAGAAGGGACTTCGTCCGGCGATCATCCAGACCGACACCGACCGGCCCGGCGCGTACGACCAGTCCAAGCAGATGGCCGAGAACGCGGAGGTCGACTTCTACGGCGACGAAGACCAAGACGACCCCGTGACGATCGCCCGTGACGGGCTCGAAGCGACCCAGGACGCCGACGTGCGTATCGTCGACACGGCCGGTCGGGACGGCCTCAACGAGGAACTGATCGAGCAGATCGAGCGCATCGAGGCCGAAGTGAAGCCCGACCGCAATCTGCTCGTCATCGACGCCGCGATGGGCCAGTCCGCCAAGGACCAGGCCCAGGAGTTCGAGGACGCCATCGGCATCGACGGCGTCGCCATCACCAAGCTCGACGGGACGGCGAAAGGTGGGGGCGCGCTGGCCGCGGTCGATCAGACCGACTCGACCATCGCCTTCCTCGGAACCGGGGAGACGGTCAAGGACATCGAGCGCTTCGAGCCATCGGGCTTCATCTCCCGACTGCTCGGCATGGGCGACCTCAAGCAGCTCACCGAGCGCGTCGAGCGGGCGATGGAGGAGACCGGCGAGGAAGAGGACGACTGGGAGCCCGAGGACATCATGGAGGGCTCCTTTACCCTCAAGGACATGCGCAAGCAGATGGAGGCCATGAACAACATGGGCCCGCTCGACCAGGTGATGGACATGATCCCCGGCCTCGGCGGAGGCCTGATGGATCAGCTCCCCGACGACGCCATGGACGTGACCCAGGAGCGGATGCGCGACTTCGAGGTGATCATGGACTCGATGACCGAGGAAGAACTCGTGAATCCCCGCGTCGTCGGCCAGTCCCGAACGGAGCGCATCGCTCGCGGCTCTGGCAAGCCCGAAGAGCGAATCCGTGAACTGCTCCAGCAGCACAAGCAGATGGACCAGATGCTCAACCAGTTCCAGGGGATGGGCGACGGTGACATGGAACGCATGATGAAGCAGATGCAACAGGGCGGCGGTCCGGGCGGCGGCGGGATGGGCGGGATGGGCGGCGGTGGCGGTCCCTTCGGCGACTGATCGCGTTCCAATTCTTCGGCTGCTACCACACACCGGGCACCAGCCGGTAGGGCGTCCGCTGGACGTAGCTCTCGTAGTCGTCCAGTCGCTCGCGTAACGCCTGCTCCTCGACCGTGATCCGGTAACCGAAACCCACCAGCGCGCCGCCCAGTGCCGCCACCACGCTCAGCCAGTTCCCGGTGACGACCCCGATGCCGAGGTACGTCACCACGGCGCCGGTGTAGGAGGGATGGCGCACCCATCGATATGGTCCGGACTGGACGACGGTGTGGTCGTTCTTGACGGCGACCTCGTGGCTGAACTGCTCGCCCAGTGCCAGCATCGACGCCAGCCGGAGGGCAAAGCCCGCGAGCATCACGATGATGCCGAGCCAGAAGGCGAGCGCGGGCGCGCCGACCGAACCGACACCCGCGAAGGGCAGCCCGATCGCGAGGACGGTCCCGACGGTGGTCGCCCCCCAGAGGACGCCGAACGAACCCGGGCTGACGGTGGTCTCCGTCTCGGGCCGCCAGAGCCAGCGGGCGACAGCCTCCCGGAGTGCGAGCAGACAGGCCATCCCGAAGAAGACGTACAGATACGGTTGCTGGACGAAGAGCGGCCGTGCCATTGGTAGCGGTACCTCCCAGTGGACAAAATGAGCATCGGTTCGGGCCGCAGTCGAACTGCGGGTCTGCGTGGTGTCGATCCCAGCGCCATCCCACGCCACTGGTCGGCGCGGTCCGGGAGCCACCGGTGTTTTTGCCGGGGCCGATCGATTGCCCGCCAATGACGATCCGCGCGGTCGCCGTCGAGGCCTACCGGGAGACCCTGCCCGTGCTTGTCCTGAGCGCGGTCGGCGGCCTCTTCGCGGGACTCGTGCTGGTGGGGATGGAGGCCGAACTCGCGGCGATCCCGGGGCTGCTCGTCCTCGTCCCGGCCTTGCTGGCGACCCGCGGGAACGTCTACGGTTCGCTTGGCGCCCGGCTGGGATCGGCGCTCCATCAGGGGCTCATCGAGCCGACGCTGGGGCTGGGCGACGACCGGCTCAACGCCGCGATCGGGGCGGCACTGGCCAACGGCGTCCTCGTCAGCGGTGTCGCGGCCCTGCTGGCAGTTGCCGTTCTCACGCTTCTCTCGCGGCCGGTCGCCGGCCTCTGGACCCTGCTCGCGATCGCGCTGCTGGCGGGACTGATCTCGGGGTTGCTCCTGACCGTCGCCGTCGTCACCGTCGTCCTCGTGGGCTATCGCAGAGGGTTGAACCCCGACACTCTCGCCGGCCCGGTCGTAACGACGACGGGCGACGTGGTCGGGATCGCGACGATGTTGCTGGCCGCCCGGATCGTGCTGGCGCTCGGGGGTGGCTGAGATGGCCGAGGCGAGGACCGAGTGGTCGATCCGGGGCATCGTCCGGCGGATGCTGCCGCTGCTGGTGATGCTGACGGGGATCGAACTCGTTAGCGGGCTGGTGCTGGACAGCTTCGAGTCCACGCTGCTGGCTGCCCCGTCGCTGCTCTTGCTGGTCCCGGTGACCATCGGCATGGCCGGCAACCTCGGGAGCGTGCTGGCCGCGCGGCTCTCGACGGCGTTTCACCTCGGCCTGCTTTCCTTCGATCCCACGGACGACCGACTCGCGGGCAACGCGCTCGCGACGGTCGCGCTGTCGGTGACGGTGTTCCCGCTCGTCGGGGCCGGCGCGTGGGGACTGACGGCCGTGTCTGGGGAACCGGGCCTCGCGCTCGAGACCGTCGTACTCGTCGCCCTGCTCAGTGGCCTCGTCCTCGCAGTGCTCGCGGTGCTGGTCACCGTGATCACGACCTACGCGGCCTACCGCTACCGCCTCGATCCCGACGACGTGGTCGTGCCGGTCGTCACGAACGTCTGTGACGTGCTGGGCGTGCTGGTGCTCTTTGGCGTCTACCGCGTCGTCGGGTGAGCCTGCGGGAAGGAGAGGACGATCGCAGTGCCCCCCAGTTTGTCGTCCCGAACGGTTACCTGCCCGCCGGCGGCCGTGATGGCCCACCGGACGAGCCAGAGTCCGAGTCCCGTACTGTGTGAGAGTGGATCCCCGTCACCCTCCGCCAGGGCCCGCCGCTCGTGCTCCGGGAGGCCGGGCCCGTCGTCGGCGATCACGAGTTTGACCGTCTCGTCCAGCCGCTCGACGCTGATCCTGATTGTCGGGTCGGTGACGTGAGAGCGGGCGTTCGCTACCAGCTCCAGCACAGCTTCCTCGACCGTGGCCGTCCCGACGATCCACGCCTCGTCGGGGAGGTCCGTTTCGACGCGGAGTCCGTCGGTGTCTGCCGCCGCCAGCGCCCGTGTAACGAGCGCTACCATGTCGATAGTGTCGCGGTGGTTGATCCCGTTTCGCAGGACCTGTTCGGCCTGTCGGGCCCGCTCGCTCGCCGTCGCCAGATCGCTCGCGGCCGACTCGATCCGGGACAGCGACTCGGTCAGTGCTGTCTCGGCGGTGTGTTCCCGGACGTGTTCGGCCTGGCCCCGGATCACGGTCGTTCTGTTGCGGACGTTGTGCCGGAGGACTCGTGAGAGCACTCGCAGGCGTTGTTGCCGGAGTTGGCGTCCGCTCACGTCCCGCCCCATTCCGGCCAATCCCACGGGTTCTCCGTCGGCGTCGGTGAGTCGGTTCCCGCTCAACTCGTAGGGGATCTGTTTGCCCTGCTTTGTCGACAGCGAGGCACTGACACCTTCGGTGATCCCGCTCTCGATGACGTTCGCGATCGCGTCCGAGACCACCTCGTGGTCCTCGGGTGCGATCACCGAGAGGGCGTCCATCCCGTCGAGCTCGTCGGCCGAGTAGCCGGTCACCGATTCCATCCGGTCGTTCCAGCGGCTGAACGTCCCGTCCGTGTCGACGACGTAGAACAGGTCCGGGAGCGTGTTGATGACTGTCTCGACGAACTCCCGCTCTGATTCCAGTTGCCGCCGTTGTTCGACCCGCTCGCTGACATCCCGGACGACACAGACCAGTCCACCGTCGTCCAGTTCGGTCAGGCTCAGCTCCTGCGGGAACGACTCGCCAGTAGCCGTCTCTCCCGTCGCTTCGCCACGCCACTGTCCCTCGGAAGCGACGGTCGGCATGATCGTCTCTCGGAAGCGCTCAGCTTCTGACTCGTCGTACAGGCAGTCCCAGTGGTTGCCGATGAGGGCCGACTGATCCTCGTAGCCGTAGATATCGAGGTGGGCGTCGTTGACGTACTGAAACCGTCCGTCCTCGTCGAGCAGCGCGATCCCGTCCATCGACCCCTCGATCGCGGAGGCCATCTCGTCGAGACGCTCCTGTTGCTCCCGCTGGTCGCTGATGTCCCGGATCACGGCGCTGAACAGATGCTCGCCGTCGGCATCGCGTTCCCCGAACGAGACTCCCAGCGGGATCTCCGCCCCGTCGGCCCGCTGACCGGGAATCTCGATCCACCCCCAGTCGAGTTGCCGCTCGTTGGTTTCGAGGTAGCGAGCGACGCCCTCGCGGTGGGGGTCCCGGAAGCGATCCGGCATCAGTTTCGTCAGCGATTCGCCGACGAGTTCCGGCGGTTCGTAGCCGAACACCTCCTCGATCGCGGGGCTCGCGTACTGGATCACACTGTCGCTATCGACGGTGAGTGTGCCGAAGCTGGTGTTCTCGACGAGCGCGTCGAACCGCGCTTCGGTCTCGTGTAGGTCGGCGACCGTTCGGTGTCGCTCGACGATCGTCTCGACCCGGTCGGCCAGGACGGCGAGCCGGTCTGGCCCGGCGGCGGTGACGACGGCCGTCGCGCTGGTTTCGGTCGCCCGTTCCCCGAGTCCGGGTTCCGGCGCGACGAACGCGATCGCCGGAGGGGACCCGGAAGCGACCTGCTCTAGCGTCGACAACTCACCGTCGTCACTCACGCCGACGACGAGGCAGTCCACGTCGGCAGTGTGCTCGTTCACGCGCTCGACGGAGAGCGCCCCGGAGTTCCGTTCGAGTGGCGCGACGACGGGGTCGTCGACGGACCCGAGGTATCCAACGTCGATCACGGCTCGCTCGCTCATGCCCTACTCTGGGGCGCTCTCTGAAAAATAAGTTATCACGGTGAGACTCGTCTCGAATCGAGGCGTCTTTGGGTCGGTAGGAACGACGCACGTTCGTGCAGGGACTGGTACTCCAGTCGCTCGGCCCGGTCGCGGATCTCCTCGTCGGGACGGTCCTCCCGCGGGTAGTGACTATCGCCGTCGCGCTCGCGGTAGGGGTGTTCCTCGCGGATCTCGCCGTCGCCTTCGGCGTCGTCGAGTACATCGCGACCCTCTCGAAGTACCTCACCGAACCGGCCAATCTCCCGCGAGAGGTCGGCACCGCGATCCTCGCCACCACGGCCTCGCCGACGGCGGGCTACGGGATGCTCGCGGAGTTCCGCGAGTCGGGGGTGCTGGACGATCGGGCGACCCTCGTCGCCGTCACCATCAACACGTTCTTCGGCTTCGCCCAGCACATCTTCACGTTCTACGGCCCGGTCCTGATCCCGATTCTGGGCCTCCGCGTCGGCGTGCTCTACGTCGGCGCGCGGGCCGCGATCTCGCTGTCGATCACCCTCGTCGGGATCCTCGCCGGCGCACTCCTCCTCTCGGATCGCAACGTCGACGAGAGCCGGATGCCGGAGGTCGAGGACCCCACCGACGGAAACGGCACGCGGGCCGAGAAAGTCCGTGAGGCCGCCGAGTCGACCGCCGAACGGCTCCGCGAGATCCTGCCACGCCTCCTGATTATCTACGCCGTCGTCGCCGTCCTCGTCGCCTGGGAGCAGATCCCGGCGCTCGTCACCGTCGTCGAGGCGCTCGCCGGGACCGGTCTGGACACGGTCGTCCCGACGCTGACCGAGGTGATCGGCGCACTCACCGGCGCGGTCGGCCTGCCGAGCGCGGCCGTCGGCGTCGTCGCGGTGTACGCCATCGACACCACGAACGGTTCGATCGTCATCGCGCCGCTGATCGAGAACGGCACGTTCACCGCCAGGCAGGCCGTCGCGACGATGCTGCTCGGTGGCATCGTCTCCTTTGCGTTCTCGACGTTCAAACGTTCGATCCCCTTCCAGTACGGCATCTGGGGGGCCGATTTCGGGTCGAAGGTAATCGTCGTCAACACCACGCTCAAGATCGTCTTTATCGCCGCCGCGGTCGCCCTGTTGCTGGTGCCGTAGCGGCCGCAGCAACACCTCAGCTATCGGCAGGCAGCTCGTCGGCCAGCACCACCGCGTCCCCCTCGATGACCACCTCGTCGTCCTCGTCCAGTACCTCCGTCAGCAGGCGATAGCGATCGTCGCCAAGCGCTTCGGTGACTTCGCAGTGTGCGGTGACCCGCTCGCCGATGTCGACCGGTCCCTTGTACGCGACCTCCTGCGAGAGATAGATGATGAGTCCCGGCAGGCGCGCCAGCGCGGCGCTGATCGTCCCGCTGACGAGCGTTCCGTGAGCGATGGGGCGGCCAAAGCGGGTCCGTTCGGCGTATTCGGCGTCGAGATGTAGGCGGTTCGTGTCGCCGCTGGCGTCGGCAAACGCCGTCACGTCGCCGTCGTCGAGGACCTTGCTGAAGGTGACGCTGTCGCCAACGTCGATGGTGCCGTCGTGGGTACCGAAACTCTCGAACTCCCAATCGTCGGCCTCGTAGGCGGTGTCGGCTCGCCCCTCGCGCAGGCGTGTCGATCGGGCGTGCTCTCCCTCGCGCAAGCGGGCCAGCGTCGGCACGTAATAGGAGAGATCCACGGCGGTGACGATGCCGGCCAGACACCCTTCGTCGTCGCAGACTGGGAGTTTCTTGGTGCGCTCCTCGCGGACCGTCCGTGTGAGGTCGCTGATCGACGTGTCGACCGTCGTCGTGACCACGGGTGTCTGCATCACGTCCCGGACCGCCGTCTCCGGCGACGCTCCGGCGACGAACTGGTGGACGACGTCGGCGTCGGTGACGATCCCGACTGGCTGCTCGTCCTCGACGACGACCACCGACCCGACCTCGCGCTCGTCGAGCAGGCGGGCCGCCTCGACGAGTTCCACCCCGGGTCGGACCGTGACGACCGGCGTCTGCATCACGTCGCTGGCGGTGAGTTCGACAGTCATCCTGGCCGACACGTCTCACGGCGACACCAAAGCTTTCCCGCCCCAAGACGACGGGTCAGACGATGCATCGACGTGCTGTCGTCCTACTCGTCGCCCTCCTGGCGCTCTCGGGGTGTCTCTCGCTCTCGCCGACTGGCCCCGCGACGCCCGCAGACACGGGTGACGCCGTCCCGGCCGACAGCGAGCGACTCAACGCGACGGTCACCCGCGTCGTCGACGGCGACACCGTCGAGGTCCGGTACGCCGGCGGCACGGCCGACACCGTCCGACTGGTCGGCGTCGACACGCCAGAGACTCGCGGCGGCACCAACCCCGGAGAGTTCGAGGGCGTCCCCGACTCCGAGGCCGGGCGGACCTGTCTCGGCGAGGAAGCCGACAACGCCACCCGCGCGCTGGAAGCGCTCGTCGGCGATCGAGCGGTCGCGCTGGCGGTCGACCCCGATACCGACCGCCGCGGAAGCTACGGCCGCCTGCTAGCCTACGTCGTCGTCGACGGTGTGAACGCCAACGAGCGACTCGTCGAACGCGGCCACGCCCGGGTGTACGACTCCGAGTTCTCTCTCGCCGATCGGTTCTACGAACTGGAGGCCAGCGCACAGGACGCCCGCCGCGGCGTCTGGCAGTGCAGGGGTCCCGGAGACACCAGCGAGGGCAGTGGGCTCTCGGTCCGCGTCGTCGCCGACGCCCCCGGTGACGACCGCGAGAACCCCAACGGCGAGTACGTCGTCCTCGCCAACCCCACCGCAGGGCCACTGCACATCGGCAACTGGACCGTCAGCGACGTAGCAGACCACACCTACACGTTCCCGCCCGACACGACGGTCCCCGCCGGGGGGTCGATCCGACTCTACTCCGGCAGTGGCACGGATTCAGCCACCGAATTCTACCGAAGCGACGGCCCCATCTGGAACAACGGCGGCGACACCGTGACTGTCCGGGCCGAAAACGGGACCGTCGTCGCCCAGGAGTCGTACTGACGAAATTGTCATCGCCATCGTGGCGTGTGCTGTCGCTCGTTCTATCGAGCGACGAAACCACGCGAGGGATGAGTAGCACAGCCGAACGGAGTGAGGCGAGCAACGCAATCGGCTGGGGAGGGTGTGGCTGTCGTTCGCAGTGGCTGGGACTGAAAGGGGCGGCAGTCTGAACGATGGCGGCCGCCGCAAGCACCGGCTGGAGCGTGGTTCAAAAGACGCCGAACGGCGTCTTTTGTCATTGCGGGAAATCGCAGATTTCCCGCTTGCAGTCAGATTCCGTCGGAATCTGACGAGATCACGAAAGAGCTCATGGTTCTTTCGGTCGATAGCAAGGCCCCCGAGTTCAGACTGCCGGGGCTTTCCGGTCCTTCATGGTGAAATCGTGACCTACACAACGAATCCAGTATCTGCGAGCGCGACACACACAAACCTATTCGATCCCAAGCACGGGTATGCGCCGGCCGGATCGGTACCTCTGGAGCCATTTACAGAAACTGGAACCCGGACCGAGAGTTCTCGACTGGAGCCTCGCAGCCAGCGTCACTCTCATCCTCGCGACGGGCTTCTACAGCCTCGTCGTCGGCCGGCCCGCGGGCGCGTGGGTGTTCGATATCCACGCTATCGCCGCCATCGCGTTCGTCGTCCTCCTCGCGTTCAAACTCCGCAGAGTCGCCCCCCGAGTCACGCCCAGCAGACTTACCGGTCGCCGACTCCTCTCGATCCTCCTCGCTATCACCGCCCTCACGGCTCTCGCCACGGGAATCTGGTGGGTCTTCGGCGGCACGATCGACCTCTGGGGGTGGGGGCTGCTGAACCTCCACATCGGCGTCGGGTTGCTCGTCCCCATCGTGCTGCTCTTGCACCTCCGCCACCGCTTTCACGACCCCCGCAACGTCCCGAACCGCGACCGTCGCACTGCCCTCCAGTTCGCTGGCGTGATGGGCGTCGCCGCGGTCGCGTGGCGCGGCCAGCGCGTCGTCAACGACGCGCTCGACACCGCCGGTACGGACCGACGGTTCACTGGCTCGCGCGAGGAGGGGAGCGACGACGGCAACGCTTTCCCCGCGACGAGCTGGATGACCGACGATCCCGACCCGGTCGACCCCGACGAGTGGACACTCGCCGTGACCGGCCGAGTCGACGCCTCGCAGTCGCTCACTGTCGAGGACCTGCCCGCTGTCGATCCCGTACTCGACGTCCCTGACGAATCATCCCAGCAGGCAACCGAACGGCGCGCTCTGCTGGACTGCACCAGCGGCTGGTACTCCGAACACGACTGGCAGGGCGTCGCCGTCGCCGACCTGCTCGATCTGGCCGGCGCCGACGACGCCGCCCGGTGGGTGCAGTTCCGTTCGATCACCGGCTATCGCTGGTCGCTCCCGATCGACGAGGCCCGGGAGGCACTCCTCGCCACGCACGTCGACGGCGACGCACTCTCGCACCCCCACGGCGCGCCGATGCGTCTCGTTGCGCCGGGCCGGCGGGGCTTCCAGTGGGTCAAGTGGGTCGAGGAAGTTCGGATCACTCGACGACGGGACGTGGGCGAGTCGGTCGCGATCTTCGTCAGCGGGCTGGACGAGTAGCCTTCGCAGGTGTAGTCTGCAGTCTTTGAGTCGAGGTCGCAAAAGTCCTCGGCGCAGGCTGGAGTCGGCGTTCAGATACGCAGTGTGGGGTAGAGTAATTGTAACATCGAAAGCCCTCGGCTCGCTAGCCGGCTCTGTGACGGATATCCTCACTACGTTCGGATAGTGCCGGCGCAGAGCCGGCTACCGCGCCTCGCCCTTTCATCCGCCAGGATTCGGCAGTGTCACAGTCTGGACCCTGGCGGATGAACGGGCGAGTGCAGTTGCGGGAACCCCGGCGACGCAAGGACCACAACGCAGTGGGGACCGCAGCGAGCCGTGGGACTGCAACTGCACGAGGGCTTTCGGTGCTTCGAACTGCTTGCGCTCGGTTCCTTCTCTGCACACTACCAAATTGGAGTAGCGAGCCGAGGACTTTTGCAATCCCGTTCGTGAGAGGAACGTCCGCGCCGCTGGATGCGAAACGCACGACGAGAGGAAGACTACCGAGCGCGTCTCTTAGAGCATCGCTGAGAGGATCGCAAAGAGGTCCGTGTCGGCGTCCTCGTAGTGGATCGGGACGAACCCGGCCTCACGAGCGGCCGCCACGTCGGACTCGTAGCTGTCGCCGACCATCACGTATTCGTCGGCGTCGACCCGTTCGCGGACGGCCGCGTACGGCTCTCCGCTCGTCTTGTGGCCGCCCACGTCGTAGGAGACGACGATCTCGTCGAAGTACTCGTCGAGGTCGTGGTGGTCGAGCTTCGCCCGTTGCCAGTCGCCGACGCCGTCGGTGTTGACGACCAGCGCGGTCGCGTCGTCGCCGGCCAGTTCGGTGAGACAGTCCCGCACGGCGTCCGTGACCGTCGTCGCCTCGAACTCCGCTTCGCGAAGGGCAGCGACGAGCGCGTCGATCTCTTCATCGTCCGCCTCGATCCCAGCCGCGTCGAGTGCGGCGGCCATTCCGGCGTGGTACGGCTCGGCCGTACAATCCTCGAACGCCGCGAAAAACCCCTCGCCGTACGCGTCGCCCATCCCGTCGGTCGCCGTGTCCAGTTCTCGCTCGAAGGCCAATTCGAGGATCGCATCGAAGCCCCGTTCGTACTGGACGAGCGTGCCGTCGAGGTCGAAACAGATCGCCGTCTCCGTCGCCATCCCAGTTTACTCCATGTCGATTGGCGTCCCGTCCTCGGTCGGGGGCGCGACGGCGTCGATGAACGCCTCGGCCGACGGTTCCCTCACCCGCACGCGGACGTGGACATCACCCAGCTCCGAGGGGCCACCGACGGCGAAGTTGATCCGCCCCTCGAAGGCGGCCTGCTTCTTCAGGTCGAACGAGAACGTATCGTCCGAGAGCCCCTCGAAGAATACGCCGCGGGCGGTGTCGAGGATCTCCTCGCGGTGGAGCAACTCCGAGAGGTGGCTGAGGTCGTGGACCTCGGCGACCAGTTCGCCGTGCTCGAAGGTCGGCTCGGCCGTCGGGAAGATGTTCGTGATCGCGTCGGCCACGCGGTCGGTCACCTCGGTGTCGTTGACCGGCGCGGTGACCTGTACGTCGACGCTGTACACCTGACTCATCGCTGGGATACCTCCTCGAAGTTCATTGGTACTGCTCCCGGAACCCGTCGACGTCCTCGGTCAGGAGCGTCCGGATCTTCGCCCGGAACGCGTCGAGGGAGTCGGTGTTGTCGATCGTTACGTCGGCCTGGTCCATCGCTTCGTCCATGCCGAAGCCGCGCTCGCGCTCGTCGCGCTCGGCGAGTGACTCGCCGCCCTCGTCGGCCCCTTTGTCCCGGCCACGTTCGGCCAGTCGTGCTTCGCGAACCTCGAAGGGTGCCTCGATACTCACCAGCGAGAAATCGTCGCCGAACCGCTCCTCGAAGGCGTCGACCTCGACGTCCGAGCGGACGCCGTCGACCAGCACCACGTCGCTGGAGTCGAGTTCGTCCTCGATCAGCGGCAGCGACCGCTCGGCGATGGCCGCCGGCCCGTTCTCCTCGCGCAGCGCTTTCGCGACCGTCCCGTGCTCGGTCGCCGGATCGAGCCCGCGGTCCCGACACTCCGCTCTGATCACGTCGCCCATCGTCACGACCGGCACGTCGAGTTCGCCGGCGACGTTGGCGGCCTCGCCCTTCCCGCTGCCAGGCAGGCCGACCGTCGCGAGTACTCTCATTGGGACTGGGTAGTCGCAGGCTCCGCATAAGAACTGCGTTTAGTCGACAACAGCCATATACCATCAGACGGAGTACCCTCATACATGGCCAATCGTTCCCTCTTCGTCCGCGCCCTCTGGTTCGTCTTCGTCGGCTGGTGGCTCACGCCCATCCTCGTCAACGCAGCGTGGCTGTTGAACGTCACCGTGATCCTGATCCCTGTCGGGGTCAAACTCATCAACCTCGTCCCGACGGCACTGACACTCGCCGAACCCCGCTCGCTCGAAGACAGCGACGAGTCGTCACAGCACTCGCTGCTGGTGCGCGCGGTCTGGTTCGTCTTCGTCGGCTGGTGGCTCTCGTGGCTGTGGGCCAACGTTGCGGCGGCGCTGTCGGTGACGATCGTCGGCATTCCGGTCGCGATCTGGATGTTCAACCGCCTGCCCTACGTCACGTCGCTGTACCGATTCCACGGCTAGCAATACGAATTTCCACTGTTGAGGGGTGCAACCGATCGGACAACACCTCGAAAGCCCTCGGCCCGCTAGCGCGTTCTGTGACGGATATCCTCCCTTCAGTCGGATAGTGCCGACGCAGAACGCGCTACCGGACCTCGCCCTTTCATCCGCCAGGACGTAGCTTGTCGAGGAATCTACGAGCCTGGCGGATGAAAGGGCGAGGCGCGGTCGTCGGTTCCCCGACGAAGCAAGGACCACAGCGAGCACCGCGAGCGAGGACCGCAGCGAGGCGCGGGGCCACGAGCGCGCCGAGGGCTTTCGGTAGCTTCACAGCGAGTCTCTTGTAAGAGGGGTAACAAGATATTGCTAGTCACCGCTCTCGCACAACGACGAACTCGGCGAGGTCCTGGAGGTACTCCATGGCCTGCGTGTCGGGCGTGTCGACCGTCGCCAGCGCCTCCAAGGCGGCGTCGGATTCGGCTCGTGCCCGCTCGTTCGCTTCTTCGGGCGTCAGCTCGGTCACCTCGACCAGTGACGGGCGCTCCATCTCGGCGTCCTGGCCGGCGGGCTTGCCCAGTTTCTCGGAGTCGGCGGTCGCGTCGAGCACGTCGTCGCGCATCTGGAAGGCGACGCCCACGCGCTCGGCGTACTGGCCGAACGCCTCGACGGTGTAGGCGTCCGCGTCGGCGGCGATCGCCCCCAGTTCCGCCGCGGCCCGGAAGAGCGCGCCGGTCTTCCGGCGAGCCAGTTCCATGTACTCCGTTTCGTTTGTGGGCTGGCTCACGAGTTCGGTGGCCTCGCCCTCACCGAGTTCGACCATCGACTCCGTCACGGCCTGCATCGCCCGCTCGTCGGCCGAGAAGAGCGCGAACGCCTCGCCAAGCAGGCCGTCGGAGGCGATGATCGCCGGGCCGTGGCCGAACTCGGCCCACGCCGAGGGCGTTCCCCGACGCACGTCGGACTCGTCGATGATGTCGTCGATCACCAGCGACGCGTTGTGGACCAGTTCGATCCCGACCGCGAACTCGACGGCATCGTCCGGGTCGCCGCCCAGCGCCTCGCAGACCAGCACTGTCACCGTCGGCCGCACCCGTTTGCCCCCCGCCAGCGCGACGTGGCGGACCTCGTCGGCGAGTTCGTCCGGCTCGACATCGTCGAGGACCGCCTCCAGTCGCTCCTCCACCCGGTCTCGACGCGACTCCAGATACTCCATTACACGCCGCTTAGGAGTCGCCCCGCTTGAGGCTAACGAACCGTACCCACCTTTTTCCACTTCGGGTGGCTCGCTCCGCTCGCCACCACTCGTGCAAAAACGTGGGCGAAAAAGGCTCGATCTCACTCCGTTCACGGGTCACTGCGTTCCCCGTTCACATCGAGGCCCGCCTTCGGCGCGCCTCGTCCCGTTCGATCGAGTGAACCGGGCGACCTGCCGGGTCCTTCGGACCGCTCGGTCGCCCGGATGCTCGCGGCCCAAATGTGGTCAGTATCGGTGAGCTACTGAACGTTCTGCAGTGGCGCGCGCTGTCGCGCCCTCGTGGCGCGACGGAAGCTGTGCGAGGGATGAACGAACGAGCAACAGCGAGTGAGTGAATCGGATGGGGAGGTGTGTGGTGTAGTGCTGTCCTGGCGGATCGAAAGGACGAGGCGCGCTAGCGCCCGTTCAAGTCGTCTGAGCGGGCACTATCGGAGGGAGTCATGCGACCGACGATATCCCGCTCAGCGACCGCGAGCGCGCCGAGGGCTTTCACCACTTCTCGACAGTTTTGTTCGGGCAGCTGTTCGTTTCTTTCACCCCCTCACCAACAGATTCGACTGTTCTGTTCGCAGACCCAGTGAACAGACACAGCACGAACGACCGTCAAAAGAGAGAACCGCTACAGCTCGCCCAGCTTCCGCAGGAGCTGTCCGCGGTACTCCTCGTCGGCCCGGACGCCTTTCATCTCCAGGACGTTGCGCTGGAGTTTGTCGAGGGCGACGTTGAACGCGGTGTCGGAGCCGTACCCCTCTCCGGAGCCGGCGGCCTGGCCCTTGTTGGTCCGGAGGCGGATCTGGCACTGGATCAGGGGCGTGCCCCGGAGTTTCTCCTTGTGCTCGTGGAAGCGGACGTGGGCGTGCTGGACCTGCATCTCCTGGTACTTGCTGGCGACGTCCTCGATCTCGGCGCGGATGTCCTCCCGCGAAATCGTGTTGTCTAGGAGGTTGATGTTGGTGATCTGGACGTCCATGTGGTCCTCCTCGGTGAACGTCAGGGCGCGGAGCACGTCCGTCTTGGTGACGATCCCGGCGACCAGCGAGTCGTCGCGATCGGGCGTGACGACGAGGCCGGCGTAGTCGTTCTCGAGCATCCGCTCGACGCCGTCGCGGACCGAGTCGTCCAGCGAGGTCGTCGCGACGGGGCTGTTCATGATGTCGTAGGCCGGGAGATCGAGGACGCGCTCGGTCTCGCCCGAACGGTCGCCCCGCGTGGCCTTGTTCATGTCCCGGACGACTACGTCGACGATGTCGTGGGTGGTGATCATCCCGGAGAGATTGCCGTCTTCGTCGAGCACCGGGAGCCGGGAGATCCCGTGCTTGCGCAGGAGATTGATCGCTTGCCCGACGTGAGTGTCCTCGGTGATCGTCACCACGTCCGGGGTGTAGATCTGCTCGACGGTGAGGGCGTCGAGGTTCTCGAGGACGGCTTCGAGGATCGCGTCGCCGGTGACGACGCCCCAGAGGCTCTCACCCTCGAAGACCGGGGCGATCTTGGCACCGCCCTCGACGAGGACGCGGGCGACCTCGCGCACGTCGTCGTGGCGTTCGACCTTCGGTGCAGAGCGCATCATTGCCCCGGCCTTGGCGTTGTCCTCGACGTGGGACTGAACCAGCTGTTTCTGCGTAATCACGCCAGCGTACGCTCCGTCCTCGGTGATGACGATCCCCTTGGGGTTCTCGCGCTCGAAGATCGAGCGCACTTTACCGAGACGAACGTCCACATCGAGTTCAACAAAATCACTAGTGGCGATATCGGCTATATCCATCGTACTTCCCAACTCGAACGTTCGACGCCAGAGGTAATCAAAGTTGGTTCCGGTTCCAGTCGGTGAGAAAGCGAATCCGATGACATCGCCCCCGCAATTCATTGCCCAGGCGGTGTAATCTCCGACGTGCTTCCGGACATCACCGTTCTCGGCCCTTACACCTACCTGGCGACAGAGGTCGTCTGGGGGGTCGTCGCGCTCAGTCTGTTGTGGTACGCCGACGCCGGCCGGGCGGCGGCCCGCACGATCATTGTCCTCTATCCGTTCGCCTACGCCTGGGACTGGTACACGCTGGCGGTCGGCGTCTTCTCGATCCCGATGCGCACGGGCGTCGAGTTGCTGGGGATCCCGATCGAGGAACACATCTTCATGCTCGTCGTGCCGGCGATGGTCGTCGGTGCCCACGAGACGCTCGCGCGGTTGGACGAGAGAACATAGACGTATTAAAAGATATATAGATCACAGAGCAAGTTATTAGTCGACACTCCCAGACGTGTCAGGTGATGAGAGGGAGTGCCCGATCGGAGGCCACGGGATCGCGCGTCGAACTGTACGTCAGGTCGCTGTCGCCCGACGACGGACGTGGGCCACAGTCGGCAGTGCTGGAGGACCTCCGGCATCTCGACGAAGTCGGGCGGGTCGACGAACTGTCGGTCACCGTCTGGGGGCGTCAGGTCGGCCTCTCGACGACGGCGGCCCGGACCGACGCGGGGGAGGCGATCCTCGAAACCATCGCCGGGTTCCGGTCCTGGGCAGCCCAGCACGACCGCTCGCTCGACCCGTTTTTGCGGACGCGAGAGACGACCAGCCAGATCACCGGGGAGTCTCACACGGCGATCGTGCTCCCGACGATGTTGCTGGCCGAGTACCGGGACGACAGCGTGACCCACGTCGCCCCGAACGCCAGGGACGGCTCGATCGAGACGGTCGCCGACCGACTCGAGGCCCTGCAGCGGCGCGACCGTCGCCACGGGGGCAACGATCCCGGCCTCGTGAGCCAGTAGCACGGTATAATAATAGTTACAATTGGTGGTTAGTCATGGAAAGATACCGTCGTCGTTGACTGAACACTGTCAGCCTTTGGACCGTGATAGGGTGCCTCAAACTCGTGTTTTCAGCCGTTGTGGGTGTGAACGTTGCTCACACTGGCGTCTCGACACAAAGTATTAGTGGGATGCGTGTGTCCTGACAGATAGATCAGATACCATGTCCGATACCCCCTCCCCCCACATCGAGCTCTACGTCCGGTCGCTCATGCCCGACGGCGCACACGAGCGACAGGAAGCCGTGATCGAGCAACTCGAACGACTCGATCAGGAAGACGAGATCGACGGGTTCTCGGTGATCGTCTGGGGCAAACAGGTGTCCCGCGAGTCCGTGGCCGCTCACACCGAAGAGGGCAAGTACATCCTCAACCGCGTCGCGGAGTTCAAGCAGTGGGCCCTCTCGAACAACGTCTCGCTGGAGTCGTTCTACCAGACGACCGAGATCGAGTCCGAGCTCACCGACGACTACTCGGCGATGGTCCTTCCCGTGATGGGGCTGGCCGAGTACGACGACGGCGAACTCAAGCACGTCGCGCCCTGTACCAAGGGCGACGTCGTCCACACGATCATGGACCGCCTCGAGCGACTCGAAGCCGGGGAACCGCCGGCGATCGAGCAGGAAACGAGCAACGTTTCGATAGTCTAGAAGCCCCCGTCGACGAACCCCTCGACCACTTTCTGTTCGGCTCGCTGCAATCGATACTGAACTGTCGACCGGGGCACGTCCAGCCGACTCCCGAGATCGTTCACGGTCGTCTCGCGTGGCGTCTGATAGTAGCCGGCATCGACCGCCGTCTCTAGCGTCCGGCGTTCCTCGACCGAGAGGTCGTCGTTGACTGTCCCCTGCATCTCCCACCCGGTCGACTCGGCGACGTGGTTCAACTCCAGCGAGAGGCCACTCCTGAGTTTCGCGTCGATCGTGTCGTACAGTTCGCCGACCGGTGACGCCTCGGGCATCAGGACGCGCCAGACGTAGTCGGCCCCGGATCGCTCGGCGTCCAGCAAGACCCCGTCGCCGACGCAGTCGACCGCGAGGTACGGGATCGAGTGACAGCGGTCGATCTCCTCTCGATGGGTGTAGATCAGTCGGTGTTCGGCGCTCCGGTCCAGTAGCTGGTACTCGCGCGTCGAATCGCACTCGTGCATGTCCAGACACTCGTTGCAGGCCGACTCGTCGAGATAGATGTCGTCCAGTTGCTCCAGGACGCCCGCCGGGCCGGCGACGTGGTCGATACGCCACATCGCGACCTCGTTGGCGAAACACGCCCGCGAGCGAGCGGACAGCGAGGGGCTGTCGATGAACAGGTCCATCAGATCGTCGGCACCTGGCTCGTAGTGGACCGTGAACTCGAACTCGCGCATATCGGATCGTTATTGGCTATATCCAAGTCAGTTTCGTATTCACTCACCGACTCGCTACCGTTCCGTCCCGAATCGCGGTGGGTGTTGGCGATAGACAGTGCGGGACGTATCGATGCGGAGCGCTCAAGTGACCGAGGCGTCGATGACAGCCAGATGCGTGACCGTCGCCCCTCGATCCGGTGGTTGTTCGTCCTCGCCGGCGGGGCCGCGCTGGGCGTCGCCGGCACCTACCAGTTCGTCTGGTCGTCGATCCGCCCGGAACTGGGCGCGCGCCTCGTCGCCAGCGAGGCCAGTCTCGGCACGGTCTTCACCGTCTACGTCGTCGCACAGACGCTCTCGCAGTTCCCGGCCGGGTGGTTTCGCGACCGCTACGGCCCCCGAATCCCGATGGCGGCCGGCGCGCCGTTGCTGGCCGTGGGCTACGCCGGCACCAGCGTCGCCACGGTGATCTGGCAGGTGTACCTCGCGTACGTCGTGGGCGGCATCGGCGTCGGCGCGGTGTATACGGTCGCCGTCAACACGCCAGTCAAGTGGTTCACCGACCACCGGGGGCTGGCAACCGGGGCCGTCACGATGGCTTTCGGGGGCGTGAGCGTCCTGTTCATCCCGACCGTTCGGGAGGGTCTGACGACCGCCTTCACGGGGACGTTGCTCGCGATGGCGGCCGTCACGGGCGGGGTCGCCCTCGTCGCGGCCGTGGTGTTACGCGATCCCGAACCCGTCGCCGACGGCGGCACCGACGCGAGCGAGACGCCCTCGACGGCGGCGGACCCCGTCGACGACGCACACTCCTGGCGCGAGACGCTCCGGACCTGGCAGTTCTGGCTCCTCTACGCCATGCTGGTCGTCGTCAACGGTGTCGGCCTCATGCTCATCGGCAAGGCCGTCGCCTTCACCCAGCAGTACGGGCTCCCGGCGGCCGTCGCGACGGTCGCAGCCTCCGCCGTGGCACTTTCGGATAGCGCCGGCATCGTCACGGTCGGCGGGCTCTCGGATCGCCTCGGCCGCGAGCGCACGATCGCCGCGACCGTGACCGTCTGTGGGATCGCCATCGCGGCCGCGGTCTGGGCCGGCGAGGCCGGCCATGGGTGGCTGTTCGTCGGGTTGCTCGGCGCGGCGGCGTTCTTCCGGAGCCCGGTGTTCTCGATCACGCCCGCACTCGTCGGCGACTACTACGGGCAGGCTCGCTCCTCGGAGAACTACGCGCTGCTCTACACGGCGAAGGTGTGGGGCGGGATCGGTGGCGGCGTCGCAGCGAGCGCCCTGATCGCCGCCGTTGGCTGGTCGACTGCGTTCCTCCTCGGTGCGGTGGCGATGAGCGGCGTCGGGCTGCTGTCTGGGCTGTTGCGCCCAGTCGAATGAGTCCGAGGTTGCGAGTGAGCGGCGTCGGGCTGCTGTCGGGACTCTTGCGCCCAGTCGAATGATACGGATCACTGTAGCTATTTACCGGCGATCGTCGACCCCGTCCCGGCGATCACCGGTAGGAGACTACAGTGATCCGTATGAATCGATCCCGATGGCAGAATCAGAACGTCGTCTGGAGTCGCTCGGCGTACGGCCCCACGTCCTCGGCGTCGACGAGCGCCGCCAGAATCGTCTCAACGCCGAGCTCGGACTCGTAGGCCGGCCGCCCCTTCCCCGTCGCCGAGGTCGTCCGCTCGGTCGAGAGTATATCCGCCTGGGAAAGTGTTCCCAGCGCCGAGACGACCTCCTGGCGCTCGACGCCGCCGAACGGATCGCGTGCGACGGCGTCGAGTTGCTCCTTGATCGTCTCTGTCACCTGGTGTGACTGGACCGGTGTCTCTCCATCGATGGTCAGCTCCGCGACCGCGAGCAACACGAACTGCTCGAACGACCGCCGTGATCGGATTTCCTCGCTCATAGCGGGTGGCTCTCCCGGACGGCGTATGAAGCTGTTGGGATTCTCCCGGATTCGAGTGAAAATTATAGTGATACTTAGGGGGTCGGCACACTCCGAGGACGGATCGCTCTGTCTGAGCAATCCAGAACTGTTAGAATCTCGATGGGTTGGGGCGGATTTGAACCGCCGGCCTCCTCCATGTCAAGGAGGTGTCATAACCAACTAGACCACCAACCCTCGGTGGCGTCTGCCTCCACTCACTGGTTGCAGAGGCCCCTAATTGAATGTTTCGAAAGCGAATCCCAGCGCCGTCTGTGGGTTGTGGACACGGTTCGTCGAGGCGTCGTCGCCTCGATTGGGTACCGCCGGCATCGGACAGACCGGCCGACTGCGGCCGTCCGAACGTCCCTGAGACCGGGTACCGGGGCTCCGACAGCCTTATCAAGATGTACGGGTTTGTACATCACAACACGAAAGAGTCCATTGGTGACCCACAATGCAGGATTACATCGAACGCGTGACCGAGGGCGAGGATCTGACACAGGACGAGGCTCGCGAGGCCGCGACGGCGGTCTTCGAGGACGCGACGGAGGCCCAGATCGGGGCGTTGCTGGCGGCGCTCCGGGCCAAGGGCGAGACCGAGCAGGAGATCGCGGGCTTCGCCGAGGGGATGCGTGGGGCTGCCCGGACGATCGATCCAGATCGAGCGCCCCTGGTCGACACCTGCGGCACCGGCGGTGACGACTACAACACGATCAACGTCTCGACGACGAGTACGATGGTCGCAGCCGGCGCGGGCGTCCCGATCGCCAAGCACGGTAACTACTCCGTCTCCTCCTCGTCGGGGAGCGCGGACGTGCTGGAGGTGGCCGGTGTCGACGTGGAGGCCGAACCGCCGGCCGTCGAGCGCGCCATCGAAGAGGACGGTATCGGCTTCATGCTCGCGCCCGTCTTCCATCCGGCGATGAAGGCCGTCATCGGCCCGCGCAAGGAACTCGGGATGCGGACTATCTTCAACATCCTCGGGCCGCTGACCAACCCCGCCGGCGCGGACGCGCAGGTGCTGGGCGTCTACGACCCCGATCTCGTGCCGTTGATCGCCGAGGCGCTGGCACGGATGGACGTCGAGCGTGCGATGGTCGTCCACGGTTCCGGGCTGGACGAGATCGCGATCCACGACGCAACCCACGTGGCGGAGGTCGACAGCTCCGATATCGAGGAGTACACGCTCGTCCCTGAGGACATCGGCCTGACGGAGTACGGCATCGACGCCGTGGCCGGCGGCACGCCCGAGGAGAACGCCGCTGATCTGGCGGGGATCGTCGACGGTTCCGTGACCGGCGCGAAACAGGAGATCATCCTCGCGAACGCGGGCGCGGCGATCTACGTCTCCGGCGCTGCAGACAGCCACGAAGAGGGCGTCGAGATGGCCCGCAACGCCATCGAATCCGGTGAGGCGACCCGCAAACTCGACGACCTCAGAGGGGAGGCATGACGCGGGTCAAGATCTGTGGCCTCACCAGCCCGGGAGACCGGGACGCCGCCTTCGCGGCGGGCGCGGACGCGATCGGCGTCATCAGCGGCGTCACCGTTGAGACGCCCCGCGAAGTCGACACCGAGACGGCTGTCGACCTCGTGGCGGGCGTCCCGCCGCTGGTCACGAGCGTGCTGGTGACGATGGGCGAGGCGGTCCAGCCGATCGCCCGGCGCGTCGAGACCGTCCGCCCCGACGTGGTGCAGGTCCACGACGGGCTGCCGCCGGCGGAACTGGGTGCGCTTCGCCGCCGGGTCGACGCGAAAGTAGTGGCCGTCATCGACGCCCAGCACGAGTCGATCGCCGAGTACGCCGACACCGCCGACGCACTGCTCGTCGATTCGGTCGACGCCGAGGGCGGGGGCGGTACCGGCGAGACGCACGACTGGGATCGAACCCGAGAGATCGTCGCGGAACTGGACGCGCCGGTCGTGCTGGCAGGTGGGCTCACACCCGAGAACGTCGCCGAGGCCGTCGAGACTGTGCGACCGTTCGGCGTCGACGTGGCCTCCGGCGTCGAGAGCGAGGGCGGTGTCAAGGATCACGACGCTGTCGGGCAGTTCGTCGCCCGGGCGAGAGCGGCGACTGACGAAACGACCGGTTCGACTACCACGACCACGGAGGCCGGACAGTGAGCCTCGACATCGACCGGGAGACCTTCCGCCAACGGGCCGCGGCCGATGACCCCGTCGCCGTGCGGGCCGTCGCCGACCTCGACACGGACGTGGAGCCCCTGGAAGCCTACGCCGCGCTGACCGGGCGGACGACCGACGCACCCACCGGCGACGGCGGCCACACGTTCCTGCTGGAGAGCGCCGAGAAGGTCGCCTCCAGCGATCCCGACGGCGCGTTCGCACCGGCGACAGACGACCGTCACGCCCGGTACTCGTTCGTTGGCTACGACGCCGAGGCCGTCGTGACGGTCGACGGCGACGGGACGAGCGTCGAGGTGTTCGACGACCGGATCGCTGACCTCGTCACGCCCAACGGCGGCGACGTGCTCGACGACCTCCGGACGGCGATGCCCGACGTCGAGCTCCGGGGGTTCCCCGACCACGACCGCCAGCACCTCGACGGCGGTCTCGTGGGCTTTCTGGCCTACGACGCCGTCTACGACCTCTGGCTCGACGAGGTGGGGCTGGACCGGCCGGAGTCCCGATTCCCCGACGCCCAGTTCGCGCTGACGACGACGACGCTGCGCTTCGACCACGTCGAGGACACCGTCTCGCTCGTGTTCACGCCGATCGTCCGGGCCGACGACGACGCCGGCGCACAGTACGACGACCTCGTCGACGAGGTCGAACGCGTTGAGGCGGCGCTGGCCAGCGCCGACGATCTGGAGACCGGTGGTTTCGTCCGCGAGGGTGAGGACGCCGGCCCGAGAGACGAGTACGAGGCCGCAGTCGAACGCGCCAAAGAGTACGTCCTCAGCGGCGACATCTACCAGGGCGTCATCTCACGCAAACGCGAACTGTACGGCGAGATGGACCCGCTGGGGCTGTACGAGGCCCTACGGGCGGTCAACCCCTCGCCGTACATGTACCTGCTCGACTACGACGACCTGAGCATCGTCGGCGCGAGCCCGGAGACGCTCGTCTCGGTCGCCGACGACCGCATCGTCTCGAACCCCATCGCCGGCACGTGTTCGCGGGGCACCAGTCCCGTCGAGGATCGCCGACTGGCCGGCGAGATGCTCGCGGACGGCAAGGAACGGGCCGAGCACACGATGCTCGTGGACTTGGCGCGCAACGACGTGCGCCGGGTCGCACAGGCGGGCAGCGTCCGCGTCGAGGAGTTCATGAACGTGCTGAAGTACAGCCACGTCCAGCACATCGAGTCGACGGTGACCGGGACGCTGGCCGAGGACTGTGACGCCTTCGACGCCGCCCGGGCGACCTTCCCAGCGGGGACGCTCTCGGGCGCACCCAAGATCCGTGCGATGGAGATCATCGACGAACTCGAACTGTCGCCACGGGGCGTCTACGGCGGCGGCGTGGGCTACTTCTCGTGGACTGGCGACACCGACTTCGCCATCGTGATCCGGTCGGCGACGGTCGAACGCTGTGACGCACCGCCAGAAGTCGACGGTGAGCGGACCCAGCGCACCACTGTTCAGGCCGGCGCGGGTATCGTCGCCGATTCGGTCCCTGCCTCGGAGTACGAGGAGACGGAGAACAAGATGGGCGGGGTGCTCGACGCCGTCGAGCGAATCGAAGCGTCCGCGGACGGTACTGAGACGGCCGACGCCGCCGAGGAGGTGTCCCGATGAGTGCCACTGACCGGCAGATCGACGAGGAAACCGACGCCGACGAGGGTCGCGAGACGGTCCTGTTCATCGACAACTTCGACTCCTTCACCTACAACCTCGTCGAGTACGTCTCGGAACACGCCGACACCGCAGTGCTACGCAACACTGCCACGCTCGAAGACGTGCACGCCGTCGATCCAGACGCGATCATTATCTCCCCGGGACCGGGACATCCGAAGAACGAGCGTGACGTGGGGGTCACGATGGACGTGCTGCGAACAGTCAGCCCCGAGGTGCCGACGCTGGGGGTCTGCCTCGGCCTCGAAGCGGCCGTCTACGAGTACGGTGGCTCGGTCGGTCGCGCGCCGGCGCCGATCCACGGCAAGGCGTTCCCGATGGACCACGACGGATCGGGCGTCTTCGCCGGCATCGAGCAGGGGTTTCAGGGCGGGCGGTATCACTCGCTGATCGCCGACGAGATTCCGGACTGCTTCGACGTGACCGCTACGACGACTGTCGAGACCGACGAGGGGTCGGTCGAGCTGGTGATGGGCGTGCGCCACGAGGAGTACCCGATCGAGGCGGTACAGTTCCATCCCGAGTCGGTGTTGACCGCGGTCGGGCACGACCTCATCGAGAACTTCCTCGACGGGGTCTAGAGGACCGAGATTCCGAGCAGCCCGAGTACGTACAGGACGCCGATCGCGATCGCGGCGATAATCACCAGCCGCCACGCGACCTTGAGAACCATCCGACCGATCAGGATGACCGCCGCCAGTGCGACCAGTCCGACGAGCGCGACCAGCAAAGGGTCCATCCCACCAAGTTGCAGGAGCATGGACGGCCACTCGCTCGCCGTCGGTAAATGCCTTGTCGCCACGCGAGGCCCGGTCGTATCCGTTGCTCGCGCTCGCGCGTCGCTCTTTCGTGTCAGAAGTACAAAACGCAAGACGACACCGCCCCGTCGTCGCGCCTGTCGTGACAGGGAGACGACAGCAGGTCGTGAAATCTCCACTCGAAACCCCCTCCGGTTTCTACTGAACTTTTCGCCCCCGTCTGCCGATTACCGGGGTTCGGTTTTCACTTTCACTCCGGTCTCGCTCCATTAATATGCTCTCACTGTCTGCTTTGTGTCGTACGCGAATCACTCGCGGAGCCCGCTGGGTCGTGGCTGATATTACCCACCAGTGATACATCTGTACAGGCAGACGATCACCCGCCGATCGGTCCCCGTCGCGTGCCAGTCGGGACACGGATCGCCGGGTATTTAGCAATCCGTGCCAACCAAACCGTCGTTACGAATGAGAGGATCTACATCAGCAACCGAGAGGGGTATCGTCCGGCAGACAGCGACTGCCGGCAGGAGGACCGAGGAATGAGCAACGCGAATGCAGGTGCCGACGACGTACAGCTCCCGATCAAGCGGACCACGGGAGACACGCTCGAAGACCGACTCACCGGTAACGCCTATCACAACATTCTCCCCGCCCGCTATCTGCGAAAGGACGCCGACGGCGAACTGATCGAACAGCAGGAGGACCTGTTCGACCGCGTCGCCAAGAACGTCGCCCTGGCCGAGGCCGTCTTCGAGGCCGACAAACAGGGAGTCGACGTGACGGTCACGCCCGACCAGCTCAAGCCCGACCACCCACGCCGGGACGAACTCGCCAGCGAGGTGTTCGGCACGGGGACCACCGTCGACGACGACGCCGAGACCGAACTGTCGGTGTACAACGTCAACAAGTTCTCGTACGACACCGTCGTCCCCGAGCTTCCCGACGGGGTCCAGGACCACGTCGAAGAGGTGGCCAGCGAGTTCCAGGACGCGATGGAGCACCTCTCCTTCATGCCGAACTCGCCGACGCTGATGAACGCCGGCGACGAACTGCAGCAGCTCTCTGCCTGTTTCGTCGACTCGCCCGAGGACGACATCGACGACATCCACCAAACCGCCAAGGAGGCCGCGCAGGTCTTCCAGTCCGGCGGCGGCATGGGCTACGCGTTCTGGCAGCTGCGACCGTACGGCGATCAGGTCGGTTCGACCGGCGGCATCGCCTCCGGCCCGATCACGTTCATGCGGACGTACGACCAGATGTGCGAGACCATCGCGCAGGGCGGGGCCCGCCGCGGTGCCCAGATGGGCGTCATGCGCGTCTCCCATCCGGACGTGATCCAGTTCATCCACGCCAAGAACAAGGACGTCTCGCTGGCCGAGACGCTGCGCCTGAACGACCCCGACGACTTCACGCACAACTCCTTCGCCGAGGCGCTGGATGAGGCCCGTGAGCTCATCGACGACGACGGCAAGGTGCCAAAGCACCTCCGGAACGCCGTCGAGGGGCACCTCTCGAACTTCAACATCTCCGTCGGGATCACCGACGCCTTCATGGACGCGCTCCAGAACGGCGAGGACTTTACGTTCACCAACCCGCGGACGAACGAACCCCACGTCGCGACCGAGCAGACCGAGGAACTGTACGAGATGTTCGACCTCGGCGAGTACGTCGAGGCCGGCGAGGTCCTCTCGATCCCCGCCGAGAAGCTCTGGGAGCGCATCGTGCAGGGCGCACACGAGAACGGCGAACCGGGCGTCATCTACCTCGAACGCGTCAACAAGCGCCACTCCTTCGACGTCGAGGAGCACCCGGACCACCGCATCCTCGCGACGAACCCCTGCGGTGAGCAGCCCCTCGAAGAGTACGAGGCCTGCAACCTCGGGCACATCAACCTCTCGACGCTGGCGGACATGGACGCCCCCGACTGGCGCGTCTGGTCCGAACAGCACGCCGACGAGTACGACACGCTGGAGGACGCCGTCGACGCCTTCCTCGACGACGCGCTGGACACCGAGGAGTTCCAGCGCCGGATCGAGCTCGGGACGCGGTTCCTCGAGAACGTCGTCACGATGTCGGACTTCCCGGTCGAGAAGATCGAGGAGAAGGTCCGCGAGATGCGCAAGATCGGCCTCGGTATCATGGGCCTAGCCCAGCTGTACATCCAGCTGGGGGTCAAGTACGGCTCCGAGGAGGGCGACGAGATCGCCCGGCAGGTCATGCGGGAGATCAACCACGGCTCGAAGTGGGCGAGCCACGAACTGGCCGAGGACCGCGACACCTTCGCCGAGTGGGACAACTCGAAGTACGCGAACCCGACCGAGTATCGTGACTGGTTCGAAGGCCAGACCGGCCTCGACGCCGACGAGTGGGCCGATGGCTTCCCGATCCGCAACCACAACACGACGACCATCGCACCGACCGGCACCACGTCGATGGTGGGCAACACCACCGGCGGCTGTGAACCGATCTACAACGTCGCCTACTACAAGAACGTCTCCGACGACGTCCAGGGCGACGAGATGCTCGTCGAGTTCGACGACTACTTCCTGCGCGTCCTCGAGGAGAACGGCATCGACGTCGAGGCCGTCAAGGAGGAGGCCCAGGAGCAGATGGCCGAGAACGCCTTCGACGGCGTCGACGGCCTGACGACGGTGCCCGACGCGATCGGCGAACTGTTCGTCACGACGGGCGATCTGACGCCCAAGGAACACGCCGGCATCCAGTGTGCCTGCCAGCAGGGCGTCGACTCCGCGATCTCGAAGACCGTCAACGCGCCCAACGACTCCTCGATCGAGGACGCCAAGGAGGTCTTCGAGTACATCTACGAGCACGGTGGCAAGGGCGTCACCTACTACCGTGACGGCACCCGCTCCAAGCAGGTGCTGACGACGCGGGCCCAGAACACCGAGTTCGCCGACATGGACGAGGGCGAGATCGTCGCCCAGATCGAGGAGGTCTTCGGCGGCATCGAGGGCTTCCTCGAACACGAAGAAGTCCAGGCCGCGCTCGACCAGCAGGTCGAGTCGCTGCTGGAAGTGGCCGACGGCGAGCAGCCGGAGACGAACCCCTTCGCCGAGAAGCAGACCCGGCCGGACGTGCTCCACGGCGTCACCCAGCGCATCGACACCGGCTACGGCAAACTGTACGTCAACATCAACGAGGATCCCAAACAGGAGCGTCCCTTCGAACTGTTCGCCAACATCGGCAACAGCGGGGGCTTCACCGCTTCCTTCACCGAGGCGCTGGCAAAGACCATCTCGACGGCGCTGCGCTCGGGCGTCGACCCCGAGGAGATCGCCGACGAACTGCAGGGCATCCGCTCGCCGAAGGTCGCCTGGGACAAGGGCGAACAGATCCAGTCGATCCCGGACGCGATCGGGACGGCGATGCGTCGATACCTCGACGACGAGATCGACAAGGCCTACCCCGACCAGGCCACGCTGGAGGAGACCGCCGAGGACAGCGACCGGGCGACGACGCCCGAACCCGACGGCGGCGCCGTCTCGGCAAGCGGGGCGAGCGCGGCTGACGTGCCGGACGCGAACGCCGACGGCAGCGCGACCGAGGCCGAACAGCAGGAACTGATCGACGCCGGGGAGAACCCCGAGTGTCCAGAGTGTAGCTCGCTGTCGCTGTACTACTCCGAAGGCTGCAAGACCTGCGAGTCCTGTGGCTGGTCGGAGTGTTGAGCTGCTGATACGGACAGTCGTCGGTCCCTCCCAGATCGACCGCACGCCATCGTGCGGTCGACTGGGTAACCGTCTACAACTGTCCGTATGATCTGCGGTCTGCGATCCTGAACGATCGTGGCCGGGGCGGCCGCGATCGGGGCTAAGAGCGTGTGACAGGCGTCCGTTTTTCGCCGCTTGCTGCGGGCTGTTTTCGTCTCGTTCGCCGACCCACCAGCGGGGGTGACCGCCACTATGTCTCCCCGGGACGCGCGGTCGGCAGTCGACAGCCGCTTTCGTGCCGAGATTTATACCAATTAATCACGAAGGTAAGGTATGCCAGGCGGCAGTGACATGACCTTGCACGCGTTCCTGTGGCGAGCGGAAAACGTCTTCTCGGATCAGGAGATCGTCTCGCGGACACACGAGGGGATCCATCGGTACACGTTCGGCGAGTACGCGGATCGGGTCCGCAAGCTGGCGAGCGCACTCGACCGGCGTGGATACGGCGAGAACGACCGTATCGCGACGTTCGCGTGGAACAACCACTGGCACCACGAGCTGTACTACGGCGTCCCGTGTCAGGGCACTCAGCTCCACATGATCAACATCCTCTTGCCGGACTCGCACATCCAGCACCTCGTCTCGGACTCCGAGGACAAGGTTCTGGTCGTCGACCCGACGATGCTGGAGAAACTGGAAGGTGCCTACGACGAGGCGGCCTTCGAGAGCGTCGAGCAGTTCGTCGTCATGGGCGATTCGGTCCCGGAGACGACGCTCGAACCGGTGATCGACTACGAGTCGTTCATCGCCGAGGGCGACCCGGACTACGAGTTCCCCGAGGTGAGCGAGGACCAACCCGCGGGGATGTGTTACACCTCCGGGACGACCGGGATGCCGAAGGGCGTCGAGTACACCCACAAGATGTACTGGGCACACACCATGGGCCTGCTCACTGGCGAAGTGGGGCTCACCGCACGCGACACCGCGATGACGGTCGTCCCGATGTTCCACGTCTCGGGGTGGGGTCGCCCGTTCGCGACACTCGCCGCCGGTGCGAAGCAGGTGTTGCCGGGACCGAACCCCCAGCCCGAGGACCTCGCCGAGCTGATCGAGGCGGAAGGTGTCACACAGAGCGCGGCCGTCCCGACCGTGTGGCGCGGGCTGTTACAGCACGCCGAGGAGGCCGGGACGACGTTCGACGCGCTGGAGTACGTCCTCTCGGGCGGGGCGGCGACACCGAAGGCGCTCATCGACGCCTACCGCGAGACGCTGGGCATCGAACTCGTCTCGGGCTACGGGATGACCGAGACGACACCGATCACTCACATCGCGGAGACCATTCCGAGTAACGACGACGCGACCGGCGATGCGCGGACCGCGATCCGCGCACACGCCGGGCTCCCGCTCCCGGGCGTCCAGCTGAAGGTCGTCGACGACGAGACCGGCGAGGAGGTGCCGTGGGACGGCGAGTCGCTCGGCGAACTGTGGATGAAGGGGCCGTGGGTGACGACCGAGTACTTCAACGCGCCGGAGAAGACGCGCGCATCGGTCACCGAGGACGGCTGGCTCAAGACCGGCGACGTGGCCCGCGTCACCGAAAACGGCTACACCGACATCGTCGACCGACTCGACGACCTGGTCAAGAGCGGCGGCGAGTGGATCTCCAGTCTGGAGGTCGAGAATCGCCTGATGGACCACGAGGCCGTCGTCGAGGCGGCTGTCATCCCGGTCGAGAACCAGACGTGGGACGAGCGCCCGGCCGCCTTCGTCGTCGTCGACGGCGTCGACGATCTCGATGCCCTGCGCGACGAACTCCGCGAGCACGTCGGTGCCGAGTACCCGGCGTGGTGGATCCCGGACGCGATCGAGTTTATCGAAGAGATTCCGAAGGGTGCGACGGGGAAGTTCTCGAAGACCGATCTGGAACAGGAGTACGTCAACGACGAACTCCGGGAGCGCGTTCGCGAGCACGCCCCCGGTGAGCGATAGCAGGCACTCGTTCGCCCGACGTTACTGGACCGTCCGCGACACCCACCCAGCGGGCCCGTTCGGGAACGACTCGCGGCGCTCGCTCGACTGGACGGTGCCGTCGTCTTCGACCACCCGAGCGACGACCTCGTGGCGGCTTCCGGGGTGGTCGTACTCGTAGGCCCACTGTCGCCACACGTCCGGGGCGTGTGGCGTCTGCCCGGGATCGCCCTCCCAGTCGACCGACTCCGTCAGCGGCTCCGAGAGGCGGGCCTCGTTCCAGGTGTCACCGCCGTCGATCGACACCTCGACCGTCGAGACACCGCGAGTCCCCGCGTAGGCGTGACCGGCGACCTGCTTGCGCCCCTCGGCCAGCGTGTTCGTGGCGTGGATCTTCGCGACGGATTCGACGGGTCCCGTCCCGTGCCAGCCCCGTTCCTCCCAGTAGCCCTCTGCCTCGCGTTCGAGGACCTCGATCTCCGTGATCCACTTGACGTTGATCTCGCCCCAGTGGCCCGGCACGAGCGCCCGGAGCGGGTAGCCGTGGCCCCGTGGGAGCGGTCGACCGTTCATCTCGTAGGCCAGCATCGCGCCGTTGAGTGCGGCGATGGGGAACTCCTCGTAGTAGTCGTCGTCGGCCCGGAACATCACGCACTCGCAGTCGCTCTGTGGACCGGCTTGCTCGACGATGTCCATCACGTCGACGCCGGTCCACAGCGCGTTGTCCATCTTCTTGCCGTTGAGCGACTCGCCGACACAGCGCAGGGTGTTGAACTCCGTGCGCGACTCCATCGAGCGGATATCCTCCATGTCGAGCGTGATCTCCTCTTCGACGGCACCGGTCACCGAGAGCTCCCAGTCGGTCACCTCGACCTCCGGGTCGACGGCGTTGATGTCGACGGTGAAGAACTCGTCGCTGACCAGTCCCTCCAGGCCGCTCACGTCGAGCGAGCTGTCCGTTGCCCGCTGGAGCGCGTTCTGCACCTCGGGACGGGCGTTTTCGGGGATACCCACGTCCGGTTCAGGGGCGCGCGATCCGAAGACGCTCGCGACCACGCCCAGGCCGGCCGCCGTTCCGAGCGACGCGAGGACGCGACGCCGGTCGTCGCTGGTCTCGCCGTGGCCACGAGTGGGCAGTGAGGGAGACAGCGTCGCGAACCCCAGCGCCAGGGCGGTCCCGACGGCCGCACCGCCGCTGGAGGAGAACGAGCCGGTGACGACCGTTCCCAGGGTGAAGACGGCGGTGCCGGACAGGATCGGCGGGACCGCGCGATTGTAGAGGGCGTCCCCGACCGCCATCCCGACGCGGGCGACGCCACCGAGGAGCAGGACCGTGACGAGCGCTGCCATCACGAGGTTCAGTTGCTGTCCGAGCGAACCCAGGTACTGGATGGCCAGTGAGACTACGATACCGGGCATCTCCCGGGCGAGCCACCGTTCGAGTGGCGAGGCGACGAACGCCGGACTGAACCCGACGGCGACGAGCGACCCGGCGACGGCGGCGACGCCGGCGAACAGCGCGACGCCGTCGTCGGCCGACGGACGGTAGCGGGCGAGCCGTGACATTAACCCCTAGTCAGGACAGCACCGTCTTAACGGTTCTTTGGATTCCGTACCAAATTCGTTCCAGACTGGGCGACCGCGGCCCGTCGCTCGAACCGTACGACGGGCCGACAGAGTATTGATCGCCGAAGACACAGGGTTCGTATGAGCGATTCCGGTGGCCGGCCCTGTCCGATGTGCGAGACACCGATGTACCACCGCCACTGCAAGTACGTCTGTCCCGAGCACGGTGTCGTCTTCGACTGCGCCGACACGTTCTACTAGCGTCGCCATCGAAACCCACTGCGCGAATCCGGCCGAGCACTGCTGTAGCGGTCACTACAGATTTTTATACCTTCACGAACAGATAAGGAGGTAATGGCTCCTTTTGGGGGGACGATTCGCGTGCTCCACGTCGACGACGAGTCCGACCTTCGGACAGCCGTCTCGACGCACCTCGAACGGGTACACGACGACGTGACAGTCACCAGTGAATCGTCCGCGCGGGAGGGACTCGAACGGCTCGACGACACTCGCTTCGACTGTATCGTCAGTGACCACGGGATGTCTGAGATGAACGGGCTGGAGTTCCTCCGGGAGGTCCGGACCGACTATCCCGACCTCCCCTTCGTCCTCTTTACGGGCAAGGGAAACGAGGAGATCGCCAGCGAGGCGATCTCCGCGGGCGTCACCGAGTATCTCCAGAAGGGTGACGGGGTCGACCAGTACACCGTGCTGGCCAACAGGATCGAACGGGCCGTCTCGGAATACAGGGCGACGACAGCCCTCGAACGACAGGAACAACAGCTTTCGACGCTGATTTCGAACCTTCCGGGGATGGTGTACCGCTGTCGGAACGAACACGGCTGGCCGATGACGTTCGTCAGCGACGGGGCCGAGGACCTCACCGGCTACGACGCGGCCACGATCGAGAACGGGGACATCGACTGGGAGACGGACGTGATCGTCCCGGCTGAGCGCGACCGACTCTGGACCGAAGTCCAGTCGGCACTCGACGCCGGCGAACCGTTCGAGGTGACCTACCGGATCCAGACGGCCGACGGCGAGCGACGCTGGGTGTGGGAACGCGGTGAGGTCGTCACCCGCGAGGACGGCACCGAGATTCTGGAGGGGTTCATCACCGACATCACGGTTCGAAAGGAACGTGAACGAGAACTCGAAGAACAGCGGGCGTTCATCGAGAACGTGCTGAACTCGCTGGACGACCTCTTCTACGTCGTCGCGCCGGACAGGACCTTCCGTCGGTGGAACGACCGGGTCGTCGAGGTGACCGGCTACAGCGACGAGGAAATCGCATCGATGCACGTGATGGACTTCGTCGAATCGGCCGACGAACCGCTGGTCGAGTCGGCTGTCGAAGACGCGATCGAGACGGGATCGTCACGCTTCGAGGCCGCGGTCACCACCCACTCGGGCGAGACGATCCCCTTCGAGTTCCACGGGACGACACTCCACGACGCGGACGGTGATCTCGTCGGGATCGCTGGCGTCGCCCGCGAAGTGACCGAACGGAATCGGCGCGAACAGGCGTTACGTCAGTACAAGACGCTGACCGAGAACGTCGCCGATCCGATGTACGTGATGGACCCCGACGGTTCGATCTCGATGGTCAACGAGGCGCTGGCCGACCACGTCGGCTACGAGCGCGACGAGATCGTCGACATGTCGCCCGAGCAGTTCGTCGCCGACGAGGACATCGAGCACGCGGAGACGCTCATCCAGGAACTGCTCACGACCGACCGGGAGATGGCGACGTTCGAGATGCGGACGACCGACAAGTGGGGACACACCACCCACAACGAGACGAAGATCGCCGTGATGACAGACGAGGACGGCAACTTCGAGGGGACGGCCGGTGTCGTCCGAGACATCTCCGAGCGCAAGGAACGCGAGCGCGAACTGGCGCGCTACGAGACGATACTGCAGGCCGTGGGCGACCCGGTCTACACCCTCGACGAGGGCGGCAACATCACGATCGTCAACGATGCGATGGAGGAGTTGTCGGGCTACGACCGCGACGAACTGGTCGGCGAGCACATCTCCCAGATCATGACGGCGGCAGACGTCGAACAGGGCGAGCGGCTCATTTTGGAGTTGCTCAGGGACGACGAGCGGACCAAGGGAACTTTCGAGATGGGCGTCATCACCGCGGACGGCACGAACGTCCCCTGCGAGAACCACGTCGCACTCCTGCCCGCCGACGACGACGATTTCCGTGGGACCGCCGGCGTCATCCGCGACATCTCCGACCGGAAGCAACGCGAGCGGCAACTCGAACAGTTCGCCAGCGTCGTCAGCCACGACCTCCGCAGTCCGCTCAACGTCGTTCAGGGCCGTGTCGACTACATGATGGAGAGCGGGACGCTGGATCACCTCAGTGACGTAGCCGACGCAGCCCAGCGTATGGAGCGACTCATCGAGGATCTCCTGACGCTCGCTCACGAGGGCCAGCGCGTCGGTGAACCGGAAGCGGTTGCGATCGACGTGGTCGCCGAGGAAGCGTGGGACCAGATCGAGACCGCCGAGACCGACCTCCAAATCGAGACCGAGCGCCGCATCGAAGCGGACTTCGACCGGCTCAGAGAGCTGTTCGACAACCTGTTCTGTAACGCGATCGATCACGGCGACGCCGATCTCGTCCGGGTCGTCGCGACCGAAGACGGGTTCGCGGTCGCCGACGACGGCGACGGGATTCCGGACGACAGGCGAGACGCGATCTTCGAGCGTGGATTCACGACGAGCGAAGACGGGACCGGGTTCGGGCTGGCGATCGTCGAAACCATCGTACAGGCCCACGAGTGGGGGATCTCGATCACGGGGAGCGACGCTGGGGGCGCACGGTTCGAGATCGAGATCTGATTATAGTCGCAATTGAGAGTCACTGCACACTCGATCGGACGACGGTAGTGCGATCGGTGTGTACATCGTTTCATACGGACAGTTGCAGGTCTGTCCCAGATTGACCGCACCACTGCGTGCGGTCGACTGGGGAAACGTCTACAACTGTCCGTATCAATTGTTGCTAAAGCTGGGCTGGCCAGCCCGGACGTGGCGGTAGGCCGGTCCTGCCAGGAGGAGCACAGCCGCCGCGAACGAGGCCACGAGAACGTGGACGCCGGCGCTCAGCCCCTCCGTCGAGAGCGCCCGCATCGAGGTCCCCGCGAGCACTTCGACGAACACCCAGGGGATCTCGCCGAGGAACGTGCCCAGCACGTACGCCCGCAGTGAGACGCCAGAGAAGCCGGCCCCGTAGGAGACCGGATCGGCCGGCAGCGGGGAGAGACGCGCCGCCAGCACGCCGCGGGTCGCGCCGGTCACGTCGATAAAACGGCGACCAGCTTCGTTGAGCCGGCCGAACAGCCCACCGCCGCCGCGACCGGCGTACCGAGCGAAGAGGAAGGGTGGGATCGTCGTCAGCGTCGCGCCGACCAGCGCGACGGGGATCCCGTACTCCAGTCCGAGGACGTAGCCCACGAGCGCCGAGATCGGGCTGATCGGCCACGCGAACAACGGCCGCACCAGATACAGCACGAGCAACGCCGCTCCGAACTGGAGCGGATGCGACGAGAGGTGAGCGATCTCGTCGAGCAAGCGCTGGGGGGAGAGGAGGAGCGACGCGACGATGGCGACCGTAGCGAAGGCCGCGATCCCGCCGAGCTGTCGCCGCGTCGACTGCTTCATCGGTCGAATAGCGTGTAGGCAGTGTAAAACCTCTTGTGGTCGACCGAAGGTTTACCGCCCCCGGCGACGACGGTACGGCCGTGCCGTCCGACGATCCCGTCGCGCTGGGTCTGGAGTTGCTCGCCCACCTCGAACACACCGAACTCTCGGTCAAGGAGGCGATGGACCGGATCGAAACCGTGACGACGAACCCCCAGCTCCAGCGAGAGATCCTGGAAGAAGCCCAGCGACGGGGCGTCGTCGAGCGCGACGGTGGGACGGTCCGACCGACCGCGTCCGGAACGTACGTCAGTTTCGAGAGCGACGTGGTCGTCAAGACCGGCGAGTTCGAGTGCCGGCGCTGCGGGGCAGGCATCTCGGAAGGTCACTTCGTCACGTTCGACAGCGACGAACTCGGCCCTTTCGGATCGACGTGTATCAGAAAGGTTCTGGGTCGGGAGTAGCGAGCGCTCGACTAGCGGCCCTGCCGCAGTTCCTTGATCAGTTGCTGGATCGTCTCCTGTTGCTTGGCGAGCAGTTCGTTCTGCTGTTCGATCGTCGCCGTCAGCGCCGCGAGTTGCTCCTCGACGGCGTCGAGGTCCGCATCGGACGGGGCGGTGGACGCCGCCCGTTCGGCCTGGGTCGCTCCCTGCGTTTCCTGACTCGTGGACATCGATCGAGCGGACTGGCGTTGACCGGCCGCGGCCGACGACCGCTCGCTCTCTGTCGTCGTCTCATCGGGATCGTCGCCGACGAGGGGGTCGATCCCGGAGTCGAGGCCCAGTCCGTCGGATCGGTCGTCGGACCCGTCCGCCTCGCTCGTTTCCTCGTCGTCCTCGACGGCCAGCGCACGGTTGAGCTCGCCGAGTGAGTCCACGTCGTGGTAGGCGAACAGCGATCCCTCCAGTGTCTTGCGGAACAGTGCGGCCTGATCGTTGGGTGCCTTGATGCGTTCGGGGTGCCCGCCAGCTTCCAGGACTACCGCGGTGGCGACGCTCCCGTCTTCGAAGTGGAGACCGGTCACGTCGTCGTAGTGGTAGGCCTCGAAGTCGCCGGCCCAGGTGTACTCGCCGACGTGCTTGAGCAGTCGAGTCTCGGTGACGATCAGCGTCAGCTCGCTGAAGCGGAACACGCCGCTGACGCCCTCGTCTTCGCCGATGACGTCCTTAACACGGAGGTTCCCCTCCAGTAGCCGCTCGATGACGGCGCTGGTGCGCTTGCCCGGCACGGCGAAAGAGTCCTTGTCGTCGACGTAGGTCATCGTGAACTTCGTCTTGCGCCGGCCCTCAGAAACGGTGAGTCGTTCGAAGTCGTGGGTGTACTCCGACACTCCTTCGTCACTCAGCAACCCTTCGCCCCTGTAGACGAGCGTCCGCGTCGGGGTGAAACAGACGGCGTCTTCGTCGCCGAGATTGACGCCGGCCGTGATCTCCTCGTCCCCGAGCGCCTGCCGGACGAGGTCTGGTGTCTCCATACCCGTTGTGTGCCAGTCCGTTGGCTTAAATCCGCGGTTGCCAGACGGTCACAGCCCGCCGGTAGATGAGAACGTTAAAGAGCACCTCCGGACAACGAACGAATGCACTGAGCCCGGGTGGCTTAGCTGGACATAGCGCCGCACTCATAGGGTCGACAGACTCGCGCGGCACCATCCGGCATGACCGCTGGACGTTCGTCGCGTCCGACCTGGGTCATGCGGAGATCGAGGGTTCGGAGCCCTCCCCGGGCATTTTCCAAGGAACCACGAGCGTTAGCGAGTGGTGACGCAGTGAAATGCCAGAAGGAGGCGACGAACCCGTAGGTTTCGCACGAGCGAAGCGAGTGCGAAGCACGGAAGACGAGCGGAGCGAGTCTTCCGACGGTTCGGAGCCCGCGAGACCGAGCACAGTGAGGTTCTGATCTGAGACGAACGGAGCGAGTCTCTCGGAACCTCGGAGCCCGCGGGACGCGCCGATCGAGCTTCAGAATCGAAAGTCCTGGCCCCGCTCGCGTTCGGATTCGAAGTGGAAATCTGCATAAACGAGCAGGGCGTACTATTCGATGATATGACGACGACACTCACTGTCGAGGGGATGTCCTGTGAGCACTGCGAACAGACCGTCACGGACGCACTCGAATCGGTCGACGGCGTCCAGGGAGCCAGTGCCGACCGGGAGACCGAGCGGGCGACCGTTGAGGGCGAGGCCGACACCGACGCGCTGGTCGCGGCCGTCGAGGACGCGGGCTACGACGCGACGGCCTGATACTGTCGGCTGTAGCTGTTTCAAGATATTCGCCACCCCAGGGTGGCGAAATGCTGTACAGATTTACAGCCGACAGGATGACTACTGTCGTCGCCTCCCGGTGACAGTCGAGACAGGGTCGACGATCATCGGTACACAGCGACGTACTCCGTACGAGCGGAGTCGCGACGACGCGCTCCGCAATCCCTAAACGAGCATCGCGCCAAGCACACGCCAATGGCCGACTGGACGGAGAGATACCGCCCGACGACGCTGGCGGAAGTGCGGGGCAACGACAAGGCCCGCGACGCCCTGAAAGAGTGGGCCGACACGTGGGACGACCACCGCGAGGCCGTCATCCTCCACGGCGCGCCGGGCATCGGGAAGACCTCGGCAGCCCACGCGCTGGCGAGCGATCTGGGCTGGCCGACGATCGAACTCAACGCCTCCGACTCGCGGACGAAAGACGTGATCGAGCGGGTGGCGGGCGAGGCCGCCAAATCCGGGACGCTCACCGCCGGCGGGTCGGGTCGGCGCGTCGTGATCATGGACGAGGCCGACAACATCCACGGCAACGCCGACCGCGGGGGCGCGCGGGCGATCACGTCGCTCGTGAAGGAGGCGAGCCAGCCGATGATCCTCATCGCCAACGAGTTCTACGACATGTCAAACGGGCTCCGGAACAACTGTCGGGACATCGAGTTCCGTGACGTGGGCAAGCGATCGATCGTGCCCGTGCTCCGTGACGTGCTCAGACAGGAGGGGATCAGCTTCGACGACGACGCGCTGACCGAGATCGCCGAGATGAACGACGGCGACCTGCGCGGGGCGATCAAGGACCTGCAGGCGCTGGCCGACGGTCACGAGCACCTCGCGGCCGACGACGTGGTGACGGGTGAGCGCGACACGACCGAGGGGATCTTCGACTACCTCGACCTCCTGTTGAAGGAAGCGAGCGCACAGGAGGCCTTGCAGGCCAGTTACGACGTCGACGAGACGCCAGACGACCTGATCAACTGGATCGAGGACAACATGCCCAAGGAGTACGAGGGCGCGGAACTGGCGACGGCCTACGAGTTCCTGGCGAACGCCGACCGCTGGCTCGGGCGCGTGCGGGCGAAGCAGAACTACTCGTTCTGGCGGTACGCCGGCGACAACATGACTGCCGGCGTCGCTGCCGCTCGCTCGGGGACCAAGGGCGGGTGGACCCGCTACGGTCCGCCCAGCTACTGGTCGAAACTCGGGCGCTCGAAGGGGACGCGCAACACCCGCGATCACATCGCCCGGCAGATCGCCACCGTCAACGGCGTCAGCATGCGCACGGCGCGCCGGGAGATCATGCCCTTCCTGGCGACGATGACCCACCACTGCAAGAACCGCGAGCTGACCGTCGCGATGACCGCCCAGTACGACATGGACGAGAGCCACGTCGCCTTCGTGACGGGATCGGGCAAGGACACCAACAAGGTCCAGTCGATCGTCGAAGATGCCGAGGAACTGAAAGAGCAGGCCGCAGTCGAGGGGTCTGAGGGTGCCTTCGAGGGCGCGAGCGCCGGGCAGACCGAAGCGAGCGCAAGTGAGGACGGCGAGGACGACGACAGCGACGGAGAGAGCGACGACGGAGACGGGCAGGTGACGCTGGGCGACGCCGGGGCTGAGGATGACAGCGACGAAGACGACGAAGACGAGATCGACAGCGACGAGGCCGAAGACGACGACCAGCAGTCCGGGCTCTCGGATTTCATGTAAACGAGTTCACCACCTCGGGGCGCGACGTTCGTCACGAAGCGACAACCGGCAGTATCAGTCTGCGCGGACCTCTGTCCGCCCTGTTGGCTGTGAGCGCTTCGAGAGCACCCACACGGCACCCAGCACCAGCACCAGTACGACGACGGCTCCGACATCGGTCAACCCCTGGTCCAGACCGAACTTCCGGCGGGCGATCAGCATATCGAGCCAGGTGACGGCGCTCCCGGTCGCAAAGAGCAGTCGAACGCGGCCGAGGCCGTGCGCGTGCGCCCACATCGCGCCAGCGACGAGCGCGCCCGTGAGCAGGAACGAGACCGTGTAGAACCCGATCAGGACGCTGACGGGGACGGCAAACAGCGAGCCGTCGAGTGCGAGATGCAAGGGGACGGCTGCGGCCGACACGAGTGCCAGCGTGCGTAGTCGCTCGACGGGCGGCACCCCGACCGTCCAGACACAGGCCGCGGCCAGACACAGGAGGATCAGCGATGCGGTCACGAAGTGTGCGGCGGTGATCAGGGCGGTGAACTCCGTCACGGTCAGCGCGCCCAGGATGATCTGGGAGGGCAGGATCGCGACGGCCGCGGTGACGGCCCACTTGACGCGCCGGTCGTCCTGGCGTCGCCAGGCCAGGTACAGCACGCCGAGCAGTGCGAAGCCGACGACCATCGCCAGCAGCCGATGTGACCACTCGATGAAACTGGCGAAGTTCGCGGGGAAGAGCCCGAGCCAGCCGTCACAGAACGGCCAGCGCTGCTCACAGGTCAGCCCCGCACCCTTGTAGGCGGTGTACAGTCCCACCAGCATCAGGAGAAGCGTTCCGGCCGTCGACCCGAACAGGAGGTTGCGAAACCGGCGACTCATGGTCGCCGATACGGCCCTGGGATATTTAGGTCCCGCTTTTCGTGTCGGCGAACGAGCGTGCCCGATCCGGGCCAGTCGCCACGACCTTTATAGCCGTTCCTGCCGCCGTCTCTGTATGGGACTCGACGAGGACGCACTGGAGTATCACGGACGTGCACCACCCGGAAAGATCGAGATATCGACGACGAAACCGACCAACACCCAGCGAGACCTCTCGCTGGCGTACTCACCGGGTGTCGCCGCGCCCTGTGAGGCGATCCACGAGACTCCCGAAGACGCGTTCAAGTACACTGCTCGCGGGAACCTCGTCGGCGTCGTTTCGGACGGCTCCGCGGTGCTCGGGCTGGGCGACATCGGCCCCGACGCCTCGAAGCCGGTCATGGAGGGAAAGGGCGTCCTGTTCAAGCGCTTCGCGGACATCGACGTGTTCGATCTGGAACTCGACCCCGAGAACACTGAGGCGATGATCGACGCCATCGACGCGATGGAGCCGACCTTCGGTGGGATCAATCTCGAAGACATCGCCGCGCCGGCGTGCTTCGAGATCGAGCGCGAACTCCGCGAGCGTATGGACGTGCCGGTCTTTCACGACGACCAGCACGGGACCGCGATCATTTCCGGTGCGGCGCTGGTCAATGCCGCCGACATCGTCGACAAGGACCTCGAAGACCTCGAGATCGTCTTCTCGGGAGCGGGTGCGAGCGCGATCGCGACGGCCCGGTTCTACGTCTCGCTGGGCGTCCGCACGGAGAACGTCACGATGTGTGACTCCTCGGGGATCATCACGACCGATCGCGTCGAGAGTGACGAGCTCAACGAGTACAAGGCGACGTTCGCCCGCGACGTTCCCGAGGGTGACCTCGCGGACGCGATGGACGGTGCCGACGCCTTCGTCGGCCTGTCTGTCGGTGGGATCGTCGACCAGCAGATGGTCGGGTCGATGGCCGAGGACCCGATCGTGTTCGCGATGGCTAACCCCGACCCGGAGATCGGCTACGAGGCCGCCAAGTCGGCCCGTGACGATACCGTCATCATGGCGACGGGGCGCTCTGACTACCCGAATCAGGTCAACAACGTCCTCGGATTCCCCTTCATCTTCCGTGGCGCGCTCGACGTGCGTGCGACGGACATCAACGAAGAGATGAAAGTCGCCGCCGCGCGAGCCCTCGCAGACCTCGCGCGTCAGGACGTGCCCGACGCCGTCGTCAAGGCTTACGGGGACCAGCCTCTCCAGTTCGGCCCGGACTACATCATCCCGAAGCCGGTCGATCCGCGCGTGCTGTTCGAGGTGACGCCCGCGGTCGCCGAGGCCGCCATGGAGTCGGGCGCGGCGCGCAAGTCGATCGACCTCGACGAGTACGTCGAGCAACTCGAAGCACGGCTCGGCAAGTCCCGAGAGATGATGCGAGTGGTGCTCAACAAGGCCAAGAGCGATCCCCAGCGCGTCGTTCTCGCGGAGGGCGACGACGAGAAGATGATCCGCGCGGCCTACCAGCTCGTCGAGCAGGGAATCGCCGAGCCCGTGTTGCTTGGCGATCGCGACCGGATCACCGCGATCACGGACACGCTCGGCCTCGACTTCGATCCCGAGATCGTCGACCCCGACGCGGGTGGACTCGACAAGTACGCCGATCGGCTGTACGAGCTCCGCCGGCGCAAGGGGATCACGCGCCGCGAGGCCGACGAACTGGTCACTGACGGCAACTACCTCGGCAGTGTCATGGTCGAGATGGACGACGCCGATGCGATGCTCACCGGGCTGACCCACCACTACCCCTCCGCTCTCCGCCCGCCTCTACAGATCGTCGGTACTGCGCCGGACGCCGACTACGCGGCTGGCGTGTACATGCTCACCTTCCGAAACCGAGTCGTCTTCTGTGCGGACACGACGGTCAACACCAGCCCCGATGCCGACGTCCTCGCCGAAGTGACGCGCCACACGGCTGCGCTGGCCCGTCGCTTCAACGTCGAGCCCCGCGCCGCGATGTTGTCGTACTCGAACTTCGGGAGCGTCGACACGCCCGGCGCGCGCAAGCCCCGGCAGGCCGCCCGACAGCTCCGAGAAGACCCGTCGATCGACTTCCCGGTCGACGGCGAGATGCAGGCCGACACCGCCGTCGTCGAGGACATTCTCCAGGGGACCTACGAGTTCTCGGAACTGGACGACCCGGCGAACGTCCTCGTCTTCCCGAACCTCGAAGCGGGCAACATCGGCTACAAGCTGCTCCAGCGACTCGGCGGTGCCGAAGCGATCGGTCCGATGCTCGTCGGCATGGACAAACCGGTCCACGTCCTCCAGCGGGGCGACGAGGTCAAGGATATCGTCAATATGGCCGGTGTGGCGGTCGTGGACGCACAGGACGAGTAGTCACGGAGTCGCGTCAGCGACTCCGCTTTTCGCCCACGTTTTTGCGCGAGTGGTTCCCGTAGCGAACGAGGGCGAGTCGCGCCGGAAGCGAGATTCCGCGGGAATCTCGTAGACGAACGGCGCAGCCGTGAGTCAGGCGGGGCCTCGAAAGCGAACGGGGAGGAACGACCCGTGAGCGACGTGAGCGAGGAAACCCGAGCGGAAAAAGGTGGTCGCGATATCGTCAATATGGCCGGTGTGGCGGTCGTGGACGCACAGGACGAGTAGTCACGACTGTTCGATCGTGCCAACCACGGCTGGATCGACCTGCGACCACTGAACCCAGTGTTTTGCGACGAGTGCCGTTCTCAGTCGCTAGCACCGCCCCGGTTCGAGCGCGACGGCGGCGGGACCTGCTCGTCGACGCTCGGGACTTCGGGGAGGACACACCGATCCGGTTCGTCGTTGACGTGGTCGTACTGGTCGGGCGCGTTGGCCAAGGGGTGGGCCGGGTTCACGTCGCTCGCGATACGTGCCGCGCGGACCTCGTCGAAGCCGTTGATCCGCGCTCGGATGCCCCGCCAGTGTAGTCCCGTCGACTGTGGGATCGTCACTGGGTGGACCGAGTCGAACTCCGCGTTCTTGACGGCCAGCATCGCGGCGTTGACGTTCGCCGCGAGGTCGTCGTGATCGATGAGGAGTCCGACGGTCGCGTCGGTCGGGGCACGGGCTGCGAGGATATCCAGCCCGAGATGAAGTGCACGATACTCTGCGACGTTGTTGTCCGGGGCGCTGTTCTGTACCGACAGCCGTGCGACACGCTCGCCATCCCGTGTCTCGATGACGACACCGAGTCCACCCGACGACTCTCTGTAGGAGCCGTCGGTCGCGATGTAGAAGTCTCGATGATGCGTGCGCGGGGGATGCGCGATGTGTGGTGTCGGCGACTCGTCGAACAAGTCCCGAAGGGTCGGCCGGCCGTATGCGGCCATACGATCTATTAGGGCGTCATCCGGTTTAAAAATATTGTCCGTCAGACCAACTGGTTGGTGTGACTGCACGCATCGGCAGCGTCGAGGAGGAGGAGGTCAGGTGGGGGAGTTCAGTCCTGGAGGTGCGGGTGACCGATCAGGAGTGTGACGGCATTACAGAGCAGGAGTGCCAGGAACGCACCGATCACCGGCTGACTGGAGAGATCCATCGCCAGCAGCGGGAGGTAGAGAAACGGGAGGGCGACGGCGATCCAGAACGAGATGGCACGGATCGGAGATAGCACGTGCTTACTGGCGGCTCTGACTGAGCTTACCGAACTGAAGGTCGATCGGAGGTCGTTGTTCGTGGAACTCGACATCGGGGACACCTATCGATAGCCACGAACGAGACCACCATATAACCGGCCGAGGCTTCGGACTGTTTCATACCATTTTACACTAATACGACCTGTCTATGCACGTTTCACGACCGGAGGAAAAACCTGTAGAAGTTTTATTCCACACGCTCGGGCGGTGGACTGGTCACTGTATCGATCTCGTACCGAAGTGGATAGTATCGGGGGAGTGGCCAAATTTTGGAGATTCAGTAACGCGAAGCGACCGACGCTGTCGTTCGGGGTTCAGTCGTGCTGGTCGTCGTCCGCTATCGAGGTCCGAACGCAGAAGCACACCTCGATCGGACTTCTAATTATCACGGGTGCATGCGAGTCACCAAGTTAGAAGTGTACGTATCGTTTCCTGGACGGAAATCTGTGGGTGTGATTACCACTACACAAATCACATCTGATAATCAGGCGGGTGGTTTTATTATGCACATTCGGAAACAACTGTACACTAATGTGGCGGGGGAAGACGAACACCAGGAGGGATCAAACGTGGAAATGACGACCAAGTCGAAGACCGTACGCATCCTGGTCGTCGACGACGAACAGGACATCGCCGACCTCTACTCCATGTGGCTGGACACAGAGTACGATACCGATGTCGCGTACGACGGTGCCCAGGCGCTCGATCGGGTCTCCGAATCCACCGATATCATCTTCCTGGATCGACAGATGCCGGGAATCTCGGGCGACGAGGTGCTCGACCGGGTGGACGGTCGCGAGATCGACTGCCGCATCGTGATGGTCACTGCAGTCGATCCGGACTTCGACATCGTCGACATGCCGTTCGACGATTACCTCACGAAACCGGTCACGAGAGAGGATCTCGTGGGGACGGTCGACGAGATGCTGAACCGCGAATCGTACGACGATCAGCTGCAGGAGTACTTCGCCGCCGCCTCGAAGAAGGCGACGCTCGAATCGGAGAAGAATCCTGCCGAACTGGAGGGAAGCGACGAATACGCCGAGATCAACGGTCGCGTTGCCGAACTGGCCGAACAGGCCGATCAAACCGCGAACGAGGTCGATGATCTCGAGTCGCTGTTCCACGATCTCCCCGGCGACGAGTGACACCACCGATCGACCGGGACAGTCACCAGTTGCACCCTCTGTTATCGAATCTGAGTCATATCTGCCATTCTCTGTTAGCATAGCTGTCACTTGTCACCGGGGCAGGACCGTGGTCAGACTGCCAGCAACGAGCACGCCCAGATCGTGTCCGTCTCTCGATGGGTGGTGATCGTCGACCGTCGAGCGTTCGAACGGCCTCGGCGGTCGACCGGCAATATCGGCGACAAGAATGGTACAACGAGGTTAATTTCTAACAGATGAAGAGAGAAACATGTTTAATCGACCAAAACCTTTATTATCGAACGACCCAGCGGAACAAGGTGGACCATGGCAGACGAATCCAACAGTTATCGAGACGTACTTAGCCGCCGCCGTTTTGTCGAACTGACAGGCGTGTCAGGCGCAGCCGCGCTCGCCGGCTGTGACGGCAGCAGTGACGGCGGAGATGGCGGTAGTGACGGTGGAAGCGACGGCGGATCCGACGGTGGATCCGACGGCGGTAGTGACGGCGGAGATGGTGGGAGCGACGGCGGATCCGACGGTGATTCGATGACCGTCCACAGTGACTTCGCACTGAGCAATTGGCTTGGCGGCGGTAACTCCCCGGACGAAGTCCATTTCAACCGATACAACACGACCAACGCCACCCAGTTCTCTCACTTCATCACATACGAACCGACGACGAAGTGGGACTACGCGAACGCCGAGTTCCAGAACTGGGCGATCACCGACTGGGAACTGGTTGACGAGACGACCTTCGAGTTCTCCATCGACACGGACATCACGTGGTCGAACGGTGACAACCTCACGTCTCAGGACGTGGCGACCCAGCTCCGACTGGAGCGGGTCACCGGCTCCGCGCTGTGGGACTTCACGGAATCGATCGAGCTCCCCGACGACTCGACGGTCCGACTCAACATGCCCGACGGGGGCAACCCACAGCTGATCAAGATTTTCCTCAACAACAAGTACCTTCACACCAAACATAGCGAGTTCAGCAAGTACCTCGACGCCGTCGGGGACAACGCGAACACGACGCTGCGCCAGGAGCTCCAGTCCCTGGAGATTAAAGATCCGGTTGCCAGTGGCCCGTTCACCGTGAACAACGCCAACGGGCAGCGTATGATTCTGAACCGTCGAGAGGACTACCACAAGTCCGAGAACGTCAACTTCGGGCAGTACGAGATGCGCTACATCCAGGGCAACCAGCAGGTCTGGCAGGAACTGCTCGGGAGCAGCATCGACACTGTCTATAGCTTGTTCACGCCGCCGCGTATCGTCGCCGACTTCCCATCCTCGATCGTTGAAACCGCGATTCCGGCGTACTGGGGCTACGGTCTCGCACCGCAGCACGACCACGAGCACGTCGGCAAGCAGAGCGTGCGACAGGCGATCATGCACGTCCTCAACCGGCCGGCCGTCGTGCAGAACGCCGGTCCGCGCTCGAAGCAGACCCCGGAAGTTCCGTCCTGTGTCGCGTCCAGTCAGGTCGACAACTGGCTCGGTGACTCGAAGAGCGACTTCGAGACGTACGGCTACAGCCAGGAGAACTCCGAGGACAACGTCAACGCCGACAAGGCAACTCAGCTCCTCAACGAGGCCGGCTACTCGAAGGACGGCGGCACCTGGAAGATGGACGGTTCGCCCGTCAGCCTCCCGGTCACTGTGCCCGCAGGCTGGAGTGACTGGGTGGCGGCGACCCAGACCGTCGTCGACCAGCTCAACCAGTTCGGCTTCGACGCCAACGTCGACGCCCAGGGTGGTTCCTTCTGGTCCAACACCGGTAGTGGGGACTTCGTCCTCACTGCCTGGTGGTGGCTCCTCGGTGGTGTCCGTGGTTCGCACCCGTACTTCAACGCCAGCCACCAGTTCGACGCGAGCGGCTCCGGTGTGACCTACAACTACGAGGCTCCGGACGATGTTAACAGCAAGGTCGAACAGCTGTCGACCACGACCGACGAGAGCGAGATCACGTCGCTAGTGCAGGATCTCGCGATGCACTCCAATACTGACCTCCCGATCCTCCCCGTCACCGAGAAGCTCGATCAAACATTCGTCAACAACGAGCGGCTGGACGTTCCGGAAGCAAACTCCGAGAAGTACCAGACTAAGTGGCCCCAGGCGTGGCTCGTCCGCAACGGCGACCTGAAAGCGGACCCACAGTAACGCTGGATAAACCCGATATTCTTTTATTGGATCAGCATACATATTGCCAATTAGTGCCACAGTAAACACCATGAACAGCTACTACTTACAGCGAACCGCGCGTGCCGTCCTCACGATCTGGATGGTGGCGACAATCACGTTCGGCATGATCCGGCTGCTGCCAGGGGGACCGATGCAGCAGATTCGTGCACAACTTCTCCGGCAACCGGGGGTTTCGGCGGCCGAAGTCGACGCACGGATCAACTCGTACATGCAGCTCGCCCCGACGGATCCGATTCACGTACAGTACGTCGACTATATGTCGGGGCTAGTCACTGGCAACCTCGGCACGTCGATCATCGAACGGACGCCCGTTACGGAGATCATCGCCGAGACGCTGCCGTGGACGTTGTTCGTCATGGAGACGGCCCAGATCATGATCTTCGCGATCGGGATCATCCTCGGCGCGTTCCTCGCCTACAAGGAAGGGACCAGGCTCGACAGTGTCGGGAGTGCGCTGTCGATCGTCTTCTCTTCGATCCCGTTCTACGTCGTCGCGATCCTGGCCGTCTACCTGCTCGGAAACATCGCAGGGTGGTTCCCGGCACGATACGGCTACGATTCGACGGTCGCCAACCCGGGACTTTCGATCGACTTCATCGTCAGCGTGATACGCCACGCGATCCTTCCGATCGGCTCGGTGGTGATCACCGGAGTGGGTGTCCAGCTCCTCGCGATGCGTGGGAACAGCATCCAGGTGCTCGGTGAGGACTTCGTTCGCGTCGCACGGCTCCGTGGTCTCTCGGACCGGCGGATCGCGACCCGATACGTCGCCCGGAACGCGATCCTGCCGATGTACACCGGCTTCCTGACGCTGATCGCGTTCAGCCTCGGCGGATCCGTCATCCTCGAACAGATCTTCTCGTACCCAGGTGTCGGGAAAGAGATGCTCGATGCACTCCAGAACCGCGATTACCCGCTGATGATGGGTATCTTCCTCGTCATCACGATCGCGGTCGTCATCTCGGTGTACATCGCGGACCTCACGTACGGTATTATCGACCCACGCGTCAGCTCAGGTGATTCCAGTGAAGCGTACTGATTCAGGCTCCGTCAGCGGCACAGATTTCTCCTTCGAGAAGGGATCGGCATCGAACGTCGAGATCACGTGGAACGACCGCCTCCGTGACTTCTGGGAGGAGTTCATCTACAAGCCGGGCCTGGTCGCGTGGGACGACTGGCGGACCCGGATCGGGCTGACGATCACGCTGTTCTTCGTCTTCATGGGAACAGCCGGTGCGTACCTCTATCCCGAACCGTCGACGAACCAGGCGCCACGGAGTCTCCAGCCGTTCGAGAACATGAACCACATGCTGGGGACGACGCCGCTCGGTGAGGACGTGCTGTCGAAGATCATCCACGCCACGCCCGACATCCTGATGATGATCACGTCTGGTGCGGTGTGGGCGACCGGGCTCGCAGTGCTGATCGGCGTCCTGGCCGGGTACAAGGGCGGGACGACCGACCGCATTCTTACCGGGCTGTCCGACGTCGCAATGTCGATTCCCGGCCTGCCGCTGATCATGGTGCTGCTGGTCTCGATCGAGCCGTCGAACCCGCTCGTCATCGGGGCGATCATCACAATCAACTACTGGGCTGGTCTCGGTCGCGGCCTGCGCTCGCAGGTGCTGACACTGCGTGACGAGCCGTACGTCGAAGCGTCGCGGACGATGGGTGTCGGCACGCTACGGATCATGTTCAAGGACATCATCCCGAACCTGATGCCGTTCGTGCTGGTCAACTTCGTCCACGCGGCTCGCTACGTCATCTTCCAGGCAGTCGGGCTGTACTTCATCGGGATCCTCCCGTCGAGCACCTCGAACTGGGGGATCTTGCTCAACCAGGCGGTGAACCAGTACGGTGCGCTGTTCAGCCTGAGCGGCGCGTATCTGGTCTTCATCCCGACGCTGGCGATCCTGCTGCTGACCCTCGGCCTGATCCTGCTGGCCCAGGGGACCGACCGCATCTTCAACCCGCGCGTCCGGACCCGCCTGGCCGGCGAGTCGGAGTCGACTGAAGATGATGACGCAGAGCCTGTCGTGACCGGAGGTATCTGAGATGGCAGCAGAAGGGACACAGCAACAGTCCGCACTCGACGTCGACGATCCGGTCATCCGGATGCGCAACGCGGACGTGACGTTCGACGGTGGGGAATCGTACGTGCTCGACGACGTGAGCGTCGACATCGACCGCAACGAGATCGTCGGTATCGTCGGCGAGAGCGGGTCGGGCAAGTCGATGCTCGCCTCCGCGATGCTGGACGCGATCCCCGACCCGGGCGTCCTCACGGGCAAGATCGAGTATCTCGCCGAGGACGGTCGCGAGATCGACGTCCTCGAACTCTCGAAAGAGGAGCTTCGACAGATGCGCTGGGAGGACGTCTCGATGGTCTTCCAGGGCGCGATGAGCTCGTTCAACCCGACGATGAGCATTAAGGGCCACTTCGTCGAGACGCTGAAGGCCCACGATTACGAGGTCGAGCCCGGCATCGAGCGGGCACACGAACTCCTCGAGGACCTGTATCTCGAACCGGAGCGTGTCCTCAACTCCTATCCACACGAACTCTCGGGCGGGATGCAACAGCGGGCGCTGATCGCGCTGTCGCTGGTGCTCGAACCCGAAGTGCTGGTGATGGACGAGCCGACGGCGGCGCTTGACCTGCTGATGCAGCGGTCGATTCTAATGCTGCTGCGTGACCTCCAAGACAAGTACGACCTGACGATGGTGTTCATTACGCACGACTTGCCGCTGGTGGCCGCACTGGCCGACCGGCTGTCCGTGATGTACGCCTTCAAACTCGTCGAGATCGGTCCGACGGAGGAGATCGTCGGTCACGCCGCGCACCCGTACACGCGGGCACTACTGAACTCGACGCCGAACCTCGACGCCCCGCTCGAAGACATGCGGCCGATCGAAGGGCAGAGTCCTGCACCGATCAACCTCCCGAGTGGCTGTGCGTACCATCCGCGCTGTCCGCTGGCAGACGATCAGTGTCGCTCGGCGGTACCTGACTTCGAGCAGACGACCCAGGACCACGCCGCAGCGTGTTACCACTGGGAAGACTCGATCGATCAGATCCCGCTCAACTACGAAGAGATGCTCGACGACGATGGCGGTTCGCAGACGGACGGTGACTACGTATGAGTAATCAACCAGTACTCTCACTGGAGAACGTCGAAGTTCACTTCGAGAACCAGCGCGGATTCCTCGGGTTCGGAGAGGAAGACGAGACCGTGCGTGCGGTCGACGGTGTGACTATCGACATCGAGGAGCGCGACGTGGTGTCGCTGATCGGTGAGTCGGGCTGTGGAAAGACCACGCTGGGAAAGACCTGTATCGGACTCCAGCGCCCGACTGGTGGGTCTGTGAAGTACCGCGGTGAAGATATGTGGGACATTCGCGATGGCAAGTCCGACACCGATCTCGAATGGGACGACATCCGTCAGTCGCTACAGATCATCCACCAGGACCCCGGTGCGTCGCTCAACCCCAACCGCCGACTGGTGTCGATCCTCTCGGAGCCCCTGCGTCAGGTCAGTCCGGACCTCAGCAAGGGCGAGAAGCGCGAGCGGATCTACCAACTGCTGGAACACGTCGGGATGAACCCGGCAGCGGACTTCGCAGAGC